>Ga0209700_101617_pt1 | contig 46957 bp, 20 predicted proteins | sample SiratroredBW_FD_187528 | JGI IMG/M metagenome (GOLD analysis project Ga0209700, IMG submission 187528) | Root nodule microbial communities of legume samples collected from California, USA - Siratro red BW (SPAdes) (version 2) | ecosystem: Host-associated > Plants > Roots > Nodule | place: USA...
GACACATTCCCCAGCAAAGTCCACACAGCAAGAGCAAAATCATTCAAATAACCCTGAAATTCCTCCTCATTCTTTTCCATATACAGATTAATATTCTCACAGACCTTGGCCCTAAGCTCATCGACAATAGCAAGACCATCGCCACCACTTCCCTCGAGAGAAGGATAAGTGGTGGTGAGATATTTCCGAAACTCACCCATCCACTCCTTCATGTGATCCTCAAAGAACTCAGGGAGCTCCTGAAAATTCAAAGAGTAAAAAATGCTACAGCACAGACTCTGCGACTCGAAGAGCGGGCGCAAGTTTGCGCCAGAATTGACACTGGCGTCGATCAGCGACGCCGTTTTGAGGAAAACCTCAAGCAACGGCGCAGCAAAATTATCTAGGCAATACTTCAAATCGAGGAGAAGATCATTGGTTTTAAACGCGAAACGGAATTTGTTAAAAATGGAATCGGCGGTGCCGAGAATGCCGTTAACGGAGGCATAGTCGGACGCCTGTGACGCGTTTTTCAGATTGGAAATGAGTTCGGGAAGAAGCGCCGGCCACGCCTTGGGAAAATCGTGCTTACCGATGACGGCGAGGGCTTCGCTGAGCTGACTCTGAATCTTACGGGTAGCGGAGAGCATGAGTGGGACGATCAGTGACTTTATCTGCTCCTTCTCCGGGGTGAGTATGGGAGTCTCGGAGGACCACTGCGTGCGAAGGTGGTTCTTGAAGTTCACGGCGGCGGCTTGCCTGATCTGGTCGTCCACGGAGGGCTCCGCGACCAGGCGGAGGACGGCAAGACCGTAGTTGGGGAGGTTGGCGGCGTCGGCGAGAGAGGTTTCTGCGCGGCGGCGGGGCTCGGGCGCCGGAGACAGCGTGTTGAGGAAGCATTCCGATAGGAATTGCAGAGTCTGAGGGTTCCACTCCATCACCACAACACTTTGTCAGAAGTTGAGTGTCTGGAGAGGGAAAATGAATTTTTCAAGTTTTGAACAGGCTTCAAGTTTTTCATTTTTCATATTCTGCTGGAGTGATTCTTCCTACTCCTCCATGGTGACTTCCTGCACCTCCATAATTTTAAAATATTCCCATTTTAGCCTTGATTAAAAGACGAAAATAGCTTTTATGTCATTATTTTTTTTTTCACTTTGCGGGTTGCACAAACCGCAATACAATTAAAAAATAAACACATTGCAGGTTGTACAACCCGCAATTATATTTTCTGCACATTTTACATTACGGGTTGTACAACCCGCAATATAAAACTTTTTTTCAATACATTGCGGGTTCTACAACCCGCAACATAAATTTTTTTTAAACACATTGCGGGTTCTACAACCCGCAGTGTATTTAAAAGAAATTTTGTATTGTAGTGGTACAACCTGCTGTTGTGGTGTAGTGGTGGTTATTACCTTAGTTTTATACTTAAGGGTTTCCACCTCGATCCTGATCCTAGGCATCAACAAAACTTTTGGAATATTTGTTTAATTTATAGCTATAAATAATTTTTTATAATTTAATTTATGATAAAAATAAATATTTCAAATTTTTTTCTTATAATTTAATTTATGATAAAAACAAATATTCCATTTATAGCTATAAATAATTTTTTATAATTTAATTTTATGATAAAAACAAATATTTCAAAATTTTTTTCCAAAAAAAATTTCTTATAATAAAAAGTAAAAGAAATAATTTATAGCTATAAATAATCTAATTTATAATCAAAACAAATATTTCAAAAAAATTAGTTTAGTAGCGAAAAACTAAGGTAAAACTAAGGTAATAACCACTACTATACCACATCAGCAGGTTGTATCACCCGCAATACAAAATTTCTTTTAAATACATTGCGGGTTCTACAACCCGCAATGCAAATTTTTTTCAAAAAAATTTTGTATTGCGGGTTGAAGAACCCGCAATATAAAACTTTTTTTAAATACATTGCGGGTTCTTCAACCCGCAATGTGTTTATTTTTTAATTGTATTGCGGTTTGTGCAACCCGTAAAGTGAAAAAAAAATAAATGATATGAAGGCTATTTTCATTTTTTTTGCAAGGCTAAAATGGAAATATTTTTAAATTATGGAGGTGCAGGAAGAATCACTCATTCTGCTGTACTAAAAGTCCAAAACCTGACCTTACCAAAACATGTGTTGGTTAGTTTCACTTTTAGGCCCAATCACTACACATACGCCGCACTTGCTACCTGTATTGTACAATAATTGTGACATGTATTGTATAATTTTTTAAAATACCATAATTACCTTTGACATTTATTACTTTAAAACGAGGATGTACGGCATGAAGGTGATTTGCTTAATGATGGTGAGTAATCCAGAATCTCACTTATGGGAAAAAATATTCAACCTCACTTACCTTTTTTTTTTTATCATTAACTCACATGTAAAAGTTGTTATCGACTACTACAACTAATTGGCACAAATAGACTTGTAATAAACCATAAACCAACAAATCTATTTTACTAAGTATACTAATAATGTTTATTAAAGTTAGTTATAAAAAATTGAAAGACAATATCACAAGTCAAAAGGTAGAGATGTAAAAAATAATATTGTAAATAAAAAGACAGATATGTAGATATGTAAGAGTGAAAAGGTAAGGATGTAAAAAGAATGTCACTAATGAAAAGACATAAATGTAAGAAATAATATTGTAGATAAAATGACAGATATATAAAAGACAATATTATTAAGGTAGGGATGTAAGAAATAATATCACAAGTGAAAAGATATAAATGTAAGAAATAATACTATAGAATCAAAATATAATAGACAGAAATAATGTCATTAATAAAAAGACAAATATATAAGAAACAATATTATTAATGAAAAGACATGGATATAAAATAGGATGTTTTAACTAAGAAAGCAAGAATGTAAGAGACAAAGTCAGAGTCAGAAAACACCGACAAGAAAAAGAGTATTTCATCAATGTAACAGAGAATACATAAACAAACAATAAAAAAGAAATGCAGAAAAGAAACTCTATTTTATCATATTTTATCACCATTAAAATTCTACGGTATTTTGAATATTTTATTAATGCTATGTGGTGCATTTCATATTTTTGTATAGTGCACGAAGCAACTGTCCACATATGCTGAACATATGGCCCATTGTCGAATAAATTTATGTTTTTTAGTTGGATTTTTTTTTTTTTTCTAATCACTAAATTTGAGTCATAAAAGTATGTATTTATCAATGCACACACACATTCTTCATGTACTTCATGAGTTCTTTTGTATTCTCCTATTCTTAAAATATCATAAATACCTTTTTTGAATTATACAATTCAGAATATAATAATTTTTTTAAAAAAAATTATTTATTTTTTCATCAAAGATAGAGTGGTCATTGTGCTGCGTCTCTGTAGAAATGCAGGAAGGAAGTATGGGAGTGCAGGAAGAATGCGTCTTATTAATGACAGGGTGTGGTGAAAAGCCCAAAACAAAAGTGATAAAGCAAAACCAGCCGAATCCTAAACAGTAACATAAAACGAAATCTTCACACCTATGATGGATCATATGACTGACGAATACCCGAGTCATGTAGATCAACTATGAGTTCGGAATGTTTCCACAAAACGAAAATCTCAATCAACATAATAACACGTGATAAATGGAAACTTAATCAATCACCATAATCACATGGCGTGGCATGGTTAACAATTTCATGTGATAATGATAGAAGATTTTTTTTTTTTAATTCGTTTGCAGTTAAGAATATATATATATACTGGAGTTGTTTCTCTATGAAAATCACAAAATCTAAATATAAATATAATTTCAGAGTCATTTCCTTGAAGTTAATACATGTTTTTTTTTATGAATAATATCAATTTAATTATTTCATTTTATTAAAATTTCATTTATGTCGTGGATATGATTTTTCTTTTACGGAACGAGAATTATGTGTCATTCATAACTATATTTACTAATGGTCATGTCAACAATGATTTTTAACTGTTAAGTGTAAAAAGTTTACAACATTAGTACAGGACTATTAAACTGTTAAAATGTATATAAATAGAATTCAATAAATTATAAAAAAAACTGTAACTTATAATTTGTAACAAATTTTTTTGTGTTATTATAGTTCAGTAAAAAAATTGTTAAGTTAGAATTAAATTTTAATTACGATGAATCCTTAACCTATGCGATGATATGTTTTATATAATGTATGTATTTGAGTAGGTTGTGTAGTTAGTAAGGAGAGTTTGGGTCTTGAGTTGTTAAGATTTCGATGGTTTGGAACATAAGTAAATAAGTATTGAAAGGAAAATAAATAGACTAAAAGGTGGACTTAGGAAAAAGAGGTGTGTCCTTGGTAATCTGGGAAGACCTCTCTGCTTAAAAATAACAACGTAACATAAACAAAATCTCAATTTATCTATACATATTCTCCTACATTCCTTACCTCTCCTCTTTTAGGGTCCTAAGGCCAAATTATATCCTTCCTAAAGAAGATTTCTGGATCCCTCAATCTTGGAAAGAAAGAGTATATTTTCTACTTTGTAGAGTGACTTTGGCATAAGTTTTTTTTATCTAATCTTTCGTTTTTGAATAACACATGCATAGATTAGGGTTATATATTAGTGTTGTAATTACAAGTGGTAAAAAAATATAAATAATCAAATTTTTACATAAACAACATATAATAATATATCATGCAATCTTAATTGATACAATATATGTATTTTCTCTAAAGATTTCTCTAAAGATGATAAAGAAAAAAAATGTTTACAAAACGAATCATATCGTGTGAGCGATTAGATTTATATAAAAAATCATCTATCACTTAAGCTATTAGATTTAAAAAAAAATCATTTAACTCTCCATTGTTTAAATGGTTATTTGTTGTTTTAGCGATGAAATTTACAAAAGATAGATTTTTTCAATTTCTTTATTTTTCAAGTTATAAGTTATCATTAAACGAGAAATAATATTACTTGAATGATCATGATATCATTTGAATAACATTGTTCAATACAAACAATGATTATTTATTGGTTAAGAAACACTTTCACGTTTAAGTATCACTCATCAATAATTTAACATGTTATTAATAATAATAATTATTATTAAAATAATAATAATTAATATAAAATAATAATAATAATAACTTTAATAATAATAATAGTGTTAGTCGAAAGATAATTCAACACTCCATCTACCAAAACAAACAAATATCAACAATATATGAAAAATTCTACCATCTACTCTAATTAATTCTAACTTTTCTCACAAGTTTTAAACACAAAAAACAAATATTTTTCATATAAACTCATATACAAACCAATTTAAACTAAAAATAACTAGTCCTAACTCTAAATCAACTAGACATATTCCAATTCACTATGGATCCGTTGAATTCCAATATAATGCAAATTCAACACCAATGAGAAACAATAATACGTTCCAACACCACTATGGATATAGACTAACTTTAAAAAAGAGATGATGAAACTTCCAAAAGTTTCAATCATACAATACCAGCACCTCTCATTTATCATATTATCATTATAATTTTCTTAGTTTTTTTAGTTGATTAATATAATTACATGTACAACTTCTTCATGTTAAAAGAAAAGAAAATGGATAAGATCATACTTTAGTTATAATTTTGATTACTCTACCTTATTTTATCCATTATTATTTCCTTAGTAATGTATATCTATTGAAAATAGACGAATAAACACCAAAATTTTTTGAATAAAAATATAGAAAATTTACATTTACATGAAAATGAAGTTTATATGAAAGAAGTAATAAATTAATTATAGACATATTCATAAACTTTATAGTTTATTTACTAAAAATCATATATCCAATAAATATACCAGCTCTTACAATATATGTTTTGATATTCAGAGAATAATATCTTTGAAAATTGAAACTTATTGTCCATCCAATGCGCATCATATTTTCAACTATATTTTTACACAATCTTAACCACTAACTACAACATTATATTTTAGCTGCAAAACTAATTAACCAAAAAAAAAAAAACTGCAATATTTTTCAAGTCAGTATGATTGAATAATGACGTATAGAAGGAAGCAGGGACCATCAAAAGAGGTATTAGAGAGTAGCAATCACGTGCATGCTTTTAAGCCAATGACACCAATCCCCTGGTCACGTACTTACTTCTCTACTAGTGTACCATATGCACCCTTCGAAGTTTGGCTCAGGTTTAGAATTTTGTGGGGGCGAAAATGAGCATCCAAAGACTTCATTCGTGGAACCAAGCATAACTATTTACTCTAAGCTTCTTTTGTCTCTATCTGCTTCATGCTTTTGACTCTTGGGACAACTGACTATGTTAAAAAGAAATTGTTTTTTTTCATATGAAATATGTTGGGTAAATTCGAGGAGGAAGACACTAATTACAGATTTTGTGATGTTGAAATATATTTGAATATATCGTGATGTAGGATTAAAATCATTGTAAATCTTATTCCTCATCCTAAAGCAAGTGTTTTACTATGAAAAGTTACATCTCGATTTGATAATTAGAAGCTATAGAGATAAGAAAAGGTGAAACCAGTGATATTATTTAACAAGCAGGGATCCACCAAACAAAAAGTATAGACCTGTTCAATGGATTGAAAGCTATCCAAATCACACACATTTTTGTAAACCGCAATAGGGAAAAAATTCACCGTTTAGTTAATGAATATTGTCACTACAGTTTTGAAGTCATGATGAGTGATCCATGACGTATAATAAGGGACCATTGCCAATTAATAACTCCTCCCAAGTAGAGAGACAATCACATGCATCTTTCATCCTTGGTAGCACACTTGTACTATTGGTAGTTTGACTAGGGTTTACAACTATGTTATATCATTGTTAACAAAAAAATGTTATGTTATTAGTGAAAATAATCTGATATATATATATATATATATATATCTATATTTTCTTTAAATGATGCCTAAAGGCATTAACTAAGTACTCATTATGTTGCTTTTTAAGCAAGTACTCATTATAGTCTAATGATATGCTATAGTTTGACGAAAAAATGACTTGTTCCTTGTTTCATAAAATTTTGCTACTTATTCAAGATTATTGCTTACATTTCAGTATATATTCGACTGGTTTTCTAATATAAACTAAAATATTAATTCTGTTAAATAAAAACTAATCTTAATTAAATTTCAACACATCTTTATCAAATAGTCTAAATTTTAGTATTTTGTTATAGAAAGCAAATAATCTCAAAGAGTGATTCTACAACTACACTAGTCTACAATAATGATCATTAACAGACTGTTGTAGACAGCACTGTGACATCTGCCTGCAATCGCCACCAACTATAAGTACATTATTGTCAATCTCTTTCGTACAGTTATCAATCACAATACCATGTTATCACCATCCTCAACGTGATTACTCTGGCTATTAGAATTACCACAGAAGAAACAGTTCTCATTGTACCAAAGGCCATTTTCTTCACTGTGACAGGTCTATTGTTTGCTATTTTGCCACATCTACTCCTCACTGGCTTTATTATTAAACCAGTTTAAAAAAAATTATGAGTCGGCTCCATGAGCTACAAATGTCTTTCATTTTTTATTTGAAAAGTATATTATGAATATTAATATTAAGGATAAAATTTCCAAACTGACGCAATTTCCATGCTATATTCTTATAATAAATAAAAGAAATTTTAATCCAATGGATAAATCTTGTAAAGAAGATATGAAGAAATCATATCTCTATCACATTATTTTAATTATCTTCTCATTTTTAGATAATTAATTATTTAAAAATGAGATTGTGAGAAAATAATACGATTTGAGTGTTAATGACCAAGTTCCTGTGATAACATTGAAATCGTGTAGGTATAATATGATTTATGTATAAAAGAAATTATGTGCGAGAAACATTATTTCAGTAATAATTTTAACCTACTGAAATATACTCTTAAGATATTATTTAAGTATTTTAATTAACACACTGAAATTGTATTTTTTATACACAATTTTATTACGTTGAAATCGTGTCACTATTTCAGTCTTATTACATCTACACTTAATTTCACCATCTACATTAAATTTGCTTACCTTTTCATTATTTTATTTTATTTGAAATCCTGTAATGAAAATACGATGACAGTGCCTATGCACAATTTTCGTATCATGGGAGTAAAAGAAAAATTTACAGACTATATAAAAATATCATGTGAAAATTGCACCAATTTGAATGTGATAAAGGTAAAGAAAAACGGAAGAGATAGTACGTGAACGAACCATATATTGAGTAGTTTCTTTCCCAATCTCTCCCCAACTGTTCTGAAAATATTCAGAAGATTTATTTTATTTTTCACACCATTTTTAAGGAGGAATACAAGGTTTTTGAAGTCAGGATGAGTGAATGATGACGTATATAAGGAAGCAGAGCTCCTGAAAAGAACGAGTATAGGTAGTATCTGTTCAAGTAACACGATCACGTGCATGCTTTAAGTCGGTGAAAAAACAATGATAGCACTCCGTTGGTTACATAGTTACATTTGCACGTACTATACACCTGGGAACTTTGTCTTTGGTTTAGAACTTTGTGGTGCTAAGATGAGCAACCTTATTTACTGTGTCTTTGTCTTGTCATCATCCATTGCTGTTCTTGCGTCCTATTGTTAGCTCCCAGTTTTATGCTAACTGACAGGTCAAAACTCAGACAATAAGTCAATTACGTTTCTTTTGATTCTTCTGTGTGTTAAATTTGTTTTTGTGCAGAACTAAAGAAGTGGTAGTACAAGTTTAGAAAAGATTTTGACTACGACAGCATTATATCTTGGTTTATCTCAAATATTTAAATTTATTTTTAATATTTATCACTACTCTGTTATAAAAATAATAATGTCACCATCTTTATCTCATCATCTCTATAATTGTACTAATTAATTAAAAATATCTCCAATTTAATTACTTATAGGAAGGGTGAAATTATAAGAAGGTAGGAAGAGGTGTATAGAATAAACATAAGAATACTGATATTATCTTTTTATTTTTCTTTCTAAAAAATATATTATTTCGTGTTATTTATTTTTGTAATTATTTTCTTCTTTTAACATTTGTAAATGTTGTTTTTGTTTTTAAGTCTCGCGCGATTCAATAAGTATTTATTGACATGATTTTCGATTACATTATCGTCATTATTTTTGTAACTGTGAGTGACCATAATAATTAAAATAGAATTTTTAAAATTAGGATAAAATAAACTAGATAACTAGAGATGAAATTACATATATTAAAACTATATTTAATCCAATAGTTAATTATGAACTTTTTAAATTTAAGACAAAGATATGTTTTTTTTTATGAGAATAAGTTAATATTACTTACACTGGGTGAAAATTTTTCAGAAGGCAAATTTTTTATAAAAAAATCAAAATATTTTATAAGTAGTTTGGATAGAGAATTTTGAAAGAAATCAATTGACAATTTAGAAATTTACTAAAATAATTTAATTATTTAAAATTTGATAATTTTAAATTTCACTTAAAATAATAATAGTTTGAATTTTTTTTATTCTTTTCACTCTCTCTAATGTACATTTTGTCAACAAGTTAGCTTCATTGACGTCGAAGTATCATTGTTTTTTCTATGTTCGTAAAAGTTTCTTGTAGGTTACAGTAATTCGTGCCTACTCTTTAGTTATTATTATTGACAGAATGTTAATTAGCGTTTTTTTTTCTTTAAATATATGTTAGATTCTTTTTTTATCAACGATTAACATTAACACATACTTTTTTTCGATTGATAACATTTAATGTTGTTATCAATGGATATGGATGAGAATATAAGTTGATAATATTTCTCAATCAATATTATTCATTTTAAAATTGACATGAATTGTTTTTCAACTTATTCCAGGTAAGATTTCTGTATTAAAGTCAATGAAACTCTTTTATGATGTAGATGGAAATCAATTTTTTTGAATTGACGTTAATGTATGAAGTTTTTATTATTTCGAAGAAACTATTTTACTACTGATTTAAATTAAATTTTTTAATTGATGTTAGTATGAATTATTTTTTATTTAACATTATTCTGTTGAAATTATTTATCCATACATAATTATTCTTTAGTTGATATGTGTCAGAGTTTTTTTTAATGATCGATTGGATTTTGTTGTTTAGATGTGAGAAGTGAATTTTTTTAATTGAAGTTTATGGTAATATTTTTTATCAATGCATATAGGAATAAAACAATAAATTTATACTCAATGATAATTGAAATATTTTGTCGAAATAAACAAAAAGCTAATATTCAATATTTAAAGATGGAAAAGTGAGAGAAAATAGTTTTACAGATTTTATAATAGTATAGAACATATTCAGGAAAAATAATAATATAAAACATGTATATTTTATTCTTTTTCAAAATTATTGAAATTATGTTTTTTAAATCAGGGAACGTTGAAAGATTACACATGAATTATCGATAAGTGTAAATTACAATAATCAAAATATCGCATAATAAAAAAACATGTTAAGGATTAAAAACATGTCTAAATTTAAATTAAATAACAATAATTATTCCAAGATCACGTAAAATTACATTATTATTCCTAGTTTTTTTAAATACTTAAAACTCTCCTTATATGTTGCAATGATTTTTAAGAACTTAAAAGATGTGAATGTAATATAAGCCTGGTGTCGCTAAAGTTTTTTAAACGATTCAAAAATTAAATATTTAGTATAATTTCCTGATTTTTCAGGAGTATTCACTGACCAAGAGTGTTTATATAATGTCCTAAAATTTTCGGAGTATTTACTCCAATTTAACTTAGTTTATTATGTATTCACATACAAAATTATTAAATTTAATAGATAACTTAAATATAATTATTACCCGTAGAGTTAGCACGTTATTTATGAAAAAGCAGTAATATATTCACTGACTAATATAGCAGTCAATTATACTAGAAGTTTTCTAACATTTGAAAATTTAAAAATAAATTAAATTACAGTTTTTCTCTGTCTGTAATATTCATTATTCTCGTTTTTAATGGCGTATTTAATGAGAAGGGCAAGAAATAATAAAGAATGTGAAAAGATTCCTCACCTATGCACACAGGCTAGGGTCAGTGGACAAAAAACTTTTGTTTCATTTGTATGCTTCTTGCCACTTCATTCACTTATTGATTTAATCTTATCATACCCTGGCCACACTTTTTATCTTTTACCAATTTTATTGCACTTTCCTCAAACAAAAACTCCACTTCATTACGTTATGAACCTAGAAATCGTGGAAATTATCACCCAAACTTATAACATTCTTCATTAAGGATTGATTTTATTGCCCAACAAAATCAATCACCCCACTTCACATCATTGTTCTAAATTCCAAAACCTTATATTTATTCACTATTCGATGATCTTCTTTATAAGTCATTTAAAAGAAATAAAAAAATGAATTTAACTTACACAAACTAAAATAAGCTTACGTATAAATAAAAAAATCAGATAAATTAAACGAGAAGATTTATACAAATTAATTCATGCTTAACTAACTTTGATTTAAAAAATTAATTTCAAATTTTCTCCTCCTTTATCTGGTCTAAAAATTTATATGGAAAGACAAATAAGTAAAATATATTTATTGACACTCTTTTCCGAAACAAAATACAAAACAAAAAATGAAATGATGAAAACCTTGTTTTTTAATGGATCCTTAGAACTCAATAAAGTTTACGATTAACTTGGGTGATATGTTTTGTAAATTGCCAAATGTATATAAGAAAAAGAGTTGTTAAACATAAGACAGTGTTGACGATAGTACACTATATATATGGTCAATATGAAATATATAGTTGGATAAACCTCGACTTAATTATAAATTTAGTTTTGTAACAATAATTTAGAGTAATTCAAATTTTAAGAGAGGTTTAAATTTTTTTAAAGAAAAAAAAATTATTACCAATGAGAAATTAATATTTAATAACAATTTATTATGTCTTTAATGCACTGTCTTTATATTTAATGAAAGTTGTGATATTATAGTAGTTGTGTTAAATTTTACTATGTGAATATTAATTGCACTGACGTAGTAAATATTCGTTCTTATAATAATAATAATTATAATTACCACTTTTGTGTGCTAAGTTTTTTAAACATCATCCTGACTACTTGTGTAGGTTGAAATCGGAATTTAGTGATTCTCTCATGATTCTTGTCTTTAAAAAAAAGTATTGGAGATTTAAAATAGAAAGTTATATATAAATTATCATTAATCTCCGTTGTAAATAATGTGAAATTATTAGATATACTAAAATAAATCCTTAATCGAGATCAGCGAGAATTTTTTTTTCATTTCCTCAAATCATGTTAATATTTCAATCTTTAGTTATTAGGATGACGATGGTTAAAGTATTATTTGCTTTAAGATTTGGTAACTTGGTCATTATTTTATCATTAAAACGTGTAAAAGAGTTAGAAAAGAAAGATGTGTATAAATATTATAAATAGTGTAAGTTATTTGAGTGTATGAAATCACAAGTATAATAGAATCATCATTGAATTCATTGAATGGTAGCTAGATGGCTATCTAGCAGTCAATTAGGGAAAGCTTGAGTCAGTAAATTAATCTTGAAATCTTTGGACAATCTCGCCTAACATTGAAATCCAATACTGCTTTAAAAAACATTTCTAAAATGTTATGTTTTCTAAGTTCTAACAATTTGTGCAATTGCTGTAAATAAAGTGTTGAATCGGTTGCGTATATTTAGTTGCTCTCTTACGGGAGATGTACACAACCCTCCCTCTAGCTTCTTTTGGAATAATCTTGAACGTACATAAAGCTTTTTTTCTCATGCGTGCTTACTCTGACGAAAAAAGAAGAAGAAGAAGAAGCACGGATCATATAGTTCCAAGTTCCAGAGTATTTGTCGTGGTCCTCATTTTGTCCTGCATATTATTTTTTCTGCAAATGCTTAAATCCTAAATGTATATCTTCTGCCAGCTTTGCTCAAAGTAAATGTATATCTTATGCATTGAAATTATATTTATGTACCTTCTTTATAACGTCGTATAACCAAGAGAGAGAAAATTATAAAATAAGATGGGAATTGTAATAAAGAGATACAAAGGAGAGAAAAAAAAGAATGTATCATAAAAGAATGTGTGAACATGATAATTTTCTTATTAATGCTTGATGTGAGGTGTATATATATAGTACATGACTTAATAGCACGACTTGTTTACTGCGATATACAACCACCATTGGCATTATACACCATTAGGGCGTACTTTTAAGATAAATCATTGCGCCTGATGTCGACATTTTCATACAAGCATGGAAAAACCAAAAAATTGAGATTGCGAATTGGAGTTTAGAATCACTATTTCCCAAAATATACATTGTTTTAATAAATAGTTATAGTTATAATCAATTAATAAATAAAATTAGTAAAACAATATAAGTATGAATGAAATGTAGCATGAAGCATACAACCTGATGTACGGTTATGTTATGATTTATTAATATGTTGTTGTGAGTACATTTTCAAATATGAACCAATCCATCTTGTCATAACTCATTTGCCTTACACATTCTGCTATGGAAAATTGGAAATTAAAAAATAACTCAGAAGCTTTAATTCCGATTTTATCACATATAGTTTATGTATTCACATGATTAGTAAATGCGGGTTCAGTTTTTCTTTTTCTTTCTCCCTGCAGCTTTGTCATTGGAAATCTCATCTGATTAAAAAGTGCAGAATCTTGAACAAGTGAAAACGTATTCAAGAAAAACCCAAAGTTCTTCTTTTTACCAAATTATGTACCAATCCATATACAGGGAAGTAGATAATGGTAAGAAAAGAGAAGTTTCCATGAAAATATTACTACTGATAATAATAATAATTATTATTATTTATGACAACAGGAACAGTTGGCATATACGATATAGTAATATTAATAGTAACATATTTATATATTAGAAACATACCAAACCCTGAACACCATTAATACAGATACAGATTATAGACACGCCAGGAACGACGGTTGCGGCGGCGAAAGCTCCTCCTCCGTCCAATCGGCGATGTCGCCGGAGGTAATCCACGAGGATCCTCCGGGGCAACTCCAGCAGCACTCGCCGTCCATCAGCTCCGGCAACTCAATCTCGCCCCAAAAATCGTCGCCGCCGCTGTCCCCGTCATCATCGGCAATGCTGTTTTTCTCGTCACTGCCAGCCGCTTTCATCATACGCGCCGCCTTGGCTGCGGCGGCCTGAATGTCCCTGGCCGTGCGGGACGGCGGAAGAGGCAGGGAGTCCACCTCGTCGGGAAAGTTCAGTTGCGCCTTCCGACCCTTGAGGCAGTACGCGGCGACGTCGTACGCTCGCGCCGCCATCTCTGGCACCGCAAAAGACCCCAACCATATGCGGTTCTTCTTGCGCGGTTCCCGAATTTCGGAGACCCATTTTCCCCAGCGGCGCTTGCGGACGCCGCGGTACACAGGATGGCGCGTGCCGGACCTCGCGGTGGTGGTGGCGGCGGTTGGGTCGTCGTCGGGGCAGATTGCGGGTTGATGGTCCATTCACAGTGTGTTAGAGTGGCATGTGTTTTGGTGTGTCGGAGATATATAAGGTTGATGGGACGATAAAGGGGTTGGAAGAGGAAATTACATAACTACCCTCGCAGATTCATAAAGGGTTTTGAGACTTTAAGGGACCAGATTACTCTTTCTACGTAAAGGCCCAGCATGCAATTAATTATGGATGCCATGTTTCATACATGACTACGCGCGGGGTCTTTCTTTTAAACTATTTTGAACCACTTTTCATTTTTATTTCTACTAGAATGCTAGGCTTTCAAAAAAAAAATAATAATAATATTGTTGATATTTGCTATTTAAAATCAATTAATTTTTTCATGTTTCTAGCAATTTCAAACGGTATGCATGCATTTTGATCTTTAAAGCGTCTTTTTTAGATGAGCTGGACAAAAACCCTTTTTCTTTATCCTTCGCGGTCTCTGTGTAATGTGACAAGTGTAGCTAAAAATATCTACGATCGTGGTCAAATTACGTTGATCTCTATTTTTTTTTTTTCTTCTTTCATTCATGACTAGTGGCTGAAGGTTTGACAAAGACACACTTAGAACATCGAAATTAACGCGACAAAATCCATCCATCAATTTAAACAACGCAGTTAAAGTTATAATAATACTACACAATCATCGACGTTTCAATATTACAATGTTTGGAACGGAAAATAGTTGAAGCAACTGATATGTTTAAAAAATGAAAACCACTTGACTTTACATTTTAACAAGCATCTTGCGAGCTATATTGACAGCGAGATGTGAAATTCAAATTAAGTAATTGAATCTAAAGCGTGGAAAGGACGTGGGAGGCACGGCATTGAGAAGAGCTTATAAAAGTGTGTGTGGACGGAGAAGATCATGTTTTGTGCGCAGTGACGAATGTGTCCCTGCCTTATTTGGTTGCTCACAGCTTCACATGGAGGAGTGTGGCACGAGAATTGGGTGACTGTTTCGGCTTTTGGTTTTGGTGGGTGGGAGGATGGTTTGATTGATAATGATATTTTTTTCTGTTGATTATGTGATTGATAATGATATGAGGTTATCAACATAAACAAGGCCAATGTGTCACTGTGGGAGAGACTGTTTCATGGCAATATTATTGATGCACACAAAGCCAATGTGTAACTGTTTTTGCCAAATCACATTTAATTGCCAATTTAGCTTTAGAGCTCAGTGCAAACAAAATGGACACAGATGTATGCTTCCCATGAACCCTTCTCACTTTTCTGTTTAGATTTTTTGTTTTTAAGTACGCAAATGAAACACAATTATGAAAAAACACAATTAGATTTTTTGATGTTATACATTTAACATTCATAATATAATCTCATTTAGGGGTGAATGTAACTCAATTTGACTCATTGACCTTTTTTACTGTGCAAATGAAAGTTATGATTACAAAAACATGGGACTAGCAATTGTGTTTGAGCACACCTTTGTAAATTAAAAAAGTTTTCTCTTCGGCTAGATGTACTTAATAGCAAAACCTTTTTATGCGCTTACACTCCCAATGTAGGCCTTGGTTATGGCCCACAAACCACAGTGGATCTTCATATATTGGGTATCATTGTTTGGGCCTTTTTCATAACTGACACTACAGGTACCCAATTTTGTTCAAAAATTCATATACACCATTACCTCGTCATTGAAAATAAATTACAATAAAATTCCCTCATTGAAATATATTATATATATATATATATATATATATATATATATATACACACACACAAACATAATCAATTAAATAAATAATTAGAATACTTAAAATTGAACTGGAGTAATTGCTTCCTCAGACAATGTTATAAACTTACGCTAAAACCATTTTTTTTTCAGATTACAGGGGTTAAAAAGACCATTTTTATATTTAAGGGGTAAAATATAATCTCAACTCGACAATAACAAATTTGAACTTTTTTAGTTAACTTTAACTTAGACATGGTTCATTTATCTATGATGATACTAACATCATTTTTCATTTTTTTGAAGTATTTAATTATAAAAAGATAGTTGAAAGCATGTTGGTCATCTGAGAAAAAGAAAATGTTGGTCATCCACTAATTATTAATCTTTGCATATTGTGAACAATAACCGAGTTTATAAAGTGGTGTCTTAAAAAATAACCTAATCCAATTTCACTCAAAAAATATATGAGGAGTAATTTACTCTAAACTCTGCAGAGAACCTTTATTGATAGTGAGAATATATTACCCTTTCTTATTTATTCTCCACCGTATAAGTAGTAAGTAATACGCACACGGATATAGTCACCGCGAATGATAAAAAAATTCTTATTTGTGAATCATTTACGGATACCAAATAAATATTTTAAATAATGTATGTATGGTATTTAATTTATATATAATTAATTATTATTGGTGAATTTTATTTATTTTTTAAAATTAAGTAATCAAAATAAAATTATTATTCAGATAAAATATTAACCACCAAAAATTTATTAATTAGAATTTTATTTTATATATTTATAATATTTTATTTAGACTTAAGAAATTAAATTTATCTTTAAAAAGAAATTAATGTTTTAAAATTTATATTTTCATATAACTCATTTAATTTATTTTTAAAAAAGATCAAATTTATTTGTATTAATATTTTTAGTGTTTAATTTTATTTAGAATATTTCTTTAAAATTACTTCTTTTTGTCTAGATTTATATTTTGAAAACTTGTTTTAAATAATTTTTTATAAAATTAAGAAAAATAATGAGGTTGTTTTATTTTTGGACGGGTCGCAGGTAGACACTGTATTATTTATACGGGTAGATAGGCATATTATGTAATTTTAAGAAAAAATAAATCAAATATAGTATTGCTTAAATATTTAAAATTTGTTTTTCTATATAGTGATAAATATCGCGACATCTTATTTTCTCTAATTTTCAATAATTTGAAAATAAATTATTATTTAATATTTATTATTATTATTATCGTCAAAATAATATTGAGAGAAACAAATTAATTTTGATTCAATAATCTTTTTAAAAACTAGTTAACAGAAATCTTCCTTAAAGATTTACGTACGTTAAATTTGTACTTGATCTGTACATAAATTTTTATCATAAAAATATAAATTTGCTGTAAAACATGTAAAATTAATAATTAACTTTTATAAGTTAATCTTTAAAGAGTATTTAATTTTTATTCTGAAATATTATTTGACCCCTACTCATATTTAAAGTTTCTTCCTCCCGAATAAGTCACGAATTTTACCCTTTAATTTAAATTATTAGCTTAATTGATGCTACTCTGTAATAAATTATTAATAAAAGCATTCTTAAGGATGGTTGTTATATACCATTTTCTCTTATTTCTTATCTGTTTATTCCAAAACTTTATTTGAAAAATTATACAATTTTTATTTTACCTTCTCCCAACGTACAAAGAACAATAATAGAAATGGTATAATTGTAAAATATAGAAAAGGTATTGATAGAATGTAAAATATATAAAGGAGTCTGTATATCACTGTTTAATAGGTAAAAGTAATTTAAAACAAAAGTAGGTGTATGATATTACGTGGAAAACATGAAGAATGTGTATATATCCATGGTATCTACACGTTTCGTCTGTGCAGAAAAAGAGAGAAAAAGAATGGAGCATTCCCAACTAAACAATGGTCCTGTAAGTTGTAACTGGAAGGTCCTTCAATATGAGAAAAGAAAAGAAAATGAATTAATGATAACCTGGTCTTACTGTGTTACAGGTATTATGAATGGAGTTGGGATAATGAAAAACCACCAAACCAGTGTCGTACAAAATGAATGCTCGTAAATTAGTCTTCCTTCTTTAATGAGGGCTTGAATTGTTTGGAGAGTCCATAGTTCTATCCATTTGAGTAATATAAAAGCTAATTACTTCCACCATGGCTTACTATCTACACTTTTTACTATTTAATATATTTACCTGACTAATATAAATACTAATAGTCTTATTTTTTTATTTATAGTTTTGAACTTGAATTTTATTATGGAATATCTTTAACCTTCATATTATTATTAGGATGTTGTCTATAAGTGAATGTTAATTTTTTTCGTAATATTCCGTCTTTTCTTGCATAATGTTATTATTATATGTTGTATATAATTATTTTAGCATCTATTTCATTTAAGTCATAAATTGAGTAACATGCATTGTTGTTTTAGTATCCATAATAATATTTGAATGACGTTGAATAATACATAAATGATTATTCACCATTTTGTAGGACAATCCACCCTCCAAGACATACTGATCCAAATTAAACATAAATTTATAATTTTTAATTATATATTACAATTATATTGTACTAATTGTACAATCTTTTGACAGTCCAAAACATCAATTTTAAGTTTAATGATTATTAAAATAAATTCAACTGAAAACAAAGATCTAAAATCTTAAATAATTGACTACACAAGTTAATTCAAATATCTTCATATTTTCAATTAATCCGTGCATGTGACAAAACTCCACCTCAATGTTAAATATCAATACATTTCAACATATTTAAATAAACTTCAATAAAGTGGATGCAATTATTAAATTTTTATTATTTAGGAGTAATGCTCGAAATTAATTTTCAATATACAATTAAAAAAATTTATTATAATAAGTACATTGAAACTAGGATATATAAAAAGAAGTCAATGGAAAATAGAGTGTTCTACGAAATAATATATCATTTTTGGTGGCAAGCTCTTGATAACATTGCAATTATAGGTGAGTTTGTGTATAAATAGAAGACACGTATGTTATATTGAAAAATAAATAAAAATCTTTATTTTGTACTAGGAAAAGTATTGTACCTTTTCTTTTGATGAAATGATATTATGCTCACATCGTCATGATGTTATAATTAATATTTTTATGAAAATATAAAGTATTAGAATATTACAAATATAATGAAGTAATAACAAATTCGAATAATTTACTATATACATTATAAAAAGGTCATTTAATTTTATAGTCATCATAACTCTCATCGGCATCACTGTTTTCAGGTCACATCATCCAAAAATCCAAATCTATCTATCATATTCAAACTAAAGTTGATAGGTTAGCCAATAAAATCGTGATCTTATTTTGTCAAATGAAATACTATGTAACTAATGGTTTTGTTGTAGTTCAACAATGTTCTTCAAAATCCGAGTTCTCTGTGGAACTTTCATGATGTTTTACTATCAAGAAAAATAGCAGAAATAGGGAACGTTAGCATGGAATTAGATGAAATCCAAAATGGTAGACACCGAGAACTTTGCAAATATTAAGTGGGTATTACCTTCACAAATATTCCATCACCCATTAAGTGGGTATCATCACCCCCAAACTTCCTGCAATTCACTGTTCTTGGTCCTGGTTTACAAGTTCAAGAAATAAACTTTATACTAACACAAAAATACACCGTAATCATCAAAGCTCAACGAAGAAAGGAACAAAAATAAATTAGTGACCCCAAGTTGTTACAAACAAACCAGGCTTATTATTGTTTTATTGATGAAGATCGTTATAGAATTAAATAAAAAAATTACAGGCTTCTATTTAATAAAAGCAACATTTGAATAATAAAATATTTTGATACTATTCAGATACAAATTTGGATTTATATCTGAGTTATATGTGGCAGCAAAGGATTGGTGATAACCCATAACGAACATATTAACAGAACCACAACATATATTCCAACATGAACAATAGCAGAAGCACGTAAACACTTTGATTCCGCCATAAAAACTCAATCTTATTAGCGTTCAGATGGTGGGCTCTCCTTCTCAGTTATCCCTCCCACCGTCTTTGTCGGCATTCTTTCTTTATACAGCTTTGACCGGTCCAACAAGGAAAGCACTAAAATTAGTTTATATATAAGGTCATTTATTTTTAACTTTTATTTTGAAATCAACTTTTTTAGAAGAAAAATATAACAATATACGAATTGAATGAAATGAAATATCCAAGTTAGTTATAAGAAAATGGTGTTTATCTTTTGTAGGACAAAAGATAAAATGTTTTAAAAAGTCGGCTTCACAATGTAACTTAAAAAAAAAACATATTATTGAAAATTATGTTCTTTCAAAATCATTTACTCCTCTCTATGTAACCAAGTGTGTTTTGAGACATAAAAGAAATCAAATTATTGTAATAACGTAAAAAGGCCTTGCTAAGCGATCTTGTATTGGGTTTTCCTTTTCCGTACACGACGGCTTCTTCTGCACCTCCAATGTCTTCTTCCTGCACCTCCATAAATTTTTAAAATTCTTAAAATAACCTTAAGTAAAATTTGTAATGACTCAGTTACCTCGTGTAACCTACACTTCTATACTTTCATTTCACCTAACAACTCCAGTAAATATGCCGCGCACAGATTGAAGAAAGAATCTCCCTCCCGAGAGTCATCGTTATTATCGGTAAAGGTACTATACTGATAGAAAGAATCGTTGATTTTGAAAATTGTTTAAAATAGCTTCGGAGTATACACCATTATTGACCACCACAACTACACAGCCATAGCCGCTACTACCGCCATACTTCACCGAAAAACCTATTCATAATTTTTATTAAGAGTAATATAGGGCGTTTAAGAGAATTCAAAATTTATGGAGGTGGAAGAAGAAGGTATGGAGGCGCAGGAAGAAGCTGTCTCCATACACAAGTTTATGTTGCAGGACCACAATTGCTTCCTGCACCCTTTATTTACTTCCTGCACCCATCAAAGAAACGAAATATCTAATTTGTTCATGTGGATGTGGATTCATATGTAAAGGTAGGAGGATTTTTTGTGACAGCCACTGTGCAGTGTTGAAGGAGGTGCTCCGGAGGTCATCGTCTCCGTTGGAAGTATTTGCTACATCTATTTGACCATGTGTACGTTGGTAGAGTTGCGTTCTGACGGTTTGAAGAGTTGTGCGAAGCATGTTTAATGTTTTTTTGATTTGATTTTTGACAGTGATATTTGCTGGATTGAGAAAGACTGTTTCGTGGTAATTTGCGGAGGTTTTTTCGATGGAGCTATAAAAGGCGTGATTGCAGGTATTTTTTTGGTTTCCGGAGAAGAGATAAGAATTACAGAATTTCATTTTTGGAAGTTATTTTTAGTTGTATTTCATATTGACTTTTATGTTTATGAAAATTACATTCTGAAACTCAAATTAAACTTCTAGAAATAATATTCTGGAATTAATTTTTACACCCCTAAAATTCATTTTAAAATACCAATTTCAGAATAAAAATGCATTTCGAAATGTCAGTTCCAAAAGCTATTTTTACATATCCAAAGACAGGATTGGTATTTTAAAGTATGATGGGTGGAGGAAGCAAATGGAGGTGCAGGAAGTAATTGCCATACTTAAATTGGAAGTAATTGCCATACTTAAATTGGAAGCCCATATCAGTTAAATCCATTCCTGTTCCCTAAGAACGAACTTTTGACAAATTCTTCTTCCACTCTCATATCCTCTTTTTGCACCCTTATATAATTTTTTTATTCCATGCCTGCCCTTCATGAAATTACATAAATACCCTTATCATTTTTTGAAATTGTGAACCGGATGGGGGTGCATCCGATTCTCATTTTAAAAAAAAAATACAAACTGGACAACCTCATCCGGTTCTCAACCCCGAAGATTGAAAAATCCTCAAATTCGTCGTTGACAGTACTCCAAATCCCAAATTAACTACTCTAATCATCAATATCACCTACTAATTGTTAATAAACATCACAAATTGGTTACCTAATGATTATATGAAGGATTAATTAAAAGGTTTTTCGATCTGCTGGGTTGAGAACCGGATGAGGTCGTCCGGTTTGTATTTTTTTTTAAAAATGAAAACTGGATGCACCCCCATCCAGTTCACAATTTTAAAAAACTATAAACCGGATGGCCTGGTCATCCGGTTGTCTATTTTGACAACCGGATGACCAGGCCATCCGGTTTACAGTTTTTTGAAATTGTGAATCGGATGGGAGGTGCATCCTGTTCTCATTTTCAAAAAATACAAACCGGATGGCCTGGTCATCCGGTTGGGAAGAAGAGGGGTTTTATTAAGATATGGGTATTTATGTAATTTCATGAAAGATAACTATGGAATAAAAAAATTATATAGGGTGCAGGAAGAGCGTATCGGGGTGGAGGAAGAATTTGTCCGAACTTTTTCCATTTGGAGCTGCATATGTATAAGGCCCACTTTCCTTAAAGTAGAAATGCCAACCTTCCAAAATTTCAGGCTAGATAAACTTTTTTTATTGATATTTGTAAAAAAGCTATTTAACAAAGTAAATTTCAACTAACTCAATTCTATTTTATATTATTATTTCAATAAAAATTTACGTTTAATTTGAATATTATTTCACTATATCAAGAGTACCATAATAATTTATTTTAGTTATAATTATCACTATCTCATAATAATTATAGTTTAAAAACAAAATTAAATATATTAGTTTTTAAAATAGTTTTAGCAAAATAATCTTTCTTTCTCAATAATGTATTTTTTTATTGATATCAATAGAATAGTTAATTGAAGAATAAATCATGAGTAAAATTACTGTTCCTTTGAAAACAGTAAAATTACTGTTCCTTTAGAATTACAGGTCAAATTCAGTTTCTTCAAATTAAGATAAATATATATAAGAAATGGTTAATTTAAAGTAAAAGTAGACTAAACAAATTTATAATTAAAATCTATTTGAAACATAACTGTTTAAAAATAAAAAAGATACGAATTTTTAATTTTTTTTTAATATTCTATAGGTAATAAAAAAACGGTTCGAGACCTAAGAAATTATTTAAGAAATATTGTAAGAAAACTTTATTAAAAATACATGAGAAATCTTCGGAAATCCAAAATGAAAAATATGAATTTTAGCTGTTAATTTTGAAAAAGCGTATTTAAAAAGATAATAAATAATTGGGAAGAGTAGAGAGGACGATGAGGACACTGGCAATAGGTGATTGGATGACGCAGCGGTTTGCATTGTGAAGTGCGAAGGCACGTAACGTAACTTCAATGCACACGCCACTCTTGTGTTCTTACTAATATTCTCTCTTCCTTTTTTGCTTATTCAATTCAGAGAGGTTTAAATGCACTTCACGTGCTTCATCCACTCTGCTTCAAAGGCGAAGAGGAATGAGCCAGATTGAGACACGTGGAGAGGTGAGTGCTGAAATAGGGCACGTGGAATGCGTGTGATGTCTGGAAACGTGTTAGTTGGAGGCCTCACAATTTGCATGACGCTCCAGCTGGCACCGCGCCATTCTTTTCACGCGCCACCACTGCATCTCATCTTAGGTGGTGATGCAATCAAAGCCTTTATGCAGTATCTGCCAAAATCACCATGTGATTTTTTTAATCTCTTCCCACTGCGCTAACCATGTTTCTTAAAAAAACATTTTTTTTTTCTTAATTGATACTATTATTTTAAAAGAAAATAGTGATGAGTGCGCAAAGTATGCTTCTTAAAATATTTTTGATTCTGCTTTTCATTTATTAGTATGTTTTTCCTTCATCATTCCATATTTCAGTAAAAGATTGCAGTACTCATAAAACTATTTATCAGTTGCTTTCCCGATTCCACTACATAATTAGTTGTATTTTCAATATTTTCTACGGAAATTGTTTTTTATTTTTGTTATTCCAGTACTGAAACTGTTCTATGTGGATAGAAATTATCTTTTTTAAAAAAGTAGTTGAATGTATAATTTGATTATATAAATTACAACTTCTGTGTTTGATTAATAATTTCGATTTTAGTTTAATTTTTGAGACAAAAAAATTTTAATAATTTCGTTAATATAGTTAGAAATAAATTTTATAAACTTTCATATAAACACGTTTATTATTTCGTTAATTCTTGAAATTAAAAACAATTTTCAATTCTTTATATATAAAAAAAGATGAACACTTCAAAGATAAACTGGTTCAATACTTAACTCCAAAGACAACAATTAAATATGAAAACAAAAAATAATATAGGTCCAACAACTTCAAATTTGGGTGACTTTTAGGTTTCCTTAACCTGGTATTCCACTCAAATTAGAACAGCAATGAGCTATATTGTGTTTTTATGTTGTGAGTTCTAAAGAAATCAAAACGCGTTCAATTTCCTAGGACCTAGGAATCATCTTTGGTTTAACTTTTGACATCATTGTTTGATAAATTAATGTTTTAAGGGTTTGATTATGTTTTTAAGGTTTGCAAACAGCATGCAACACTTGGTCAAATCCACTTTTACTTTCTTGGTGATCACACTTGTCTTTACACAGTAACAGACCCATAAGAAAAAGTGGGGACGAGTAAAAGTTTTAAAATATCGAAAAAAGAGGATAACAAAAGCTAGTACAAGTTTTTATTGTTACAAAACTTCACACCAATATAAAATGGTTGGCTGGCTTATGATGCAATATAGAGTATACAAAATAATTCTTGTTAGAAGAAAACAACTCTTTAATTGGATCTTATAATTACAATAGTCTTTAGATTTTGATTAATGTGAGTTAGTATTCAAGTGTGAGTCTAAGTCCTATGTTGAATAGGAATGAGAAAGTTGAGCAACATATAAGAAAAAAGAAAAAAGACCACAAACATACTGCCTTAAGATTTTGGGTTGAATGTGATATTTCTTTATATGTTAGCTCTAGTTTCATTTTGGTTAGATCTCCCCGTTAATTCCGTCGATTTTGTAACACACAGTTTTAGTCTTTTTCCAAGAAAACTGAATAATTAAAATAAAATATACATAATTCATGTTTTGTTTGAATATTTTTTTCTTTGCGCACTTATATAGGACGAGAAAAATAAAATATATTTATATTATAAATTAAAAGCAACTTATGCACGTGACTTTTCTTGCATGTTTGCAACTGTTCCTACCTAAAAGACCCAAGCAATCACATGACGCATATAATGATCTGGAGGTCTTCGTACTCACCCTCTCTGTTGCAAATTCTCGTCTATCCAAACATTGACACTGTTTCACCGAGGTTAAGTTCAACACGTGTTCTTCAAATATGTTTTTCTTCCAAACTCCGAAGTGTTCTTTTTAATCCAACTAACCTTCTATTGATTAAACGTGGATATGTTTTTATGTTATGTAGATACAATTTTATGTGTAGTAGAATGATCTAAAAAGAATAGAAATTTAAAATTTTAACACATATTTAATGTGTGTATATATATATATATATTCAGTTTCATTTCTAACATTTTGCTATTCTTTTTCTTTTTAAAGTCTCTCCATCTTCCTTTTAAACTTGTAAAATTATATATTTATGGTTAGTTTTATATAATTTTTTTATATATATTCTTTTTAAAACTGTTTAATTCTAAAATTACTGTTTAATAAAGTTTGAATAATATATATGTTCTTAGTCATGTAAATAGTACATGTATTAGGATATTACATTAAATACGTTAACAAAAAAGTTTGAATATAGCAGTAGATTAACTAACAATAGGGTAAAAATAGTACAAGTTTGTCACGTGTTTTACCTCACGTGATCATTCCTAACCTCTTTCTTTAATCTCATTGGTGGTAGAAAATGGATATCCATCATTGTATATTAATTCATCGTCACATCTGAATTCATAAAATATAAACTTTTATGTACCTGTTTTCTTTCATTTAGTTAAAGTTGTTCCCCCTACCCTTAATATAAAAAACTCTAATGTCAATCAATTAGAAATTAATCAATTTATTGTCGATACAGTTTTTAAGTAATTTTTATAAAAATAATAATAATATAATTACGTATGATAATTTATTATTTGTGACCGTGTTAGCAAAGTTTAAATTGTTAATGTATTTATTTTAAATTGATTTTAATAATAAAGTATTTACATATAGCTATTTATGTTGAAAGTACTAAATTCAGGCAACAATAATCACAGTGTTGCATTGTGCAACCTGAAAAGACTTGCATATACGTGAGTGATACGAGAAAGAATTTAATTCTCTTGTCTCATAAGCATATATTTTTTACATATAAACTATCCAGAAATAACTTTTTGACTATGTTTTTCTTATCAGCCTTTTCAGTGTATTTTAGAATCATAATAGGTAAAAAATGATAAATTTGAAATTTAAATTTATTTTTAAAAGCTAAATTTTTATTCCTTTTCTCACTCTCTCGCTGTCCTTGTATTTACTTTGTTTTGATAAAGTGGTAGACTATAGTTTTAACGCGTTTATATTACCATCAATTAAACCCATCATTGTAACTGCATGTAAAAAAAATATTGTAAGTATATGTATTTTTCTTCAAAATTAAAAATATGTTATTAATATTTTATTATTATTATTATTATTATTATACAAACTATTTAACCTAAGTTTTTTTCGTCTATCAATTCCAATTTGGTCACTACTTGAATTTTAATACTTTTTTAAAAAATATCAAACGTTAAGAATAATAACAATAATATAAATTAATGATCTTAAATATAAAAAATAAGAATTTATATATTCAAACCATTTATTTATCACATATTTAAAAGTATCTATGTTATATATTTGATTATACGTTAACATTTATAGTATACCATGTAATGTTGTTCTGCAGTCAAATATAAAATACATATCAGTATTTAAATGTTTTCTTTTGGATCAAACGTGCATAAGAAAATTATACAATATTTTCCAATTATTTAAATAATAAAAAATGGAGTAGAGGAAAGGCAAGACAGAGAGAGGGCATGAGGCATGATGTGATAATTGTAACGTACTAACTGTGGTAAAGTTAGAAAGGTAAGTTGACCTAACCATGGTTTAACGTTTTGCAGTTAGAAGTTGTAGAGAGTAGAAGAGAGAGTAACCTGCATCTTTCAATTCTCTCTCTTCTCCTGTGTTTTCTCTTTCTCTACCCTTGCTACCTTGTTTCCTCTTCCTTCTTCCTTCCTTTCTCCAATTTTCACATTCCGTTACCAACCAATCAACAAAACCTTTTTTTTTTTTTTTTTTTTTTTTTTTTTTTTGTTTTTTCATTTGTTGGCAATACACCTCCTTGTCTCTCGTTTTGTTTCCTTCCACTCTCAGTTTTTTCCGAATGTGTATTACCCCCCACAACTTTCCTTTCTCGTGCAGTTTTGTCCCCCCTTTCCCAGCTTAACTTCATAAGTAAATCCCACTTCCTGTTTTTATCTGTGTCTCTCTGTCTGTTTTTATTCTGGCTCTGGTCCGCGAATCACAAATCTGAAAGATCTGAGAGCGTCTTCATGAGATGGAAGCGGACAAACAGTTGCATTTCGGTTATTAGAGGAGGTTCCTGGTGTTGGATTGTGCAGTTGAAAAACTTGAGATAATCGCTTGGAGGTTGGTGTTTTGAATTTGTTTAGGAGATGAAGGTTGACGCGGGGTTAGGGCGCGTGGCGTGGGACGAGGAGGAGAAGGCCATGGTTGGGGCTGTTCTGGGTGGCCGAGCTCTGGAGTTCTTAACCACAAACTCGGTGGCGAATGAGAGTGTTTTAATGGCGGTTGGGAGCGATGAGGGGCTTCAGAACAAGCTCTCGGATCTGGTGGAGCATCCCAACGACTCAAATTTCAGTTGGAACTACGCGATTTTCTGGCAGCTCTCGCAGTCGAAATCCGGTGACTGGGTTCTGGGCTGGGGAGACGGGTGCTGCAGGGAGCCCAACGAGGAAGAGGAGGGTGCAGTGAGAGGAACGCTGAGGCTTCTTCGCGTGGACGAGGAGATGCAGCAGAGGATGAGGAAGGGGGTGTTGCAGAAGCTTCACACTACTTTTGGAGGTTCCGACGAGGACAATTACGCCTTTGGCCTCGACCACGTGACCGACACTGAAATGTTCTTCCTTGCTTCCATGTACTTCTCTTTCCCCCGCGGGCATGGTGGCCCAGGTAAGTGCTTCGTCTCCGGGAAGCATTTGTGGCTGAAATCTGTGCCTGATTACTGCGTGCGTTCTTCCTTGGTTAAATCCGCGGGAATTCAGACCATTGTTATGGTCCCTACCGATTTGGGAGTGGTGGAGTTGGGTTCTGTGAGAGTGTTACCCGAGAATTTTGAACTCGTGCAGGCCGTTAAGTCTGTGTTCTCCACGCAGTGTTCGCCGTACCCTAGGGTGAACGTGAGCGCTGGTGGGAATGCTAATGCGGTTTTTACCGGTTTGGCAATTGGGGATGGTAATAAGGTAGATGGAGGAGTTCCAATTCCGAAGCTTTTTGCGAACGCAATGGGCAATCGGACGCAATTCAGAGAGAAACTTGCTGTTAGAAAAATGGAGGATAACAGGCCTTGGGCAGGCCATGCCCTCCCCAATGGGAACAACCTTAACAACAATCCAAATCCAAATGCAAGGAATGGTCTTCATGTTTCGGGTTGGGCAGTGAATTCGGGTGTGAGGCAGGCTGGTCCTGTTGAGATTTTTGCTCCTAGGGCATCCACGAGCAGTGTTATTGCAGAGCTGGGTAATGGTGTTAGACAGGATTTCAGGCTGGGAAACAGCTATCAACCTCAAAGGCAGGTGCAAATGCAAATTGATTTTAGCGGAGCCACTTCTAGGCGTTCTCATGTGAGACCTGTTGTTGGTGATTCTGAGCTTTCTGATGTTGAGGCCTCTTGCAAGGAGGAGCAACCCGGTGTTTTGGATGAAAGGAAGCCCAGGAAGCGAGGTAGGAAGCCTGCTAATGGAAGGGAAGAGCCCCTCAATCATGTGGAGGCCGAGAGGCAGAGACGTGAGAAGCTCAACCAACGGTTCTATGCATTGAGATCTGTGGTCCCTAATATCTCCAAGATGGACAAAGCTTCGTTGTTGGGGGATGCCATTGCCTATATCAACGACCTTCAGGCGAAAGTCAAGATTATGGAGGCTGAAAGAGAGAGATTTGGAAGCACCTCGAAAGATGGACCAGTTTCTGAAGCTAATTCAAGATCTGAAAATAAAAATCAAGAGAAGGAAGCTCCTGATGTGGATATTCAAGCAGCTCAAGATGAGGTAACTGTAAAGGTGAGTTGCCCTTTTGATACTCACCCTGTTTCCAAAGTAATTCAAACACTCAAAGAGGCGCAAATCAGTGTTGTAGAATCAAAACTTGCGGCTGCAAATGATACTGTTTTCCACACATTTGTAATTAAGTCCCAAGGATCTGAACAACTTACAAAGGACAAGTTGATTGCTGTATTTTCCCCACCAGAATCCAACCCATTGCAGCCATTGTCATCAGTTGGATAACAAAGGAACTGCAGTTTAGTCCATAGGGATTCATACATAGAGAAAAACCAATTTCTAAAGCTTCCTTAGCAATTTTTGTTACACCCTTAGGATCTAAAAGTAAAAGCAGTGGGAACTAGAGTAGTAGAATAATAGCTCCCATTAACCATGTAGGCAGCCAATTTATGTCTTGTCTATAGTGTATACACATCAGAAATATTATTCCTGTAATGTCAATTATTTTATTGAGTTTAACCAATTTAGTTGTTCTGGGTAAAGAGTTTGTTTATATGTCAATCATGTTTTGTGGGTTTTCTTTTTCAGTCTTGTCCCGTGCACAAGAGGGGAGAGTATCAGTTAATTTTTTTAATTTTGTTTATTTTTTAATTTTTATATTGTTTAGATGGGTTCTTAGAGAGACAGTATAATTGTAAATCTGTTTTATTTTGTATGTTTGAAGTTGTTTTCCCCTTCACAAAGTATTCAAATGTACTTGTTTGGAGTTTTGATTTTATGTTTTATCCGGTTTTGTGGAGAGTTGTCTTTCCAATCTGCACGAGGACATTATTCTACTTACTATGATAACAACAACAATAGTAATAATAATCTCAGTCTCATAGGAGAAATTACATGTTGTATTTACAGTAACAGGTGAATGAGCTAGGACATCATAAGGTGAGCTTTCATTACTTGTTTGACTAGTGCTAGTGTAGAGATAAGAAACTGAACATTTATGCAAAGTGAGTGGATTGCATTTTGTGGTACAAGTAGCACTTAATTCTTTTGATTTTGTTTCCTTCCTCGTTCACTTTATCTGCAACCAAATGAGGTCGAATATTTGATGCACATGAAAAGGAAGAAAAGTATTGCCATATTGGTACTGCTCTTAAATTCTTGACCGTTCCTTTGTTATTACTACCTTTCTGTGGAAATTGAGGTATCTCTGATTCATGCAGAAAAGAACATTAGGCTAAAAGGCTATCTAGAAAAAAAGAAAAAATAGGGAAACTAAACTTGTCCTATTTATTTATTTTATTAATATTCCTGGTCAGGAAATAAAATAAACGAATTCACAAGTCTTGTTCTGCAAAAATAAGAATACTAGCACATAGCATAGCAATGTGTTGTTGAGTGGTCCTACATCATAGGCGTCGGTGTCCTCGTTTTGAAATTTGATATTGTGAAAAACGTTCACGTGCTAAGGTACTTTTACAAATGAGTCTGCAATAACAACAATCATGTGGTGCATGTGTTTCCTTTCTAAAGTGATTGAAACTTGCAACTTGGAAAAAACAAACAAATAATAAATGAAGGGAAAATTAATTAAAAAAAGGAACAGTTGTGTGACAGAACCAGGGCCGAGGAAAGGTTTGTACATGATCAGCGGAAATATAGAAGCAAAAGGTGAGATGTGACAACAGTAAAAGTATTTATAAAAGAAAAACTATACTTTGACCATCACCCAAAAAAATTACATCCACTAACGAGCTGTTTTAATAATATAATAATATATATTAATATTTTAAATTAAAAAATAAAACATTTAATTAAAATATTCATTCATCTTTTTATAAAAAGTGTTTAGAGATTGTTTACATGGAAGGTGATGAAATCCCGTGGCTATCTATCTATTACTCGCCTTGTTAGCGGAGTTGAAAATCATCACGTATTATTTTATAGTTATAGATATTTACGAAAACTGGTAGATATTTTTATTTTTTTATAATATTAATAAGATTACTTTAAAAATAATTTTTTAAATTTAAATAAAAATTAGGTATTAAAGTACAATCTAAATAAAATTATACCATAAATAAATTTAAATACTCTAAAAGATAAATTTAAAAAAATTGTATGGTAAATTTAAATAAAATATTATTTTAAAACAAGTCTAAAAAAACATAATTCTATAAAGTTAAATTATAAACAATTATTTCATTTTTTTTTACTAAGAAGTTTATTTTGGAAACTTATTCTAAAAAATCTAAATAAAAACTACAAACAAACAAATAACTAAAACATTTGTATAACTCCCGTTTAATTTAGTTATACTAGTGGAGATAAAATAGCTATTGTTTTGGGTAGTTATTCCCTTCACCTACAATATTATTTGTGTTCGTGCCAAAAATGATATAATAGTTTATACATGTAGACAAATATCACGATGATCTAATTATTTTAAAATCACAATACAACATGATATACGAATATAAACCATATGTGTAGGTACGTCTACACAATTAATAAAACCCAACTTTAATTTCTTATGTAAAGGCAGTTCTTTGTATTTATTATATAAAGTTATATAAAGTCTTCATATAAGATTTTTCCTTAATCTTTATCATATATTTTAAATCTATGTGATTTTATAATCAATATTACATGTAATCGTCAATATTACTAAATAAAGACTTTATTACTTGCTTGAGAGATATTATATTACTTAAGTCATACAAGTTTAAATAAAAGAATTGGTTTCCATACTTAATGTTCATTCAAATTTTGAGTAACTAAAGCTTGAACAATATTACTTATTATAATTTTTAACAACTTTCAAAGCTATTAACCTTATCACTTCATCAATATCAGTGTTTGAGCAATTATATTGTCACTTAAGCATTATAGAGTCTCACACCATCACCATACCCCAATGCTTAAGCAACCCCACTCATTATAAATGAGATAATACTATCTTGACTTTTCTCCCACTCAAGTGTGAAATCATTGTTTAAGTTATTACCTTTAGTGTTTGAGAGTCCATGAAGACACTTGAGTGACATTACTCTTTCATATAGGAACAACTTACCGCTTAGGTGTTGCTTGAGTGATTTTATCCTATAATATATTTTCATAGAAAATATATGTAACTTTAAAAAATATAACAATTACAAAATACTCATTCCTTCTTACAATTATCTCCATCATCATCCACAAATTTCCACACCAACATATACATTATAATTATATCAAAATTGTTAAAATTTAAACAGAGATACACATTACTTTTCACATGTCTAATTCAATATTCAAGTGAAATAGATACCAAAATCAACTCTAGTTATTTAGAGATAATATGCCTATGAACAAAACATTCATTTTGTACTTCCAATATTTTTTACAAAATTTATGATAATCTTTGTATTAAACCCTACATCAAGAACATTTCCTTTAAGAAAAAACACTAAAAAAAATGATTATATTAAGAGGCACTTACTCATATCAATAACCTAATCAACTCCACTTTATCCTCATGTTGTTATCTTTAATTATATTATTTTTAAGATTGTATTATGCTAAAATAAGAATACCTCGATTATCTTTTAATTTTATAGAGTTCAGAAAGATAAAGTGTTTAGGGATCTCTCCTATTATTTTTCATATCAGACTAAATCTTTAGTTTAACTAAGTTTGTGCTTAAGTTATTACCCTTCTCGTCTTAGCAAAAAAGTAGGGTAATAGACAAGTCTCATCTTCTTACAATAATAATATCGAAGTATTACTTTTAAACTTTCTAATTTTTATCCATTCAAAATTTATCTATAATATTTTAGACAATTATTTAAATATTTAGTGAAAGTATGTATTTTATATAATATATTAGTTTATTATATTTTGAGATTTTACTATATTTTAATCTCAGAAACACATATTAAGTTCGCGTATGTAAATATTGGAAAACAAGTTTGATATTGAATATTTTTGCAATTACAGTCTTCGTTGAGATACAATATATTTTTTCTTTTATTTCCTTACTATTTTAAAACATTTCAAAACTTGCTGGCTACAAATAATGAGAATTTTTAAAAACATATAGTTAACAAAAAAATTACTAATTTTTATAATAATTCATGAGATTTTTACTGATATCTAAAACTAGTGATTGTTATATATAATTTTAAAACTTTAAAAATATTCAACTAATATCTCTTATGAAAATATATATTATATGATGTTTTTATAATATAGATATTTTATATAATTAACAGTTAGACATTTATTAGATTTTACACCTCTACTCTCTACCTCTTGCTTTGGTCTCTGGTATCATATATCTTCATATTTCCCTACATTTTTTTTAGGAAGAACCAAATTTAGAAACTTTTTTTAGAAGGCACATTTATTTTGTAAAATTCTCATTTTAATTTTTTTTTTTAAGAAATGCCAAAGAGAGTGTTGTCCCCAAATCTTGTCAGAAATCACATCAGATATATAGAAGGAGACAAATCAAGTATTCCCACCAAAGTCATCAGCTTGTGTGACAGTAACATTTTTTTTTTATCTTTTGAGTAAATCCAACCCCTCAAGATCTAAGAGGGGTTAGAATAAAAATGAAGTGGCTAGATGAACATTTTGGAGAGATATGACTTTACTAGTGCTTATATTTTGCATTTGGTGGGTGGATTTCGTTTCGTGACCATTCATGTATGTATATGTGCTCCACTAAAATCTCTCCCTTAATTTCCTAGAAAACCTTCATCAATGTCGCACCTATAGCTTGGGATAAAATTTTTTGAGTAATATATACTGTGAATTATGCGGGGTCACTAGCTACGGTAAGTGTGAGATTGGCAGAACTTGTATATTAATACAATTTTAGGCTTGTTGAAGGTTTTCCTTCTTTATACCCGTTGATCTTCAATGTCAATGACTGTTTTTCTAGTTAGACATGTCACTGGCACATACTTAACATAACTTTGGTAGCAACACCTAACTTCTATCCCCTCACACGTCTAATATAAATGCTAAAACTTCTACATGTCACATTTCAGTATTTTTTTTTTCCCCTATATTTACACTACATGAATACAAAAGTTGTTTCTTCATACTTGGATACTACAATGTACAATGTACACTGTTCCTTGTATTTGAAAAAATGATTATGTAAATTGTTACAGCAATTAGTTTTTGGAACGTGTAAAAACGTTATATATATATATATATATATAATTAATAAATATTTAATATAAAATTATAATTATCACATAACAATATTTATAATATATAATTAATAAATATTTAATATAAAATTATAATTATCACATAACAATATTTATAATTATTGACATTTAAAAGATACATAACTTTAATTTAGAGATAAATATATAAATGAAAGAAATGCCATTTGAGATAATTGAAGAAATAGAGTGTTAGGCAAGTTACAAGCATGTAACATGTACTCTCAAAAAAGGAAATAGAAATATAAAACATTCAGAATGTCGAATTACTAAAATAAGAAAAGTAAAGGGTCTCACTTTTTAAGTTATGCGTGTCTTAATTTGTAATATAGAAGGGGATTATTTCCTTTAAATTTACAGGACTAAAAACAAACCTAATTAAATAAACATAGCAACATAACACCCATTTCATTTAGTAAAATTAAATACGTTCTTTCGTTAGACAAGTGACAAGTCAAACATATGAAAGCATCCCAAACACATTAGAATATTTCTAATATTCTGGGCACGAGCAGTCTAATTAATAAAATGTTCTTTTTGATAGCATTAATTAATAATTTTCTATTAAAAATTACTTAACTCACATAACACATTTATAGTATGTTTAATAAATAATTATTATTAATTCTAAAAGGCGTAAATGTAAATCAAGACCTTCTATAATTATTTTTTGAGTTCAGCAGCCATGGCTTGAAACACTTTCCACACTCCTAAAATTATTTGCCAAAAAAGATTATAATAATACAAAAAGGTTATAAATTGTAAATTTAATACTTGTACAGGACATAAGTTACTGCAGTCATTATTATAAAACAAGAAGTAGAAGACAAACTTTAACAGGTATTTATGACGAGTAACACTGTCCAAGTTTAACACATACATGCAGTTGAAGAGTGGATTGTATATGATTATTATAATCAAATCTTTGCCTATAAAATGTAACCGGTCTTAGGGACAAGGACACGGGCAGCTGAAACATGCATTCATATTGCTATTGTTGTTGTTCTTATGTACATGAAGACTAGCCTCAAATAAGTAAAAATATGAGGAAAATAAAGATCCTAAAGGCACTTCTCTTAACTGAACTTGGTTGTTTGAGGTCTTTAAGAGACGTTGCCCATAACTCAACTGGCTCCTACATACCCTTTATTCCACTTTGGATGAAGATCCTAATCTCCAATGTTTAAAGCATCCTTGTCCTTTCTCTTTGGGGGTGGTGAAGGATTAGTTCCTTGGATGGGATGTGGGGCTGTGTTTGTGTAATAAAATCTCAAATACAAAACATGCCATGTGTGGTGGTGGTCACTGCTCTAGCCACTTATCAATATATGACCCTTTTTGCTGCATGCATATCCACATCCATCCAAAAGCAAAAATATCAACAAAGCAAAAAACTCTTGATTCCAAATGAGTAAGGGAAGTGGGTATGATTGACCTGATAAGGTCCTCCAAAAACCACACGTTAGGCTGTCCCATCAATTGTAATTTGGTTCTATAGTTGCTACAAATTCAATGGTGAATGCATGTCTACCACTAGTCTAGATAATCAAAATAATTGGAGTTCAAATCATCCTCGGTGCTATGATTCCCATTATATTATATAACGAGTTAATCGAGGAACATACTCACATGTGTTTCTCATTTTTCATTATTTTTATTTTTGGAATAGGTAGCACCTAACCTAACCCGCTCATTGATTTTCTTCTTGTTACTATCTCATATCTATGAAGGAAAAGTCAGTTCTGTAGGAAATATATCGTTGTCAAAATTCTCTAACTCCTTGATTACGCAGATATTTTGTTGGCAAGCAAGTAGTTAAGTTTAACAATCAACTTCTATCCAAAGCAAGTAGACAAGTTGGGTTTTATTTGGTTTTAAACAGGAAAGTGATTTTCGTAGAAATTAAACATGAACTTAAATATCAAGAAAATAGATATGTATTGATTGTTGTTGCTGATACTGGTCTCAAACACCGTAGTTACTTACTATTATCATTACTTATCCAATCTAATTTGATGTGTACCTATAAACTGTTACTAAACACATAAACAAGTCTAATGAACTATGGCCCAGTAAAACTAGACCTTTCAATGACTCAAATTGAGCCTTTACTTCCTGCACCCCAGGATTTCAAGCTGCATCTCCATAAGTTTCAAAATTTTAATTTTACCCTTCTGAACATAATTTGATTATGGTGAACATTGAGTGTGTTTGTGTTGGAGTGTTTGGATACATTTGTGAAGGTTGTGCGTAGTGCCGTGTTCTGTTGTTGGTAGTGCAATTTTTGTAACTTTTCTTTTTTCTCATATTTTTAGTTTGAGTTTCATTTTGTGTATTTTTGAGACATTCTGAATTCAAAATATTATTATTTGTATTCCATAATTACTATTTAAAATACAATTCTTGTGATTTTTTAACATTTTGCTTTTACCAAAAGTCTCGTTTCATTACTTTTATACTCATTGTACAAAATTTTTTAGCAGTGATTATTGAATATATGGATGAAATCTCAATTGTAGACTAAAATATTTGATGAAATAGGTATATTGTTTAACGTGGATGAGTCAGATATAATGAAGTTTCTGGCAATTGAAGATGAATTATGTTCCCCTTTTATAATAGATGAGATAAGTATAATTTTACTCATTTGTGTAAAAAAATGTGATACACGACATATACTTATGCTGTGATGTATTTATATAGGTATTTTGTATGTAATATGACTTACTTTAATAGGTGTGTAAAGTGATATTTGGACTTGGTTTTGTAATTGTCATTTTGAGGTTTGACAAAACAAATGGATAACAGAAAAGAAAGACATATATTTTGTTATGTTGTGAAAGAGATGGTAAGTATAAGAAATACAAACACGCTTTAGATGTGATTATAATAGGTACAAGAAAATATGATTGTACCTTTTAAATTGTGAGGTAAATCAATTCTGAATGAAAAAAGTTGAGTATTGAAGGTAATATGTGAAAGTTATAATCATGAATTAATTGATATATTAGTTGGTCACCCTTATGATGGTAGATTAAAACCAAATGAACATTTCATGCATGTTGACATGACTAAAAATTTAGTTAAATTGATAAGCATATTACTCACATTGAAAGAGAACAATGAGGATAATGTTATTGTAATGAAACAAGTATACAATATTAGATATGTATACAAGAGATCATACATACGATCTTTAACTAATATATAATTGTTAATGTTGTTAGAACATGACAATTATATTCATTGGAGTTGATATAATATATGTTGTTACATATGTTTTTTGGACACTTCCTGATTCAGTTAAACTTCTAAATACATTTACCAGTGCATTGTTGATGGAAAACACATACAAAACCCAAAAATATATATTATCTTTGCTTGAGATAGTTGATGTGACTTCCACATGATTGACCTTCTCTACTACTTATATATTGCCAACAAGTGAGTGAGAAAACAACTTTAGGTTCTTGAAAGACTTAGACGGTTGTTTTTGAGACTGGGTGTGATCCCTAAAATACTTCTTAGTGAGAGAGATTTTACTTTAATAAATGAAAAGCATTGTCTTCAAGCTTCTAACTTCCACATTAATAAGAATGTTAAAGCAATGTGTGAAATATTAATGAATTCTCTACAAACTCATAAAGTTGTTGTGGATGCATAGACATATGTGATGAATTGTGCAAATTGTGATGTATTTGTGAGGTACGTGAAATGTTTTGAAGTTTATTTACTATGACAATTATTATTTAAACATGTTAATGAAGTATGAGTTATTCCACATAAAAAAAATTGTTAAAACATGGACAATCAAGGTTTAACTTGGAATCATAAGAAACCAACTATAAATTTCTTTATCCTAATTGTTTCCATATTTTGATATGCATTTATCGTACAAATAATTCGTATACAAATGAAAATTATTTTTCAAAATAACAATTACATTCTAAATTTCACAATTCAAAATATGTAAAATTTTGAATTACTCAATCTAAAGTATACATGCACAATAACGAAAACAAAATAATTCCAAAAATTAACCTTTTCAAATGTTAAAGCGGGGCAGTGAGTAAAAATGGTTCTTGAGAGTGAGGAATTAGCTTTTAAATGAAATTTGAAGGAGAAAGCACATTAGGAGTGGTGTACAGGGCTGGAAAAGAATGAATAATTTAGATTTATTTTATATATTTAAGTAGGGACACATTGATAATTTAACCACCCCATGGAGGTGCAGCTTGAAACCATGGGATACATTAAGAAAAGGCTCTCACATTGATGAAGAAGTCAAACAAGTCCAAACTGATATTTGTTACTAAAAGGACGATTTTGTGATGTAATTTTATTCTTTTTTTTTTTATGTATTTTTCTTTAGTATGTATGTGTCTCACAAGTAGATAGATTCTGGTTTAAAGATCACTTGATGAACATTCTAAATGTTAAAGTTCTGATAAAAATACTATTTAGATCTAAATTACAATATTTATATTTCTATTCTTTAATTCTTAATCACACAAACTCAAATCACAAATATTTATCAAGAATTATCATACAATTTCAAAATAACATTTTGAAATGATATTTTGAAAGGAAGATAATAATCAAAAGAAAGTTTAAAGAAACATCCAGATTTGACAAGAAAACTAGTATCCTCTCAGTAGTTATTTGATTTAAGATGTAAGAAATGAAAATAAAACTAGGAACAAAATTTGGAGACCAAACTAGCCATTTTTTTTTCTTTCAATAAATACCATTAAATTAGTAGCAGAAAAACATGAATTGAATATAAAATTAGCGACCGATTTAAGATAGAAATAGAATTCTAAGAATTGTTTGATGCAGTTGAACACTTGCTCAAAACTTGGTTGAAGTTTCTTGGAAGAGGTGCCACCACCTCAAATGTGTGATGATCACCTTATGTCACGTATTTTATTTAAATGTACTATGACTAAAATTACTTGTATTATATATATTTTTGTCAACAAATCAACCTTAACTAATGATATACTAATATTATTATTAATATGTTATGTGTCATCATTATAATAATATTATTATTAATTTGACAGAAAAAAATCATACTAATTTATTTAAAAAATAAAAATATCTACAATAGTGGAATAAGATTTAAAAGTTTTAACGTTATGTAATTTTAAAATATAAACGAAAATGTTTACAAGGAAAACAAGTGTTGAAAGATTAGATTGACGAAACCATTGGATTCGGAACTGTTCTGTGAAGTACTTTACATCAGATGTAGGGTTTAGATGTCAGAGAATTTAAACAAAACTACCAAAGTGCCACTGTTAAGTGAAATGCTTTGGTTTGGTATGTTGGTATTTAACAATTGAAAATAGGTAAGTTCAGAAATTTGACAAACTTGAAAGAAAGTAGAGCAGAAAGCCAAAGATAGTCATCACAACAACAGGTTCCGTTATAACAACAGGTTCCGTTATGTCTCAGCTTAACCACGCGGTGAGGTTCTTTCTCAGTACCATTTTGCAGTTGGTTCTCTGTAATATCTTATGTTCTACTTTTTTTTTTTTTTTTTTTATTTGCATGAACTAAATCTTAACATGGATGAAGCGGTGAAAGTCTAGAACTTCCTAAAAAGGTTAATTTTTTGTCATTAAAAGGATGTGGGACAAGCCCATTTACTGTTCAGGTCCAGCAAAAGTTGGAGTTCACTCCATTTTTCCTTGTCAATTTTTAAATCCTAGGTTGAGATTCTTTAAATTTCTGCACAATGAGGGACTTTGGAAGACCCAATTTGTGTGTGTAAAAATGGTGGATACCAGTTCTTCCCCGATCTATTGAATTATAAAAGAACTGTGTGAATAGATGTTCCTTAAACAAGGCATAAACTCCAAAAACCTTGAGGTTGTGGGCTGTTCATCCACAATTACAGTTGTGAAAAACTCTCTAAAAATCTTGAATTGGCTGTAACTATGGTTGTGAAAACTCTAAGAGGTACTGTTTTATGGTGTGCTGCTTTTTAAAACCTTTGTGGGTGATACAAAACCATGATTTGATTTGGGGGGACATGGCTCTTATATTGATTCCATGATAATTTGAGTGAAGAAAACCAACGATACTTGATTCCAGTTAAGGGGTATACAGGGGTCTTTATACCATGTTTTTGATGAATGAATTTTTTACAGTTTAGTAGTCAAAACCTATTGATTGCAGGACTGCATTTTGTTATTTGATTGAGTACTGACAGTCCCATGAAGAACCCATGACCTAACATAGTATTTTTTGAGAAGTGGTTGAACCAAGTGTTGTGGTTACTTCATGTGACTATGTAGCTTAGATGTTTTAATTGTTCTAGTGCTTTACTTTATTTTATCAACTTATTTTTTTGACGTCATTTCAGCCGAATCTCCATAATAATATCAGTGAGAGATCTAAGATTATCAAACAGCACGAAGATAATCTTAAGTTCCTTAATTCTCAATCAAATAAGTTAGCCGAATCAATATTTGACTTGCAAGGTATGTCTAGAAATCAATCTGATTTTTATTTTACTTGTTTCCTGAAGGAAAAGTTGGGGATATGAGGGAGTAATTAGAATTTTAGATTAACTGCTCAATGGAATACATACTGCATCATATCTTACTCATAGGTTAAGTGAGTCACTTTATATCAAGCTTTTCTTATTTAACTCACTTCAATCTTTTTTGGCCAATGAAATTTTTAGTGAGTCTTGCAAAGTACCATTCAAATAATGTAATTACGTCAAACAGTGGAAATGGTGCCTTTCATACTGAAGAGGAAACAATGAAACAGATACTGAAGAAAGAAAACTCTGCTGCTGGTGTGGTTAGTTGGCTAAAGGATAATGCTCAGACATCGAATTTGACATTAACAAAGGATGTTGTGGGAGTTGTTGCAACCCTTGGCAAAGTTGAGAACAATAATCTTAGCAGGTTAATATAATTTATTTTATTTTCAAATTTTTAACACCCATATGTTTATTACAGAAGACAATATCTCTCGTAGTCTCATTGTTGTTTCAATACAGTCACTAATACCAATGTGAAATTTCTAAGCACATCAGTACTGGTGATATAGAACTTGAGAAAGAAGCTCCTATTGCAATTATTTAATTAAAAGAACTTTCAATTTTGTCTAAATACAGGATCCTTTCTGAGTTTTTGGGCTTGGAGACTATGCTTGCGATTGTGTGCAGTTCCTATGAAGGCATTAATGCATTGGAGAAGTATGATAATGAAGGCTTGATAAATTGTAATGCTGGATTGCATGGCATAGGGTCTTCGATTGGAAAGAGAATTAATGGCCGGTTTACTGTCATATCTCTTGAAGATTTAAGGCAAGTTTGACAAATATGTGAATTTAGTTCCTCTAGTGACATTTTTTAGCAGCATAGTCTCATATAAAGAGTGATAGACAAAGATAATATTTATGGTTAAATTTGTGCACCATGTGCTGGGTCTTTGTGTCTATTATTATTCTCTTTATGTGAAAAACTCACATGTAATATCCAACTCTATACATGCATAGGGAATATAAAATTGACTTGGTGGTAAAGGTTGAAGAGAAGGAAGAATATGTTGTGAATTCAAGTCCCTCAACTAATAAAATCTGACATGTTAACAAGTCACATTTCCTGTTGAAAGAAAAAGAAAAAACTCTACCATGCATAATTTGGAAGAAAGGTGAACCTCTCTGCTTATAATTTTTAAAGCAATGTTGTGCTTGTTGTTATTGCAGACCCTTTGTTGGAGGTTTGGTAGCTGATGATCCACAAAAGAAGTTGGCTCTTCCAAAGCCAAGATTACCTAATGGGGAGTGCCCACCTGGATTTCTGGATTATGCAGTGAACATGATCCATTTGGATTCAAAACATTTATCTTTTCTTACTGACATTGGACATGGTCTTAGAGAGACACTGTTTTATGGACTTTTTTCTCGCCTACAAATATATAAAACCCGGAATGAAATGCTGCATGCTCTCCCATGCATTCAAGATGGAGCTTTGTCATTGGATGGTGGGATGATTCGGAGAGGTGGTATGTTTGCTCTTGGTAGTAGGTCAGTGTCTTATTAAACTTCTGCTTTCTAATACATCTTTGGTTTAGATGATTCTCTTTTTATTTTCCATCCTTCCTATGATAATTAATATTACTTTTAGTTTAATTAAGTAACTTTGAAGGATAAATATTTCTATAGTTCAATTTTGCTCATTTCCTAGGATATATGAGTCATATTTGACAAAAGTAGCTGGTAGTTAAAAGTTGGTAGATGGTAGTTAAAAATTTTTAAGTTAGATTACTAAAATAAAAGTATTTGATGAAACTATTAGTTAAAGCAGCTTATAAAAGTAAATTACATGATAGACATGTTAATGTGATATTTGATATAAATTTTTATTTTTATTGATGAAATATATTTTGAGGATAGTTCTACTTCTAATTTTTAATTATTTTTAAACTATTATAATATTTAATTTATAGATAAATTATTTTAATTATATATGTATTGTTTTCAATTGTCAATATTTTTCATATTGTGTATTTATTATTAAATTTGTACTATATCTTGCAATATTTTCTATTCAAATTTAAATAAAGTAAAAATAATGTATGTTTAGATAGACATTACATATTTAAAATAAAGTAAAAAAATAGAGTTAAAATGCATAATGCAATACGAAAGATATTTAAATATAAAACAAATATATCATCTATCAATATTGATGTATTGAACTATAATTCTGAAATAGTAAAAAAATATTGTAACTTATATAATAGTTGAAATAAATATATAATATAAAAAGTATCTAAGTGATAATGATAAAATTATTGTCTATCATTTTCAATATTTTATTTAGTAAATGATTCAAAATAAGAAGATTTGACTCTGTTTAATAAAAATAAAAAATAATAAAATCATGTCATACATAGGAACGTGCAAAAAAGGAGATTGGAACAAATATTAAAAATTAGAAGTTATTGTTTTAAAGAACTATATTTAGTTTAGAGAACGCACTTCTGGTTTGTAACTTGTAATTTAGAGAACGCACTTCTGATAGTGATAAAAGAGTTATTTTAGTAGGTTCAAAACATGCTACAAACTACTGAAAAAAAAGAAAACTTGTTTACCAAGTACTTGTAATAGGGTCATTCAAACTTTTCAACTAGTAAAAAGAATTCAATGGATCGGTAATTGACATAGTTTTAATTAGAGAATTGTTATGGTACCAGATGGATAAGTTTCAAGAAGAAAGGACGTAAGGGTTAATTTTTTATTTTTAAATTTAGAGGGAAAGCTATAATAAATAGCAGACAACAAGATTCCAGAATAACTAGGGGATAAATTTTGTTGCACATTCAGTTAAGAAATAATATATTATGATATTGGTAATGGAAGTTAAACCATGCTTTCCTGTGATGATCACAAGTCATGCTTTTCTAAGGTGTGATCATCATCTAATGATATAGTTATACATTAATAAGAAATTTTGACAAATATTATGCATGTATAAAAGATGTATAACCGATGACAAGTATTGTATTTTTTTTTTTTTCTAAATTGTAATAATCATTCAGTGGTGTATATAGTTATATGTTAATAAGAAAAAAGATGAGCAGTTGAATAATTCCCAAGAATGATTGCAATTAGGGCTACTTTATTAAGACTTCTTTTTTCTCCTCATTTGAGGACTTGTAATATGACCATTTATTTTTTTTCTTGGTTAAAAGTATTATTTTCTTTCTCTTGCTTTCATCTAATTATAAATATTCTTCTGTATTTGGAGGACTCGTTCTTAATATTTTCGGCATCATTATGAATGAAATTTCTCACAACACTCTCTTGCTGCAGGAAAGATGTAGAAGTGAAGTTTCCTTTAATTTCTGGAAGATCTGATGTACCTCCAAACTACATTGAAACTGAAGAGAGAGTGAGGATGCTGAATTGGGAAACCTCTAAACTTAGTGCCGATAAACACAGAGAGCAGCAATTATTGGATTATAGAAAAGGGAATCTTCACTAGGCAAACCTCAAAAGTTAGCAAGACATGTTAACTAACAAACCACATTTAATTGTGTATCAGCTATTAATTGTGGACCTTGGTTCAAGAGGAACATGCCCCAAAAGAAAGTAGATAGGTATGCATAAATAGACAGTGAACTTCTTTATGTAACCTGAACAAGTAGCTATGCTTGCTTGCATCAGGATCTTGATTGTGGTCAGGAGTGGATAAACCTTGGATAGTTTAGCTTTTATATTTGAATGATGCAACTTGCTAAGCACTACTACTTTCATGAAAATGAAATGTGTTACATGAGCACATCCGAAGTCTTATGTTTATAAGTCTTATCTTACAATTCCAAGTCGTTTTCTGATTAATATGATGCATCATGTGAGACTTTCTTTCAATTGCAGTCGGGCCAAACAATTGTTTTAAAAATGAGACTCTGTTAAGTAGTGTTGATAAAATGTACATCAGTAGTCGATTTTAGATTTTTTTGATAAAATTAATTTCAGTAAAATTTTCTTAGAAATTCTAATTTTGATATAATTGATTGCGATAGACTTCTTTCGATAAAAAAAATTATGTAAGATTTTTTTTTACTGAGAGTAAAATGTGGAAAGACGATTTTATTTGGTTGAGAAAACAAGTATTTCTAGAAGACAAGAAATAATTTACAAATTTCATATCCAGTCATTTGATAATTTTGCCCAGAGCAATTTCATAACCATACATTATCCTGCACAATCAATTTGCCACAATGGAACTTAATTCAAAATTGGTAGAGTCCTACCTCCGGACACTAAATCAACTAGCCAGTAGTTTGAGCAAATTAAAATTCATCAAGGGTATCTGACACTAAATGAAAAGAAAAAAAAAATAGGCTGTACCAACTACTGTAATCCAAAGACACTTATCTATGTTCACATAAATATCAAACTCACTTGTCTGCCCTAAAAAAAGTAGATTTTGTGCCCTGATTCAAAATACAAAGCATGCTTTTGTACAAACTTACTGAGTAGGAGTAGGGACAGCAGTCAGAGCATCAACTTCTGTAGTAGGTGTGCTCACATCCTCTTCTGCTTTCCTCTCATTAGTTTGCTTGTCACTTCTTCTCCAACAATTTTTGGAAAGATGTCCCCTCTTGCCACAGATATTACAGGGTAAGTTCCTGGAATTGATTTCTGGCCTATTCCTACATATTCCTAGTGACTTATAGTCGACCCTCCTCTGTACACCACCTCTATTGCCCTGGTGAAATCCCATACTGTTAGAATGTTCACCCACTCGTTGTACTCCACTCCGAGATTCTTCTTCTACCTGTATACATTCCATTAACTTCCAGAAAGGTAGATATTCCTCACGCAATAACTTGATGCAGAAGTCCTTCCAGGATGGTGGAAGCTTTGAAATGATGACACTAACATGAAAGTTATCATCCATGAATATTCCAGAAGCAGCAATAGAATCTGCAATGCCATTTAAGTCTCGGACTTGCTCAATCACTGATTTTTCATTAACTATCTGAAATTCAATATACTTTTTCACATGAGATCTCTTGGTTCCGAATTCCTCATACAGATAAACCAGATTTAGGTCCTCCCATAATTCTTTGCTGCTCATTTTTCTGTTCACATACTGGTTGAAAAGAGGATCAGATAAATGGCTCAAGATATTCCGATGACACACTATATCATCATTCAACCATCTCCTTTCTGCAGCCTTGGCTGCAGCAACGTCTTCAGCCTTTGCATCTTCCCCTAATGCAGCATTTGGGCATGGTTCAATTAGCACATATTCAATCTTTAATTGTTTCAACAATAATTTCATCTGCTGAGCCCACAATTGAAAATTCTTCCCATCAAAACGGACAACTTCAATAGGGACTATAGGCTCAAGTGGAGCAACACAAACAACAGGTTCACGTGGAGCAACAGAGACAACAGGCTCAAGAGGAACTGAATTTGACCCATCTCCATTTTGTTTACCATCAAGCTCCGACCTAAATTGTGTTGATTACATGTTCTAGGTTAGACTAACCCACAAATAAATGTTTTCACTACAGTTAAAAAACAATTTTTACCATGCATTTATCTGCATGATCAAACACTTAGCAATATGTTTTCCTTCCAACAAAAAAAAAAAAAAAAAAAAAAAAAAAAAAAAAAAAAAAAAAGCAGAAAGTATTCAGAAAAACACAGAAATTTCTCCAACTAAACCTACAACAAAGAATGTCATAAATTCATAGTTGGTAATATACCAAGAGAATAGAAACAGAAAAAAAAAAAAAAAAA
>Ga0209700_101619_pt1 | contig 46920 bp, 31 predicted proteins | sample SiratroredBW_FD_187528 | JGI IMG/M metagenome (GOLD analysis project Ga0209700, IMG submission 187528) | Root nodule microbial communities of legume samples collected from California, USA - Siratro red BW (SPAdes) (version 2) | ecosystem: Host-associated > Plants > Roots > Nodule | place: USA...
TAAACAGTTTGTACGTGCAGGGTTGGTGATGGCCCTTGACCCCTGTGGCTTGGTTGATGTTACTGGTAGGTTTAAATGTTTAAGGAAGCCCTTCTTATATTGAATGGGATGGTGCAAAACATGTAGGGGATTGATGTGTGGATGTGAGGTGCGACATAATTGCTTAACGTTGTTAGTGGTAAAAAAATTTAACACAATTAGACAGTTATATGCGTAGTGGTAAGCAGTTTGTACGTGCAGGGTTGGTGATGGCCCTTGACCCCTGTGGCTTGGTTGATGTTACTGGTAGGTTTAAATGTTTAAGGAAGCCCTTCTTATATTGAATGGGATGGTGCAAAAAATGTAGGGGATTGATGTGTGGAGGTGAGGTGCAACATAATTGATTAACGTTGTTAGTGGTCAAAAAATTTAACACAATTAGACAGTTATATGCGTAGTGGTAAACAGTTTGTACGTGCAGGGTTGGTGATGGCCCCTGACCCCTGTGGCTTGGTTGATGTCAGTGGTACGGTTTAAGGTTTAAGGAAGCCCTTCTTGTATTGAATGGGATGGTGCAAAACATGTAGGGGATTGATGTGTGGAGGTGAGGTGCGACATAATTGCTTAATGTTGTTAGTGGTTAAAAAATTTAACACAATTAGACAGTTATATGCGTAGTGGTAAACAGTTTGTGTTTCTGGTGGATGATCCGGATGTTGTGATCAGTTAAACACTTAAATATAATGACTTAAAGTCATCGTTATGAAGTCATTTAGGTGTTTAGCTTCCGGAGTACAATGTCAGGTCAACTAGGCACATCTTTTATGAAAATATGAGATTGGTTGTTAACAATAACCATTACCAAAGTTACACTGCAATACAATGACGAAATTAGACTCAAATAAAGTACTTCGAAATAACAAAGACAAAGACTCCATGATGTTTGTGTAATCTCAAGCAGCATCGTTTACATTTTCTATGTTCTCCTGCAATTCCAAATGCTTCGGATCTGGAACAAGGAAAGATAAACCCAATCACAAAAGAGACAAACTCCAATGAAATGATAAACTAACCGACAACAACTCAGGCATGGTCTTCCCATCATACCGAGGCACACCGTCCCAAACCTCCATACATTTAATCACAATTAACCCACAATCATATCTGCAGACCATCAACAATTATAAAACAGTACAAAACACATCATTGCCTATATTTAAGAAACCACATAACTCACAAATGTGGTTGATGCGGGACATCTTCATTCAAGACTGAAATGGGAAGACCTTCCACACCTTCCTCCAACAAGCACAATAGATGCTGAATTCGACTTGCCTGCAAACATTAAATTTAGTTACAAAATGTATACAATATAAAAAAAATACATGTTCAAGTATCATTGCATTGTCTAGTTCTGCACGCGATCCATCGTGGTCACCCATGGAGTCTATGACCATTAGCTCTCTACAACGACGCTTAAGGACATAGCACCACTAATGGTCATCATGAACTGCAGGAAAAAATGCCTACAATCCAGACAACATTAACAAATAATGTGCAATAATAACTAAACCTCATTTACACATCATGTCAAAGGAACTTACAAATTCACAAAACAAAAGCATCTCCAACTCCAATAAACCACAGGGAATAAATATTTTGTAATCCTGATGATTCCAAGCTCTACATTTTGACAGTTCCAAAGTCATCTCTTTAAATATTTGAGTCTACAAATCATTACGGTGACATTATTTTCACAATTTTCTATTGACTTCAACGATAATATCAGTATCCACTAGGTGGAATACTCTAATCTGCAACATGGAAAACAAAATTTATGTCAAGTCTAAAAATTAAATCAAAAAATCAAATGCAAAAACACAACTGACTTGCCTTAGGTTCGTTGCTATTAACATTAGATCGTTGTGCGTCGGACCTTCTTCCAGCCATGCTTAACTTCAAACAAACCTAGTCATAAAATTACATAAACAAAATTTGTATGTTGCACAATTTGTGTGTACAAAACAAATCATAAACTAAATGACATTAACACAAACAACATATTGTTTAACATTGTATAATTAAGTGTTTAACTAAATATAAGGTTTTAACCACCATTCACAGGCACAAATTCAGTGCCCTCACACACCAAAAAAGCCTAAAATACTTAGATGTTTTTGACTGTTGAATTAAACAAAACTATGCCTTCTTCACCTACAACCAACTACGAATGCAATAACCCAAAGAACAACCGTATTGCGTCATGTCCAGTTTTGAACATACAAAATGTTTAACCTTGCCTACTTAAGTATTTAAACAATAACAACTTTCTAACCACACATCACAAACACACCCATTTCTTAACAACTCACCAAACCAACGACGAAGCCACAATGGAGACGACGTTGCGACTACAGTGCTCGCTATGAGGAGGGATTCTTGATTGGAACACGTAGATGATGAACAGATCTGAGATTTTGATATCTCAGATTGAAAACCCCAATGTTCGACTCTGCGATTCGCTCTTCGTCGTATGGAGTCTAGTGCTTTGCGATAGAAAACCCCAATGTTCGACTCTGCGATTGGCTCTTCCTCGTATGGAGTCCAGTGCTCTGCGATAGAAAACCTCAATGTTCGGCTTTGCGATTGGCTCTTCCTCGTATGGAGTCCAGTGCGACGGAAAACCCTAATGTCAATGTTTGCGATTGGCTCCAATGCTCTGCAGGCAAAACCTAATACTTCCACAGATTTTCACTCCACGCTGGCACTCTTTGCCACATCATTGCTATTGCCCACGTCAGCGATACGTGGGCGCCACCTAAGGTTGTCAAAAAGGTGGCGTCACGTGTGGTTGTCAAAATATCATAACTCAATTTTTTAATGTACTCATAAACCTTTGTAACAAATAGTGAGTTTGATTAATTTATTTTAACATTAATAATACATATATGTTGTACATATATGTTGTAGATTAGAAAATAATTATCCTCCTCTCTTCTTAAATTCATTATCATTAATGAATACAGATTAAATTTGAAGTTATGTAAATATAGAAATTTAAATGGAATATTTACACTGTTGAAAGTGTATTTGACATGCAATTTTATGAATTAAATTAGTGACAAGATTCATCAATGGCGTGAGAATTTTGGTCTGTTTAATAAGTCAGGCACTACAGCAGGTTCAAGAACAAACAGGAAAGCCCCACTCCTTCCTAATAAAACAATTTGATTTTTTTTAAACTATGTCCCAATTCACAAATTACATATTCTACATAAAGGTTGGTCAATTTGACACATGTACCTTTTATTTTTACAATCATAAGTGGTTAATTTTATAATAATTAAGTTTAATTAATAGAACTATACGAGTTTATATAAATATGATGTCTGATATAATTCTTAATCTGAAATTATTATACAAGTTCGACATTCTCAAAATCTCTATGTTCCAATTTAAAGGAATGATATGAATTTAAATTCATATCTGATCTGATACGAATCAAAATCTGACATTGATATGGAATATGATAAAACTGGTATAAGAAATATTAAAATAATAAAATCTATTGCCCGTGAAGTATGCTAATTGACATTTGAATATGTATTTGATAAACAAAGTTAAATGAGATTTTCTGTGATTTGATGACTAGACGTGGTAATTTATATTGATTTGACGAGTAGAGAGATTATAGTGAGATAGTTGTTTGATTTATCACTTTTCTCCAAACTCTACCCTCAGTATTTTCCTTCCAACTCTACTCACATCAACTAGACTTTTTCTTCATGTTTTCGAAAAAGGAAAAAGATAATTTTACACCACTATTTATATTTATATACTGTAAAAGGTTTTCCAACTTCCAAAGTTTTCAGAGTTTTACATTCACTGTACGGATAATCTCCCCAAAGATCATGTTACAGTCTTTTTTGTTTTACATACTAGTATTGAAAACGTTAGTGTGAAAATTAAGTAACAGAGACTCTCTTTCAGATGCACTTGATCTCCATCAATCACCATTATTTAAGACTGACGTGGTGACCGTATAACTCATTCGATTAGACCAAGTTCTTAATCTCCAAAACCAAGCCATTTGTGCGGTTCTTCCCGGAGTGTTACCACTTTGTTATTATCCTTTCTTTTGGACAAAAGGAAACAAATTTGATTTAAGGAAGGCAGGAGAATGGCATCCAGCGGAATAGTTCGTGAAGTAGTCACAAGATAAAACTACGAGGAATGGAAAACTCGCATGAAAAGCTATCTGAGGAGGGAAAATATGCGGGGTGTTGTAGAGCGTGTGGTATCCGACAACGTTAGTGAGCACAAAGCTCTATACGAGTTTGTAGAAAAGGGTAACTGGAAAGGCGCAAGCTCATATCTCAGGAAAGAACCCAATGCAATATTTTGGGCTGCGGCTTCAGGTAGGACGGTTCTTCACGTTGCTACAATGGAAGGGCATTTCAAAATTGTGAAGGGGTTAGTGAAGTTAGGGAAGAAGCAATTAGTTGAAATGCAGGACCAGGATGGTTTTACTGCCCTTGCTCTTGCTGCTGCTTACAGTAGAGACATGGATATAGCAAAGTGCATTGTAAAAGCTGTAGGTTATGACATGGGAGTGCTTGTTTTACCTAACAAGAAGGGTGAGATCCCTCTTCTTCTGGCTGCTGATTCAGGACACAAAAGAATGACTCGCTTCCTTTTCTTTAAAACTCCTTCCCATGTCCTCGGCCAACTGTCTTCACACAATCGAGTTTTGCTGCTGGAACGATGCATCCAAGCGCATATATTTGGTAAGCAAATGAACCACATATCCATATATGCTGCTTCGCTTCATCTCTTCTCCTATCTTCCTCATTCCCCACCTGAATGCTCCTAACCCCTTTTTCTTCTCCTTAACCTCTTTGATTTACGTAACATATATATTGGAATTGTTTGCGATTGTTAGGATGTTTAACAAAAAAAGAAGTTAATTTTTAATGGTTGCATGGTTTGAACTGGCAGATGTGGCTTTGAAAATGCTGAAATATTACCCTCAACTGCCCATTCAATCCTTACCCTATGGCTTTGGTGGCTTGCATGAATTGGCTCGAATGCCTTCTGAAGCTTTGAAGGTCCTGAATATTTAAGGAAAATAGTTTACGCTTTTACAAATAGTAAGATTTTCCTCTTTTTTACGGTGTTTCTTTATTCTCTCTTGCATTAATTAGCCACTTCATTACTCTTTTTTTTCAAGAAAGCATCCAATTAATAGAAATTTTAATTTTCAAAATCTCTTCAATAAATGATGAAACATTATTTATCGATATAAATTAATGGTATATTTAAAAATATAAAAATATATTTAAACCAGAAAATATATTGTGATGTAGGATTGCATAATATGTTGTTAATTTAAAAAAAAAATATCGAAGTTCAAGTTAAAAAGTGAGAAATAACTTAAGACTTAGAAATATCCCTAAACGGGATGAAGGAAAAATATTGTCGAATTATAGTTTATAACAACACTCTTACTGGATTTGGTTCTGATAATTTTGGGCGTCATTTTAAATGTTTTGGGTAAGTATTGCTTTGTCCCTTTGATTCATCTTTTTGCTTTATCACATATTTACCAGGGACTTGCAGATATGTAAACATGTATCCATAAGTTATTTTAACAAATCTTGACATGTAAAAAATTAATATGTATTAATTTGAAAAGTTAAATTAAAATCTCTAATTTTAAATAATGAATATGTCTCAGTTTTGAAAGGAGTGACTAAAATTGCAGAAAAACACCTATTTATTTGAAATTCGTAGATCCTTTTGTTTATCAATTTTATAAAAGTCATGTTTTTATCTTTCTAAATCTAAAATTATTGTTCTTAATATTTATAAAATAAATAAATTTTGATGTTAATCTTAGTAAAATATTTTTTTAGATATAGTTTCTCCACAAATTTGAAATAATTATTTTTTTTTTCTTAAAATTTATTTCAAAAGTAGGTAATGGTAACGATTTAGATACATTAAATCAATAAAATTAGGAACGTAAATCCTATCCATAGTAGAGTTCAACATTCTTCAGACCATTGTGTGTCGGTTCAAATTTTCAAATTTCTAACATCTTCTGTTAATTAGTATGACCGACGATATATAATTTTGTTTTTCCTCTCTACTTAATTCGATCTAAATTCCTTCTATTGTCTCAGAATGGACAATTACGAAGATACATAATATGACAAATGAAGAGACTGTATCTGGAAATAAGAATGAATTTCTAAAAATATTGAAACACTACAAAGATAGTGTTGCGAAGTTTAATAGTTCACAGCTCCGGGAAGCTTCGGTGTACGACGCCATGTTGGTTGCAGCAAAGCATGGAAATGTTGAGTTCATAAAAGCTATGTGGGAGGCTAACCATGACCTCTTATGGGCAATGGACAACCATGGAAGAGACATTTTCGTATGCTGTTCTTCATCGCAAACAGAATGTGTTCCGACTCATGTATATTCTCTGTGGAAATAAGGATGTAATTAACTATAGGACAGACATGTTTGGCAATAATCTGTTGCACCTCGCGGCACAATTAGGGCCTTTCTCTGACCTGAATCTCAGACCCGGTGCTGCTCTGCAAATGCAAAGAGAAATTCAATGGTTCAAGGTGCATTCATCTTCATTAGTTTTGTGTCTCTCTATTGCAATTGATGTATGAAATACAGTTAATATATAGTTCGTGCATGCATTGACATTGACGAAATGAATGCAGGCGGTGGAGGAAGTTGTGCATCTTAAATGCAGAGAAGCCAGAAATAATGAGGGTAAGAAGCCTGGTGAGATATTTCTCGAAACTCACAAGGAGCTGATGAGAGATGGAGAGAAATGGGCAAAAGATACAGCTGGGACCTTTGCAATTGTGGGTGTTCTCGTCATAGCTGTGATGTTCGCTGCACTCTACACTGTTCCAGGGGGTTACCATAAAGAGAGTGGAGTGCCCATTTTTATAAATGAAAAATCATTTACTATATTTATTGTAACTGATGTAATCTCTCTTTTCGCTTATATCTTTGCAGTATTGAGATACATTGAAATTCAGATATCGCGTTACACAGAAATAGATTTCCTAAAAAGATTGCCCATCAAGATAATGTCAGGCCTTGGGTTCCTTTCGCTATCCCTAGTGTCCATGATGGTTGCCTTCTGTGCTGCTCTTGCTATAGTTGCACAAAAATCCAGTCATTATCATGACCTCTTTGAAACAACCGCCGTATGGGCAATCCTTCCGTTTGGTATACTTCTACCATCACAAGTTAGACTCCTACTTTAGATTTTCCAATCTATATCCTCAAATCCCATCAGTGTTTTGCCAATTATCAGCAGACAAGGGTATCGTCACAAGAAATTTGCATGATCAGTCGTTGAGTATCATAGCTCGCTGATATTAATTAGCATTTCAAATATTTGTTTTTGTTTTTATTTTTCTGTTCTGTTACCTATGTTAGAATTGCTGTTAATGTGTGGGCAATTAGCTTTCTTTTTTTGAGGTGTTGTCTAAAAAAATGTTGTGGGATGATTAGTGATTTTCTAAGTCTGTTGATGAGCTAAGAATATAAACCTTGCCTACTTTTATAAGAAAGCACTGCCATTTTCCCAGTATCTCAGCCAAACAATGTTACCTTTGTCTGAGTTATCATCTGATAAACAACTGCAAATTGAATGAAGATGAGGACCTTGATTAATGATTATGGTATGAGTGGATGCCACATAGACTACAACATTTACTACATTTAATAACATTTCTTAATTACATTATACATTATAATAACATCTTTTAAATAAACGTTATCCAAATAATATCAACAGTAATAAATCAAATAAATGTCACTATAGATAAAATTATTATTTTATAATTTAATAAAATGTTATTAAAGATTATTTTTTCTTTCTAAATCATAATATTGTTAATTTTTCTGGGTAACAAAAATTCTAAGACATTTATTGCTTCAAACGAATTATTTTTTAATCGAATAATTAAAGAGCCTAAACAAGAGTATTCTCCCCTTTTCTTCGTCTAGTCTTTTTCTTATGTTTTCTTTGACACTTCACTTCCATCCATTAAAAAGGAATTGGCAGATAGACGAGAGTTTAGTGAGAGAGAATGGTTTTTGTTAATTCATTGATCAGAATAATGAATTAAATTTTTCAAAATCTAATTTAGATTTAGTTTCAGATCCAATCAAATAGACAGATTAAAGATTCAGATTCATTAGATTAAATTAATTTGAATTTTAATATAAATTAAATTATATTAAATTTAAATTAATTTCACTATATCAATTAGATTAAATTTAGATTATTATTTTAATTAAATTTAAACTTAGATTTTAATTAGCTTGATTTTTTTTAACGTTGACTTGGTTTCGTCTTACCCGTCCTAAGTTTGACTGAATTCAGTCAAAGCTTCATCTAGGCCTTGTCTAACTCAATTCAATATAACTTAAGGCCAACCCATCTCCAACTGCATGAGTCCAAGTCAATCTCTAGGTAAGCTCAAGACATCCAACATGATCTTGCATTACTTCAGCCAAACCTAACTTAAATTTCTAGACTTAGACTCAACTTGATATATTATTAATATATTTTATTTCAAAATTTTGTTAATATTTAAAATTATTATTATAATTAAATTTAATAATTTATATAAATATTGATGATGTTATATTTTTCTTAAAAATATCATTTATTAATTTTATATCCACATTCATTAATGAGAAAATAATTCGTCATATATATATATATATATATATATATATATATATTATAAACACCCAACCAAACTAACATTCTTTTTCCCCAACAAATCTAAATATACAAAATTTCTCCTAAGTACTCTCACCTAAAAGGGTTGTCGTTAAAAATACTGTCGGATCTTTTCTCCGTTTCTGTTGTGTTCGTTATGTTTGTCTTCTGTGCTGCACTTGCAGTAGTGCTACACAAGTACAGCTATTATATATTGGAGAGATTGTTATTGCATATTATTATTATAAATATTAATATTATTATAATAATAATTTCAATAATAATAATAAATAATAACAATAATGTAACAATAAAAATAAAAATAATAAGAATAACAATAAAAATAATAATAACAACAACAAAAATAATAAAAATAATGATAATGATAATAATAATAACAATAATAATAAGAATAACTATAAGAATAAATAATAATGATAAAAAACAATAAAAAATAATAACAATAAACATAACAAAAATAAAATTAATTATTATAATATTAATCTTAACATTAATAATAATTATAATGATCATAATAATAATAATAGTTAAAATAAAAATAATAATAATCATAACAATAATAATTATAATAGTCATTTTAAAATTAATAATAATAATAATAATATAGTTTCCCATATTTTTCAGATAATAAGAACTCTATTCCACATAAATTCTTTAATAGTTTAAATATAAATTTATATACATTCCGAGTATTTCACAATATATTCCTTTACATGAAATTTAATAAAAATATCTCCATTCAATCATAAAATAAAATAAAATAAATTTTTTTCATAAGTTTAATGAAGAGTTACACCAGCTTTAAAAAATGTACATACATCATAGTGTCATTATCATATCTTTACAATAAGTCATATTATAAATATATTGACTCGTATATAAATACTTGTCTCTCTTTATTAGAAGACTCCTGTATAGAGTTAGACTCTAGCACCTCTTAGATGACCCTTCCAACTCTGAATCCACGCAGTCCCAAATGAATATAACCTCTGACAAGATAAATCCATATATTTTGTTTTGATCAATTCTTTCAAATTGCAGTTTTAATTATATATATATATAAATTTTTCTACTAGTGATGATTAAGTCAATCGAGCAATAAATAGTAAAATAAAAGAAAAATTAGGAACATAAAAACACTAAGATATGGAGGGGTTGGGTAATAGGAATGTCACAAGCTTGTGTTTATACACGATTTGCATCAGTTATAAAAGGCCATTATCAACCTTAATGAGGGAAGAGAAAACAGAGGCAAATTTTTCAAACTAGTGCAATTTTTTTTTGAAATTCTCAAAATGGTATATTTTTTATTTTTTTTATTTTATTACACGATTTAATTTAAGATATATGAAATGGTGAGAAGATAACACAATTTAGTTAAAGGAATGAAATTGTGGAATAAATATACAGTTTTAATTAAGTAATTAATTGATTAATTGAAATCGTTTGGCTACTGAAGAGTTTAGGGTAATTTATCCTTCCACCTTTCCTCTCCTATTTTTCGTTGTTATTGTTGTTGTTGTATTGGGTTGTGCCTATAAAATTAAATTAGAAATAATGCATATTGATAAAATCCTTTTGGAAATTTTGATGAAAATGAAAATGTAGTCATTGAAATTAATTAATTGTCATTTAAATAATTAAAATAAATGTGAAATTAAGTTGAATGGAAGAATATTAAGAAAAGTTAATTGTTTTAATTTGAATGATTTATATATAGAAAAAATTTAAATTATTTGAATTGATTAGTTTTTAAAATTTATTTGCATTTTTTTTCTTTCTTAAAAGTACTTACTTGAACCCTTTTTTTTCTTTTATAAAAATTCTGAAACTTATTTATATTTTTTATAAAAAATTGCAGCAATGGTTATTTTTATAAAAAAAAAATCAGACTGGAAGTAGTCTTAAGAAGAAAAAAAATTTAAATAAGTTTGGAAATGTTTATAAAAGAAAAGAAAAAAGCAGAAATAGTTTGAGAATTTTTATAAAAGTACAACAATGGTTATTTTTATAAAAGAAAAAGAAAAGAGCATAAGTAGTTTTAAAAAAGAAGAAAATATGAATAAGTTTTAGAATTTTCATAAAAGAAAAAAAAGAGTCTAAGTAAGTACTTTTAAGAAAGAAAAAAATGTAAATAAATTTAAAAAACTAATCAATTTAAATAATTTAAATTTTCTCTATATATAAATCATTCAAATTAAAATGGATAACTTTTCTTCATGTTCTTCCATTCAAATTAACTTCACATTTATTTTAATTACTTAAATGACAATTAATTTATTTCAATGACTACATTTTCATTTTCATCAAAATTTCCAAAAGGGTTTTATCAATATGAATTAATTCTAATTTAATTTTATATGCACAACCCAATACAACAACAAAGAAAAATAGGAGAGGAAAGGTGGGAGAATTAATTGCCCTAAACTCTTGCAGTAGCCTAACCATTTCAATTAACTAATTAATTACTTAATTAAAATTGTACCTTTATTTCACAATTTCATTCCTTTATTGTGTTATCTTCTCATATATCTTAAATTAAATTGTGCAATCTCTATGCAATTTACCCATATCAGGAAATAAAATAAAAAATACACCATTTAGGAATTTCAAAAAAAAATTACACTAATTTAGAAAATTTGCCGAAAACAGAATAATTATTACATATGTAACGAATTGCACCAGAATCGATAATCCAAAAATCAATAAAAGATGATTGAGAAAGACAAATAGACGTGTGCCATTGAAGCAATGTTCCTATTTGGTATGTTGAAGACCATTTGAACGTTACTAGTTGATTGGTGTCTTGGACACCATTTGATAAATTAAATTTTTTCTAGAGATACATGAGTCGGAAACATAGAAGCAATAGATGATTCAACGATGAAGGTGAAATAGTTAGAGGGAAAACAACCTTAATAGAGGGCATTGAGATAGTAAATAAAAGAAAACCTAGGAGAAATGTTCACTCCAAATACATTAAGTCTGCTGAGCTAAAAAAACTAATACGAGGAGGAACAATAAGAATGAATCTACACGGAAGGTTCGCAAAAGACTTTGGTATCATCTCAAATTCTAGAAAAAAGATAAAATTTGAGATTAAGCCATGTATTTCTGAGACAACACATTTTTATTTATATTAAGAAAAAAAATCAATTCAATAAATAAAAGATATATACTCTAGTAATATTATTTTATTAAAATATAATATTTTATTGTGAAAAACATGTGTGAAATGAGTGTAACTTTTAAACATAGTGTTAAAATCTCATTATTCTATCTATGAAAAACCCTAAAGGACTCAGCTCCAACGACCTGATCAGTTAATTTGGCGCTTACAATGGAGGTTGGCTTCACTTGATATATCTTGCATGCATTGTAGAATTGAAAATCTCAAGGAAAAGGCGAAGCTGCGAGGGTACTAGGACAATAACAGGAATAGACCCAAGCGACATAGCTGCTATTATCAACCGGTCATGACCCCTCAGCATCATAGCAAGTGCAGCACAAAATGCTACCATCATTGACACCACAGACAAGAAAAGGGACACGAGGCCGCAAAGCAACTTCAAAGGCAACGTTTTGAGGAAATCCTTCTCAGCATAACGCGAGGTGAGGATCCCAATGAAAATGAGGACGGAGGTGGAAGATGTAAAGAGAGATACTGCATCTGCTATGATAAACAAAGTGAATATCTGGTCGCGCAAGAAGATGGGTACCCCAGTGTCTTGGTTGTTTCCGCCGGGGACAGTGAAAGCCGCCGCAAACATGATAGTGATTATCAGAGTACCCACGAGAGTGAAAGAACTAGCTGTGTCTTTGGCCCATTTTTCACCAGCTTTCACCATCTCCGCGTGGCTTTCACTGAATATCTCACGGGGCTTCTTACCGTCTCCATTTTTCTCTTCCTTGCACTTGGGGTGCACAATTTCCTCAACAACCTGCACTAATAAATTATTATTATTATTATCATATTATGGACTAATTTTTCACTTTTTTCACATCATTTTTTGTATTCATCAGTTTTCTTTCTATCTTGTTTCCTTCCATCAAGTTATGAGATAGAGAAAGTGAATAATAATAACCTTGAACCATTGAAGTTCTCTTTGCATTTGGAGAGCAGCACCTGATCTCCTATCAAGATCAGAGGAAGGCCCTAAATACGCTGCCAAGTGCAAGAGGGTATTGCCAAACACGTCTGCACTGCATCTGATTATCTCCTTCCGTCCATTGACACTGTTTATGAGTCGGAACACTTCTTTTCTACGGTTCAAAATTGCATGCGAAAATATGCCTCTCTTGTTTCTATCAATGGCCCACAAGAGGTCAGGGTTCGTCTTCCTCATCTTATCTATAAACTCAATAATTCCAAGCTTCGATGCCTGCAACATTGCGTCGTAAGCTGAAGCCTCTCGCAGCTGCGATTCCTCGTACTGTGAAACTCTATCGCACATGCAGTTAAGAATTTCAAGAACTACAATGTGGGTCTTTTTCTTTTGGTATATTTCGTTAATTCCTGGGATAATCAAGTCATTATATACGAATAAGATATTAAAGAAATATAAAAGGAATCTTTTTAAATAAATAATACAAAATGAAAGAACATTGTTGCCTTGACAATTTAATAAAATGCGGAGAAAACATGAGAAATAAAATAAATTCAATGTATGCTGACGTACCAGTTGAGAACTTTAACAGTATGTAATTTTGAAATAACAGATAAACGAATATAAGCAGTCGACCTGGAAAACAAAGAAAGAAAGAATTAAAAAGTTATATATTTGATGCTAGGGCACAGGAACCCTGAAAGAAATGGGACACACGTACCTAGGAGCCTTATGGGAGGAAAATTCAAAGCCCGTTCATAGAGCCTTCCTAAAGAAACAATAGAAGAAATGACTGAGTAATGATTGACCTATACTTTACTTTCTACGTCTATAAATGGAAAGAAAAAAAATGAAGAGATAAAGCATTTATACTAATTCGGTGAAAAATGAAAACAGTTTATTTTATAAAATAAATTGAAAATAACTCACGTGTAAATAATTTTAGTAAAATTAAATAAAATAAATCTTCCAAATATCTCCTAAATAGACATATATATTCAAATGTAGAATTTCCTCTCTTCTTGTTTATTAATGAGAAAGAGTGCAGTCATACATTCATACAGACCTGTAAAGGAAGTATCATATTGGTTTTCCTCTTGACCAACATGAAGGCCTTCTACTTGAGTAACGTCTGGCACTATCCCAACGCTTTTTCCCCAATAGTCAGTGCTTATTCCGAACAAGTTAACTCTTACTCTACGCAAGTTTTGCACCTCTGATCTTTCTAATCTTAAAACTGAAAACGGATTGCACATATTATTTCATGACCGCATGCTCAAGTGCTCACAATTGTGAGAAACTTCAAAGATAAGAACAGAGAAGAAAGAAATAGAGTGTTAGAACTTACTATTATAAATGAGAAGTTGTAGACGTCCAAATCCACTGCCACTAGGGAATGCAGAAGGCATGCGTGCCAATGCATATAAGGGCCTTAGTCCATCGGATTCATGGGTTAGAGGGAGTTGTGGAATGCGATGGATCAAACTCAAAGCCACATCTATCTCATCAAACCAACACCAACCACACGTTAAATAACTGTGAGAAACTCAATTAGTTAACTAAGTGTTATTGCTTACCAAATATTTCAGCAGTGATGCATCGTGCAAGAAGCAAAACTCCAGTGTGGGAATTTTTGTCCACAAACGCTTCCAACGGAGTTTGAGAGTAGAGATAGCGAGTCATCTCTTTGTAGCCCTTAGCAGCAGAAAGAAGAACGGGAATTTCACCAACTTTGGTCTTCATAGTTAAAAGCTCCTCCCCTCCCTTCTTCTCTACCATGCACTTTGCAATCTCTACGTTTCCGGTTAATTCCGCAGCGAGTGAAAGAGCAGTGTAATCGAAGTTGTCCTGCATTTTAACTAACTTCTCTTTACCTAACTTCACCAAATTCTTCACAATGCGTAGGTGGCCAGCCATTACTGCAACATGAAGAACGGTTCTTCCTGTAGAGGAGGTGGAAAATATGACGGTGTCGTCATTGTTGATTATTGCTTTTGCATCATTCCACTCATCGCTCTCCACATATCTGTACAACGGTTTATTTTGAAGGAGACTATCCTCCACCAATACACCTGCCACACAAACCGTCCTATATTTTATTCTTTTGTTAAGCAAGATATTGTTGAAGAAAAGAAATGTATGTCACTAATCCAGGAATCCAACTATAACCTAGAAATGAGAAAATTAGGTAGTATGTAAGAGAAAAAAACTCACAAACACCTACCCTTACCCTTAAAGTTTGGGTTGAGTAGTGTCATGATAGATTTATAATCTCTTATATAGTTAATTCATGACTCATTCCTGTGTTTTCTCGTTAGTTTTTTTCAATATCATTTGAAGAACTGAGTTAAATGTTGGTGGTTTTATATAAAACTGGAAGGATTATGAGAAAGGTTGTTTGTTTTTATGGATGCAGGTTGAGACTGGAAAAAGCTGAACAAATAAGGCCAATGTGTTAAGCAGGGTAACGAGGACATGACTGCTTTATGGAATTTTCAGCGGAGAACATGGAGAGGGCAAAGCGCATACATGGAAGATAGGAACTTCAAACATGTTCTCTCTTCTCTACATCATTTTCCAAAAAATCAGCAAGTCAGAATAATCAACAAACTGCTCCATAATCAAGACTCAGCCTTGTGAGTATTGGTCTTTGAAGGGCTGTTCTTACTCATTATAGGAGGCTTGGTCCAACTGTTTTTGTATCCGGGGATGGCGTATCAGTACCTGCAGGGGAGGTGTCTCTTTTTGGTTTCTTGGTTGTGGTTATCAGTGACTTTTTACTGTTTAGTAGTTGATGTTTTTGTTATATCAAAATATGAGTTTAAGTTACCTACTGAAATGAAATAATAAAGTTAAAGTAAAAAGAAATCCATTATTAATATAATGTTTTTTAAGATTTTAGATGTAAGATGATGTGATTGTAAATATCACTCATTTGTTAATCGTTCATTCTGTCTAAGTTTTTTACGTGCCTTTTAAACTAGTTTAATAGGGAATTTTGTCAAACAGTTCGTATTAATTAATTAAGCTGGTTTATCAACTTTAATCTTTTAACTTTATTATAGTTTAGCACACTAACTTATTAAAACTAGTTTTACCAGTAATTAATAACTCAATTTTGGCATATCAAATTTATTTGACCAGCTTGTGAATTTATTTAAGTATTCCATATACGACTTTGTTAGCCTACCTTATATAATACTTTTGTAGACGGTACTTAAAATAAAATAGTGTATGCGTTGGCAAGCACGTATACAGTGTTGGAACTACGCTACTTCTTTTTTTCATTAATAGTAAAGTTATCATCAAATAAAAAAACAGTTTATTGTTTAATTATACAAAGCATTAATGGTTATTTGTAGCTAAACAATAACTAATTATTTTTAAAGAAACCAATATTCTTTTTATTACAGATTTAAGTTAAAAGGCGCCTTAGGCAGTTACTTGGAAAGTAAAATAATGGCAAGTCAATCAAAGTCGACATTTACTTTAGGCAGTGTTTGGTACAACCAACTTCGAATTATTTGCAGTATCCTAAGTTTTCCAAAGGAGTAAAAAAGTCAATTTTGAGAAATGTACCAAAATATCCTTCCATTCACTGTACAAACATATTAATCATACAAACAGTTTACACATTCAATGCGGGGAAAAAAATCTAGAAGTTGATTTATTTAGTTTCCTTAATTAATTTAAGGGTGGCTAATGTTCATCTTTCTGGAAAAATGAAAAAAAATCTCAAATAATTGATTTTGCAAAATCTAGAGAGAAAACTAAATTGATTTTATCTCATAAAATTCTTGTTCATTTAAAACAAAGACTATAGAACTGAAGTTTCTTAGCTAAGCACAAATCAAAGTGATTTACATGCATACCTTGTTCAATATCTGAATCAGCTTTTATTTGTGAACTGTACAAGACTCCCAATCTGTTCCAAGCTTCTTTGGCCGTTTCAACATTTCTAATCTGACTTAGAATCTCCGTTCCACATGCTAGCTGGATGATATGCAAAGCCTTGGCATTCTTCCTCTTCCATAAGTCAGAAACGAGTTTAGGTTTCACACCACTCACAACGCCCCACAAACCTTGACCAATCAGATAATTTCTCACAAGAGCACTCCAGTTCTCGTAATTGTCTCTTGTGAGTGGTTCCAGAACTATTCCACTCGCTGCACCACCTATTACTGCCATTCTAAAGGTTCCACAACCTGCACACAGTTAATTAATTGAAAAATGAAAATGGGAAAGAAGAGTGTATGGTACACTGGGAAGAAGGTAAGCATTTACCTTGCAGGGAACTGTGGCGCCAGAAAATGAAAAGGAAAAGAGAAAAACTTTACTGGGGAAGTTTGGAACTTGGTAGTGATTTAACTAATTTGAAAAGCTTGCACGTTGAGGCCTACATGGAGAGAAGGATTCAGTTCGATCACGCGCATTTATACTCAGACTAGAAAATAAACTTTGATGCCTCGAGATTTGGATTAAGAATCACGAGATTTTTTTTTTAATAATAATGATGAACCTAAAATGGATTAATATGGATTTTTAGGGTTGTCAAACGAAATAGCTTCGTCATCATCAATGTCATTAAGACAAAGACTTATATTTTGGTCTTCTTAGTTTTGTCGTATATTCATCTATGGCTATCTCTCGTCTTTTTTTATTTGTAAAAATTAACACAATACAATACATACAGTAATGAGAATAGAAGACAACTAAAAAACGACGTTGTGGTGTTCAAACCAGTTTAAAAAATTAGCATAAGAAAGAATATAAGAATAAGTACTATATAAAATGAGTTGTTAGAGATGTTATTGTATATGTTTAGGATCTTATAATTTAAGGGTTAAAATAATGATTTTTTTGGTAGATTTATTATAAGTGATATTAGAGATATAATATAAGATAGTTGACTTGTTATTAGGCTTTGTTTTTAAGCTATTTTCAACTTGTTTGTTGATAATAATTGATTTATAATATCCTTGAGTTATATTTTCAATATACTAAATATAAGTAAACATGCAAGTTTCGTAAGTGTGGAATTTGAATAATATATATTATTAATTAATTATATGTTTGATTTGACATTCTTATGAGGATGAAAGAGATTTAATAAGTTTTAAAATGAGTGAGACATATCTCTCTTTGCGATGCTCAACCTTAAGAAGACTTAAATGAGTATTATCTAAAATATAGAGTGAAATAATATTTGAGTTCATAAAAAGTAAGTTTGGTATTCATTATTTTTAATGATCTGAAAATGTTTATTAATAACATTTTTTTATTTGAGTTTATCAGAAAAAGCCCTAGTTTTTTTTATCAGAAAAATAGATATGTATTAATATAACTATATACCAAAAATACAATAGTGTAGGTTTACAGTTACAAGCATATCCTTCTAGTGCCACATATCATTCCGTCTATCCCTGCTCCCAACAAAGACACAATTGAAATAACTATTCAGGATACCATTTAGCTTTGTTCTCCATTTCATACTATATTGAACCTGTAACTATATAATTTTTAGCCCAAATTTGCAACTGTGATTATTAGCTCTCATTTTATTAAGGCACCACCATTTCCCCCAGATCAATGTCAACATGGCTATTCATTCTATTGGGCATTGTAAGGCTTCCCACTGTGCCACTGTGGTCTAATCATGTTGTTAACAAAATATTTTACGCTTATTCATTCAGAATCTGTGCTTTGTAATGTGATTTAAAAAATCTTATAAAAGAATTTCATTACATTTCACATCATTTATCTTAGAATCAATCTAAATATTTGATACGTAACGTATTCGAATTCCATTTTATGATTATTGAGGTAGAATACTGAATTTGTCGTGAAAAATCGCTGTGTAAATAAAAAATATATGTCAATGAATAATGAAAAAAGAAGTTCTGTATTTTTAAAGTTAAAGAGTTATTTTTTACTAGTAATTTGTTAGTCCCACATATAAAAATATTAAATTTCCTAATAGCATTAATGTTTAAGCTGCAATGAAATTAGGAGGAAAATGTTTCTTTTTCAGTTCATTTTTAAAAAGTAAATAACTTTTTTTTTATCAAAATCTAATAAACTAATAATTTCATGTTAATGAAATACAATAAGAATTTTAAAACCATTTAGTTAAAATTATTTTTTAAATGACTACAAAAAGCTTTTGATATAATTTTTCTTTTATCTTCAATTACTCTTTCATTCAAGATTCAAATATTCTATTTAAATTTTATATTTCTTACTTCTCTCTCTTATTTCTTTATTCAATTTCTTCCCCCATATCACGAGGTAAACAAAACAACTTCAACATCTTTCGACCTTTTGCTTAGGTGTCTTCCCCAGTGACATGACCCTTTAATTTCCTGGAAAATTTCACTACTGATAAAAAATAATTATGATCCGAATTTGACGGGTCAAGTCAAGAAAAAAATATGTATAAAATTAGCACAGACTTATCTTCTATTGACTAATAATTTCTACGGTCTGAGAAACAACTGGCAGATGTGAAAGCTTTTTTCTTAATTCAAGTGCAATCACATGTTTGTTGGACTTAGCCTGTCTTCATATTAACATTTTATAAAATTCTTTCGTGGTATGTGTAAAATTTCAATTAAAATGAATATTTAATTAACACAGGGAAACGAACACTATTATCAATTTATTACTGTAATATTTTTGTTCTGTACTATATTACTGTGAATACTCTTTTCAGGACCACATTAGTCTGAACACTGTTTATGCTTGCTTTAATAGGTGACCACTGAAAACGCCTTTTTATACATGTTAACATAAATTAAATTAAAATATATACGAATCCAAAGTGACATGTTTCCTACTATGGACTGAAATCACCCTATGTTAAATAAACACTTGAAAACTTTATTTTAATAATATAAATAAATAAGTCTTAATAATTCAATTTAAAATAAAATAAAATTAAATTAATAGTCATTAAATGATAATTCCTTTAATTATAAATTGCCAGAAATCAATGTCTTCTAGCAAGATGACTTGTAATTATGAATATTTTTATAAAACTTATTCTTTAAAAAAAAAACGACTAAGTTATCAATTTACAAGAGGGAAAAAAATTAAAAGGTATGAAAGCAGCAACCTCCATTAATATTGTACCAATTTCTTGTTGAGTCTCTTACTCTGTTCAACACAACACTTCGTGTTCTTCTGCCTTGTTCCAAACACCAACGTTGTTCATCCACCCTAGTTGAATCAATGGACGTAGCTATTCTTTCGGAAGCCATATCCCACATCCTTCAATGCTCCACCACCTTCCTAACACCCCCAGCAACTCGTCTCTCCTCAAACGACATTCAACACTTTGAAGACAATCTCAAAAGAATACTCCACATCGTTCAGAAGGCTATGCACAGCAACATCCAAGACCCCTCGCCTCTTTCAATCTGGTTAAAAAATGTCAAAGACGTGATCAACGATTTGAACGATTTCATGGAGGATCTTCGTCACAACAAGGAGACCGCCACCGCGGCAGTATCTCTCATCAAAGCCAGCCAAAACATGGCGTATCGCCACAAATTCAAGCACCAAATCAAGGAAGCCACCGAGGAGCTCGTACGCCTCTTAAACGAGGCAGAAAAGTTGGTCATCTCTGAAGAAGGGAGGGAGAATGAGAGAAAGTTGACTGGTATAAATGGGGAATTTGAGAATGTTGAAGTGGTTGGTAGAGAAAATGTGAAGAAGGATATTATAGATCAACTTAAGTTGTTCGCAAAAAGCAGAGTTGTATCTGTTCCTGTGGTTACCATTGTTGGGGTTGCGGGAATAGGGAAGACTAAACTTGTTCGTCTCGTTTATGGGGATGGGGAAGTCAAAGCTCTTTTTTCGTCACAGATTTGGGTAGACCGTGAAGAATTCAACGTGGAGTCCATTGCTACACGTGTTACTGAAACAGCTAACAATGGTAAACGCTTTCTTCTTGTGCTTGATGATTTGAGAGTTGAGAACGGTGTCCAGAAGTTGCTGGACAAGTTATCGGAAGCTGAAGCTTGTGGGGCAGTGATTGTAACTACACGTAGCAATTTTGTTGCAAACAGGATTGCTGAAAATGGCACGGTTAAACTTAAACCCCGTGCTTTGCAAGGCCTTAACGAAGAGGAATCATGGTATCTATTTCAGAAAATTCGTGGACAAGGTTTGAGAAAAATCAACGAAGATGTGGAACGGAGGGTAGTGAGAGAATATTGTGGAGGAGTCCCTATGAAGATAATAGCCACAGCAAGGTTGTTAGAAGGTCAGGATTCACCAGATTTAGAAATATTGAAGAAGGAGTTTCTACGAGAGATAAGATTTACCTATTACGACGAACTTACCACGCAACAAAAGCTATGTTTTGCTTATTGTTCTTTGTTTCCTCAAGAACACGAGATAGAGGCTGGGAGATTGATTCATCTCTGGATGGCAGAAGGGTTTCTGTCGCGGAACCTATGTTCCGATCCAGAAGAATTTGGCTTAGCGTGTTTCAACGACTTTGTTCCTTTTGTTTTCCTGGAAGTGTGGAGTGACGAGTTTGGTGTTGTGAAGAGGTACAAGATGAACCGTTTAATGCATGAACTAGCAAGGATTGTGGCCTGGGATGAGAATACCATAGTGGACTCCGAAGGGGTTAGAGTTCACGAGAGATTGGTGCGATCCTCGTTTGATTTTGCGTTGGATCTTCAGTGTGGAATCCCAAAGGCTTTGTTCGAGACAGCGAAGAAACTGAGGAGCATTCTCTTGCTGGGGAAGACTAACAAATCGCGGCTTCCACACGAGGTGAAGATGACCATAGCAACTTGTGAAAAAATATTGGAAACTTTCAAGTGTTTGCGAGTGCTGGATCTCCATGACTTGGGGATCAAGATGGTTCCGAGGTCTATTGGGGATGTGAAGAACTTGAGGTTTCTCGATCTTTCCCATAATAACATAGAGAAGCTTCCTAGTTCAATCACCAAGCTCTTCCACTTGCAGACATTGAAACTTTCCCAATGTCATGTTCTCAAAGAATTGCCAAAAGACTTGGAGAATCTAAGTTGCCTCATGCATCTTTACTTAGAGGGGTGCCTTGATCTCACTCACATGCCTCGCGGGATAGGTAAGCTGAGTTCTCTGCAGACACTGTCACTTTTTGTGGCTAGCAAGAACTACCAGATGGGAGGTCTCACGGAACTCACAAATCTCAATGACCTCAGAGGACACTTGGAAATTTTGCATCTGGAGCAATTGAATTTTTCTGCACCATTGGAAGCCAAAGATAGGTATTTGAGAGACAAAAAGCACCTTCATAGTTTGACTTTAAGATGGGATCACGAGGAGGAAGAGGAGGAAGAGAAGAAAAGGAATGTTATTGCTGAAAAAGACAAGGAATCACTGGAATGTCTTGATCCAAATTCAAATCTGGCAGTGTTATCCGTTATGGGATACTATGGTACAACGTTTTCTCGTTGGCTTTCTTCAATTAAATGCCTTGTTAAGTTTAGCTTAAATGATTGTTACAATTGCAAATATCTCCCACCACTGGATCACCTCCAACACCTCAGGGTTCTCGAACTAAGGAGATTGGACTCCCTTGAATTTGTTTCAGAAGACCAAACTAGAGCTGACACTGAAGCCTCCTCTTCCTCTAGTACACCATTTTTTCCATCGTTAAAGGAACTCACAATCTCTGATTGCCCTAAACTCCGAAGCTGGTGGGAAACTGAGAAGTGGGAAAACAACAGACCATTCTTTACTGGCATTGCTAAGCTTCACGTCCAATGCTGCCCTCAGTTGCATTGCATGCCTTTATACCCTTATCTGGGTGAAGAGTTGGTCCTTGTGGATTCAAGCGTAAAGTCAATGAGGGATACAGTGCATGCTGCAACTTCAAACTTCCTTAATTTATCCAAATTGAAGACCATGCTAATTGCGCGTATTACTCAATCTCCACCGAAGAAATGGCTTGAAAACTTCACTTCCCTTGAGACCCTTCAAATTCGTGATTGCACTAAATTATTGTCTCTACCCGAAGGTTTCAGTTCTTTGACCTCACTCCAGAGTCTTACCATTGAGAGATGTGCAGAACTTGATCTTGACAGATCCGAGACTGAATGGAAGGGTCTGAAACACCTACGTTTTCTGACCATAAAGGAGATTCCGAAGCTCAAATCCCTTCCATCGGGTGTTGAGGATGTTACCTCTTTGGAAGAGCTTGAGCTTCATGAATGCCCTGCCTTGACTAATCTACCCGAAACCATTGTCAAACTCACTTCGCTTACCAAACTAGTGATTTGTAAATGTGAAAACTTAGATTCGCTGCCGAAGGGAATAAAAGAGCTCAAGTCTTTACATACGTTGACCATCACGGATTGCCCCCTGTTAACGCCAAGGTGTCAACGTGAAACGGGGGATGATTGGCCACAAATTGGTCATATCAGAAATATCATTCTGAAGCAAAGTTCTCAAGACTTGAGGGACTTATGGAGTCATGGAAGGATTGGTTTGCGAAGATATTTCTAATCTTCAATTGCAAAGACTGGTTAATATCAAGAGATCCATTCATCAGAGATCTTCTATGCTCACTCAATCCTTCTGATTTAACTTTGGCAAGTGATTACAGTGTTGGCTCAATTGAACCCATATTACTGGGTTTTTCTTCTTTTCCTTTCTATCTCCCTTTGTGTAAAATGTACACATTTTTTCAACTTGTCTGGTGCTTACCCTGTTCTGATATTCGAATGTTTTGATTTTCATATTTGAAGAAAGCTAGGACAGATTCATAGAAGGAGAAACTAGTACCGAAATGTTATGTGTTACCCTCTGTAAAATGATTTATCCATTTTCTTAGTATGGATTTTTTTATACTGTAAAAACAATAATGTATTCATTGATTACAATTATTTTACATCTGTTATCTCACAAAAATTTAGTAGTATATATAAACCGAATAATAATGAGGGGTGGAATATATATTTGTTTTGCTTTATTTAGAAGAAATTAAAATAGTCATTCTAAATTTCCAAAATAAATATTATTTTAGTTACAGAACTACCCTAGTTTTTTACTTAGGCATTTAAAACACTAAGTCCCTAGTTTTTTTACTTAGACATTTAAAACACTACATTAGTGATGCGGAAATCGAAGGAAAAACAAAAAAAAATCAAACAATCAAACATGGACGATATAGTTTATTTAATATATATATATATATATATATATATATATATATATATATATATATATATATATATATTAAAAGAATTGGTTAACGGTAATCATAAAAGTATTTTTTTTAATTAAATTTGGTTATATTTTTTTTTTAAACAGCGAAAAATAATTTGGTTGTACTTAAGATTGTGGTATTTAAAGGATTAGGGTATAAGGTATTGGATGTAAGATATGCTAATATATTATTATGTGTATTAAAATGATTGCATGAATACGTTAGATGTTAGATTACTGTAAGTAGTGGTTATATATATGATTGAATTAATATTTTACGTTAAAAATACAATTTTTAAAAATAAATAATAATATCCATGTAATTAACTTAGTTATAAAAAAAATAATTTACATTTATTAAAAAGTCTCTTTCATATCATACATAACTTAATTTAATACTTATTAATTAGAAGATTATAGTTTATATTTTTTTTATTTATAAACAATACATCAATGTTAGATAAGAACATTAATAATACGTTATAAGAAAAAAATAAATATAATTTATAATAATTTAGAGTTATTTATTTTGTAATAATAGCTAATAATTTAATTGATAAACGATTGGATTTATTTTCTATATTATAAAAAAATTCAGTTTAACATATTGATTAAATAACAAATTGTTTGACATTTAAGTATATATTTAGAAAGTTGTGTTAGAAGAAAAAATTTATGGTAATCGTCTATATTACTATAATTTCATTGTTTTATTTTATTATAAGCAAAAACTTTATATAATATATTAATTTCATTATTTTATTCATCATAATGTAAAAACTTTATTAATCATGATACATGTTTTAAGAATTTCTTAGTACCACGTTAAAATGAAATAAGAAATAATATTGAAAAATATCTTTATATAAACTATGAATTTTATTATTTTATTTATTGTAATGCAAAAGCTTTATTAATCATCATACATGTGTATTCTTGGGTGGTTTTCAGTTTCTTGTGTGGAATTTGTTTATGTTTCTTGTTTTCTTTGTGATTTTTTGTGTCTTCAAGAGAAGTGCTTGAGTATGTTTAAAAAGGTGTATTTATTTCTTAGGCACTTATTTCTTGATGTGATATTGGGTATAAGGGTTGGAGCACCTTGAAGTACTTTCTTTTTTATTCATTTTCATTTTTTGATGTTAAAAAAAAATTAACGTATTAAAATGAAATACAATGAAATAAAAATAATATTTTAATAGTTTTAAGAAATTATATATAGACATTGTATTATTGCTAAGTTTGCTTCATGTAATTTAATATAGTCACCTAGTTAAATCTGATGAATTATTTATAGTCACTCATATCAATAAGAAGAGTGTATAGGTTGATACTCGTGTATGTGAGACTTATGTAAATCTATTGTTAAGATTTTGTTAATTTATTTATATTTTTTCATCTAATTTCCTAATATTTGCATCTCTTAATTATTGTGTAAGAAAACTCTCATGTTCGCTTGAGGGCCATATAGTTAGACAGTCCATCAAGTTCAAACACAAATGTTGACAAGCTAGATGCAACAAGCATGCTTCAAGCTTGGAAGAATGTTGCTAAAGGAAACAATAGAGGTCAAGTTTATATGACACACACGAGACTTGACTAGTAACTACCACTAAGGAGTGTCTTTCCTCATTCAGCCCTCAATCCTTTCTTCTATCACCAATTATTTTGATTAGACGGTTCAAAAATAATGACTTTTTCAGGAAGTCAACGAAGCAAGGGAAGATGTAAGAACGGTCAAAGAAAAAGTCAACCAAGAGGAGAATGCCATGAGGATGATACAATAATAGTTTGTCATGATGATGAAGCGTCAACGTGATGATGCTTCAACTTGTATATATTAAATATATTTCATATTATTTTAGATTAAGATTGTAATTTATATTTATATATTTCAATTTCACTTTCTCATTTATTGTAATTAGAACTTTAGATTGGATTTTATAATTTAAAATTTGATTCAATTAAGAATTTTGTTTGCTTGGTGTAATTTTTAATTGTTGTTGATATTATGTTTTTCAGATAATATGAATTTTCATAATTTAAATATTTCTTTTTTATTTTAATATATAAATGCGTTGGTTACTCTCACTCTGCACCTTCATTTTTTTCACACGCTAATGTTTACTAGGTCAACACATAGTAAAATATTTAACCTCACATGCATCAACACAACGTTAAATATTTATTTCAAATAATTTAATAAATAGTATCAGCTAAACCAATGTTATCCTATATGGACATCTGATATTTTATAAGTAACATTAATATTTAGTGAAGAAAATTTAAGTACTTTCACAACCTATATGATTTGTTTAAGTATTTTAAAAGTAATGAAGAGATACTAACAATCATTACACATGAGGTATTATAGCTTTGATTAAGTTTCACTACACCATTTTTGATTTTAGACAACAACCTAAAAGTGTTGTTTAAAGCCCAAAAACCGTTACCTAAAGTTTAGGCAACACTTTTACAACGATTTTCCAGACGTGGAGTATGCGTTTGTTGCCGTAGACTATAGGCAACGGTTTTTTCTCTAAGGCAACAGATTTCATAAAATCGTTGCTTATAATGCTATTTTAGACAACACTTTTTGGATAACTTTTAGGCAACACTTTTATTAAGACAACATTTTTTGAAATGTTGCCTATTGTTTAGACAATGTTTTTTGAAATGTTGCCTATTTTTAGACAATATTTTATAAAATGATATCTATTGTTGAAACAATATTTTATAAAATGTTACTTTTATTGTTTAGACCATACTTATTTACCTATCGTTTATGTTTAACTATGTTTCAGACAATACATTTTTCAATGTTACTAAATATTAAAAAGCATTAAACTTTAGACAACATTTTTAAATTAACTTTTATTATATATTTATTCCTTATTTATAATATTTTTGAAATTTGATTATTCATTATTTAATTGTTATAATATTTTAACTGCACTCTAATTCATATGATGAATTATAACTTACAAGGAGTATCAAGAAGAAAAATACAATTGAACAATTGTATCTTTGCATTACGTAATAATATCAACATTATTCATTTTCATAATCAATTTCAAACTCAACATTTTGAGTTCTAGAGTTTCTATCTCAGTGTTTCTATTAGAAAATTCATCTGTACCTTCATCTTTATCCCTCGATAACCTTAAATATTGTATCCTGTTTCACTTTGTATAGAGTTTTGTTTCACTTGATATAGAGTTTTGAGCTTCAAAATCTTAATCTTTACAACATGAATTGTAATTATCATCCATTCCTGAAATACATAATATATATATATATATATATATAATTTCATTTGCATATATGATAATTATATAACCATTGAGTTTAATTAATATTAATTAATGTGGTTTGTATAATATCAAGATTGGTCCCACAAAATCAAGTTACACAGCTAGTGTGAGGATGCTACTAGATATAGGGTCAAAACCATGAATTAAGCTATACATTAATTAATCAACCTAATAAAGTTAGATTTTTTTTTGTTAAAAAATATAAAACAAATTATTAACAAGTGGTAAAAATATAACCTACCTTAGTTTCTATATTTTCATCAACAACCTTTTTCAAAATCAGGATCATCACATATTAAAATGTCATAAAATACTCAACTGATACATAATATTCGGCTTATATTAACTCCATCCACCTATTATAACCTAACAACTTTGCACTTCATGGAGATAGATAGAGGTATATGATATGGTATAACAAATCAACACCAAAGTTTACATTTATCATACCTATAGAACTTCAAGATCGTCTTTGCACATTAAAATGCAACAATATTCAATAATATTAAATATATTATTTTAAAGAAGCAAAAAATAAATCAATGAAAAAAAAAGAAAAAAAAATTATGGTTCAAAAGATTGTTAAGCAAGAGCAAAATTACAAATTTAAAATTCCCAAAAGAAGCAGCAAAAGAAGAAAATTGGGAGAACAAATAAAGCTTGAAATAGACAGAATTAAATGAAGAGACGGAAAAAAAGGCAAAACCTGTTATTAGCATATTCATAGAGGCAGCAACGGTTTGAAAAGACTATTAGAGCAACCTCTGGATCCCAAAGGACAAGCCATGGCTGGAAGCTGAATCAAGTAAAACATCATCATGTTATTAATTGTTCTCATAAAAAAGATAACACCTCATAAAATATTAAGTAAACTTTTATCTTTCAGCTATTTGTGTGTGGTTAGGAAGAATCTAAAATGTCAAGAACAAGAAATAGAAGCACTCTAAAGGCCTCAACCCAACTATTAAATCATTAGTTATATGTATGTACATATTTAACTTCAAACTTTCACCTGCTTGTAATAATAGTTCACAATCTAATCTAGGTAGAGCTGCGTTACCAAATCTTGGTATCAAGGGAAAATATGTATGATTGATCCAAAGAGTGGTGAACCATTGAAAAGGGATTTTTAGATGATGTTTGATTGCTCACTAACCTGGTGAGGAAACAAAATGGAGGAGAGCAGATTAAGACCTTAACATAATAGTGGATATATATATATATATATATATATATATATATATATATATATATATATATATATATATTTTACACTTAGCAGATCAAGTAGATATCAGAAAATGAAAGTAAAGTGACCAAAGGTATTTATTTATAAAGTGAAAAACAATCTTTCATATTATAATGGTTTATGTATATGAAACAAAGTGTTTATAAACTCACTCTCATATGTTCTATTCACTTTTCTTTTTCTAATTCATTAAATCAAATTAACTTAACTTTCTTAACAATATTTTCACTTTAAAAAAACTATTCATGGGAGAGAGGTGTGGTGGAAGCGATTATTAATGGATGGGGTGAACTGGATTTGGAGCAAAGCGGCAAACAAAGCATTACAGTGATATGATTCACTCAGTGGAAACTCTATTAATTTCTCGGTCCGTGAGGTTTAAAGTCTTTCTAATCTTTGAATTTGTCTTGGATTCAGAATATTTGGTGATTTTCTTTTTTACATCTTCCTCTTCATCCCAATTATCAGACTAATTTAAAGGGAAATATGAAATTAAACTTATTAATCCTTTTATTGAGGAGTCATCACATCAGAAAATCAATAATCAATCCAGTCAGGTGAGACGAAACTAAAACTAATCTCTTAAACATTTGCATCAGGTTTGCACAAGTCACCGCTCTATAATGCATCATGTTTGGCATTACTTGAAGAATCGAAGTGAAGCGGCATGAGGAAAGCATGAGAGGAGAAGAGTTTGGATAAAGTGGAGCTTCAACATAATAGGAAGGGTTTAAAGTATTTAGAAATTTGTAAAAAACAGGTTGAATGGGAATAAAGGATTTTAACGGGAAAGAAAATTTCAGATAATCTCATTATTAATTTTAGAGACATAATGTTATTAGTTTAAACCATGCTCAACGTTTTTATAGGTGTTTTCCTCATAATTAAATATTTTATAAAATATTTTCAAATATTACTTATCTTTATAAAATTTAATAAAATATATTAAAACAAACTTAAAAAGAATTAAGCCTCATGTCAATATATTTAATTATAAACTATTTATAAGGTTAAAATCGAGAATAAAAAAAATTCTAAATATAAATTTTAAAATAATAACAATAATAGATGAATAATAAAAAAAGAATATCCTAAAATATTTTATTTATAAATATAAAAAATATATTAAATTTTTTATCAACAAAATAACATAGAAAAAAATCAATAACTAAATATTATTATCTAATTTAAAGTAAAATTATTTCTTCTAATAATATTTATATATATATATATATATATATATATATATATTGTAAACATAAAATATAATCAAAGATACTAAATTTCATTATTAACTTAATACTACTCTGATTTATATGTTGAGGTAAAATTGTGGGATGGTGGGTTGTCTCAAAGAATCAGAGAAATAAATTGGAAAAACACCCAAGTCACATGAGAATTAAGCATGAAGTGGTTGTTGGGTTTGTAAATGAAACTAGTATGAAAGAGATTGGTGAATGAAGATAAGAATCACATATTGAAATCATGCAATCTAAATGGTACTAAGAAAATGAAATAAATTTAATAATGAGTTCTCATGTAAAACATATTTATCTAGCTTTAGCATTGTTTTTTAAATAAATTGATTTTGCTTATAAAAATTTCACTTAAAATATACTATTATTTTAATATATGTATCATATTTAAATGAATTATTTCATTTGTTATCTTGATTTATCGATGTTAATTACCATAATTATAAAAATTTCAGTTTTTAGTTAATTTAGTTTTAGCTTTTCTAATTTTCTTGTATTTCCGCCTTGTTTCCTTTTTGAGTTGGATTTAATTTTTTCTTCATTTTATGTTTTATGTTTTATGATTCATTATTCTTTTAATAATATTCTAAAATTGATAAATCTTTCTATAAACACTTTTTTAGCTAAAAAAAATAAGAACAACAAATGATCTGACTATGTTAAAAAAGTCAATCATATTATTATCGATCATAATCGAAAAAGAAAAAAGATTTAAAGATAGCACAAATCTGAAAATGAGTTGAAAACCAAAATAATAAAACACTTAGCAAAATACCCAACCAAAAATATGTTAAAAACTTTAGAAATATCAATTTTAATAAATATGTTAAAAACTTTAGAAATATCAATTTTAATAGTATCAAGATTTCACTCAACAATCTCATATATAATATAAGTATAATTCTGATTTTGAAAGTATTTAATGAAAGACATTTTGATTATGAGAGATTATACAATAAATAAGTTTGATGCAATAAATGACTTACCATTATTGTTACCAAAAAATAATGTCATGATTTTAAAATAGTAATCTTTAATATTTAATAACATTTTATTAAGATGATATTATACAATAAATTAATTTTTATCTCTAGTGACATTTATTTATAAAATGACAATTTTTTTAACAGCTAAGAATTAAAATGATACATTGTTACTTTTGATATTATTTAGAATAAAACATTTATTTAAAGGATGTTATTGTAATGTATAATGTAATTAAAAAAATGTTATTAAAAGTAGTAAATGTTGTAAATATTGTAGTCAATGTGGCATCCACTTACCCAATAATCATCAATCAAGTAGTCCTTGCCTTCATCTAGCACGGTTCATCATATGTTAACTCAGACAAAGGTAAATGTTTGGCCGAGATAGTGGAAAATGGCAGTGTTTTCTTATACAAATATACAAGCTTTATATCCTTAACCCATCAATACACTTACTAGAAAATAACTAATCATCCCACAACATCTTTGTAGACATGATAACACCTCAAACAAGAAAGCTAATTGTCCACACACTAATGGCAATCTTAACTTTGGTAACACAACAGAACAATAAATAGACAAATTTCAAACCCTAAATGATAATAGGGTCCGGTCATAGAGATCACTAAAAATTCTTCCAGCGTAATCCTGGCGAACACTGATGGGATTTGATGCCATAAATTGATAAACCTCAACTGGGAATCTAATTGGTAGAAGTAAAACAAACGGAGCACTTGTCAAAATGGCGACTGCTACAAAGAGGCTGTGATACACCTTGGATTTTTGTAGAACTATAGCAAATGCAGCACAGAAGGCAACCATCATGAACACTAGGGACAGGGAAAGGGACCGAAGGCCTGACCTTACCTTGTCGGGCAATCTTAGTAGGAAGTCTATTTCAGTGTAACGTGATGTCTGAATGTCAGCGTATGCCAATACTGTTATGATAGAAGCGTGGAGAGAGATTATATCAGCTACAATAAACACAGTAAATGCTTTTTCATTTATAAAAATGGGCACTCCACTCTCTTGATTGTAACTCCCTGGGACAGTGAAGACTGCAGCGAACATCACAGTTATGACGAGAACACCCACAATTGCAAAGGTCCCAGCTGTTTCTTTTAACCATTTCTCTCCATCCTTCATCAGCTCCTGGTGCGTTTCAATAAATATTTCACCAGGCTTCTTACCCTCATCATTTCTGGCTTCCTTGCATTTAGGATGCATAACTTCCTCCACGGCCTGCACTCATTTCATCACTGTTAATGCATGCATGGACTATATATTAACTGTATTTGAGAGAGAAAACTAATGAAGATGAATGCACCTTAAACCATTGAATTTCTCTTTGCATTTGTAGAGCAGCACCGGGTCTAAGATTCAGATCAGAGAAAGGTCCTAAACATGCCGCGAGGTGCAACAGATTATTGCCAAACGTGTCTGTTGTGTAGTTAATTATATCTTTATTTCCAGAGAGAGTATGCATGAGTTTGAACACATTTTGTTTGCGATGAAGAACAGCATACGAAAATATGTCTCTTCCATGGTTGTCCATTGCACATAAGAGGTCATGGTTAGCCTCCCACATAGCTTTTATGAACTCAACATTTCCATGCTTTGCTGCATCCAACATGGCGTCCAACACCGAAGCTTCCCGAAGCTGTGAACTATTAAACTTCGCAACACTATCTTTATAGTACCTGAATATTTGTAGAACTTCATCCTTATCTTCAAATATAGTCTCTTCATTATTGAGATGTTTCAGTTCCATAAGTTTCGATTCTGAGGCAATGAGAGGAATTTAGATCGAATTAAGTAGGTAGGAAAAAAATTACATATCGTTTTGTCGTACTCAAAGAAGATGTTTAAAAATTTCAAAATGCCAACACAATTTCAGAACTAACCCTGAAGAAAGTTGAACTCTATATAGATAGGATTTATTTTCCTAATTTGATTGAATTAATGTATCAAAATCGTTAGCATTATCTACTTCAAAATAAATTTTAAGACAAAAATTATTTCAAATTTTGTAGAAATTAAAACTAAAAATATTTTACAAAGATTAAAATCAAAATTTATTTATTTTATATATATATTAAGAACAATAATTTTACATTTAAAAAGGTAAGTTTTTTTTTTCTTACAAAAATTATATCAACAAAATTATCTTATGAATTCCAAATAAATAGGTGTTTTTAATAAGAAATTTTAGTCACTATTTCAAAATTGAGACTTACCTTGATTATTTAAAATTAGAGATTTCAATTTAACTTTTCAAATTAACACCTTGATTTTTACGTGTCGAAATTCGTTAAAATCACCTATGGGTATATGTTTACATACCTGCAATCCTATGTAAATATGTCAAAAAGCAAAAAGATGAATTAGAGAGACAAAGGAATACTTACGCAAAGACTTTTTAAGCAACTGCAGCACTATCAAATACAAATCTAATAAAGTACCTGGAAGAACCATAAGAAAGTCAGTCGCGTATCTTTTGTGCTTAATAGTTAAGAGTATTGTTATAAACTATTCAACTTGAATTTCAATAAATTTTTTTTAATTATCAACACATAAAGCAATCATGCATCACAATAGTTTTTCATAATTTATTAAAGAGAATGTGAAAATTAAAAGTTGGAAAACTTTGCTTTGAAAATTGAGCATACAACCAGATAACAGTAAAACTTTTCTTTTTAAAGGACATTTAGAGTATTTTGTTATGAAAGAGCATAATTAGGATTTAAGTATCTAAATTTTAAATTTGAAACGTGATAGGAGTCCAGGACACCCATTTGCACAATGAAGATTTCGTGTGACAGTGGTTACGGTGGTGAGCGACGGTGAGAGACCATGGACGGTGGTGAGAGAATCGATGATAGCGAGTAACGGTGGCGGCGACAACAGTAGTGAGATTCAAGAAATCTGAAATTCAAACTCAATGCTTCTCAACCCTTGATGGAATATGCTGACGGCATTCTAAATAAAACTCCAAACATATAAACCATAAAAATAACTATATGTGTCATGCTGAAATTTTTTTTTAGATGTCATTTATCTTCGTCACATTAGACCATAAAAGTTGTAAAGCAGGTACATGACGATATAAAGTTATAAAATAGGTGTACATCAGCATCGTATATAAGATTGTAAAGTAGGTGCATCCCACTTTTCGTTATCCCACTTTTCGTTGTAAAAATATAAATACTAAAAGAATGAAATCTTACCATCTGTTATATTGTAAACTTGTGTCTGTAAATCTTCAGAACCACTGCCATTTAAAAATGCAGAAGGCATTCGAGCCAATTCATGCAAGCCACCAAAGCCATAGGGTAAGGATTGAATGGGCAGTTGAGGGTCAGATTTCAGCATTTTCAAAGCCACATCTGCCAGTTCAAACCATTTCACATTTAACTTCTCTTCTCTTAAACATCCTAACAATCTACCAAAGCATTCCAATATATATGTTACGTAAATCAAAGAGGTTAAGGAGAAGAAAAAGGGTTTAGGAGCATTGAGGTGGGGAAGGAGGAAGATAGAGGGTATGGAAAAGAGATGAAGGGAAGCAGCATATATGGATGTGCGCTTCATTTGCTTACCAAATATATGGGCTTGGATGCATCGTTCCAGCAGCAAAACTCGATTGCGTGAAGACTGTTGGTCCAGGACATCGGAAGGAGTTCTAAAGAAAAGGAAGCGAGTCATTCTTTTGCGTCCTGAATCAGCAGCCAGAAGAAGAGGGATCTCACCCTTCTTGTTCGCTAAAGCAAGCACTCCCACGCCACCTTCCCCATTTACAATGCACTTTGCTATATCCATGTCTTCACTGTAACAAGCAGCAAGAGCAAGAGCAGTAAAACCATCCTGGTCCTGCATTTCAACTAATTGCTTCTTCCCTAACTTCACCAACCCCTCCACAATTTTGAAATGCCCTTCCATTGTTGCAACGTGAAGAACCGTCCTACCTGAAGCCGGAGCCCAAAATATAGAATCCGGTCTATCCCTCAGGTATGATCTTGCGCCTTTCCAGTCACCCTTTTCCACAAACTCGTACAGAGCTTTGTGCTCACCAACGTTGTCGGATAGCACACCTGCGTGCGTCTCATTCACATGCAAACATAAATAAATATTTGGAATAATGTTATGCGTAAATATATACATATAAAGAATGATTTGAAGATGCATCTAAACACGTAGTACCATGCTTAATGTGTGGTTGGGCTTTAAACTGAGGAGCGTAAAGCGCAGCCAAGTGATTCCAAGCTATGTTGGCGGTTTCGAAGTGTTTAATATGATCGAAAATGTCTGGTCCACACGATAGTTGAATGATATGGAGAGCCTTTGCGTCTCTCTGTGCATCAATGGGTGTGAAAGTATAACCACTCCCGACAACAACATCCCACAGATTTTCCCCTCTCAGATAGCTTTTCATCAGAGTTTTCCATTCTTCATAGTTGTATCTTGTCAGCACTTCACGAACTATTCCGCTGGATGCAACACTTGAGCGTTCCATTGCACTGCCTATTGTGAGTACTTCTAAATGCTTCACATATTTTTATTTTTTTTTTTATAAAGGGAGACAATAACATCATTCTTTTGGTGTTGCTTCCAAAGGGAGGGAAGGATAAATATTTATTTATAAAGACGGAGAGGAATAAATTCTTTTGGTGTTGCTTCCAAAGGGAGGGAAGGATAAATATTTATTTATAAAGACGGAGAGGAATAAAATATTATGCTGTTTAAGGGAAAAGAAATAGAAAGGGTAGAAGAGAAAAAAGAAACATATATAACTTCCTTTTTATGTTTCCTTCATTTCATGAGAAGAAAGGGTAGAAGAGGTTCTCAAAGTATCACTCCTCTTTCACATAACTCATCTCTCTCCTTTGTTTCACATGTTTCTTCTCCCTCGTCCACTTTCTCCTGTAACAAGTAAAAAATTATTCCTTTGATCCCAATTTTGGTGTTTTCTTATCTCTCACTAAAGTGCTATCCTATTATATTCTTTTCTGAGAAAAAGAATGGTTAATAATGTTGTTTTGTAGCATATGCAAATGCTTAATTATCCTTAACATTTCGTTATCACTAATACGGCGGTTGCATGTCTAAAATTACTGTAAGATTTATGGAAAATTTGACTTTCACAACCGCATGTGGAATAAAACCTTATGCTAACAGTTGAACAATTGAGATGGCATCCAGTGACACGGAGAAGGGCAGAAATGATTTTTTTCTTACAGAATTAAAACATTTGAATGCATAAAAGTTAACTTCTCAAGGTATGTGACACATCGGCTGTTTTGAGGAAAGAAGAAGTCAGGAAGAACATCGACAAAATACGGTTAGATATGCATTGTTCTATTAGCTTTTGGTTATATTGGTTTGTTTTTCCTATAATCTTTGGTTTGGATTTTAGAGTTTTCGAATGGTATTGTGTGTTGGGATTTTATGATTTTCAATTGGATTGAATCATTCGTAAATAAAAGTGTTAAATGATTGGAATTGTTAACGACGAAGAATTGGATTGCACTTTGCTCTGTGATTGAATAAGGAAGGTGTAAATGTTGCTCCTGTGATTGTAGAAGTTGCGACGGCTGTGATGAAATACACCTTTTAACCCTAATTTTCATTTCAAATCCTTCATGCCACGATGTAACATGTACGACCCATAGTTGTCAACTGGGTGTGTGAAGAGGTGACGATGTCAAACATATATCAAGACTCTTTCAAAAATAATATGATAATAACTTACTAATCTAAATTTTTCCAAGTATTATTAATAACTAATTTTATAAAAAAATATTATTATTAACATTACTAATATTATTACTTATCATTAATATTATTATTATTATTAACAATATTAATATTACTATTATTTCTAATGTAAATATTAATATTAATAATAATAATAATCTTATTATTATTAACATTATATTATTAATAATATTATATTTAATATTATTTTTATTAATTTTATTATTATTGATAATCTATTACTATTATTATTAATATCATTAATATATAATAATAGTAATATTATTATTATAATCATTATTATTAACATTATTTTTAATATTATTATTATTATTAACATTATTAATATCATTAATAACAAGAATAATAATATAATTATTCTTAATGTTACTTTTAATATGATTTTGATTGATAATAATAATAATAATAATGATCATAATAGCAATAATAATAGTAAATAGGTAATCACAAAGATGATCTTGATATAATTGTGATGATTTGTATATTTAATTTCTCTCACAATAATTTGTAAAAATAATTTTTGAATATTAATAATGTAAGTGTTTATAATAATAAAAATAGTAGGATTTGCATGTGAAGAACCCTAACCTTTATTCATCACGATCAGGGAGATAGATAAAGTGAAGGTGGAGAGTAAAGATTTTAACTAATTTTTGTTGTAAATAGTGTATGACAGTATTAAATTGCGATGTAAAATGGTGAATGGACTCTATATATATATATATATATATATAAAGACTGAAACTTCGAATAGAAATAACCAAAAATGAATAGTTTAACTGTGTCAATATAATAGTTCCTGCACTTTTATCTCCCTACTTCACTATACCAAAAAACCTGAAATTTCTACCTGAAGAACCAATGCCAAATTGATTTACTTCTGATACATCCCAGCATGCCAAATTGATCAAGTCAACCATTTCCATCGGGAAAGGTAGCCCCTGACGCGAGATGTTTATCTTTTGCAAACTTCTCTTCATTTAACTTAATAATAATTCAAATAAATTAATAGTTCGATAGAGGCTCAATCAAACATGACATAGACAATACAATTTATGAAACATGAGCTCACACCTACAAAACATGGAAAAAATTTCCTTTTTTTCTAGAGCTATTGATCAAAGAACCTTGGTACCTTACTCAACTAGCACATTTTCAACTACGTATTCCTATTCAAGGATAATTCCATGACCACTATGCCACCAACCAAAAATATCATACACATAGATAAAGCTGACCAACTTCTTACTACAGGTACGAAAGCACCTACAGTCTCGTTGGCCCGTTGCATTTGGAGGAGAAAAAAGCTGCTTCAATAGTAAGATGGAGCAAGGCATTCATCAACCATATCCAGAAGGTTTGGGTTTTCCAGTGCAGCTGCTACGCGTTCTTTATCATTTAACTGTTTGTTAACTGCGTATATATATTCGTGACAAAAAAAACTTTAAAATGCAATAGTACATGTCTCCAGTCATGATCAATGATTTATAAAGAGAATTCTAAAAGCATCAGGAAATTTAACAAATTATTGACTTAAGCCCAAAAGAATGCTGTAAAAGGTCTTTCAATAGCATTCGTTACTCCAAGAAAGAAATGGAATGGGCAATCATCTAAGTACGTAGATCAATATTTGAAGTACCGCAGAATGCTTCAGTAAACAGTTCAAGTCAAAAATATAGGTCCATTACTTAAAGTAACACATACCCACCCACAGGGAGAAAGAGAAAAAAAAAGTAAGAAAATTTTACCTGCAGCTTCAGTTGCATGAGATCCAGGTGCTACTCTGATATCCACCTGACCGGAATCAACAGGTCAAAATAAAAAACATTGTCACAAAGGGTTCAAAGATCAGTAGAATCTTTGGTTTAATTGGTAACTACTACAAATAATATTCTCAACTGACACAGACAGAGTACCATGGAAGAATAGGTGAGGGTTTAGGGTAGAGTTTCAGGAAGCAGAGACAAAAAATTAAACCAAACCTCATTTCCATCAGATTTGAAGAAATACATGGAGAGCCCGTCCCAAGCTATTTTATTTGTTAATTCAATTCACTAATATATTTTTCAACTAAACCATATGAAGTACATTTTAATTCGAATAATACATAAAAAAGAGCCTTGGTGATTGGTTGCTCATGGACCCAAATCTGGAAAAGGGAAAGGTAGCGTATAATGACCCTCTCCCACACTTTCGTGAACCAAGGCACCTTTCACACCGGGTTACTTTAGTTTTTCTATTCAAATAATATATAAGAAACCATCAAGAATCTTGTAAAAGTAAGAAACTTAAGAGGTAAGAACTAATACTTCTTTTTGTAAAGTCTGTGATTTCAACTTTATTATTTAACTATTATTGTAATCATCTAAAATACTTACCTATTTTAGTAGTTAGTTTCCATTTTCAATGATTATGAAAAATGTCAAAAGAAATAAAATCATAACTGATAACTCTATTTCTCTGGACAACACAATCCCTGATGACTATACTACTATATCTGCTACAATATACAGAGAATTTTTAGGCACACATAATGTTGTCCTGCTGAGAGAGGTGTTGTCGGCCGGGGAGAGTTCTGGAATAGAGGAGTGATATGTTGTCCAGTGTGAATTTTGTGGGGTGTTTTTTCTGTGCTTCTTCAGTTGTGTGTTTGATGGCAGTAGATGAAAGCAGTACAGTGGCAAATAAAGAAAATGAAAGTTATTGAACATGTAAAAGTGGAGAATACCTTGTATCGTGAAGGCAAGCTTCTCATGAGCTTGACACGTAAGCATAGACCTATAATTGTTGCCATACTACAATGTTCCACTGTTGGAGTAAATGTAATCCTGATGAAAAACCCAGTCACCATCCAATAAAATAAGGAAATTAACATTGCAAAATACAGATTAAGTGTGAATCGAAAAATCCAGAAACTCAATAAACGAATATAATAATAACAATAATAATAAATACCTAACATAATTACGCTGGTCATCAACTTCAACTGCTTCCTCCGTTATCACCTTAAGCTCTTCTAAGGAGTACGGGTGCTCAGGGTCCTTTATATCTCTTATATGATGTGAGAATGTTAAGAAAATATTGCAGTTATAGTTATCAACAAACTTTTCTTTTATTTTCCAAGTAATTCTGAAAAAAAATGAAATTTAAAAAAGGATATCAAAAATCTCTTGTTGGTCAATTGGTTCAACAGCATACTCATCTTGGGAAGACGTCGGAGCAGTTCGAGTTCGACGCTCTTTCTTTTCATATATGATAGGATTTGCATTTATTAAACCAGATACCATTTTGGCTAAGAGTTGCAACTTGCTAGGTTAGGGCAACAACTAGAAGGACGAGGATTTAACAATTTATTATCACAAAACTGCCAAATATGATAGCTGGGTCCTGGAAGGAAGGAATTTCAAGGTTCTGAATGGGACCTTTTTATGCTGCATTCAAAAATTAACTATTAAAATTAATCCTGAGATTTAAAAACAATAACATGATTATGCAGACACGTCATCACAGTTTAGTTTGGTATAAAAAATCAAACTGAGCGAAACCACTACACTAGTATAAGTTGCCCTTTCCATTACCACAAGTATCATCTCAGTAAAGCACACACGGGCTGAATAAATCATTAAAAGAAATCTTAGTTTTCCTATTTCTTGGTACAAAGCTTTTCTAGTATAGTTCTTGGTGAAGAAGTTGTTGTTAAGGGTGGGCATGGTTCAGCTCAGGTTGAAAAACTGAACCGAAGCATTGGAGTAATTTGGTTATCAGAAGCTAAACTTCTTTTAATGGTTAATAAACTGGTTTGGATTTCAATGAATTGGTTTCAGAACCATATTGGTTCCAAACCAGCTCTAAAACAGTTCAGACAACATTTTAACTAAATCAGTTTTTAAATTGCGAAACAAAACCAAAGGAGTGACCAGTATAAGCTATTCTCTATCGCGAAAGAGGACAACAAATGCCCAAGAACTATCTACTCATGTTGAAACAATGTACCTAACAATCATGCAGAAAGAAAAATAACATGTAATAGCAGAGTGAGATAAATGTCCAAAGCTAAAATTGTTTGTTGATTGTATAGTATTTATTGTACAAGAAAACAAGAAATATAATTGGCTGGTTCAGGTGCAATGTTTAATCTGTTAGAAGGGACAACAAGATTTTGTTTTTGACAACAGTAAACTCTTTACCAGCACGCTTCTCAAGATTATATGGTGAGGCTTAGCCTTACCATTATAACCTATTTGTCCCATATTAGGCAAACTTAAACAGTTAAGTTACATTTATTCATCAATGGAGAAAGAAAAAATAATGAAAAGCCAATAACATATGGGCACAGAAATTTAAAACATGGCATAAACAGGGTTACAGTTTCTTTCTTTCTCAAATTTCAAATATCACCACGCACGAGCAACGTTCGTGACCTTCTCTTATATTATCAAACCTAAGAGGGATAACAGAACACAGGGTTTCATGAGACTATAAGCAATAACAACAATCTAACCGTATCCTTACTCCTCTCATTTTATACACAAACCACCACACAATGAATTTTTCATCCTCAAGCAACTTAACAACGTTTACGTGAAAATTAAGGAAATCCAGTTTACCGTAAAATTAAAATTTGAAACTACGACAACGCAATCGAATGTCCGACGAACGAAATAGAGTGAAAAATCATTGCTGATGGTGTTAGAGTTGAGCAAAGGTCTTACCTTTTCTCTTAAAATATGAGAAGCTAGGGTTCCCAAATTCGTGGCTTCGATCTTGGAAACGTTGATTGTTTGAGGAAGATAACGCACGAAGCCGCCGCAATGATGATGTTTCAAGGAACCAAGATAACAAGGTTAAACTAAAATATGCATCACAGGAATTCAATACAACGTGGATAAAAAACAGTCATTCACTCCAATAACCTTTGAACAAATATATCTCTTTGAATGGTTAAGTAGTCAGAGAAAATGTTTTTTTTTTAATAAATAATTAAAAATATTTTTTCTTTCTCTATCTCTTAAACATTTCAATTTAAATCTGTAAAAAACAATAACTTTGTTTTACTATTTTCTCTATAATTTGAAAAAAAATAGCATTCGAAATATAAAAAAAAAGTATAAAATATCTTTAACATATAAATAGATGTAAACAATAACATCTTTAATATAATAGGAATTTTCTTAGAATTATATGTAATATGTGCTTTTCGAAGTATCAGGCCAACCAAATAAATGTTTTAATTGTTTCCAAAAGTATCAAATATTTTTCAACAAATTTTATTGGTCACTGAGTGATGAATAATACATTTTCCTTTATATAAAACTTTATTCTATCTTTTACTTCTTTTGTTAAAAATACTGAAATATTTTTTTTTATATAATTATTATCACTTAAGAGAAGCAAGTTTCATTTTTTATATTGAAAAAAATCCTCTCTTAACCAATGTACCTGTAATTTAAAAAACTATAAAATAGTTCAAGAAATTGACTTTAAAAAATGTTTACATTTTGATAAATATATTATCCCGTGATAAAAGAAAAGAAAAGAAATAGAGAATTGTTTTTGACTCAGACAGACACAAACGTTAACATCTGTGGTAGCCGTGTTCTTCTCCCCATCCCAGAATTTCGGCGGTGTTCCTCTTCCGTCTTCTCCAACCCAACAATCTTCACATCCAATCCCCAATTTCCCAATTTCATCAAAGCATCCAAGGTAATCACTTTCACATCATTCTTCATCCTCCCGCACCTTCACACGCCTTTTCCATATTCTATTTTCTGCAACAATTTCGGGACTCAATAATTCCCTATATTTAGGGATTTTTTTTTTCTCTTTTTCTTCCTGTTTTATCAATACCTCCATGTGTATCTCGCTACAGATTGCTGAAACGGCTTTGAAACCTACCAGATATTTTTGTTCCTGTGTGAATTTTGAAAATTCTCACGAATTTTGTATTTATTCCATCAATTGATGTTATCACGAGCAAACTGCTTTAACTACCTGCTAACGAAACCGTTGCTTGTTACTTGGCCTTCGCTTCTTCTCTGCTATATATTACAGCCCTAATCGTAGGGCCGCGAAAGCTACAATTCTGAAAATGCAGGTTTCAAGTGCTATCAGCGACGTTTTGGTGGTGCTTCCGCCATCTGCATCTCTCAGACTACCGGAATTTCGCCACTTGCATGCTTTTGCTGCTTCTGATGCCAAGGGTTTTCTTTCTGGTGGATTTCTTAAAGTAAGCTTTTTTATTATTTCACTTTTTCTTTCCTGTTATGTACATATTTTTTTGCTTTCTTTTGAATGAATTTAGTATGGAAGCTTGGCAGAGAGATTTATTTTATTTGCACTGAATTTATTATGACACGGTGTTATGACAGCACACAATGGCAGAAAGCTAATAATTTGCTATATCATATACTAACTGATAGCATTGCAGACAAACAGTCGCACTGACGTAGTTATTAAAATGTAAGCTCGAGTTATTTATAAACAAGTTCAAAGATACAAATTTAGAAAAATTATATTAGAGTTTATATAAATTAACTTGTACATAAAATTATTTTAATTTATGAATAAGTCCATTTTGTTTCCTTAAGAGTTTTTATGGAGAAGTTTTGTCTAAACATGTCCGGTATATAAACTATATATGTATAAGAAACTAAGTTGTATATATAAATGCATAAAAATTGACGTAATATTAGCTCAAAAGTTCAATTTGCCAGACTCACCAGAGATGACGGGAAGATGTAGGATGCATGCTGCAATCACACACCCACAGCTGCCACAATTGCGGACGTAAAATTCCACAATCATTAGTGGGGCTATGTAATTAGATACTTATGAAGTTTGAGGATAGGTATTGTCTTCCTTGGAAGCTAACTGAAGTGACAAACTTGGGTGTTTCTCAAAATCTAGGAGATATGGAACTTGTAACAAATTATTCTTTAGTTAAAGGTATTGAACTATTGATGGCTTGTGTATTATGTAATATCGGCTAGGTTGTGAAATAGAATGTATTAGTCACTTTTGCTATATTCTCCACTCTCTCTGTTTTTTCCTTTTCTTGCTGATTTAGTCAATGTAAGGTCAAGCTTCATCATTAGCATTAACATGTTAACTATATTGACCCAGCCACAGTTCTTATTCCTTTTGGCTTCAAGCATGATTCCTGCATTCAATTTATTCTTTGTCTTGACTTATCTTTTTATTCCAAATTTTTTCCTCTCACTTAGTTTGATACTTCTAATTCTTTTGGAAGAGCCCCATTTTTCTCGCAGATACACTAATTATTTTATTGTCAATGCTTATATTACCACTTAACATGTTATATTCTTTGCAGAGCTGTCCTTCATCTTACAATCCCAAGCACTACAATGAATTCTACAATTTCCGAGCTAGAGGCTTAGTTGCGAGAGCATCAGCTAATTCAAGGGGTAATTCGGTGCCTTTTGCTCCTCTCCAATTTGAGTCACCAGTTGGCCAGCTTTTGGAACAAATTTCAAATACCCATCCGCATCTACTGCCAGCGGCCATTGATCAGCAACTAGAGAATCTTCAGACTGCTAGAGATGCCCAGAAAGAATCTTCTACTTCATCTGATGATTCCCTTTACAAGTAAGTCTCACTAGTGTTGTTTTATTTTTTTCCATTGACTAGAAATATCTACTTGATAGACAAAACTTGAGTATATTCATTTTCTTGTTAAAAATACATAAATAATTAATACGTTCAAGCTTTAGTTGAATAAAATATAAGGCTGTGTTTTTAGATAAGCTACTCTGAAGGTCCATTTGTGTCTATTATATGACTGATAAAAAACCCTTCGTAACAATTACAAGTAGCAAGATATAAGAATTTGAAACAAAACTTGAATATATTCTTCAATGAGTCCATATTTTCATTTGATATCATGTTTACTTAGTGTTGATTCAGAATCCTTTTCAAGTGATAGTGTATCACTTTTTATGACGATGAGATATTTTTCAATTAGCTTTATTGACAACTACTTATATCATTTTTTATAATAACAATTACACTAATAAGCAGTAGGATATAATAACATTGAAACAAAACTACTCCTCTCAAATCCTATTTTTTCATCGACAGGTAGGGGGATATATTCTTATACCCTCCTTAGTTTCTCTATCACTCTTTATAACGATGAGATATTGTTCTGTCAGCTTTATGTGACAGCTAAATATATCATTTTTTTTATAAGAACACCTGCATCCATATGCACACACAGATAAATGATAGCATGAGATGTGCATTACTATTCATACACACATGATCACTGTCTGTCAGCTTTATGGCGCTAGCTTCTTATTTTATGTATAAACTTATAGAATAAAGGATACCATTTGTTTATAAACTTGTCATTCCGAAATTATAATTTTATTTTGCTGAGGAATGTAGTACAAGGCAAGGCATGTAGTTAGCGCCAGTAATAAATAGATGCTATGAGAAGGTGTGCTACTGTTGTAAAGTTTTGCAGCCTATTTATTCACCGGTGTGAAGGTTGACTCTTTTTCGTGTTTGACAATTCTAAGTGACAATATCCTAGGGAAAAAGCTAACTTCTTAATCTTTAGTACAATCTATTATACTAATTCTACAGTCATCAAGATGTTACAATATCCACTGGGTACATCTAATTACTTATAGAATGAAAATGTTCCAGAAATTTGAATCAAATTTTAACATAAACAAATGTTTTAACTCACTTGCAAAGATACTCTCTATCACTTCTGTATCTCATGTTAATGCATACGGATTGCAAATCGGTTGCTCTTAAGTTTTCATGGTCGCAATGTCAAATCTTTGGAAGATTGAAACAACTTACAGCAAACATATATTTGCAGCAAATGATTGCTTATTTAGTTACTGCTAGGGAAGAAGTGATCAATGTTGTCAAATCTGAATTTTAGGAGGATAGCTGAAGTGAAAGAGAAGGAGAAGCGTACGACATTGGAAGAGATAATGTACTGCTCAATTGTGCATAAATTTTTAGAGAACAACATTTCAATGATTCCAAAACTATCAGCAACATCAGATCCAACTGGTCGAGTAGATTTATGGCCAAACCAAGAGCTGAAACTAGAAGCTGTTCATTCTCCAGAGGCATTCGAGATGATTCAGAGTCACTTATCTTTGGTTCTAGGCGATCGGCTTGTGGGTCCCCTCCAGACAATTGTTCAGATTAGTAAAATCAAACTGGGAAAGCTGTATGCTGCTTCCATAATGTACGGATACTTTCTCAAACGAGTTGATGAACGGTTTCAACTTGAGAGGTCAATGGGAACCCTCCCCAAGGACTTGGGAAAGACTAAGAGTTTTGAGGAACCATCACCGGGTATCAAGCTTTGGGATCCTGATTCCTTGATCACAGTTCAGGATTATGACGATGACAGTTATAGTGATAGTGATTACATGGATACCGAAGGCAAATCTTTCAGACTAAGAGCTTATGTGATGCAGTTGGATGCAGAGACCCTTCAGAGACTTGCTACGGTACGATCAAAGGAAGCTATATCATTGATTGAAAAGCAAACTCAGGCCCTGTTTGGAAGGCCTGATATCCGTGTGTCTGAGGATGGTTCCATAGAAACCTCGAATGATGAATTGCTTTCACTCAGTTTCTCGGGCTTGACCATGCTAGTTTTGGAAGCTGTTGCCTTTGGATCATTCCTCTGGGACAAGGAAAACTATGTTGAATCCAAGTACCCTTTTCTTAATGAGTAGACTAGATTACTGTACTTATTAGATTATTTTCACTCTACCTTGTAGAATGTAAATTAATGCATGGAACTTGGCGCTTTGGTCGTCAAAGAATTGCTTTCTATTCTTAACAGGAATGGTCTCAATGTGATATAGAGCCTGAGAAAAACCACATGTGTGTGGAAGTATATAGGGAAATGTACATTTAATATATAGGCAGGATTATATTTTGTGTTTTGTTTTCTTCTGTAAATGTTTTTTTCTGATTTCAAAGTTGTAAATTAATTTAATGTGAAATTTAACCAAACAATCAGTAAAAGATATTTAGAATTATGTTGTGTGAGCATGATTAAATAATTGTAGATCAGTTTAGCCACCGGTCACATTAATAAACTTCATTTAATATTATCTCTTTTTTTCTAATTAAAAAGAATTTATTTATATTTGGCCGATATCTTTATATTATGAATTTTGTTTTTGTTTTCACAATTTTATATTATCTTTATATCTTTATATATATATATATATATATATATATATATATAT
>Ga0209700_101620_pt1 | contig 46895 bp, 22 predicted proteins | sample SiratroredBW_FD_187528 | JGI IMG/M metagenome (GOLD analysis project Ga0209700, IMG submission 187528) | Root nodule microbial communities of legume samples collected from California, USA - Siratro red BW (SPAdes) (version 2) | ecosystem: Host-associated > Plants > Roots > Nodule | place: USA...
TTTGATATATATTGTTTCAATTTTGAAAAAAATTAGAAATATAGAAAAAAAAAAGCATAATATCATTTATTATTCACATGTGACCCTATATTAGGGTATAAATATGATTTTTCTATTAGAGTGACTTATTAAACTGAAAAAAAAAAAAAAAACTACACAAATTCTCTATCACAAAGTAACCTTGAATTTTTTTTTTTTCTGGTTACATGACCTAAAATGCAATTAAAGGCTACATATGTATAAGAAATTACACACAGGTCTATCCATCTCCCAATGGCAGTCATAACTCTTCTGTCCATGCATTGATTCAGACAAAAGAAACACCCAATCATTACTAAGTTTAACTATTACTTGTTAAACAAAATTCACAATATTTGACAGTTTCTCAGTGATTAAATTCAACTTGGTGAATCATATTTAATAATATTATCTTATATATTTTTTAGGTATACCTTCACATGTAACCTCCCCTTGTGACTACATGTGGAGTTGACACGGCAAAAGCTATTAAAATTATTTATTTATAAATTAAAAACAAAAAACTTATATTATATTTTGCCTAATTCTTTTTTGCAAAGGTGCATGTGTACATTCATATATTCATATATGTGTACAAGTCCAATACGAATAAATTATCCAGAGGACAGATCTACCACTATTTATTTTCAACTCTGCCATGTGAGTTTAGTTCATAGAGAATGTGAAAATTTATTAGTTACTAGTTTATGATTATCTCGATGTAAATTATATATAAAGTTAATAATCAAGAGTAAAAGTTGTGAATTAAAAAACTGTGTTTTTCATTGCAAAAAAAGGACGTGTGTCTACTCCAAATTTATAAATACTTTACTAAAACCTTTTTATAACTTATTATGTGGAAGATGGAAGATTTTAAAAGTAATATTTTTATTTTATATTAATTATTACACAACGTGCCACTTTTTTCATGTAATAGTATATAAACAAAGCAAATGTGACGAATGACTAAACATTGGAAGAAAACCGTGTGCGGCGGTCCCACATTGTCTTCACCAAGGCTAAATAAAGAAGCCTATTTACTTATTTTAAAAATTATTTAATCAAAATATCCTAATAATATTTACACGGGCTCAATATGTTACAAATAAGATATAAAAGTGCCATTTCTATTACCTGTTTTTAAGTGTTATTTTATTTTATTTGTAATTAATTAAAATAATTGTATTCTTTAATAAAATATATAATAGTACAAATTTTCAATTTAAAAGTAATCATTTAACTCTTTAATTAAAAAATAATCATATAATTCATCAACTTTTATCATTACAAAATTATTTATTTATATTTTTTTTTAAATTATAACACTTTAATATTATAATAGAGATGCCAACAAATATGCATATTCATTTCTATTGGTGTATATTATTGACAAAATGTCAATTAGAAGTATCATTATACAAGTAATGCTAACATTTGGTTTGATAAGGCATAAAAAAAAATAGAGAAAATGGAAAACGCTCAATAAAAAACAGAAGAAAGGAAACAAAACACGTTCTCTCTTCATAAAACTAAGTTGCATAATTATTTTGAAGAAGAAGAAAGCTAAAAAAAATAATCACCACATATATGATTGATGTTGATTTCCGACATTTTAAAATTATTATAAAGAAGTAAAAATATTCTTCTTATTTATTTTAATAATGTGGTGTCACTTTCACCAAAGATGGGAAGAATCTTTCATCATCAATTGGCATAACATGAAAATATATAAATGTGTATGAGTTGAGACAAACATTAATGAATAAAAATAATAAAATATTTTTTTTCTTTTCATGTTCTTTCATTTGTTATTAAACCCATAACTTAAAAATTTATTATTTTTCGTCCCTTTGTTCACAAACTTTTTCTTCTTTTCAAAGAAATAAATAAACAAAGGTTTAATATCAATTCAATTGAAGAAAACATTAATTTAAAATAAAAAAAATTAAGACTTGTTTACTTGTATTTCTCTTTAATAAAAATACCAATGTTTTAGCTGTAAAAAACAAAAATCTTTTATAATATTTAAAAATATTATAAATCACTACTCTAGAAAAAAATATGACAGTTATTTCATATTTTTATTATTTTAGTTATAAAATTGATATATATATATTTGAATGACATAAAAGAATTTGCAGCTTTTAAGATTAAATAATTTATATAAAGTTTATTTACTTTTTGTGTTGATAAGAGAATTGACATGAGTCTAATATGAAGTTTGAAGAGGATTCTTTTACATTACTCAATGAGTTAGTTTCTTCTCTACTATTGATTCCTCTTCACAATCACATATATATCAACCAATTTGATTTCAAAAAGAAGTTGTTAACAACTACCTTGAGTTCATGTAATTTAGTATAAAGTGGTCACCATTCTTAATATACTTTGAATATTTTATTTAGTTTACATTTTCCCACCAACCTTCTAATACAAGTAATAGTTTGTTTATTATACAATTACGCAATTGACATTTTAAAATAAAAGCAATATATTTTTTATAAAAAAATCCCACGTTAATGTTGATTAATGAGAATAATTTTGCTCAACGTGTTTTTTATTCTAAAATGAATATTAATGTTATCATTCATCGTTACTATAAGAAACTTGACATAAACATAATCTACGATCTCTCATTACCTCACGAATCACCACAATTAATTTGCTAAGTTTTATTTGGTGGCAACAATTGGTGATCACAACACAACCATTAACGTCCACTTCATAAATAAATTTAGCACACCATAGCTTATCGAAGTCACCACCATTGGCATAGGCTTAATTGAACTTTTGCCATTGTTGGCCTGTTCATATATTAATATAGATTATCTTGTCTCATTAATAATCAAACACATTCATAATTCTCAATATTCAATGCTCTGAAAGTCAATCAAAGGTGACAATGATTATAATAGATAATTATTAATTAATAACATTTCGGACACGTTGTTACTAGAATATTTTTTTTCTACACTTTAACAAATGCTATCTAAGAAAGATACTTGGCCCAATGATAGGAGTAGTTGTGGGAAGGAAATTGTTTTTTGATATATAAATGCATCCTCAATTCATAATGTAAACTTAGAAAACTTTGCCTAGGGGATGCAGTAGGTACCAAAAGAGAAAATTAAACCATTGCACGTCCGTGAATTCGATTTTTTTTTTTTGTTTATTATATTTCTTACCCTAATATTCGTCTCTTTTATTTATAGCAAAATTTGTTTTTGAATGGATCCCGTAGACCTCAATATTAAGAGTATGATTCCTCGATATCACAACATGTTGGGCACATTCTTAGAGGAACATGGGATAAATAATGTGATTTGGTGATTTTGCTTAAACACTCAAAATATTTTGCTAGGTTTCAAATGTAAATTATAAGAATCAAAATAGAATAACCATCTTAATCGGTTTCAGGAGACTCAAGTTGACAAAAAATTATATACGCTCTAAAATTGTTGGTATATATTTTTTGGTTCAATTGGATTAATATATTAACTAATAAATTTATAGAATTATCTATCTTACTATACATTTATACATGGATTAGTTATATTTATCTATTGGCAATGGGTTCCAGTATAGCCGATCTTAAGGATTGATTAAAGAGCACATTCAAGAATAATACAACAAGATAAGGAAATTACCTAAAGTCTTATAAATATATATATATAGAAACATGTTGAAGTACTCAAAAATTGGTTAGAAGGTTAATCTGACATTTAAGGAATAAAGAATATTTATTTAGGATTTGGGGTAATAGAAGTAAAAGTCAGGTCCTATAATGTATCTTGACCATGCATGAAGGAGACTGAACGATGAATATTCCAACTTAAAAATCTAACTTCAAAGGTATTTTTTTCAAGAATATTACGCACATATGTGTATGCTTGAGATAAAGTAATAGCATTAATTCCAAAATTAGAAAAGCAATTGAGGAAGGGAAGAGAGTCTCATGAGAAATAAGTCTCACTTTTTAGGTACTTTATCTACTATTGTATAACCAATAATTGTTTTGTTCATGGTAAAAAATACACCTAAGATGTGAATTTAACATACAAATCCCATATAAAGTCAAAAAATAATTGTTTAGGGTTTAGTATTTTAGATAGAAGTGGAGATGGAGAGCACATGCATTGGTTTTGATAATTGTTTAGTGGTACATTAATAAAACTCACTTACTCCAATCATTTATCACTTGCTTTGGTCTTCATCACTTTTCCATAAACAGTGTCACTAAACTTATAAAGATTCTAAGTTACGCATTGCTCCTTGCTCATACTATATCTATATCTATAAATATTTGGGAAAGTGTGTCCCGCCATCCACGTGAACAATTCAATACTGGTGGATGCATGTATGCCTTTCATTTCTTTGTCTGCGGATGCAAAAAAGAAGAAATAAGTCATAAAACAAAAGCAAAACCAGATGTTCTATTCAATGACTCTCTCATTTCAAAGTTAGTGCCAAATGGCCTATCCCAATTATTCATGATGCAGCTAATCCATAGGAACAAACAACAAAGTGTAGTTAACCAAAGGTAAGGTAGAGCTATCATTTTTCATTTTATCTTTTTTTTTTTTCTCAACTGTGGATCAATAGCCCTAAAAGGACAAAATTTGTTTAAATATCACCGTAGATCTTAGTCTAATTAACTATTTTTTTGTGTCAACTAGATGATCACCATGAATTTTGATATATTTAATTATTTTTAAGATTTAATGTCTAATAATTATAAATGTCCGTTTACTAGATAGAGAATGTAAAAATTGTAGTAAAAGTTGTCTAATAGTACGTCATCTAATAATCGAATATTATGTCGTTTGATGAACCAATAACTTGTAATATAAGTTATGTGATGTTAATTAGTTATCATTATGTATTTCTAATTAATATATAATTATTATTTTTGTTTTGTAACCCTCTATAACTATAGATCGTAGATGTTGCATGTGAGAGAAAAAGTTGTATGTAATAACTCTTATCACATAATTAACTAGATGCCTATTTAATTGTATTCTGTTTTATGTGTTTTGGTTTCTGCAATTCTTATTAGTATTTTTTTTATCAACATGTGTTTCCTATTAGTATGACTAGCAATCAATATTAAACTGTTTATTTAATTATTTCTTGAACTTGTCACGTCACAAGATGCATAACAATTACATTAATCATTGTTAATTGGTATTTAAAACCCAAATTTTTGAATTACTTAGTGACATGCGTTGTTTTACTTTAAATACAAATTATTCCATGTATAAATTTCTGTTTGGTCTTAATTAACAAATGATTTTATTTCAACTTTTGCAATGAGTAAAATATATATAATTTTTAAATTTGTACTTTTGAAAATAATTACATTTTATCTTTTAAACAGAAAACAACCATAATTATAAAACTCTAGCTAGACGAACTGGTTCGATCAAACTCTAATCGATAAATCAAACCAAATTAATGTTCAGAGCACATACTATAATGATATCAACTCCATTGAATTAATCCATACTTGATATTCAATTCAATATATATAAATAAAAGTGGAGATCTACTTACATGAATTATTTTGAATCAGAATCTTCTATCTTATTTTACATTAACAACAAACATTAATGGGTCATAAGTACATATTAATAAAATAAACTTTCTTTTTGCCTTTATATTTATTTTTAATACACTAATAAAGAGAAGAGATAATTATAACAGTTATGAACACAGCTCGCAACAGGAATAGGTTAGAATTTCTATACGAGAGATAATAATTAATGCGCACCATAAACCATTAATCTAAGCTGTTAAACGTAAGATAAGATGAAAAGAGTGACACTAACTTGTTTCACTTCCTCTTAAAGTAAGTGGATCCTCTCTCTCCAATATTTATTTTTAAATTTATGAATATTAATTATTTTATCATATTTATGCTCAGGTCCTGAAGTAACATTATCAGTTATCAGAAGATTCAACACAATTGAGAACATGGAGACTAACTCACAGTCTCACTAATATAGCACGGGAAGATTACAATTATTCACCTCATGAATGCAGCTCAGAATTGCTTCATCACAGTGATTTATTTGTAAGTATGAAAGTTTAATAGAAAATTATCAACTAAAAATGAGTATACAAATTTGTGTATATGTCCAGAACAATTAAAAAAAACCATGGAAAGTACAAAATATTGTTCATACAAAACTAATTGCTTAACCATTAACAAGTGGTTCACTGATTTCAAGCAATTCATTATTTAGACCAGTGAAAACAACAGAATCTGTTTCCAAGGGCTTGAACTTAATTAAAGCTGAAGGTACCAGGTCCTCGTCCTCTATTGTTTTAGCTTTTTCCCCTGCTTTTGGAAAATGAGGGATCACACGCCGTTGGACAACTACAGGATGCATTAGCTCAAATTCCAAACCTGGTTCTTTTAGTGCTGAGCTCACAAACTATTACAACAACATGTCAAAATAGAACACTGCTCAGTTGCTGACTTAAAATAAACAGAAAGACAAAACAGAACAAATGGCCAAAATCCATTCAAAATGAGTTACAAGCCTTTACATGCCAATGAAAACTAGGTCAGGTTATCCAATTAGAGCTAGTGTGTAAACTGCAATCATAAAAACCTAATTGTAAGTAAAACACATTAGCTCTTTTTAAGTTTTTAAGTTAAGGTGAACGTCCTCTTGCTGGGAGAGGACCAAATCCTAGCTTACTGCTAGCCCATCTCTTGCAAAATATGAAGTGAAGTGAAGGAGGACTTTTTTGTTGAAATGAGTAAATTCCATGGTTGAGTTCAAAAACAAAGTTCCAAAATACATTATCTGTGTTTGCTATAATATGCACTAATAAGAATTGTACGTTGCAATGAATAATTTCCATGGTTGACTTCAAAACAAAGCTCTAAATTAGATTACTATTGTTTTGCTATAACATGCATCAGTGAGACATAAAATAACAATCATCTAATTGTAAATTGAAAAATGTTGACGGGGAGACTTCTGCGTTGCAACGAAGAATTTCCAAGTTTGAGTTCAAAACAAATCTCCAATTTAGATTACTGGTTATCATTGTCAGAATGCCCAAAATCCTTTGTTAAACGCAATCAAGTTACACATGACATTTGCAAAATCAGCGTCGTTATTTCTAAGAAAAGTTTCGAGCAGAGCAGCAAAGTGACATCTATCTAAACGTTTCATGTGGAGCAGTCAGTGTGAAATATTTAGAAGCAGATGTAAAGCTAACTTGCTACAGTACCACATCACTACATGGACAAACAAATTAAGTTAGCAAAGGACAAACCTCATAGAGAGCAGTGGTTGGTTCCCATGGAGCAAATATAGCTTGAAGTACAACTCCATCGGGAAATTGAATCCTAATAATAGTTTTCGTGTATCTCCTCCTGGAAGCTTTTGCTTGTTTTTCTTTAAGTGACTTGGGGATTAAAAGCTGAGAATCAGCAAGCTTTTTTCTCCTTAATTCAGCTTCTCTTCTCACCTCTTCAGCTGAAAGGTTATAGAAGGAATCTGGTAGCTCAATTCTAGCTGCAACACTTTCAGGGACAGCAAAGAAGACCTTCACCTATAGGAGCCATTTTAAATCGGGAAAAACAGCATATTCAATCTAAAATTAGTCGATTACGTTTACTAAAATGTAAAAAGTACTAAAGTGCCAAACTAACAAGAAAGTGATGATACATAATTAGAGCTTTGCAGAATAATAACTAATGCACATATGGAAGTGCTTGAACAATAAGGAGAATTCACATACAGTTAACAGATTCCGCAACTGATTTATATATGCCGACAATTAACAAAGTATGCCCTTCTTTAAATTAGGGTTTCTGTCTCTCTGCCTTTCCTCTTAAGTAAACGACTAGAAAACTAAAACAAAGACTCACAGGCACTCCAAAAGCTACATTAGCTTGGAATTATAGGGCTAACAAACGGATAAAAAGAAAAAATTACAAAAGTTATGAGGCTTCACTAATTACAAAAATAGCATGCAAGATCTACACACAGAAAAATTCAACCTTGCATAAATTAAAACTGATGCATTCCGTTTTGAAGAACAACAGAGACAAACTCAAAAAGTAAAATATTTAAAATTCATACGCGATTTTTCCTTTTTGAACTATTGTATTAGGATGGGTTTCTCTTGAGCTGTTTAAGCTTGGGCACCATTATAATAGCTTGCCCAATTAGTAGTTTTGCTTAAACCTTTTCCGATTGTGAAATGAAAACTTTTAAAGAAGATTCTGGATTATTGTTCTCTGCCTTATACTTTATCAACCTCATGATAAAAAAAAATAAAATAAACGGCAGATAAACAGCCTAGTTATCAACCCTAATTTTCAGAATGTCCATATAACCCTAGATCACAGCTTAAAACAACCTGCAACTCACTAAGGCCCTTACTTTTACGTCCAGAAACAAAAGCAAAGATATGAGAAACAATTCCTAGGCTACAACTTTATGTATGAAAGTTATAGCTGGACACCAAACTCAATGGAAATGATTAGTTAATGACATTACACGCTTCATATCCTTTCTTAACTCTGCTGTTCAGGTATTAGATATCTTTGATATTCCTAATAAAGTTAACGAGATTAAAACCAAGCAGTGGCTTTCTAGATCCTCAACATAATCTATTCACAAGCACAAGCACAGTTTCAGAAGCATTACAAACACAATTTTACCTGTCTGTCGACTGGCTTTGGCTCGGCTTTCTCACCCCTCTGCGCAGAATTTGCAGAGGCCGAGTCCTCTTCCTTTGGAGGTTCTTGCTGCACAAGTTGTGATTCCAGTAATGCAATTGCCTTCTTGATGAATTTTATCTGCTCCTCTGTGGGAACCTCCATCACTGCCCATGTCTCTCCATTCTCCTCCCTGAGTTCAAACCCCAGAAAACTAAGCAACTCAACTCCCCCAGCAACATCACCAACAGCCTCTTTTATCTTAGGATTATTCATCCTGATTCTCCTAAACTTCACATTCTCAGGTTCCCTACCAATATTCCTCAACAGTTTCAGAACAATATCAACCGATCCCTCAGATGGGTTCCCTGAAATGTATGTCCCAACACAAACCTCCAATTCGCCATTAGTGTTAGACCCACCCTCACTCTCTGAAACCCCGTTTCCATCATCACCTATAGGCTCACGCTCAACACGGTTGCTCAAACAACCATCCACGTGTTCAGACACAGCTTCTTCGGATCCGAAGGGTTGTTTACAAACGGGGCATTCATACACGTTCAGTGAATACCCGTTTTGCGATCTGTTGGAATTAGTGACCAGAGAATCAAACGGGTCAAACCCATCACCATCTTTGCGAGGCTTCTCGATCCTTCTATCGGGTTCCGTATTGTGGGGCGAGGGTTTGGGATTGGTTGAAGTGGGTTTGGGATTGGATGAAGAGGGTTTGGAATTAGGGTTGAGGGAAGGAATGGGGCGAGGGGTAGGATTGGAATTGGTGGGTGTAGAAGAAGAACCGAGGACTCTACCTTGGCCCTTGAATTTTCCAGATGATGAAGAGGAGAAAGGGTTGTTCACTTTCTTCATGAACCCTTTAACCTTGTCTTTCATGTCGCCCATGGCTTAAAACCAAAATTCTAAGGAATATAACAAGAGATCAAAGGGAAGGGTTAACAGAAGAGATCAGTGGGTTTAGATCGCATAAATTGAGATGGATTTTGGGGAAATTGAATAGAAAAGGTACACAAGTAATCAAGAACTTAAAGAAACGTTAATGGGTTCAAGGAAGAGGATAAGAAGAAGAAGGAAAAGAGGAACCAAAAAAAAAAACTTGAAAGAAAGCACAGAAGAGAAGAAATGTGCAGAAACTGGGGTTGACTTCAGAGCATTTTAACTTCTCTGAGGAAACTTGTCCAAGAAGGTTGAGCCACCTTACAAACCTCAATTTCTCAGAAATTTGACCCCTTTTTTTTTTCATCTCAATAAGATAATCACGTTTAAGTAACTTTTAGACATAAATTAATTTTCCTCTTTGCAACACGTGTATGTTTTAATCAAAGGAGACATGGAGCTTGAAAGTTAAAGCTGTTCATTCAAATAGAATAATTTTGTGTTACTTGATTCACACACGTATATATGACTTATCCAATCCAAAATATTTTCCTTAGATAATTAATTAATTCACTCGTTAAAGCAATTAATTAATTTAGTTAGTACTAATATGATGGATAGTTTTATTTTATTTTATTTTTTATTGTTTTAATTTGTTTTGGACAGCGATATTTTGCTGTTTTAGTTTTTACTTATTACAAATTTAAATAGTTAAAATAGGAGCATCCGATACTTAAATTAATTGTTTATTTTAATTTCATGAACTTAATAATGTCACCTACATTTAAATATTTATATCAAATTTCATATAGTTAAACTAAATGTTTAACTTAATTTAAACTTGAAAAAAAAAAACCTCGTTCAAGTTCAACGCAAGTTCTTTTAAACAATGGTTTTAGTATAAGCACTTGCATGTCATTTGTACATTTTGCTAAGGACTAAATTAAACACGGTGAGGAATGCCTTAAAGATGACATAAGATTGTCAAATAATTTTAGATGGCTGAGATTAAATAACAATATTCAATTTTTTTATTTGTAATTATTTAAAATTAATATGAATAGAAACTTAAACATTAAAATGTCAAATATTTTCTTGAAGTGAAAAGTGACTGATATTAAAATAGTAATTTCAATTTAATACATTATAAAAAAATTTAAAATTACTGTAAATGCTTTATTAAAATTTTAAAAGATGTTATAAATTCGCTCTTCAAAATTCAAAATTTCGAAAATAATGATAATCGACTTTTTTATGTTTTATTATTTAAAAGGTATAATAAATTTTCTTAAAATTGAGAATGGTCAAGTTGAAATTGATAATTTAAAAACTATCATTTTAATTATTTTCAAGCTTGTTATAAATGATTTCTTAACATGTTAAACTTTTTTAAAAAATAGAGATATCTTGTTGAAACGGGAACATATTAAATAATTATCAACCAATTTACTAAGTATAATTAATTTTTAAAAAATTGTAACATTTTCTTTAATTTACGCTATTAAAAATGTTATAAATACTTTATTAAAACTATAATAATATCAGTTAAATTAGTAACTAAGGGATTTGAATTTTAATTATCTCTTGTGTACATGTGTCTTCTAAAAGTAAATAATCTATTATTATTTATTTATTTATTACATTTAACCCAAATTTGGCAAAAAATTTTTTTACTAGATAAAAGCTTTGTTTGATCTTGTAAATCATTTTTGGTGATAACTTTCTTAAATAATGTTAATACTTCGAACGATTAGTCTTTAACCCAAAACATACTCTGGTTCACAAAAAGAAATTAACGAACATAAAAAAAATAAAGGTTCAATTACCATGTGTTGAACTTGTTGCCATAAACAAGAAATAACAAAAACTACATGAAATCAAGAGATAATTAATCTTTGACTTAAAACTAAGAGCATCTCTTATGAGATATTTTTAGGAAGGTTCTTTCAAGTTAAATAATATTTCTTGATGAGAACATTACATTGAAATATTTATGCAACCAACGTTTTATCTATATATTTATATAAGCAAGTATTAACATGTAAGTTAATGGTAGAATCTACAAAATGAAATTAAAGGAGACCATTTCATTAAATAATCATGTACTGTAGATCCTTAAATACTTCCATGGGATAAGGATGGGCAGAGCAAAAAACGTTGTGTGATAAATTTATAATAACATTAAATCAATGATTTGCTTTCCTCTAGAATGGTAGTGTAATAAAAGTGTGTTGTATTTAAGTGGCAGTGATACCTATCCTAATTACCAGGCATTGGGGTGTTTAAGGTCCTTTCTCCCAACTTGTTTCAAATTTGTATGGTAAGTACGCAAATTGTAATTATGCAGTGCAAGTAATGGATAAAACCTAAAGTACAAACCACTCAATTTACAAAATGAAATAGAGTTGGGCGTAAAACTCATGCTCTAGGTTAGATTGCTGCCTCAAAGCATTCCGGGAGACAAGTCTTATGACATTCAAGATGGACATGAAAGATATACACATGGGCTAAATTAATCTTGTTACAACCTTCCTTCCAATATATGTATTTGCATCAACCAGAGACTGGGGCATTGGATCCTGAGCAATATCAGACAATGATGATAAGCTGAAAGTTTTACCAAACCTTTCAAGCCTGTATTGCCCATAGTCAAATTACCAATCGCCGAGTGTTGAGTGTGAGTAAAAGGTTTATCCTTCACAATCCCTGGATCATCGGCTAACTAAAATTTACTACCTTTCCTTTATTTGTTCTCTTGCTCCCAAGGTTTCTTCAAAAATTTATTCCAGATAGAAACATAGGACCTTCTGCTACATTATGGTTTCCAAGTTGAATAAAATACAGCTTCTAACTAATATATATATTAAAAAGTAAATGAGTCCAGATATTTATGCATTTAAAATACACTTCTTTTGATATATTTAAAAAGTTTTTAATAAATTTTAAAATATCAAAATCAGGGAGATAATCCAAATAATTCTTATAGTATAGCTTTTAAATAAAACAAGTAACCACCAAAAAAAAAAAAAAAGTAAGAGCAAATGAAACTGTAAGTTGTCAGGAGATTCAAGGGTGCGTTTTCTGATAAAAATAAGCACTTTCCAGCTGTATAAAGAAAAATTTACTTTAAAAAATGAGCGGCCAATTTTTGAACAATTGTGAAATGACATTGTTCCAGATGATTTCTTGACAAACGGAATCATTTTCAAATAGATTGAGTTGCCCATGCGGTTACTTTACAACCAAAATCTAGTATAGACAACCAAAAAGAGACTAAAATTACTTACACGGATTAAAAATAAGAATTTAAATAAATATATCTTCTAAAACTTATGTAAATTATACAAATATACTAATTTTAATTTATAGAAAATCATCTCACTTTTTCTTCTCATTTTTTTCTTTTGAAAATTAAGAATTCTAAATAAAATATATACTAAAAATATGATATAATTTTTTTCTTTCCTGGAAAAAATTTGGAAATGAAAAAAAAAATCATCTGATAAAATTAAATTAAACACAAATTAAGAATATATATATATATATATATATATATATATATATATATATATATATATATATATATATATAAATTATAAGCAAACTAATTTTAACTTAAAAAAAATAATCTTCTATTTCTTATTTTCTTCTAGTATCCTAAAAGACTTTAAAAGTGTTTATGAAAAAAATTCTGAAAAACATGCCGCGTAACTTGTTCAAATTTGCTATATGGCTAGATTGAACAGCATTTAAGAAGCGTTTTACGGAAGACAACAAAAAAATATGGAAAAGCAATAATATATTAAAGGTATAAAGCAAAGGAAGATCGCAAAGCATTACAATGAACAGGTCAAAGCACTTGAACAGAGCAAGATTCTGCTTGTGGCCTCACCTTCAGGATTAGAATATGTCCCAGTTGGTCAAAAATGGGGACAAGCACGCAACAGAACAATGCATGCTAAGACAACTCCACAACTCAAATCCCCAAAAGTTCATGTTATACAACTACACTCACGCCCCTTCTCCAAACAAAACCCTAATCCAGATATTTGCTGTCTCAGAGTCTTCACAATTAACACTAAACAGCTTATACCATAGCGTGTACCCAAAAAGAAATTAGAGTTGAAATAAAACTAACATCACAACAAAATTGGTTTAGCAGATAAACGAGTGGTATATTCAAAAGTGAGGATATAGTTCATTAGCTCTTCAATCGTAAAATTTCTACAAAATTTAAAGTCGAGAGTTAAAACTCGAAGCCTACATTAGAATTTGCGTCTAATGCATCCTAAGATTCTTTAGCGTCATGCGAGGTTCAATCAATGCAATGTTAGAGATCCCATTCCTAATTTAAGAGCTCTCGGCACTTGAAAAGCGAATTTGATGGCAATGTGATCGAACTACTTATACATAACTGAATTCAATCAATCAAAATCCAACTCCAGCTGCACTTTTTGTTGAAGATAATCAACAAATTGAGGTTGGCAACTTGACAATTTTCGTTCTATAACACTCCAATTGACGTGATGAAAGGTACAACGAGCATAAATTCCCATGGCAATAACAAACGGCAAATTCAAATTAAGCACGAATTTTCGATAACACCGAAGAATAATCGAAATCACGCTTTCCTATGATACAATAGAGAGACGAGGTAGACGCGATCGGAAAAATAAGAAAATCCCCAAAAGAAACCCTAGGTGGCGGAAGTTGAAGTATAATAGAAAAAAAAAAGTAACACTAAAATAAACTCAATAACAGTCACGATGGAAACATGGATTTGAAAACAAAAAAGAAATTGACGGAAACGAATTCTTCCACGTAGAAGTAAAAGGCACAACAAGAGAAGACATATTTGTGAGGGATGTAACAACAGACTTATCTGGAGTGGCTTCAGTCGCGATTCTTCAAGCGTTCGAGGCGCTGGTTGAGTTGCTCGATCTTGACGACGAGGTTGGTGACGGAGTAGAGGAGCCAGTAGAAGAGGAGCGCGGAGGCGATGAGGAGGGCGTTGCGCTGGCTCTTCATGATGGATTTCTGGTGGCGGAGGTGTTCGGAGGGGGTGCAGGATTCACCCTCGCAGCTGGGACGCGTCTCGTACTTCCAGTAAATGTCCATGAGGAGGAAGAGGCAGAAGGGGACCACCGAGAGGAACGGCTTCAGCAGATTGCGGGTGACCGCGATCAGACCCTTGCGGAGGGCGTCGAGACCGGGGATCGTGAGAAGGATGACCATTATGGCCTCTGCGGCCGCGGCGTAGCCTAGCACAACCCACTCTAGCGCCATCAGATTAGATCTCGGCTTCCGGTGATGCTTCTTTCTTCTTTCTTCTTTTTCTTCCTTTACGATTACAATGTAAGAGGTGCTTCTTCCACGGACAGACACGCAAATCAAGCGTTTTATAGCCCACCTTTTCGCAGTTTCATTCACCTCCCTGCAGACACGTGCTCCACACGTCATACACCACCCTCCGCTAAGTAACCCACTTCTTCCTTAACCCATAAACCACTAAGGCCTCAATTTAGGAATGTCTTTTACTTTCCGCACCCCATGTTTTCTCCTTCTACTCCCAATCTTTTTAAATACTCACTTTGCCCCCTTTCTATTTTGTTCTTTTTCAACTTTTGCTCTCCCTTCGACACTTTCACCTCTTGCTTTGTATTGTATTTGGAAAAGTTCATGAAGCACTCAATCTGGGTCTTCTTGACTACTTTACTAATCACTCTATTATGATATATTTATGGACCAAACCACAAACGAGAAAACAATAAAATGCAACTGCGGAAGTTACCTCAACAAACATAACAGGGCACGACGGCGACAAAGCACTCGGAGAATATGACAAGCATCATAGTGTAATGCTCTCGCGATGGTTGGACTATAGCTGCCAAAATGGGCTTAACCTGACTACAAAACGGACATGGCCAAACCCAAAAAGATTATGGCCCATAATAAATCTCGTCATTTTTTGTCTGACCCATTTTTTCCTAAGGTGTAAATGAGCTTAGTATGAAGGTGTACATAGAATGAACATACAATAAAAATGGGTTAATTTTTATACGCAAATAGGGAGGCAAATTCTTCCTCCACCCCCATATAATATTTTAATTCCATAAGTGCCCTTAATCAAATGACGTAAATACCCCTTTCTTAAGAAAACAATCTCCCTCTTCCTTTGCAAGCACCACCATTCGCAAACATCTCTAGTGTGTTTTCTCTCCAATATTTCGTCCAAGGTGTTATTTTTAAATGTTTAAAGGGTGATTAAATGGTAGGGGAGACATTCCGACAAGTGTGTAGTGTTTATTGAAGACAAGAAACGACGGGGAGGTAATATATTTGCATTTGATGGATTTTTTTAAGTTTCTGAATAGGCACCCGGTTCTTTTTTTTTGAAATTTGAGAACAGGGAAAGCCAGACGTCCGATTCGTAAAATGAAAATCGGATACAGTGAAGGGGGGTGCCATCCGGTGCGTATGATGTGAACTGGATGCCACCCCATCCGGTTCTCAAAAGTTAAAAAAAAAGTGCAAACCGAATGGATACTGGGTTGACCTCATCCGATTTGAAAATTTGTGAATCGGATGAGGAAGGTCATCCGGTTGTCAACTTTTTTCAAATGACAACCGGATGACACCCCCATCCTATTCACAATTTCGTAAAATTGTGAATTGGATGAGCAGGTCATCCGATTTACAATTTTACAAAATTGTGAATCGGATGAGCTCATTCGGTTCTCATATATACAGATCGAAAAAAACACCCCTTTGCTGTCGACAACCTCCTAAATCCCAAATCAACTACTCTAATCATCAATATTACCTACTAATTGTTAATAAACATCACAAATTGCTTACCTAATGCTTCTTTGAAGGATCAATTGAAGATTTTGAAGAAATGAAGGAATGGGATGCGAGAGGGAGAACTGAACCGGATGACAGAGATGTTAATCGGATGACTTACGACTGAACCGGATGGAGAAAGAATTCGTCCTACTGGCTGCACACCGGAGAGCTTGGACAAACGGCGGGGGTCACGATCACTTGGATGAATGATGATACACTTTGAAAAGATTAGGTTTTGTAAATGTGAGAACCGGATGAAATATTGGCCAGGCATATAGGGGTGAAGGGGTGTAGAGGCTACTTTTGTCTTTGTACATTTTAGTGATGGGTATAATGAATATTTCAAATTTGGTATGAGGGTGCAGGGTATGAGGTGGAGGAAGAATTTGTCCAATAGGGATATTTCCAACATTCCAACAGCCCATGAAGATGCAGGTAGAAAGCATTGCTTGCAGGAAATAAAAGCAATTTCTATTTATGTAGAAAAATTAGGTACCAATAGAAAAAAATAAACAAAGATCTTTCTACAAAACCCAATTCACGTAAATATAAACATAAAAAGCCCAAAACACAATGGGGATGTGTTCTGATGGAGTGTATTTTTGTCAAAAACAATGATGGAAGATGAACCTAGAAAAATGAGGTGGGAATAGAATGTTTCACTTTTCTTTCCTTAATAAATGGGTTGATCGGATTCTTTCTTAGTGCAAGAAATGTTTTGACCTAAACACCTGTGCAACCTCATAACCACTAATTACCAGTTTCACTTTCTTACCACACCCACACATGTCATTGAACCTAACGTAGCCATCTATTTTAATTTTTATCCTAGGTCATGACTAGTCCACAAATATTCTTCTACACTAAAATTAATAAATATATAATTGTTATGATATTTTTTAAAAAAGTAATAAACAATTTTAAATTAAGGAAAACTGTTGAACCGTGCACCCTTTGGGAAAGTGGTGAACATTTTAAACCTTGTTGGAGTTGAGGACGAAAACTAAGGAAAAAATGATCCTATTTTGGTATCATTGTCCTAAAAGACTTAATAAGAAGCTTCCCGTGCCACTCTTCTCACACATGTCACCATTGAAATAAGATAACACCTAATCAAAAGTAGAATCTTACCTTTTCCAATAACGCCATATTGCATAAGGAAGAATCAAGTGTAAGCCACCGTTGCTTTACACGCCTTTCTCAATTCTCTTTTTTGAAAGGTGGAACATGCCAAAATTAGTTGTTCCGTAATTCGCTATACAAATTATTGTGGTAGTTTCTTCGTCAATTTCGTTTCCCTTATCTTCTCATCTCCTATTACTTTTATTTCTTTTTTCACTACCTTTTTAACTACTACTACTCAATTAATTGAATAGCATAGCAACAACCTATTAAACTAAATATATTATTTCATATTCATGGCCTAAAGTAATAAAGTAGAATGCATGTGTGAGAGAACCATAAAGTATGTGTGTGGGTAATCATCAATTTCTAAAACGGACCATAAAGTATGTTGTAGAATTATCTTCAGATTTTAGGTCTTTTTAACCACTTAGAAACTGCGTCGTGGATTTCAGGTTTGATATTACTGATCTTGAATTCCTACACTCTTGATTCTATTCAACTTTATTGACCAAGTATTTATATTTAAACAATGCATCAATGACTCCTCCAAAATTCAACAAAGGTGATAAATGAAAACAAGAAATTCCAAAAGCAAAATTAAATGTCAATGATGAAGGATTAATGCTATCTGTGAAGCCAACCTGTATTGCTGACCTAAAAAAGCCATTAATCCAAATTTGTAGAAGGAATTCTCATGGAGATCCACTAAACTTCTTGTTCCATCCCACACACCCTCTGTTGTAAAATCAAACAATTCATGAATCTATTGTTCCTATTTTTAATACCAAAGTGTAAAGTGTACAATAGGAGTATTGTTTAGACTTGTACTCCATTTATTTATAATAATAGAACACTTACACGTTATAAATTCATAGAAATCTATCAGTTATTGAGGATAAATTATTTTGATATAAGTGATTGTGATATAGCATCCCGGTCAGTGACGTTCTTCTGCAACATAGCTGAGGAAAAACTCATAGGTCAAATTTAATATAATTTTTGGAGAGTTCTTACCAAAATATTATACCTCATTATTCAGTTTTGTACACTATAAAGTTTTAGAATGTAATTTAAGCTACATTAGGCTATAAAAACAAATTACTTGGTCAAACAATTTATACTACAACACTGTTTTGAAACAAACAAAATTCACTATTTTTTTAGTGGCAAGACTTTGAGAAATGATTCCAATGAAAAGAAGAATAAAACTTTACGAAACTCTTTTAAGACAATTCTAGACCTTATTCTATTTTTTTTTTCCACAATTTCATATCGAGAGATATATATGTATATATAGAGAGAGAGACAGAGAGAAATATATAGACTAGAAACTACACGTCTTATCTCAACGAAATCTTCGATTTGAACTTCATTCTTTTTATTATATTAAAAAAATCAGACATTTTTATTGAGTAAAATATAATATAATGAAATCAAATTTATACTCCCCTCTTCCACTCCCTCCAAATTTATTTAATTACAAAAATAAATAATATACATGACTTACGATAAAAAAAGACGCATAAAAATATAAAAGGTTGAAAGACTAACTTATTTATAGATTAAATAAATGTCTCAATTATGAAATTTTGTTAATCTCTCGAATTATCTTTCATTTAGAGTTTTACGTTTCTATTATAAGCAACTTTTTGCCTTTTTTCCCATTTTGATGTATTTTCCAATATTAATTCTAAAAATGGATAGAAAAAAATTTATTTATTTAAATGGACAAATTCTGCGAGCTAGATAGACATAATTTCAAACTGGTCAAAATAAAAGTAATATGCTGGCGATTTCAATTAATGACATTAATTAAAATTGTTTCTCTCTCTTCCATCATTTTTTAATTATTTGATATTATGATCCTTAAGTTCAACATTTAACAAAATAAATAATAATAATAATAATTAACAAAACTATAACATGAATATTAAGAGATATAAATTTATTTTAAATTAAAATAAAATAGCATAATGATAATAATAATAATAAGAATAATTTTAATTAAATTCATATGAATTTAATTTAAATAATAATAATAAGAACATTTTCATACAAATTCAATTTAAAAAGTAATTATTATTATTGAATTCAATTTAAAAAGTAATTATTATTATGTTATTTTATTTTAATTTAAAAATAATAATAATAATTATTAAATTCATATGAATTGTTTTTATTATTATTATCATTATGTTATTTTGTTTTAATTTAAAATAAATTTGTATGTCTTGATTTTTTTATTACAATTTTGTTAATTATTATTATTAATTTTTTTGTTAATTGTTAAAGTAACAAACATAGTGCTAAATAATTAAAAAATTATTTGTTAATTATTTTTGTATAATGATTATTATTTTTATTATTAATTGTTAAATCTAACCATCATAATATCAAATAATTAAAAAAATGATAGCTGAGAAAAAAATGATTTTAATTAATGTCATTAATTGAAATTACTAGCATGTCACTTTTATTTTGACCAGTTTGAAATCATGTCTGTCTAGTTGGCAAAATTTGCCTATTTTGATAAATAAATTTTTTTCTACCTATCTTGAGAATTAAAATTGAAAAATACACCAAAATGGAAAAAAAACCCAACTTTTTCTTTCATTTAATTCAAATCTTTTATGTTTATTACATAATACATTAAATTTAGTCTGTCGTGCATATTTTAACTTCAATTAACTATGTAAAACATTAGATGAAATCAAAACGAAAGAACCCAATTGAAAATATTAAGAAAATTGACGTATCTAATTGGCATTATTAAAACTTAGGAAATCAAAACCCGTTCATTGAAATACTAAAAACTTAAAGACGTGATTAAGCATGTTGAAAAAAAAAAATGGGAATTTATAAAGTAAACGTAGGTTACATAGTGTGCAATGTTAAGATACAAAATTGGTAGTTGAGTTAAAAATTTTATAATCATTGTCCGTTTTCTTTTTTGATGACCCTGCATACTCTCGTCTTTATTTGAATGTTCCTCTTTGCTCAAAGCCATCATTTCTACTTCCTTAATATACAATACAATGAACACGACAGGGTTTTGTAACTTTTGTCACGAATGGTGTCGCATGTCCTATATTCTGCTTAAGAAAAGAGAGACAAAGAATGTTTCCATAATTAAGATTAGTAAAAGGGTTAGTAAAGTAAGTAATGATGTTAATTGGTGCCAAGAATTGCATATACTAGGACAAAATTAAGTTCCTTTATTAAAAGCGAACCCCAAAAGCAATTGATGATGGAGTTAGACAAAGATGGGAAGAGAAGAACGAAGAATCCGGAGCGATTTCGTGAACATTGTTTACTTAGGTAGAGATCATGCTTCTGTAATTATTAGTACCTTATATCAATATCTAATCCTTCTTTTCTCTTAAATTAATGCCACATTGGTCCATTTCTTATTGTAAAATAATAGAGTGAGGGTGATATTTTCCTTAATCATTGCAAGATCATAATTTGGCATCCTTACTTCCTCGGTATTCAATGTTTTCTTTTATCAGAAAAACGTAGCTGAAGAAAATTACAGGGTATATATACGGTGGTTGGTCAAACTTGAGTAGGTATATTTTTCGGCCATCATCAGAATATCTGATGAAGTTAAAGGAAGAGTAACCATCAGTGAAACTAATCATTACAATGACTTTCTTATCTGCTATTTATTAAAAGAAGATGAGGAGAAAGAAGTCATAAATTAACACCTGCATGAGCACATAGCATATCTGGTATGGTATGATTATAATGGCAAAACAGGGTAAAGAGATATTAGCGAACTGCCAATGACCATTTAATAAGTCTCAAATGATAACAAACTGGGACACCGATTTGACAGAAATTTCATCAAACCTTTCTTATTCTCACTTTTGGGATCGAAAGTAAGGCTCTTGGTGGTAATTAATATGAAAAGTAAGAAAAAACTCTAATTATACCCTTCAAAGCCTATAAGAAAGCATGCATGCTGCACTTTTCACTAAAGTCTTTTAGTATTTGTACACACTGGTGGACACTAGACAAGAAAACGAATGGTCATAGAGAGTGGAATCTTTGAGCCTTTTCTCCTTATTGCAACCCGTTGTGTTACTTGTTTCATGGAACAACTTTTCCATACATCTTTCTATCTATACCTTCACTGGTATTCTTTATAAAAGGAACTAAGCAGGAAACTTAGAAGATAAGAATAAGATGGATTGATTACAGAAAGGAAATTTGAGACTGAGGGACTAGGAGTAGCAAAAGGGCTACCCAAAGACAAAGCAAGGGCAAAAGTTCAATCCCAGTACTCTGCACATATTATATTCTTTATTTACCACCTGCATAATTCAGACAAGAGATGCATTGTCACAATGATAAATTAAACACTTAAAGAAAATACAGTTAGATGCATATGAACAGGAAAAGCATACCTTTGTGCTTTTCGCACACTTTGGACAAGAAGGAAAGGAAAACGATGATCAGAGCAACCCCGGCAATGAGTCCAATTAGAATGGCGAGTGTCTTCTCAATCTCATCATCATTGTGGTTGCTGTCATCTACATTGTTCGTATCAAGTAAGAAAATTGGTAAAATAAGCGTTGTAACAGTAAACATAATGAAATTGAGTTCTGTTAATTGTTGCAGTAAGAATTTCATCACCGATCTTACTTACTGTATTAAGTGTAATATAATATGCTTTTTTATCATGTTCATGCCTTTTGGGGTATTAGGATTAGGACAAATTGTAATATACTTTCATGATTCATGATGAAATCAAAGGGGGCACAACATCATCGTCTAACAGGTGTTACCCTGGCATAAAGACAACCGAAACACTTGACGAGGCAAAATCATAGTAGACCAAGCAAAAATTTGCAAATCTACTTTTTTTTCCCTTTTATATTCCCATTATCGATTATCATTTATTCTCCTCGTTTGCTGAGCCAAAAGAATAACTTTCGATAAAGAATATAAAAAGGAGCACTGCAGCAGTGAAGCACATAGAAAATTCAGATACATACATTCAAGAAAGAAGAAATGATGACAATCACAAAATTTTGAATAAATAATGAGCTCACTCACGTAAATTAAAGCTCAAAGTTAACGATGAATGAGTAATCTAAACCCATCATTAACACAGCCCCATCATACACAAAATCTACACGTAATGGAAATTTCCGATCCAGGACACAAAAATGATACCAACGAACCAAACAAAAGACACCACAAATATAATTTTAACAAAACTATTTTATAATAATTTTTTGATCAAATAAAAAAACCCGTGGCTCTCTTTTTTCCCTGTTCAAAAATAAGTTGACGATAAAAACAGAACACAGAATATATAAAAATAACATTTTTGTAAAAGGAAAAGAAGATTCGAGAGCGCAGAAGTAAATTGAGTTTGAATCCACGTTAGCACTTGCCAGATCAGTTCTCAGTTTCCACAACAAACTACGTACCACCTTTTCGAAGTGGGAAGTAACATCATGTAAACGAATTCTAAAGCTATTTAAGCAATGTCAATTATTTCTAATTAATTAATTAATTAATTACGTCAAACAATTTAAAAAAAACATAAAAAGTAAAAGAAATGATTAGTAAGTAACACACAAGGAAAGAAAGGCGGAAGGGATGACCACACCACCACCGCGCACGGTGGAGCAGTTTTTACGCTTACCATTATTATTAGGGCGCGAGTGAGAGCCACTCTGAGAGTAGCGCGCGTAGCACTTGGCGAGGTACATCTCCGCCCAGGGGGAGGGCCCACAATCGGTTTTGAGCCGTTGGATTGCTCCAGAAAGACAATCCTGGCACTCAGAGGGACTCAAGTCTCCGGTGCACTGCGCCACACCCTGAAAATCCCCATACGCGCTGCTCCTGAAGGTCTTGGAAGTCCCATCGGACGTCTGCAAATACGCCAGCACAGCGTCCCTCCGAGTCAACGCGTCCGAGGTCAACCCAACGGACGGCCCACATTTCTTGGTCACCACCGTCTTGTCCTCCACCCCGACGAACGTCGCATTGTCGTACTTCACGAAACAGCCTTCGAGCTGCAACGCGCCGCCGCAGGAGGCGTAGCAGAGCGTGCCGAGCTGAGTGACCGCACGCGCCACGCAGCGCGAGCACTGGTCGTTGCTGAGGTCGCCGCGGCACTGGAAGAGGCCGTAGACGGTGTCGGAGGAGGCCGCGGCGAGGGTGAAGTTGTTGTAGTTGGCGAAGGCGGCGGAGTTGATGAGCGAGGTGAGGAGCGAGTTGACGGAGTTCTCGTAGGGCGAGCCCGGCGTGTACTTGGGCTGGGAGCAACCCCCGAAGATGAAGGTGTCGACGGCGGCGGAAGAGGGGGTTGCGATGGCGCAGAAGAGGGCGAGGTGGAAGAGGAAGAGGAGAAGGAGACGATGCATGGTGTGTTGGTGGAAGAAAAGTGGTGTGTTTGGAAGAGAGTGTTGTTATTGTTATTGTTATTGTGAGAGTTGCTTCGGGGAGAATTTACGTAAGGAAGTGAGCAAGTTGATGCAAGAAGAAGCTATTTATGATTGTGGAACCAAAACCAACAAAAGTGGACTCCTATATGCTTTAACTTACTAACTAATAATCTATGCATATGCATCTCTACATTATATATACATATACCTTCTTTTTTTCATATACTAAAACTATATTTGAATAATGAAAATTTGGTGGAAAATATTTATAGATTTCTGAGTTTGAAAGTTTTGTGAGGGTCTTGGAGTGGAGGTTGGGTTGAGTTAAGGCAACGTGTATTGGTACTAAGGTAGTGAGCAGATTAAGGTTGAAGTCAAAAAATGGTTAAGGGGGCTAGTGATGATGGTTGACTATAAAGGCATCCAAAGGCCATAACCTGGGCTCACTTTTACCTACTACTCTCATTATTTTATGGATCCAACACCCTCACACTACTTATAACAACTACTCTTTAAAACTAAACAACAAATTAATCTTAATCTTAATCTTAATCTTCTCTTCACCTTAGTTCTATCCATTGGAACCATATATAAAAATGAGATATATTTAAAGGGATAATAGAGGTAGAATATGGTGATAAAAAATTTGTGTGAAGTTGTAATTTAGTTTAGAAGTGATGGGTCCTATACACAAAGAGGGAGAAGTTGGTATGTGAGTGCACATCGCATTCAGTGGTATAGACCACAGACCTTAGTTTTTAGCAAGATTGTTGGTCCTTCGATTTTCTTGTGATTGATAGGAACAGTTTGTTTGAATGGGAGGGTGTGACATTTGGCATTAATCTTTCCTTTTCACTCCTTCACTCTCCTAATTATTTGTGTTCTACACTGTTAGACCACGACTGGCTGGTATTCAAACTAATATTAAATGTTCAATCTCCAAATAAATATTAAATGTTATTACAAACATTCACTTCAAATGGGTAATCCTAAGAGATAAGATGAAAATAATAATAGTAATAAACAACTAAGAGATACATATCATGAAAAAGTGATATAACAAAAGTATATAAAACAAGTGACTGTATATTTATATTTTTAAAATCAATTTCAAACAACTTACACTTAAAAAAAGATTTCATCACTAACCATTTCATTAAATGATACAAATTGTTGTACTTTTTGTTAGTTAATGTTGCTTTTATAATACGAAGTTGCGAAAAAAAAAAACTATTTAACTTATTTTAAAAAATATTTATTGAAGAGATATTACTTTTACAATTTTTTTGACCCACTTTTTTAGAAAAACAGGTGAAAAAAGATATATATTTTTTTAGTTAAACTAAAATTTCACTGAAAAAATATTAAATTATTCAATAGGATAAAAACATTAGAGATTTTAGTTAAAATAATATATTTTTTTAGTTTCTAAGAAAATTATATAAATATTTCGACGAAATTAAATATAATTTAGTTGTTTCAATAAACATCAGAAAACATGAGTTTTCTACGTATGAAAAAATATCTAATATTAAAAGCCCCCTTAATGGTTTTAGAAAATTTAACGCTTAAAAAAAATACTTCACAACACAAGTTTTTCATCCTTTGTTAAATTTTAATTTAATTGGAAAGCGTCTATAAGTAAATATTTTTATATTAACGTTTAGTTATAAATATCATGAATATATAATTATTTATTTTAAATACTATTTCTTAAAATAGTTCATGATGTAAAGATTCACATTAGTCTTAACTAAAAGTTAAATTATTATAATTTCCCAGAGAATAAAATACTGATCACATTTAAAAATATAAGCTACTACATATTACTTTTTTATTTAATGATTTATTTTTATTATTTATGTTTTTATCTTAATGACATGTATTTTTTCATTTGTTCTAAATCATCGGTTTGATTTTTGTAAAAATTCATTAGATCAATTATAATTACGTTATGTGTCAACTGAAAACTATTATTAATAGAATATTTAGATAATAATAATAATAATAATAATAATAAAATTTGTATTATATGTAGTGATTTTTTTTAATTGAATAATATGGTAAGCACTTGGTGTATTTTTTGTAAATAGAATATTTGTCCAGGTTGTGATGAGATGTTGCAATTAGGATTTTAAAGAGGCCACAGTTGGGATCCTTGAATGAAACCTAACATTTTTAAACATCCACAAATGCCAACATTTCCTTTCAATTTTTCAATTTATTACTTCTCCAAATAGATAAAGTTACTTCAGATTTGCACATGCACTCGGGAACACATTATAAAGATAATTAATATTATTTTAGCATGAATTGTCATTGAAACTATTCTCATAATTTGGCTGAATAAAATATGCCATTCACACACATGTGAGCTCATTCTCAGTTTGGGCACCTTGTATTGGAACTTTTAGTTTCTGCACGATATGTATATTACAATTCACTACACAACTTCCTTCTCTACAAAGCAAAGGGGATATATATATATATATATATATATCATCACCAAAGTCTTAAGGATTGTCCAAATCTTATAGACACGACAATAGCTAAATTTTTAGCAGATAAGAAATTACAACATAACAATAATTAATGTAACTTGATATAATATATAAGATAATAATTAATATTCTTTTAAATTTGAGTTTTTGCATGATAAATTTAATGTTGAATTAAATTTTAAATTCGTCATATATATATATATATATATTAGTTGAGTTCTTATTAATTTTTTCTACTAATTATTCTAAAATTTTATATTTTTTTATTCAGTTAATCTTACCGGTAAGTAGATGATATGAATATTATCTTGCACCGTAACATATTTGCTTATCTAAATATGATTTTGTAATTAATTAAATTGATAATAAAAGTAACATATCATTCTATATTAACTACTTTATCATTTTATGTTAAATATAAAATCTCACAAAATTTTAACATGTGGAAACAAAAAATAACAAGTACCTCGTTCAATTAACAGAAAAAGTAAATAATAAGAATTTAGAAATTTTGAGTACTCATTAAACTATCAAAATCTAGTAAGACTTCAATTAAAAATACCAAAATTTATGAGAGGCTTAAATAAATTTAGATAAATTTATGAGAAACTTAATTTAAGCATACTTTTAGTTGTTAAAATATGATTTCATATGTTTTTAATCCATACAAAAATATTTGATAGTTTTAATCTCATAATATTTTTAATTATTTATAATTAAATAGGTTTGGTCAATTACAACAATTGAAAAATAATACCTACAATTTTCTTATTAAAAGTTTAATTAAAATTTATTATAGTTATAAAAAATAAGACATTTTATTATTTTTGTATAGAATCTTTATTTATGATATATTGAAAATTTATTTATAATAATTGAATATCATAATATCAAAATTAATATATAGAAAACAAATTATAAATTGTATCAAGATACAACTATATTAAATCAAAATAAATTATTGAATGAGAAAAGTAAAAATAGCATATATATGCACAAAAAATATAACTACGTTATTTATATTAAGCCATAAATATATTAATTAATTAAATCTGGTATCTAAAAATGTAATTATCTTACTTTAAAATATTATTTATCACTTTATTATATTAATTCATATTTTCCATGTACATTATTAAACCAACTACTATTATTAATGATAAAAACTAAAAAAACATCATAAATTTAAAACTAATAAATATTTTTAAAATTCATTTTGTAGTAAGTAAAAATATATTTAAATCTGTATAGTTTAACTCTTTAAAATTGGTAAGTAAAGAAGAACATCCAAACTTTATAAAAGGCAGCATTAGTCACATATCCAATCGACATGAAATCTTAACAAAAAGTATTGTACACCTTTTGTAATTTTTTAATTCAAAGCTGTTATGTATTATTGGCATTTTTCAGATATCCACATTTAGCTTATCTAGTAAGTCCTACACGTTTGAACTCTTATTAATAATTCATTATTATAATAAAAATAATTAATAATTACAATATTGATAAATCGAAATAGAGTAATTTTACTATTTTACATTCTAACTGAGGTTAACTTTATAAATACTTTATAAACTCTCTTTGGAAAACAGAAAAAAAAAATATTCAAAATGCAAATATAAATTATGTTTATGATAATTTATTTATATATTATTAAAAGATTTTATCTTTAATCATGGAAAGACTTCTTAACTTTTGGATTATATATTTAAGAATCTTGTCTTTAATCACATCAAGACTTCATAACTTGTACATTAAACTTTATAACTTGTATATTGAACTATATTTTAAAGATGATTCAATGACAGACTAATAGAAAGTGACTTGATAAATTAGATAAATCATAAATGATTCTGATACTATCTAAATAAGAAAATTTTATATGACGAGATTTATAATTATATATTATTAAAAAAAATAATCTCTAATCAATTTGATATATCCAACCTTTATCTTATTTAAACACAACTTCAATAACATTACGAAAAGCAAAAATACACGAGTATGCAATATGTTTCTCTAAGAGATTAGTATATTTCAGAAGTTCTGAAACAGTTTTCACACAATAATTTGTACTAATAGAATGGTATAACATGGCCTACAGAAGATTGCACAAGTTGTATATATATGAGGATGATCTGAATCATTGAAAAGGAAAAGTGCATGAAATTATGAATGTATAATATTGGTAAAACAATTGAATTTGGCATGGCATTTGCTAGCTGGCAATTCTAATTGTTTGAGGTTGGGCCACAACACAGCAGAAGAAGCCCCGTGAGTGATAAAAAGTGGTTGATGCTGGTCGCTGATCAAAATTATTTGGGGTAGATGGACATGTCTTATTCAATTTAATCTGTGCTCCATTTTCCTTTTCACTCACCTTTTCAGTTCTTACCATTACAGATATTAGGTTTTGTTAGTTCCTGCTTCCTCCATGCATTAATTTCAGATCCTTTAATTTCAAGTCTTTGTTACTTTTCTTCATCTTTTGATGATCACAAAGGTGTCTTTCTTTAGTTGCTTCCAAATGCTGCATTTCAATACTTTACTCAGTTTAAGAACGTGTTAGATAAAGCAAGTATATATAATAATTATAATTAAATTATTGACATATTTATTTAGAATATTAATTAAGATAAAATTATTTTTAACACTGACATTTTTATATATTGTAAAACCATTGACTTTAACATTGAATCTAATTAGATAAATATATAAAAAGAATACACAGCAATAATAAATATAAATAAAGCTCACATTCGGTTTGGTTAAGTCTAGAACAAACTAAAATGAAAATAAGTATAGATAAAAAACTAAGACATGAGAAGTAATTTTAAAAAATTGTATTTTTCATTTTATCAATTCAGTTAATTTTATCTATCTCTTTTTTATACACACACACACACACACACACATATATATATATATATATATATATATATAAAATCGATCATATACTTCTAATTTCTACTTTATTTATGTTTTACTATCAAAACAGTACATATCCCATGCTTTGCGTTTTTCTTAAATGAAGTAAAATTTAGTATTTTTAAAACGGGAGAAAAAGTATATTTAAGCTAAAAAGGAGAATATATGGTTAAATTAAAAGATGAAATGAAAGTTAAAATGCTGTGGGCTATTCATTTGAATGTAAAATACCAGGGTTAATGAACCCTAATATTTTTCCTCTAACTCCTTCGCTAAATCATTTATTTTATTCCATTGAACCAAAAACAAAACTAAGGGTAACAGAACATTCTTTTGTAAAATGAAGAATCGTTTGTTCAATTTAAGAGAGACCGAAAGATACATGAAAGAAAGAACGTGAAGTTTCCTTTTATAACGTATATTTCATACTGAAAAATGGGTTCATGCCTAAAAAAATAGAGACTAAAATCATTACTTATATTTTTTTTATATTTATGTTATTTTAAAATATTCTCTTTTACTTTTATTCAATCAAACAAAAAATAATGATTTCCCTCTTTTTAATGTATAAGGGTCCATTCGATTTGACCTAAAAGAGTTGCAGAGATATATGAAAGGAAAAAAGATTCATATTTTGGTCTTTTTTTTTTTTTTTTCTGTTTAGTTTCAGGTGAGAGGAAATAATAATAAAAAAAGGTATCAGTTTTTTTAATACTTCATTCTTTAAATGGGTAAGAAACATGGATTGATATATAGAGAAAAAAAAATCAATTCACCTTTAATTTTGTTAAAGACATTTTAAGTTAAAAGCTTATACATAATAAAAAGATATTTTTTTATCCACTTTCCACTTTTTTATTTTCCCTTTATGTTTAAAGCAAATGTAGGACAAGATTACAAGAACTTGAAAACTTGTTTCACAATTAATGTGTAAGGTATTACAATTGATTGATGTTTACCCATTACTATGGACAGATTAACTGAAAATTAACAGAACATATTTAGTGTCTAAGCATGGTTGTTAGTGGTGCTAATCCTATAGTTGGTAAAAAGCATCTAATCATTGAGACTAAAGAAACAAACATGAAATTTGCTAGAAACACAAGGTACTGCACACACAAAAAAAAAAAAAAAAAAAAAAAAAAAAAAAAAAAAAAAAAAAAAAAAAAAAAAAAAAAAAAAAAAAAAAAAAAAAAAAAAAAAAAAAAAAAAAAAAACGAACTTAAGCGTGACAAATTCTTACCAGAACCCACTGTTACAATAGCTTTGATCAATAGATAGAATTGGACAAAGACATTTCTCCGTCCGTCCAATATACGTTAGAGTGAGAAGCTTCGTTGCCCTCTAACTGTTTGAGAAAAAGCCTCAAGAGTCAATTCAACCCAAACGAAGTTGATGGATATGGATTAAACTACCAAGAAACCCTCATGCATATCACCACAAATTTCTGCGGATAATAATAAAGTTGAAGCACCTGCAGAAAGAACAAGCCATTTTAAGTTTCAACACTTTTAATTGGTCCTCAAGCATGTGATATGCTTCTGAAAATTATGCGGAACATTGACTCATTCGCCAAGTTATTCGACAAACAGAAGGATGTGTATGTGGATGAAAGTAAGATAAATTAAAGTCTTACTGTTTTTTGTATTTTAGTGTCACAATTTGGAACGAAAAAAGGTCACAAACACGAGAATGCCCTACCATCACAGGGAATTAAAGAAGAGGAAATAGTAAAACAGACAGAACAACATGTCACCTTCAGAGACAACCCTATAACTTTAATTTTGGAGAGTTTTTTTTTTATACATATGTGTGTGAGTAAAATAGATAAAGTAAATAAAAAGTGAAAATAGTTATGCATGCGTGATCAATTATTTGATATTAAGAATATAATATGACTGAAACTTTGATTTGTATGATATTTTTTTCGAAGAATATTTATGCACATGTACAACACAAAGGGAGAGATAATGAAGAATTTTGTGAGCGAAACCAAGTGTTTGATGGAAAAGTTTGATTAGGAATTCCAATTTCCACCTATCAAATGTAGCATGAAAAGAAGAGAAGCAAACCACCCAAACAACTTCAATTATTTTGTCTTCTTTTAACTTGTCGGGCAATAAGAAAATTTATTTATTCCTCACATAAGAACAAAAATTATAAAAGCTCATCAATTAATGGCCTATACTTTTTATGTTAGAATCCCCCAACAACATAACGAAAGTGGAATTTCTTGTGCATTTTCGTTTAATTGTAGAACCATTACATTCATCTGCCAATAATCAAATTCAACAGCCATACAATATAATTTTTCCATTGAAATTTAGGCTTCTTCACTGTTTTTCTTCCTCAAAATCAGTCTCCATTTTTTTCTCTATTGGCCCAAGTCAACCTTCAAAGGGTGACTAATTTGAAATTTCATCACCTTACCTAGTCAACACAGACACACATATATATATAATAAATTCTGCAAACTTAATGACTGGTCAATTATATGGCTTTGGGATTGTGAATCTTACGTCTTACTTCCATATGAATCCGTGACATTATCATAAAGTTTTCTCGAAACACTGAGGTGGAATTTCTCTGAGTAGAAAGATTTCCATTTTCAGATTAACCAAATAATTGAAGTTGATATTGAATTAATATAAGGTTGTAGAGTTGAATAAGATGAAGTTGATTGATGCCTACGTATGAAGCAAGGTCCCATAATTGACTAAATAGAGACACAATTCCTTCAAACACGTCTAAGCACAATCTCCATACATGGTGAAGTCATTGTACCAAAAATGACACATTAAATACATCTTTTTTTCTTAGTAAAAAAGAAGTGTGAAAATAATCATGGTTGGTTTCAATGATTAAGCAGTAATATATTCATAAAACACCCTTGAAAACACTTAAACATTCGACGTATTGTTTAAGTTTCTTTCTCTCTCACAACACACATGGTTGGTGGGTGCAGTACCTCATAGGTCAGGAGTGTGCATTGGGTGTTCCATCAAAGGAAAAAGAAAAGCGAAAGAGCATTGGAAGAGAGAAGGAAAGTCACCTCAAGAGTTCAATAATGAAGGGGGCATTGGTTTGATTCACCGTGTAATATTTTTTTGTTTACATGACAAGTTATGAGGATTTTTGTCTTTGACTTGTGATGTGCCTCCACAAGAACACATCACTACAACTCTACATTAGGCTTTCTGGCTAAACTTCCGACCAAAAAGGGAACTTCATTTTGCCCCCACAGATAAGGTTTTGCAATTGCATGAGTGAGTTATTATGCTCAATGAATGAATGGATAAATGCATTGCCCAATTTAGCGTTGATTGAATCTGTGTCTGGATTGTAGAGGTGGCCAACCTCATATGGTATCATTACACTAATATTTATACATTCATACACACAGACAAACTTCAAGGATGGGATTGGAAACATGCACATAAATTATTGAAAACCAACCCATGCTGCTATTGCTAGCTACATCAGAACTTTGGATTCAGCGTATCCACATCCACGTGAAACTTCCATATCTCACTCCTATTTATTCTATTAATGCAACAAAGCTTTATGTACAACAAATCCATGAAGTAAAACTTGGATAATTGGTTTTAAAGGTTAGAGACTAAACCTAAGAATATGCTAAATTATTGTATCCATATGTATCCCAAATAGAAAAGTGCAGTGTAAAAAACGAATGGATGGACTTTTTTCCTTCTCTTTTTTCTTGTGTAAATCAGAGCTGTAGACAGCTCCATATTCGTATTATGTCTTGTACCCAAAAAGACTCGTATACTCTCACATGTCCCTGCCACTCATTATGAATAATGTTTGCTCAATAAAATTGACAAAAATGTCTTCTTCCCCATTTCATCATGCCTTGTATCAATCTTCACAATTCGAATCACGATTCTTACAATATCAATGATCATATTATATAATTATAATTCTACTATATATATATATATATATTCATTTTCCCTCTCTGACTAATAAGATCAATTTGTGATATTAATCTTACTACCTTCCACTTTGTGTTGCCATATATAATAATTTTTCCAGTTTCCGAAGTTCCTATGATTTTATGTATTAAATTTTCTAGGTTGTCTAGTACAGCATCTTCCACACCATCGACCAAAAACATAGTGGAAGGAAATAAAACACATGCACACATGGTACACCTTTAAGTAAATCAAGGCCAAAGCAATTAAATATTATAATTGTTTGAATTTTCACTTTTTTGTTTAATCTATGCACCAAGTCACTTTCAGAACTAGTCACTTTGATTCTGCTCTAAACCTCACTATTGGCCAAACATGATACAAACACCGTCCTCTCTGTCTTCCCTTCTTTAAATTGGAATTATTGTCAATGAAACGTAAGTAGTGGCTTTGGTAAAACTCACTTTTTGGCTCTTTCCCCGCAAAATTCTAAATCAGTGCTCTAATTCCTTAGTTTCACAATAGTGTTTTTCTGCCAATTGGAGTAAGTTGGTCCTTTTACTTATTGCCACAATTTTTTATCAGACAACCTTCCCTCACTCTTTTTGCGTTCACTTTCAATTCTCATAAACCTAATTCTTGAGATAATGATTGCTCAGACATACGACGTTTACCTTAATATGCGAACCATGTAACAAATAATTTATGGATTGAATTTCTACTTGATTGTCTACTGTCAGCACAGCCCCTCCCACCATTATCTGACGATGAGTGCAAGGAATTTGAAGGTCTATACGGAAATTTAAAATGTTGGATAGTCAACAATTATTGCAGTTTGAGGGTTATGATTAAGCTTTAAACACAGGAATTTGGATTACCAATTTGCATTTTCATAATGGGAAAGACTAAAACTTTGTTGAGGAAATAATCGGCGGTAAAGACAGCTTCAAGTTGGAAAAACAATTCATGGATAAATTGAATGCTATCCCGCAAAATTAGGATCAAAGAGTGCATACGACTCACACCCACACAAATGAATACATATACACAATTCCAAAAATTAGAATCGGCGGTAAAGACAGCTTCAACACCATTCACAATAAATTTCCAAGGATACGAAGGTCACTCTTTAATTGCTCCAGGTTACATAAGCAAGTGGTCCATAATTACATTTATAAACGTGTTAACCCACAAAAGGATTATCGATCGAATATAATTATTTACATTTTTATTCTTTGATTCTCACCTGGATTACATGACACAACATCTCAGCACCAGCCCCTTTTGGTCAATCCTGCCATCTTCATTGCCTGAAAGTCGTACACTTCTTAAGATTCGTAAGACAAATACAAGCCTTCTAACAGCCCACACTACAAGTTGCAACAATCATACCACAACAATCATCACAAGCTAAAAGATAGGAGTTAATTTTCTTTTATCAGTTAATGTATATTTTCTCACTATGGCTTACTTCCTAGAGCTGCTGCTACCTAATGGGACTGGATTAAATGACACCAATTATCAAATTTAGTAAAATAATATCTGTTACTTTCCATCACAAGTAAATTTTACAAACCCAACTGTTATAAACGCAATGACCATACATATATATAATTTTACATGAATTTAACATTCATAGATATGTAATGAAAGTGCAACTATTTACTTTATTTTAAAAAATATGCAAGTTACAATAAGCTGGGGTGATGAAATATCAAATAATATTTTAGTTATATAAAATTTTGTAAACTTGATCTACTCGAGATTTGACGATACATGAGAATAGTGCATACGTGTACTTCGACATTAATTTATAGTTATACACGGATTATATTATGTACTGTATTTGTAAATTTTAGCTAAAATATAATTGAAATACAGTTGTCAAAGATTCAAATCTATAAATATCAAATCCTGGGAATACCCACACGAATGTAATGCAGTATCTCAAGTAACAAAACAAAGGTGTCAACAAACAAAAACTCCTAATAAGATGACTGACTCAGAACAATCCATCAGAAAATTATGTTCTCAAGCTATTCTAAGAAGTTAAATGCTGAGTAGCTCAGAAGTAATTAGTCACATCATATTTTCAACGACCTCATTTCCAAAGCATTACAAGCAACAGGATCAACACTCTCAATAATTTATGACAACTAACTAACATTCAATCACTCAGCCAACAGATACATAAAGTTCACATCCAATAACTTATCGATAGGAATATGCAACAAAAATTCCAACAAAAATTCCACCACTTATCCAACGGATGCAAAAATTTCACATCAAATTACTTATTGATGTGAAACTATGAAAATCCAACCAACTTTGTACACAGTCTTTGTCTTTCCATATTATAGAAAAAAACTAAATTTACAGAAAAAAACACAGGAATGGATAAAAGACAGCAATGGATAAAACAAAGATGAAATTGCAGAAAGGCTAACTAGTAACAACAATCAAAAATAAGATTGACACACCTTCAGGTGGCTGAGCTAGCTTCCGATTTTGTGGAGACAGCATTTCTTTCTTCAGTTGCATCAAAATGTCTTCCATTGTAGACTCTCTTTGCCAATTAGAAAGCATAGGAAACAAACGTGGCTCAACCTGGAAATTTAGATATAAGATCAAATTCAAATACAAAACAAGGAATCCTTCATGAAAATGATACCTACCTCTCCAGTTTCTTGGTTGACACAAGTCATGTTAATCCTAGTCTGAAATCTAACAGATGGTGGATTGTCTGGATAATCCTTGCCACAAAATAATTTCAGCTGATAGATACGCCCTTCATGAACAGTCTGGTAAAAGAACAAGATGGCCAATTCATCAAAAGTAATATTTTGTTTTGGAAGATACCAGTTCTACATGGTAACAAGAAGGCAGTACGCATAACCTTTGTATGGAATTAATTAAAAAATATTAGTTATAAATACAATTAAAACAGTGTCAGAGAGAAAAAAAGTATCTTGGAAACAGAAAAGGATTTAATTACTTACAACATTAACCTATATATTTAAACCATATTAGCTCTGAATTATACGGTGTACTATAAAAAAGGATGACTCCAAAGTAATCATTGCCCATAAGGCCATAACCATTTAGTTACAAAAGCAATGTTCTAGGAAACCAAATCCCAGATACCAATACACCCTCCATTCTGGTTGAAAAATAACCAGTTCCAAAATGAGACACAAACACCAAAATTAGCTAACACAGCAAGATAAAGTGTATTTTCATAAAAAAAGAAAAGCTTAGAGTCATACAGTCTTAGGCCAATAAATTTCTAGAAAAATAATAAGTTCTGCAATTTTGCAAATAGGTGTTCATTTCATCAAGTGTACCAGAGATCCAAAGAACAGAAAAGCTTACACCAGGGGGGCCAATAATAGTCCCGGTCCATGATTGCATGTATATATCATCAGCATCATCCATTCCATAGCTTACGGTTCCATCTCCAATTCCCTTCTCACCTCTCTCAAGTTCTTCCAATAATCTGAAATTCCTAGGGACTGCGAACATAGACCAGAAATTTTAACATAGGAGTAAAACTATAAATCTACACTAGAAAAAAAGGTTTAATCAAAGATGAACACAATCAATGATCAGTGATAAATTACATTTACAAGTTGGAAAAAAGGGATAACGTGCAAATCAATTCACTAACATTAAGTTGCAGTCCACAACTCTAGAGTATATGTTTGTCACTTCTGAATATCTAAGTTCACACGTCCACTATAATTGATAAAAGGAGAATGGGTGGATCCAAACACTGTCAAGTTTAGTAGCAAAGTTATTGAACTGTTGGCCTTATTTTAGTTCAAGAGAGATCAATCTGGCATTGTAGTAGACCACAAGTGAACAAGTTTGCTTGAACTCAGTCGAAAAACAATTATGGCATGATTCTGTCAAAGTTCATACAATTACTCCTCATCAATAATAAGGATCCAAACGGAAACACTTCAACCAATTAACCACTACGGAAATATTTTGACACTACATTCCCATGAAATTTCCTAGCAGACACATGATCCCTCCTATAATTTCCGGCTCAAGACATTAGAACGTTATTCATAATCTCAATCTTTTGCACCACGTCCCCAGAATAAGTGTATTTGCAAGTTTGAAAACATAATAGCAGTTTACAAATAGAGAGAATTTTATTTAGAAAAATTAATAGAGAATTACATCACCACTTTGCCCCTCCACTATTTTTCCCAATTTTTACTTCCTCCCTTTCAATCTTTGAATTTAAATTATTTCCTAACATTATAAAGTCAAGGAATGCTAACAAAGTGAGTGGCATGGTAGAAGACAGGACAACAATGCAGCAAGATACAATTAAATATACAGAGAATATGCTAGAGCATGGTACCTAAGTTTCCACGCTAAGTTAACCGAGCAGCAAAGAACTTTATGTACAATCTCAGCAAGCAACAGCACTAAAAAGGAGGTATTCTCTAATAAATAGAAACAAAGAAAACTCAACCCTTCAAAATAAAGGCTTTTTATTTTTGTTTTTTAGCTTTTTCTGTATGTTTATCATACCGCTAGTTTCTGGTTTATGTTAACAATACAGCACATACATATTCAACACGATCACAACTCCAAACACAAAGTATTTGTAACATCATTCCCGTTTCGAGTATATAAAAGAAATAGAGTGCAAAAAGCAGGTGTAGATTATATTCAGAACAAGCATAAAGCCCTAATTAGCGTGGGACGAGTGCGATTGCTGATAGAGGGAAAAAAGCTCCAAAAAAATGGGGGAAAAGAAGGGAAAGAAGAAGAAAGAGGATAAGAATGAAGATGGATGGGAAGGGTTGAGTACTGACCGACGACAGTGGATGGTTCGGAACCCATTGTTGAGGGTGAATTGGAAATTGGGAGAGAAGGGGGTAGGGTTTTAGAATTGTGGAGAAAGAGAAGAAAGTTAGAGAGAGAGGGAGAGAGAGAGAGAGAGAGGGCGTGAATGTGATCTGATAGATGATGACTGAGACTCAAGTGTAACAGCTGTGAGCAAAAGTAGAAGTCCGTTACAACAACACCAACACGTTCTACCGTATCTATAATTAATTAACTAATACTAACAATTAATATATTAATCTAGTAATACTTAGTGCGTACCCGAAGTGCTTCCTTCTATAGTAACAATTAATATATTAATCTAGTAATACTAACAACTTTTTGTTAACCAATACCATATTTATCGCATTAGAAATGTATAACTTTTTCATATTTGTTTTTAAACAATTAGAATTATTTGACGCAAGATATTTTTATCCCCTATCCTTCTAGAATAACTATTATTACGCAGACCTAATTAATCAATTAAAGACTTTACTGCATGTTTATTAACGCAACTTCAGTGTGTTTTTACCTAATTCTTATTTTTAGTAAAAATAATCTTTTCCTTTTATTTTTGAACCTGGATTAAAAACAAAAAAAATAAAAGAATCTCGTTAAATAACCATGCTTTGCTTCAATTTTCAATAGTAAACTACAAAATTAAATAAATATTTAAACCATACCACCTTAGATAAATTTTTAGAATATCATTGAGAATGTTTCAACCCTAGTTGGAAAAGGCTAAAATGAATTACTTTCGGAGAAGAAAAATTATCAGTTGACACTACACTTTTCTCTTACTTCACCTGGAGAACTTTAATCTAGATATCTATAAATGTACAAAAAGTGAAACAAGAACAGATGAAAAGAGACCAAGTATATTTTTTTTAAAGTTTGAATTGAACGCTTCGCGACTATATCTTTTTTATAAAAAAATATCATATCCTCAATTAACTTAAATGAAAATGAAGGAAACATGAAATCAAATGTCATCAAAACTTGCACTCCCTCAATACTGATGTTAAAATGATCGCTGAACTACAAAGTTGAGTGGGTGCTGGGAGTCCTAAGGGTATAACCGTTTACGAAGTTCGGCCACAAATTCTGTTCTAGGAGTCTTTATATCAATATTGGCCTCCAGGTCTTTCAATTGCACCACGCCTTCTTCTTTTACTTCCTGCTCATAAACAAGTACCATCCAAGGGATCCTTGATTCTTTTGCATATTCGAAGTGCTTCGTTCTTCTTTTATGGACCAAGAATTCTGCTTTCACCCCGGCATCCCACAGTTCTCCAGCTAGCTCTGCAGCAAGTGTTAAATCATTCCCCAATATGCTCACTAGCACTTCTGTCTTGGTTGGACGAGCAATCTAACACAAACAACAGAAAATTAAGACATACTACAAAAGGGAAAACAAATCTACAAAATAATGCCTAGACAATGCCACTGTTCAAATTTTCTTGGCCATGAAATAAACCGAGACGTTCACAACATGAAAGGAACACGTAGATTGTAGATTATAAACGCTTCGAGAAAGCTAGTAACAAAAGGAGACAACCAGGACATCAGTGTTATCATTATTAAATGCAGCAAAATGATGCAGTTTAACTGTTTCCACACAAACAGCAATGTTAGTTACATACAAAAGTCTGTCAGTAAGTGCTACCATGCATAACAACTCATCTTAATAGGAAAATATTGGTTCTCAGTACATGGGTGAAGACACCTACATGGATCTTTCGATAAAAATCAAATTTGACCCACTACTTTTAATAGTGTACTACATATATTTGGGTATCACGTGAGTGAGTGCGTGCACCATCGCATGTGTATCACCCCAATTAGAATGTTTGGTACACCATATCGAACTGGGTTTTGCAAGGATCTTACTTGTTATGGACTCTAGTTTCATTGACCTGGAGACGTGTTCTTTGTCCTACTGCCTCTTTTCTGTACTCTTTGCCTCTGATCTTTTTTTTTTTTTTCTTTATTTTTACGCTTGCGAAACTATCTAAAAGACCAGGAAAGTAGACAGTGGTGTTGCCTAATTCCTCAGAAGAGACATTCCTCAAGTCAACTTCAACTAATTTGAATCACAAACATCTCTAGTAACGAATCATGCATACTGCATGGGTGCATATATTTGGCTATTTAGATTGGTTCATTCTTAATAGATAATAAAGCTGATTTCTACAAAGTGAACTGGTTCATATTCAAACACTTTAGTTTTTTAGGCCTTTCATGATAACTCATTAGTTGAAAACCAAGTCAAACCCTAAATAAAATTACTGAACCTGGAGTACTAGACTAATAAATATTTAATTGTTTAAACATAAGCATCTAAAAAAATTACTCATCACTAATCAAACATTTTGATCACCTGGTTCTGATCCTTTTGTTGTTGCTCCATTATGGCAAACACTCTCTCAATTCCCAGGCTCACTCCAACTGCCGGCACTGTCTTTGAACCGAACATCCCTATAAGGTTATCATATCGCCCACCAGCAGCAATTGAACCAACCTGTTTAAAACCACATTTCCATTGCCGAATATAAGTTTAAAATCTCAACAAAAACAATGTAAATGGAACGCAGGAACAGAGTATTTGTACAACAGAGTATTAACATGTTTAGCTTGTTGCATTTAATGATGTGCAACATAGGGAACATCCACTATACCTAAGCATCCATAATGTATTGTGCCCCCAAAAGGATGACAAAGGTAAGAGAGAAGAAACATTTTAGAATGGAGAGAAGATAAAAAGATATGAAAAATACCTGAGTGCCTCCTTTAAAAGCAGCTTCAAATATAACTCCAGTATAATAATCCAGACCTCTGGCAAGACTCAAGTCAAAAACCACCTTATCAATCCGTTTTGATTTGTCCAGAGCTATAAATAAAATTTCCAGTTCCTTCAATGCTTCAGAAGCTCCTTCGTGTTTTGAGAAATCACTACCCTCATTCATAAATTTAGATAACAATGCTAAGGGAGATCCTTTTTCCTTAACAAAAGTTTCAATTCTGTCAGCCGTCTCAGCAGTTAATCCTTTTTCTTCCACCTGCAACATCACAGTAAAAAGCACATTACCATAATAATATAATAATGAAGTTAAATTAAAAAATTAACTTCCAGATACTAACAGTTAATATGGAATGTTACAAATTTTAGCATTATACCTAAAAATAAGACAACAATAATGATTTAGTCTCAATGACCTAAGCCAGCGAATGGAGGATACCTGTATAGTTCTATAGATATGTATGTGTAATAGTATTCTTATTTATCCCATCATAAAAATATATGACATCTACCAATTAACTCACTAGCACAAAAGCAAATATCAAATACAAAAAAAAAAATAAAAAAAATAAAAAAAATACAAGCAATGCAACAACCACAAATCTACTTAACAAGCTAGACCCATAAATCAATGAATATAAGGAGACAGGATATCAAATCATATTAATCAAACAAGACAGAGTCATGTAGATCACAATGCATTCAGAATTGATGAGAAGTAGATCACAAAATTTCTGTATGTTTGACCCAGCTTTTCTTGAGCTTATCTTCTTAAAAGAAGAAGTTGGGTCAAAGACTTTTTCTTAATATAAATAATAAATAAACAACTTACTTTCATCGAACAAAATTTGAAAAAGCAGGTTTTAGGGGGAGTTTATGCAAAAATTAATCAGTCTCCTGACCTTAATTACCTTTATTTTCTACTTATTTTAAATTATGCTTGTTTACAGTGATATCATTATTTATTTTTAAATTAATTGTTTATAAACTTAAGACATATTAATTACTTCCAATATATACCGACATTCTGAATCATATTAACATAAAATCTTTATTATCTTATAAAAATAATATAAAGTTTTTAAATATTTTATTTTCTACAATCAATATTTAAATTTATTTCATCATTATTATTATATGCTATACAATAATATGGTTGTAAATCATCAACAAAATTATTTTTTATCAACTAAAATATTTCTTGACGTTTCTAAAAATAAAAAATTTAAATGTATAAATTTAAATACCTTTATGTATTTTTGTTATAATTTAAATAAAAAAATTTCTAATTATATTAATTTTACATAACTTCAGTAACCTTTTCAACTCCAACCTCCTCAAATTCAATACGTCAGATCTTGTTACCAGTAACTTCCAAATAGGACATGAATGAATGGGAAAATTAAAATTTTTCTTAGAATCCAGACAGCTCAGGGACGAAGAAACCACAACAGAAAAGAAAAAAATCATATACAATGAGGCAACCATTAAGACACTAACAGTATGTTTGCCTCCTCAACAAATCATAAAAGATTTACCCAAAAAATATTAAGGTAGTAAAAAATGAAATCAATTCCTAAACAAAAACTGCTACCCATAAATAAAGCAGTAATTATGAAGTATTTTAAAAAAGAATACTGAATAAACAAAGCCTATATCATTCAAAATCTGCAACAGAAGATATAAGATAAAAAACTTTAACTAATGTTCCAATAAATAAAATTATAACGGAAATAGACACAAACAGCATATGCCCTTACCATTTCTTTTTTTATCTGTTGAAAAGACTGCTTGTCTAACTTGTCAATGCTTGAACATATTGTCCTAAACTTTTCAGGAGGTACACCACATATTTGCATCATGCCATCCAGTAACTTTCTATGATTCAACTTTATCTGAGAAAAAAAGTCAATAAAAAGGTCAAACATAAACACTCTTACCTGAGAAAATCACATATGACATAACTATAGATAATGAGTTATGATGATAACCAGACCCCAAATAGGTATTGACGGAACATTATGAAATTTATGAACTCAATAGTCAGTTCTACGATTTCACAAAAACAATACTTCTAAAGAGTGAATATTATGAAAACCTACCTCATATTCCCCAATGTCCAGCTCATCAAGTAGTTCAGTCAAAATCCTAACGACCTCAAAGTCTGGGCCCATTTTTTCAGGTGGAGTACCAGCAATATCAAAATCGCATTGATAAAATTCACGGTATCTTCCCTTAGATGGGTTATCCCTTCTGTAAACCTTAGCTATTTGGTACCTTTTGAAAGATGTCAGACCATTCATAGCCACAAACCTAGCAAATGGAACTGTCAAGTCGTACCTCAAAGAAAGAAGCTCCCCACCCTGTCAAACATGTTGATCATAAATTAACATGAAGTTAAAGTACAACTGTATGAATGTAAACAGAAAGGGGGTACCACTCTGGCATAGAATCCTAACAGTGGTTGCTAAAAACAGAAGTCTATATTCGGCACTAGAAATAGAAAGAAGAAAAAGTCTATACGAAAACATATTCCCTGCTCTCATGAATTTTGAACTCTGAAAGCTTATTCTCACAAAGTCTCCTTGCGCAGAGAAAAGAGAAGCTTTTGTTATAAATAGCAATAAGCATATTTACCTGGTCAGCAAGATCATAAATCAACTTTGAATCTTCTCCATATTTTCCCATGAGAGTTTCTCGCAATTCAAAAACAGGAGTATCTAAGGCAGTGGCGCCATGCCTCTCAAAAACTTCCTCTATGATTGAAAAAGCTTTCTTTCTAATTGTCATTTGTTCTTTAGCAAAATCACGAGTCCCCTGATAAAGTATATTGTGAAACTCAAGGTAAGATTACCAACAAACATATCCCACCCAGAAACATACAAACGTTAAACATTCCATAATCTATAGACAACACGCATAGATTACAGTAAAAAGGAATATTAGTTCAAAGCAAGGTCTTGAGCAAAATCAATTAAAAATATGGATTGGACAATGAAGACTACCATTCTCATGTCGCTATCAGAGTGAATCATGTCTAACGAAAACCACTATCAAATTACAAATGCATTGTCATATACATGTTTCTTCTTCTCAAAAGCATACACATACAATACCTGCCCCACCTAGTCAACCCAGAGCATATTACTGCATTACAAAAACTCTAATTGACTATTCTGTTGTTAAAATGCCCACTAGCAAACAAAAGAACAGCATGCACATTTCTTCCGTTGTTCTCTGTCTCATCACATACAATTAAGCCATTTCCTTGACAATTGTCAATGAGTACACAATTTCAAATCCATTTCAATTACTCCCAAACTTGAATATTTCATAGGTCAGTCCTCAGTACTAAGGATGTAACTTCCTACAAATGATTAAACAACCAGCTCTTTTGATGAAGTAGTTAATTAAATTTAATCCTCACACCAGTCAAAATGCATTGAAAGGAAAAATTAACCAATAAACAGCCCAGACATATTTTTTCTCGGACCTCAAAGGAGTGGAAAACTTAAGCAGAATATAACACACCCAATAAACACAAAGTTAATAAAATCGAACAGGTAGCCAAAACATGGGAGAAATTACCTTAGGAATCTTGGGCAATCTTCTGCTTTCATTGCTCTCCACAACATCCTTAACTTTCAATAAAAATTCGTTAAACTCAGGTTTGGCCAAATCCAAAAATGATAGAAAATCTGCCACCCAAGTCCCCAAAGCTATCTTTCCACGACTCTGTAACCTCTCCTTGAGCAATGCCAAAATTGAGCCAGTCCCTTTCCCCAAGACAACTTTCTTCTTCTTCTTCTCTGCTTTCGAGTTCTCCTCTACTTTGGGATTCTCACCATTTTCCTTAGCACCTTTTATCACCTCATTCAACTCAGCAGCCTCAAGCACCGCAACCGCCGTCACAGCTTCCCATGCCACAACCTTCCACACCAGCCCCAACAGCACAAAGACCTCGTGTGCAAACTTACCATACTCCTTTCCCAAAAACAAGCTAACAGCCTTACTAAAACCACTGCTTAAACCCTCTTCAACGGGGCATTCATTCCCAAAAATTTCCCCAACACCCAATTTCAAATCATCACCACCAATACCCTCCAAATTACTCTTCGCCCGTTCCAAACTACACTTACCGAGTTCAAACAATGCTGCCGCCAGTGGCAGCAGCACAGTGCACACAGCTTCCTCACTCCCAACAGCGCTCTTAACCCCCGAATTCAACTCAACACGCATCCTCGAGTGCACGGCCTTAGCATGCTCCCTCACACTCGCGTGAACCTTGGGAACCCTCGCGACGGATCCAACCTTCTCCTTACCAACCGACTTGGAGCCGTTGAGCAGAACCCTCAAGTCCGCGGCCACGCTAACCTCCTCCTTGGAGTTATGTCCATCGCCAGAATCCATCAAATTGAAGGCTGCCACGTCAGCCTTCAAGGCCTCGCAGGATAACGCAGCTGCCACGTCAGCGAACGCGGCAATCGCGGCGGAGCGGTGGTCGAGAATGGCGGAAATCCCGAGCAGTGTGGAGCAGGTTAGTTCATCTTCCGAGACGAGGTCAGCGTCATCGAATCGGAAATTACTAGGGTTGGAATTGAGGGTTTCGGCGAGGAGGAGGGGAATCCGAGAGGGAGCGTTGGAAATGAGGAGGCTGTTGAGGAGAACGAGAAGGAAGGCGCGGGATTCCTCTAGGGTTAGGAAATCGGGAACGGTGATGCTGTGATTAGACGAAGACGACGTCGTTGTGGTGGTGTTCTTCTTGGAGGATGAGGAGAGTCTGTCGAGTGCAGTTGAGTCGATCCGCACTTGAGAGAGAGCGGTCGCGACGGCGCAGACGGCGGAGGAAGAGAGAGAAGAAGCCTTGGCCCCAAGCGTGACGGAAGCTTCAGCCATGGCTGTGTGAGTGTGAGGAGTGAGAAATGAGTGAAGCGAGGGTTTTAGTTGGGTTGAGTCAAAGGCGCAGGGTTCTTATGTTTACGTTGCGTTTTCTTTTTTTTCCCGACATTTTCTAATTATTTCTCCTAACAGTAAAAACAAGAAAAAAAAAACTGTGTAATAATTCGAACTCAAAAGTAATCAATTTCATTAGTTGAATTTTAAAAAAATATTATAAATACAAATGAAAAAGAGCACTAATACTTAAATTTCATAGTAGTCTATGGTGCATCTTATCCAACATGTTTCAATACAAGTGGATCTCATCTTACTCGTTAAAAGCGCGTGTGAAAATCAATTTTCAATTTCAATTCAACACGTGACATTCAAAAAATAAGATGAACGAATCGAATGTTTTTCTAACTCCTAAATTCTTCTCCAAGTGATACAATCAATAACTTAACTAACCTATATTTTTGTCTAATTAGGATGCCGTAGACGTCGAAAATTTAGTAATCGATGTGAAAAAGTTCAAACTCAAGATAGAATATGGCATACCAAAAATGTTGAACAGGTAAAGAATATGTTGTATGTGGTAAAGAATTAATAATGCGGTTAATGTTTTTGAATTTAAAAACGTCGTACTAATAAAGAAGTTGACGCTGATAACATTTTTTATGAAGTATATGTCATATAATAACTGAGTTATAAATAATCTATCCAACCTCGTGAATTTAATTTTTTTTCTAACATTCTTTTCAAAATGTAATTATTTCCTTCTTTTTACATAGAGGCTCTGTTACCAGCAAAAGTATATCTAATCAAACTATGCCTATGGTTTTAAGTTTTAGAACGAGTCAAATTAATCTGATATTTGATTGAAAACATGATTCGAAAGTTAATTTGTCGAACTTGATTTATAAACTAAACATGTAAAACTTAAGATTATAACTAAGCTCGCCAAATAAACAAGGTTGATCTTCAGTTCTGAATAATTCAACCTGATCGTATAAAAAAAAAAAAAAACGTAAAGAA
>Ga0209700_101622_pt1 | contig 46860 bp, 22 predicted proteins | sample SiratroredBW_FD_187528 | JGI IMG/M metagenome (GOLD analysis project Ga0209700, IMG submission 187528) | Root nodule microbial communities of legume samples collected from California, USA - Siratro red BW (SPAdes) (version 2) | ecosystem: Host-associated > Plants > Roots > Nodule | place: USA...
CATATATATGTATGTATGTACATATATATATATATATACATATATATGTATGTATGTACATATATATATATATATACATATATATCATAAAAAAGATAATTTTTATTTTCATAATCTTAAGTTTTATTGTATCTTATTTTTTATGTTATGTTAAATAAAATTCTTTTGTGAAACAGGTTGTCCAAAAAATTATTGTCATGGATGAAAATTTATTTTTCTAAACTAAAATAAAAAATTTACCAAAAGGTTCCCATCTTACTCTTATTAAATCGTTTTATATAATAAAAAATTATTGTTTTAATAGAAGTAATACATTACTCTCTTTTTTACTGAAAATTATTGTAATGAGTAAAAATCTAAATTTTCTAAACTAAAATAAATATTTTCTAAAAAAACATCTTGATTTTATTAAATCAGTATATATATATATATATATATATATATATATATATAATGAATTAAACTTTTTTTTAACACGTTACTCTTTTATTTATATAAACTCGAACATTTTTAGTAATAATTTTAATCATTCCAACAAAAGTTAGTCATTTTGTAATATATGATGATTCTCAATATTCATAGAAAATTTGTCTTCATACTAAATCTCAAGATTCAATATATATCTATATTATGTTTCTTTTCCTCATTTTTAATCTGTTTTGCTAATTTTGCCACATTATTTCTTGCAAAGTATCTTTTTGTTTTCAAAGTTGGACAGCAATTTTGTTTACAATTCGTGATGTTTAAGTATTAGTTTAGTGTCATTACTTTTTCTGTATAAAAAATTAATATTCTGAAAAATTATCATATTATTATTTGATACTAACAAAATTGAGTAAATTATCAAGAACATTTTATAACAATCAAATATAATTTAATTATTTTAAAGAATCATATTTTTCTTTGTAGGAATCATGTTATTCATACTAACAATTTTTGGTATCCACCATTATTATTAACACATTATAGAAAAAAGTAACATAACATAAAACTGCAAATGAAAACCCTCTTATCTTATTGATGATGATGTTCATGATGAAAGAAAGTTACTCTTATTAATGATGAAAGAAAGTTACTCTATGGAGTACATGGAATACTAATAAGATCATAACAAAATAGTTACTTTAACTTAATTACTAATAATCCTCACATAATAATTATTTATTATTTATTAACATACTCTAATAATTTTTACATAATAATTATTTATTAATACACCCTCAAGATGGAGCATGGAGATCAATTAAACTTATCTTGGACAATAGATGTAAGAACAATTTGAGTATGAGAGGTTTTGTATGGATGTCAGCAAACCTGTGACTAGTGTTGATAGGGAGCAAATGAAGAATACCATCACGAACCTTTCCTCTAACCACGTGGCAATCAACCTCAATGTGTTTGCTACAATCATGAAACGCAGGATTGACAACTAAATGTAAGGCAGACTTGTTGTCACAAAAGAAGAACTATAGTGGCTTGAGGAGCAATATGTAAATCACAAAGTAGATAAGACAATATTGGATTTCATAGGTTGTCGATGCGAAAGCACAATATTCAGCCTCAGAGAAGGATCGTGAAATTGTGTGTTGCTTCCTGGATCGCCAAGAGATTAATGAATCACCAAGAAAAATGCAGAAGTCGGAGCGGCGAGTTTTAGGGCATGATGGCTAGTCTGAGTCACAAAAACATTTTAGTTGTAAAGGAGAATCATTAGGAAAGAAGAGCCCCCAACCAAGATTAGCTATGAGATAAAAAAGAACTCTGAGTGCTGCTTGGTAAGGAGCCATTATAGGATCGAATAAGAACTATGAGAGATGATTGACAGCAAAAGCAAATGTTGGGCCTAGTGTTGGTCTGGTAGATGAGTTGTCCAGTGAGTCGTCGATACATGGAAATGTCTTCAAGGAGAGGACTCTCTTTGGAATGAAGCTTTATTTGAGGATACATAGTAGTGGTAGGAAGTTCGTATCCTAACAAGCTTGCAGCATCTAGAAGCGCTAAAGTGTATTTCCTTTGGTTAAGGAAGATGCCCTTGTTTGATCTAGCAACTTTTAATCCAAGAAAAATTTTCAGTTGACCAAGATCATTAATTTTGAATAAATAATCAAGTTGAGACTTGACCGAAGCAATCTCTTGAGCATAATTCTCTGTCAAAATCATATCACCAACATAGACAAGGATGGTTGTGAATGTACCAATAGCAGATTGTTTAGTGAATAATGAAAAATCAGACTCTGATTGGGTATAGCCCGAAGCTATAAGGACTATAGATAACTTTTCATACCACTGTCTACTAGCTTATTTAAGACCATAAAGAGATCTTCTCAGCTTGCAGACATGACCAGGTTTTAGGGGAACTACACCTTTAGGAACCTCCATATAGACTTTTTTATGAAGATCTCCATGCAAGAAAACATTGTTGACATCAAGTTGTTCAAGGAGCCAATTTTTAGTGGCTGCAATGGCCAGTAAGAGCCTTACAGTAGTGATTTTAGCCACTGGAGAAAAAAGTTTCTCTAAAATCAATGTCTTCTTATTGTGTGAATCCCTTGGCTATTAGCCTAACCTTATACCTTTCAATTAAGTCATTAGCCTTTGTTTAGTCTTATACACCCATTTGCATCCCACTATTTGTTTTCCAATCAGAATGTCAGAAAATTCTCAGGTTCCAGTTTGAACTAAAATATTAATCTCATCATCCATGGCTTCCTCCAGTTCTCATGCTTCATTACCTCTGCATAAGTATTGGGTTCTATAATGGAAGAGATACTAAATGCAAAATCTTGATGGTTGTTTGAAAATTTTGAGTAATTAGCAAAAGTGGAAATAGGATATTTAACTAAAGAGAAATTTTTGCTCTCTATGCCCGCAGCTACGTTGCAATGAAAATCCTCGAGGTAAGCAAGAGGTTTGGTGCTTCTAGTGGATTTTCTTATAACAAGGGGTACAGGGTTATCAGGAGCTATGATAGTGGAAGAGGAATAATTTTGTTGTGGGATAATATATGGTGTTTGTTGGTTTTGTAGTGGTGAGGAGCATGTAAGGAAAGAAAGATTAGTGTCTTGATAATCAGGAAAATGTGACCTGACAAAATTTTCACTATTTGTATGATTGACAATATGCTTAAAAGGAAAACTATTTTTATTGAAGGAGACATTTCTGGACAAAAAAAAAAAAAAACCCTCTCTGGTGTGTAATTCATAAAGAAGTGAACTCTTGATCCCTATTCTGTGACCTAAATAAACACACCGTCTAGCCCGATGATCAAGTTTCGTCCTATTATGAGCCAAAGTCTATGCAAAGCTTCACAACCAAAGACTTTAATAAAAGCTAAATCAGGAGAAGACTTGTACAAAATATCATGGACTTTTGTTATGTAAAACCTTGTTAGGCAATCTATTAAGCAGAAAAACAACATGAGAGACTGCTAAGTTCCAAAACAATTTAAGCAAATTACTTTGAAAAATAAGAGCCCTAGTAATGCTTAAAATGTGTTGATGTTTTCTCTCTTCCACTCCATTTTGTTGTGGAGTCTCAATACAAGGCATTTGATGTTCTATGCCTTTGATTGTAAAATTGATGCAAATTAAATTCAAGTAGTCCTTGATCAGACTTAATGCATTTGATAGTAGTAAAAAATTGAGTTTCAACTAAAGTAATGAAACATTTAATACAACCATGTACTTTTGATTTAGTTTTCAAAAGCACAATCCAAGTGTGTCTAGAAAAATCATCCACAACAGTCAAAAAATATCTATGTTCATACACATAAGTAATGAGTAATGATTGCCAAATATCCATATGTAACAAATAAAAAAATTTATTGCTTGAAGAAGTGATTATAGGAAATGGAAGTCTTTTCTGTTTAGCAAGTGGACATATTTGAAAAAAATATTACATGTTTTGCTCGAAATGTAATCAAATTTTGTTGACAATACAGATAGTTTGTCCTTAGACAAGTGACCTTGTCTAAAATATCAATCATCCACCTTATTAACAAACACAGAATTTATTGAAATTGAGGCTGGAGCAAAGTATTTTCCTAGTCCCTTAGGATTTTCATGAACATAGAGTTTGTGGTGCATATTAACAAAACCAATCTTTCTCATAGTGTGATTGTCTTGTATTTCACATATTTGATCAGTAAACTTAATGGAACAATCATATTTGATAGTGCCTTTAATGTTTGCATAAAGTGTAGTTCCATTAGGTAACTTGGAATATAAGGAATAATTCTATATGTAGTAAAATTCTCTAGAGATGAGCTAATATGATCAGTGGCACCTTAATCTAAGATCCAAAAGACAGACCTTGGTAGTGATCTTAGATTGCAGAAGATATTGGGAATGCATTAGAAATGTGATGTGCATGATGTTCATTGCTAGGGGTGACAACTAACTGAGATTGCTGAAGAAGAGTCAAGAGAAAGTTATATTGCTCTTTGGTCAAACTAACTAAAGCTAGAAGACTGTTGAGACTACTCTTGGTTTGTAGGTGTCTCACTCTCATTTGCAGTTTTCATTGCAATATTGTGAACAAAGATGTTTCTCCTTTTGTAGTTTAGTGAAAAACCATGTAAGCGATAACATTCATCAATTGTATGACCTCTTCTACAATAATGTGAGCATTTCTTATTATTATAATGCTTATCATCATTGATCCATATCTTGGCTTGAGAATTTTGAGAATTTCTATTAAAGTAATCATAATATACACTAGAAGAATCATTCAATATATTTACCAGTGGATTATGGAAGGACAGAGTAGTCATATTTGTTACTGAAAATAATGGCACTTTTGAAGCCATTATAGATGATAAATTCTTGCAAATGGAACAAAATCCAAGTTGACACAATGGAGCTCTCTCAATTAGAGAGCTCTAATATCATAACAACTTTTGGTATCCACCATTATTGTTAACACAGTATAAAAAAAAGTAATAGAAGATAAAACTACAAATGAAAATTCTCTTATCTTATTGATTAAAAAAAGTTACTCTACATATAAAGTACATAGAATAACAAGATCATAATATAATAGTTAGTACAACATAATTACTAATAATCTTCACATAATAATTATTTATTATTTTGATTAATATACTCTAATGTTTATATAATAATTATTTATTAATATTTATTCATAGAGACTATTTAGTATGAAGATAAATTTTATATGAATCTTAAGAATCATGAAATATTATAAAATGACTAATATTGTTGGAATGACTAAAATTATTATTAAAAATATTTGAACAAAGAAGTAACGTGTTAAATAATAACTTTTCATCCATTATTTTTTCATTCCATTATTTTTAAAATAAGTTGTGAAGTGGTTGTATATTTCAAATATTCATTTTCTTTTCTTTAGCGAGGGCCTTTGTGATTAACAGGTCACAAATATCTACATTTTTCTAATTTGTTATTAATCTTTTATTTTAATCTAATATTTTTATTCTATTTTGTAAAAAATAAGCTTCTATCATATATATATATATATATATATATATATATATATATATATATATAATATGGTTGATAAATTCCTTCTTTACACCTTTAATGTAAATTTCTCTAATATTATCCATCAATTTTTTTGAAAACTTGTTCTTTCAAGAACAAGAGAAATTTAACCGGGTCACAATAATTCTCTATTTTTAGATTGATTTTATTCTCAACAACAGACCTAAAACAATTTAGAAAAATTATATATATATTTTAAATTAAAAAAATAGTTTATTGAAAATATGATATTTTATTTAAAATTTATTTTTTTAAAGTTTTGTAATGAAAAATTGCCTATTATATCATTGTAATTAATTTATTATATATATATATATATATATATATTAATAAATAATAATTAATTCTTTTAATTTCTGTTCAGATATTATTAATTTTAAATAATATTTTATTAACTTAAATTTTGAAACACTCTTTTTAATTGAAACAACTTAATGAAAAGAAATATTTTTTTATATAATTAAGAATGTCAATTGTTTTATTATTTTCCAATCTTATAATCTCTTTTAAGATACTTAATTATGAAAATAAATCTAAGACATTAAGATTCAACAAATTATCATCTTTCCAAGACATTTTAAGGTTTAGACATTTTTCTTTCAAAAGTACACGAGCTGATGACATTAATTTTTTAATACTAAATAAAAAAATATTTTCATATATTTTAAATTGTTCAAATCTATTTTAGAGTGTAGTAATTGTTTTATCTACATTATATAAAAAAATCAATTCTAAATGACTTTTGAGATGGTTTTATAATCTAATTCACAATACTTTGATCAAATTATCTTTTTTTCTACTACTCACGAAACTTAGGCTCTACATACATAGAATCTGATTAACATCTTTTTTATTTTTTATTTCTCTTAATAACACTCTTTGTTTTTTATTTTTCTTAGTAACACTCTTTATTCTTTAATTCCTGAAATAGCATTTGTTTTTGTTTTTTGTAATAGCACTCTTTTTTTTATAATAGTTACTAAAAATTGTGATTATTAGTTTATTAAAATTAAGATAAAAATAATGTAAAAGTAATTAAATTCAAATTTAAAAAATATAAAGAAAATAAAATAAACTATTTTATAGGTTTTTTAACTAATTAATTATAATAGGAAAAAAATGAAAAAATATTTTATTTTATATTTTATAATAAATTTAAATTTGGAATAATAAATTATATTATAGTAAATTATAATAATTTTGTGATTGTATTTTTATATTAAAATTGATATTGCAAGAAAAAAAATTATAATAAATTATAAAATTATTATTTGAATTAAAATTTGTATTTTTAGTTTGTTAAAAAAATCTAAATAATTAATGACAAAAACTAAATAAAATTTTGATAAAGATAAAATTTGATTTTTGATAAAGATAAATTTTGATTTTTGATAAGGATAGAATTTGGGTTTTTATTGAGATAAAATTTGATATTTTGTTAAAGATATCATTTGATTTTTTATATAGATAATATTTGATTTTTGATAAAGATGTAATTGATTTTTTTTATAAAGATAAAATTTGAGTATTGATAATCATAAAATTTATATTTCATTTTGCACAAAGTATTTCTATCCCATTAACTAAACTATTTAGTGAACATATGATTGTCATTTATTTTCCTCTTTATGTTCAACTGTGTATTACATCATTTTAATAATTAACAATGTTTAAGTAATAAACATAACATTTAAAAGCAATTCATAAATAAATTAAATTTTATTTAAAATTTTTAAATCATTTAATTAATATTTATTTACAAAAATACTTCAACAATTTTATTTTATTTTTGCTATTAATTATTTAGATTTATTTTTAACGAATGAAAAATACAAATTTAATTCAAATAACAATTTTATAATTTATTATAATTTTTTATTCCAATATCAATGTTTTATACAAAAAATACAACTAGTAAATTATTATAATAAAATAAAATCACAAAATCATAAAAAAATAAAAAATAATAATCATAATTAGTGTACTGACCGTACATTAATTAAAGAATAAAAATTTAAAAAAATAAGAAAGAAAAAGTGTTATTTTAGGAATTAAAAAATAAATAGTGCTATTAAGGGAAATAAAAAATAAAGAGTGTTATTGAAAGAAATAAAAAATTAAACAAGTGCTAATACGTCACATACATTAAGCAATTTCTTTAACAGAAATCGATACATATTTCGAAATTCATTTCTTTCTATATACTAAAGAAGACCTTTTAATTATTTGATTGTCATATTTATATACATTTTTTTATTATAAATTTTTACTAATCCATTTAATTGCAAATAATATGTCATATCAAATATTCGCAATGAATCAAATTTTTCATGTTTATAATTTGTTAATTCTTCTTTAGGTTTCAAACTTTTAAATTAGTAATATTTTAATAGAAAAAATAACATGATAATTTGATAACGAATCATGTAACAAGAACAGTATAACCAGTTCTCATTTTTTATTTTTACTTATATTTATACACTCAAAATAAGTAAAAGTCAACAAAAATTTTAATTTCTCAATATATTGTCCCAAGTTCCTAAATAGAGGTATTGCATAAATACATAATAATAATAATATAAAATGGTTTTTTTTTTTAAGTCTCTTCTATACGAGTGTTTATGGAATGTTATAGATACACCATTGGAAATGAATCCATCATGTATTTATTATTTTAATTAAAAATATGATTAGTAGGACTTTTATATTTTAATTATTTTTAGAAATGATTTAGGATCATGTTAGAGCAATTGTTATGAAAAGAAATTTCATATGAATATTTAAGAATCCTGATATACTGAAACATGATTAAATTTTTTTCGGATAGTTAAGTTTTCGCTGAAAATGTTTGAGTTTTTCTAGAAATAAAAAAAATTACTGTGTTACTTTAATTAAAAAATTTAATTCGTTTTTGTGTAAAATGATTTAATGAAATCAAGATAGTATTTTACTTTTATTAAAAACAAGTAATTTGTTATTATATAAAATGATTTAATAAGAGCAAGACGGTACTTTTTTAATAATTTTTTTTATTTTAATTTAGAAATATTACATTTTTACCCGTGATAACATTTTTTTTTTATGGAAAACTTGTTTCTTGAATGAATACTTTATGGAAAAACACAATTTTCCAATTTTAGATTTCTGGGAGACAAAAATTTTCCCTCCTACCATTCTTAAGTTTTTTAAGAATTTAACGGCTACATCTCATCTTAATTTGAATTCTTGAGTATTTAATCTAAAACGTCTATTATTTTTAATTTGAATTGGATTATTGTTATCCGTTGTTCTTAGTTATAAGTACTAATATAGTTATTTCAAAGTATAATAACTTTTTATTATATAGTAATTATTATTGAAAAAATTTAAAATTAAATATTTATCTCCGTCTTTTTTTCATATATTCAGATATTTGTACCAAAATATATGTTTTTTTATACAATTAATTGAGTATTTAACATAATAATAGTTATTTATCAACATAAAATAATTATCAACGAAATATCATTTAATATTTTATTTTATATTTTATAACAATACATCTATTTTATTTAAAAAAATATAAAATTAAAATTAATATAAATATTAAATTTTAACTCATTTAAAATAAGACAGTAAAATAGAAAATGCAAATACACATGTTGCCAAGTAAAAGTAAAATTCTGCAAGTAAAAGTAAAATCCTATACATTATGAAAACAAAATTATAATTCTATACAATTGAAAGTATGAAATTTGAATAGCAACCAACATTGTGCTATGCTTGTAATTCTTCTAGGAAATGAAGTAAACACCAATACATTTCCAAACATTTTTATATACAATCATCATAGTGAGGTAATATTGCAAATGATCTAAACTCTCACCATTCAAAATCGGGTGATAAAGATTTCAATAAATGTGTGTTTCATCACCTTCCAATCTTCTTATAATCAAAAGCAAAACATAATTTGCTATTTCCAAACATTTTTATATACAATCATCATAGTGAGGTAATATTGCAAATGATCTAAACTCTCACCATTCAAAATCGGGTGATAAAGATTTCAATAAATGTGTGTTTCATCACCTTCCAATCTTCTTATAATCAAAAGCAAAACATAATTTGCTATGACTTGAATGACGAAATATCCACACTATTATGATATCATTCTTGTGTAATTTATGGACTTGGAAGAAATCTTTCCACCCACCATTCAACACATAATATTTATTTGTCCATTTCTTGAATGTTAGAGTGTAACTATTCTCATGAATATCATATGCGCAAACTTGAATCCCTTTCTCAATATTTTCATCATTTCTCAAAAATGGTAAAAATGATTTTTCAACATGTTTCTTGTTAAGAAGAAGTCTATTTTGATTAACATTGACATCGCTAATTGTGAGTTGCTTTTGAAGAGGTTCACCATACTCTCGCATATACTCTCTAATATTCCCCATAGGTAACAAATAAGAAGGATTATCACCATCATTGTCGATGACATGTTCTTGTGAAGAAACACATACCTTTGATGATGAAATTTCAACGACCAAGTGATCTTCTTGATGTGTTTCAAGAACTCTACCATCTTCAAGTTTTGATGATTTTGATGATCCTTCTTCCAAATTTTGAGATTTCTTGCATCTTTTGCTACAAAAAATGTTTTCATGCCACTTCTTAGGATCTTTTTCTTCTTGCATTATACATAGAAGCTTAAGTATCGATAATTCATCTTTGGAGAATTCTTCAACAATTTCCTTTTCCATATTAAACCGTCCACGCTTCATATTCTTTGAACTACTCCTTAAAACCTTCAAACATATGTGAACATATGCGTAATAGCAAACACCTATTATATATTACAAAATAATATTTTTTTTAAGTATCAATCAAATATTAAAAGCAATATTTATCAAGATAAAATATTATGTGCTAGAAAAAGTTATATATCAAAAAAGATAAGATGTGATTACTTTATCTTTTAAAATATCAAAAAAATATTAAAAACAGATTTATTAGATATACATACTAATTAATTGCAAATTTATTTAAAATATAATTATATTTTTTTCAAGAGAATCTTTTAAAATATCAAAACCTCTTATTTATCAAAATAATCAAGAAAATATATTCCATACAAAAACAACTTATATATACGGAAAATATATATGATTGTGTGTATCTTCAAAACAAAATCCGTTAAAGTGTCAATCAATATTAGAAGTATATTAGACAAGATTACATACGGAAAATACTCATTACTATTATTTAGGATGTAGTTATTAAATTTTTTTAAAATATCAATTAAATATTAAATGCACATATTTATATTACGTATCAATCAAAATATAAAAATTACGTACTGAAATATTTATATTACATATTTATATTAGATGACATATTACGTACTGAAATATAAAAATTGAAAACATTTATATTATAATATTTTTTTAAAATAATTAAAGCATCAATCAAATATTAGAAATACATTATACAAAATTACATATCGAAAACACTCATCTACTATTTAGATTAAAATAAAAGATTAATATCTAGTTAGAAAAATGTAGATATTTGTGGCATGTTAATCACAAGGACCTCCATAATCAAAAGAAAATGATGATTTGAAAATATACGACTACTTCACAACTTATTTTAAAAATAATGTAATGAAAAAATAATGGATGAAAAGTGATTATTTAAATAAAATTACTGTCCAGAGTAAACTTTTTTTAAATAAAATAAAATTTTACGTAATGGTTACCATCTTATACTCTTATTAAATCATTTTATATAATAACAAATTATTGTTTTAATAGAAGTAATACATTACTCTCTTTTTTACTGAAAATTATAGTAATGAGTGAAAATCTAGATTTTCTAAATTAAAATAAATGTTTTCTAAAAATAACCATCTTGATTTTATTAAATCATTATATATATATATATATAACAAATTAAACTTTTTTACCACGTTACTCTTTTATTAAAATATTTTTAATAATAAATTTAGTCATTCCAACAAGATTACTCATTTTATAATATATCATGATTCTCAAGATTTATATAAATTTTTTCTTCATACTAAATGGTCTGCACGAGTAATACGATTCCTACAAAGAAAAATATGATTCTTGAAAATAATTAAACTATATTTGATTCTTAAAAAAATGTTATTGATAATTTACTCAATTTTATTAATATGAAATTATAATATGATAATTTTATTTGTTTTTGGACATGTTTATATGTTGTTTTAATAATCTTATTTCCAAATCAATCCATACTTTCATGTTAGTAATGTGTCCATAAGTTATTCCATGACTTTTTAACTTAACACTAAGATTTTTTCAATCTTTATTAACTTTGTCAGTTACTTTACTTGCAAAACAAATAACCTTAAACAATTTACAAAAAAACAATTTTTTTTTATCTAAATCTCTAGAATAAATTAGCCATCTTGTTTTATATTCTTCCCATTGGATAATTTTTGAATGTAATTTGATGTAGAGAAATGCCTAGAGTATTTATCCTTTAGAAATTCTACATATGTTACTCTAATTGGGTATTTTTTTCTACTAATAAGTATCTAAGTTTCATATCAATATTTTTCCATTGATTTGGATCATATATATTTTTAATAGTATAATCATATAGTCTTGTAATTTCATATTCGTTGTCATACTCATAATTATTATCGTGGTTTACTACTTCTTTATTGTTGTTTTCGCCTATATCTATATTCTTATCTTGCTCATTCAAATAACACTCACCTATATTTTTTAATTATTTTTTGTTTTATTTTTATAAATTTATCAATGATTGTGGTCGTTTCACAAGCAAATTAAAAGAATTCCAGTGTTGACCGCCTAACGTATTGTTAGACCATCTAACACCAATGAGATGACAGTATAGATAAGAGAAAGTTAACCTCAAGTCGTCTTTCAATAAATCCAATAGTAAATTCAAACAATCAATATTCAAAACTTATATGCGATAAAGAAAGTTAATAATAATAGTAAAATTAAAGAGTTGAACTCCATCAAACAAGCGTAAAGCAAATGCAAATTCAACAAAATCTTATTAACAAAACAGACGTCTACTGATATATCCAAAATTATATGAGTTTTTCAAAATAAATCCCCTTTTGACACAATTGCTCAATGCAAAAGATCGCCCACAGTCTCCTCTGCAATGTCCTCTCCTCCCATGTAACACACGATCATCATAGATAGGTAACAAAGCACAAATACAAACAAGAAAAGGGTAAGCCAACATACAAAAAAAATCTTAGAATAATCCAATTAATCACAAACTTCAACAACACATAAACCAATCAAAATCATTTATTTCACTCAATTTCATTCACATTTTCAACTATATGACACTGACACATATAAACAAACTTGACTCTACTTCCAGAATACTCATGCATTGAATAGACCATTAGATGTGCTCATGTCATAAAACTCCAAGCTGTGAATTCACATAGCCTCCAAACCAATGAATCATTAATCTTGTATGATAAGGTTTTATCCTGAGACTTTTCTGACCCGCTATGTTTCAAGCTATAGTCACCCAGTTCAGACCTCCTTCGACTCTCTCACCAAATGATCAATGATCATCTACTGTTTGATTCCTATTACTAGTACAGTCAGGATATTTATTGATCAGATCCTTAGACAATGCACATCCTAATTGACCTAGACACCTAGACACGTGTATTTTATTTCCTAAAAATACTATGCCTTGATCTTGACCATCTTAATCAATACTTTAACAATATCATATCATAAACATATATCTCTACTCATGTATCCATTCACTTTTCAATCTCAATCTCAAAAATATCAAAAATTACTAAATCATTAATACTATTCACTTGAAATTATAAATCAATTTATTCTATGCAATCCATACATTACACTATAAAAGAATTACACAATTAAAACAGAAAATAAAAAAATAACTCGAGAATCTCTCTTGCTTGAACGAGAATGATCCAAAGAGTACTCTAGTTCTAGTATTATTTTTGCTTAAGCGAGAATAATAATCTCGCTTGGATGGAAAGCTTTTCGCTTAAGCAAAAATGATAAAAAAAAAACACTGCACTTCCAATGCTATTTTATCCCTATATTTTAAAATTATCAAAATTTTAAAATAAAATATAACTGCTCATATATTTTAAAAGTAATTATACACTACACATTGTGAAATAGTCAATAATATTTTAACGTAATTATTATGTTTTCTATTTCTTTCAAGAAAATAGGGGTATTTCGATTTGAAATTCATATCATTAAAGTCAATTACTAAATATAATAAAAAATTAGATTTCATACACTACTTTATCTTTAATTATATTTTCAAATAAGAAAAAATGAAAATAAGGTTTTGTTAACCGTAACTTTATGCACATTTCAAGAGCACAAAAAACAGTGCCAATCACTTACTTATTTTAAAAGTACAATATACTATAAATCAGTATTATATAGTATCATTGTTAATTTTACTTATAACTATTAAAAGATAGTTGTTGGATCCATTAAGGCTGAAGTCAAAAAATTAAGTCAGTTTTTCTTGACCTTCCAAAGAAGAACAGTTTCTAATAAGAGCCTACCTGTTTTTCTTGGTGGGAAGGATATCCTGATTACTCAGCAATTTAAATAATCACTTTTCATTCATTATTTTCTTTATAATTATACTGATTACATTTTTTCTAAAAAATAAGTGAAGTACTTGTATATTTTCAAATCATCATTTTCTTTTCTTTGATGGAGGGTATTTGTGATTAACTGGATCTACATTTATTTTTTATTTTAATCTAATATTTACAATTTTATGTTAATCTAATATATATATTACAAGATCAATCAAAACTCAATAAACAATAAAATATTGACTGATAAGTTCTTTCTTTAGAGTTTTAATATTAACTTTTCTAATATTGTTTATTGATTTTTTCATAACTTATTTTTGGGTAACCTTGGATTTTTTGATTAATATTATTTTTAACATATAGAATTTTTGTTGAAATATTGTTGATCTTAAATAAAATTTTATTAATATAAGTTTTGAATTTTTTTTAGCTGAAACAACTGATATTAAAATTGTTAATTTTATTATATATATATTTGAAAAATAATTTATTATTTTTATATAATTAAAAATGTAAAAAGAATATAATTTATAAAAATTGTAGTTAAAAATAAATAAATAAATGGTGAGTTAGAAAAGTTTGCAATATTTTTATTATAGAAAAAATAAATAAACATATTTTTATGATATTTGAAGTATAAAATATGAATCACTAGTTATGATTTTAGAAAACTTGTAAATAATATATGAAGTTAAGATTGTAGTTAAATACAAAGTGAAGTATTAATATACGATGTCATGCTTTTGAGCTTGTTCATGTAACTTAAGTATTAATTTTGTGTAATATAATATATAATGTGTAAAGCAAAAGTAATATTTAAATAAAAAAAACCTGTGTGCAGATGAATTATATATGACGAACTATAAGTGTGAATGTATATTTTTATGAAGATCATTTTTAAACTTAATTTTGTTTGTACTTCAAATTGTGGTATTGAAGTATTTAGTGTATAAGATATGAGATTTAAAGTTTATTGTATTTCAACTTTCATTTGTGAAAATTAATTATATTACCCATGTAGTCAACATGGTTATAAAAATAATTATGTGTGTTTAATATATGATTTCCGAAAATTGGTCATATGAAATATAGTTAACCTAATTATGAAGAAAAATAATTTACATTTTTCTATGACAACCTTTAGTAAAATAAGATAAACTTATTAATTTGAAGATTATAATTATAATTTTTTTCTGTGTTTTAAAAAAATTGTAAATATTATATAAGAATATTAATTATATGTGATAATAAGAAAATAATTATGATTTCTAATAATTTAGAGTTTTTATTTATAATACTCAGTTTATAGTCTATATAATAATTATTTAAAATATATATTTAGTTTTTATGAATCTTACTAATTTTTTTTAAATATGACAACATTATGATAATGATCACTTGTAATTTTTCAAAATTTATAAGTATTAAAGTAAGGACATATTGTTTTGGATAAAAATATAGAAATCTGCAAAATAATTACATGGTAGAAAATAAAAAATATTTTCTAATAAAAAATAAAATATGTAATTAAAGTTCATAAAATTTGAGTAATTTATCATATAACTAATTGATATCATGTTATTAAAGGTACTTCTTCATTAGACATCTTATAAAATGTGGTTAAATAAATAATATATTTATCTTTATATAATTGATTAGAATTTCATAGAATGGTATTTGACATGATTTAATAAAGTGATGATAAAAAAAAAAATTATACACATTGTTTCAAAAAATTATTATTTTAGGAAAATATTATTACGTATTATTCAGTATTAAGTTGTATTTTATTTTTAGAACTTAAAATCTTATAAAAATATATTATTTTTTATTTTAATATTAATTATTTTTTATTTTAATATTAATAAGTTATGATATTCTATCTTATGAATAAATTTTAATAAAATATTACTTATGACAAGAGCTATATGTGACTGCATATATTATTCGATCTTATCTTAACTAAAAAGTTATTTTTATTTGTTACAAAACATTTCTAAATCACTTGTGAGTTTGTTTGACCAAAGTTTTAGAAATAAAAGAATTTTTTTTAAAAGATATTATTTATTATATTTGATGATAATTTTTTCATGTAAGTCATGAAATTGGATTTGTTTCTTTGGTCGGCTGCTTTTCTTTTCTTTCGTTTTAAAATAAAATATTTTTAAAATGAATAAATTCTAAAGTTAATAATATTTGAAAATAAATTTAAGAAACTAAATCTAAAAGATAAATTTTCTGTTCAAGAAACCAGAAAATAACTAATAAAACCCTAGAGTTGTTTCTGCTGCAGCGTGGCTTTGGAGGTTCAGCCGCGAGACGTGCGTTGCTGTGGGAGGTGCGGCAGCGGGAGGCGCCCTTGAACAAGGCGCCGCTGCGAGAGGTGCAGAGGAGCTGCCGCGAGGCGCAACCGCAACAGAGACTTGCCGTTACAAGAAACTCCGGTGCGAACGCTGCCGTTGTGAGATGTCCCCATTCCGTCGCACAGCTCACTTCTTTTCTTCTCCGCACTTGGTTTCTTCGTTTTATTGTCTCTGTCTCACACTTCACTGTCCATTCCTTTCTTCTCTGTGCTTGTTTCCTTTTCCCTAATTTTTTTTATTTAATTAAAGGTTTGCATTGCAATGAGTCCCAAAGACGGAGCATTTTGGAAGGCTCAGCAAACTCTTTTGACACTTTTGAAGCAATGTTCTAACATGAAGCACTTGAAGGAGATGCAGGGTCGTGTAGTACAGAGTGGTTTCCACAAGACTCCGCTTGTGGTGGGAAAGATCGTTGAGTTTTGTGCGGTTTCAGGTCACGGAGATATCAATTACGCTATTAGGGTTTTTGACAGAATCGATAAACCTGATGTGTTTATATGGAACACCATGATCAGGGGCTTTGGAATGACTCGCCAACCAGAGAAGGCCATTGACTTGTTCAGGAGAATGCTACGGGAAAAATGCGATGTGGCAGCACTTGACACTTTCACATTCTCTTTCGTTCTTAAAATCATTGGTGGATTGCGATCAGTTACACTGGGAAAGCAGTTGCATTGCAACATCCTTAAACTTGGACTCGAAACTCATACTTACGTTAGAAATTCTCTAATTCACATGTACGGTATGGCGAATGACATAGAAACTGCTCACCACCTGTTTGAGGAAATTCCAAATGCAGATTTAGTGGCTTGGAACTCTATCATAGATTGTCACGTGCATTGTCGGAATTATACACAAGCTCTCCATCTGTTTGCTAAAATGCTGCAGAGTGGGCTGCTACCAGATCACGCCACACTGGTAGTGACCTTCTCAGCATGTGGTGCAATAGGAGCCCTCGATTTTGGGAGGCGAATTCATCATTCTCTTGTACAAAGACATACTAAGCTTGGTGAAAATACCTCCGTCTCCAATTCCCTGATTGACATGTATGCAAAGTGTGGAGCAGTTGAAGAAGCCTACCACATCTTTAGCAGCATGAAAAGGAAGAATGTGGTTTCATGGAATGTCATGATTCTCGGTCTTGCGTCGCATGGTAACGGAGAGGAGGCATTAGCGCTTTTCGCAAAGATGTTGCAGCAGAATGTGGAGAAGCCGAATGATGTTACATTCTTGGGGGTTCTAAGTGCTTGTAGCCATGGAGGATTGATTGATGAAGGTAGACAGTGTATTGATATTATGGAGAGAGATTATAACATCCAACCCACAACGAAGCACTATGGGTGTATGGTAGACCTTTTGGGTCGAGCTGGTTTAGTTGATGATGCATACAATTTGATAAAGAACATGCCAGTGGAGTGTAATGCAATAGTATGGAGGACTTTGTTAGCTGCGTGTCGACTTCATGGAAATGTTCAACTTGGTGAGAAGATAAGGAACCATCTCTTGGAATTGGAACCTCACCATAGCAGTGATTATGTTCTTCTTGCAAACGTGTATGCTAGCACCGATCAGTGGAATGAAATGTCCAAAGAAAGAAGACTTATGCAGCAAAGGCGAATTCAGAAACCACAGCCTGGAAATAGCTTCATTGATATTCCTGGATTGGCGTTGGAGAAAGAAACGATTAAAACATTTAGAAAGAATTTTAAAAGTTTATAAATAATGATTTTATTGATATTAATTAAATTAATTATTTTATTTTATACTAAGATAAAAATTATAAATATATTATTTCAAATCATACAACTTTATTATAATTTATTATAAGAAAGGAGAATATTACCTTCCATAAATGAAATAAAAGATAATTTTTGTTTTTAAAATTTAGATATTATAAAAAAATAACATTTTTAGAAGTCAGACACTCTTTTTGAAAACAAAAAAGAAACATCTTAAAATATTTATTATTTTTTAATATAATAATTTTTTTCTTTATATATAATTAAATTATTCAACTAAATATTTTTTTCAACATATTATGTCACAATAAATTAAATTAAAATATAATATAGGAATAGATTCAGAAAATATTTTTCTCTTTACTAAAATTCACTACAAATGAATATTTTTGTCATAACCTCCAAAAACTCGAGTATAATTGACTTTATTGTTGCCAGATTGTACAGCTTTGTCTCCTTGGATCATTTCAATTTTTGTACAGTGAATGAGCAACCCAATTGCAAATTTAGCAACATTCAAGTGTTACCTCAGTAAAATATAATACCATTTTATTTCATATTAACGTTATTTGTAAAGATAATTATGGTATTTCTTTCTAATATATTTTGTGTTATATATGTATTGTGGATTTTAATTGTAATATTCAACATGAAATTAATCTTTTGTTAGTAATGTGATTATCTAAAAATTTTATGATAAAAGTTATCATAAAAAAATATTTAAGTACATTTTGGATCAAGAATGAAACTCATTAACTTTTAAAGTTTTACTTTAAAAAATAAAAACCATTTTTATGATTTATTAGTTAAAGTTTTCAATAGTAAGATCGTAATTTAACAAATAAAGATTATTTTCACAATCTCTCTATGAAAATTGTCAAAAATATTATTTTTACAATTCACTAGTAAAAGTTATTAGTCGAAAAAAAAAGATCGCTTTTATAATCTATCACTATCCAATATGATTTTTATAATTTATCAGTAAACACTATGAACAATAGCATCTCACTATTAAACATAAAGATTGTTTGTATGATTCATTAGTGATTATCAATTATAAAGCTTCACGATCAAATATAATGATTGTCTGTATTATTGATTAGTGAAATACTCATAAAATCTCACCGTCAAACATAAAGATTGTTTGTACAATTTATCAGTGAAGACTATCATTAGTAAGTAAAATTAAAGAATGCTTTTATGATTTATCAATGAAAGTTATCAACTACAAGGCCTCAATATCAAACATAAAAATCATTTTATGATCCATCAGAAAAGCTATCAATAGTAAGGTCTCATTGTAAAAAATAAAGATTATTCTTACGATCCATCACTAAATGTTATCAATATTAAAACATCACTATCAAACATAGAATTTTATGATCCATCATCGAAGTAAGGCCTCCCTGTCAAATATAAAGATTGTTTTATTACTTTTGCACTATCTATGACAAAGCTTCAGTGTCAAATATAAAGCTCCTTCTTACAATCCACCAGAGAATGCTATTAATTGTAAGGTTTCATTTAATCACTTTTACAATCTACTAATGAATGTTATCAACTGTATCACTCAACAAATATGAGTTATTTTTACGTTTCATTAGTAAATGTTATAAATTATAAGGTTTTACTAAAGACAAGTATTTGATTTCAAGTTGTTTCATTAGTAAATGTTATAAATTATAAGGTTTTACTAAAGACAAGTATTTGATTTCAAGTTGTTATTGTTTACTCCTTACTTATTATTGAATGAGTAGGTTGATTATGAAAATATTTTTAGGCTGAGTTTAGGAAAAGAGTTTAGGAAAAGAGTTTAGGAAAAGAGAGTAAATTGAACTTTATAAACGTTTTGCTTTAAAAGACAGTGAAAACGTTTTTCGCAAAATGAAACATATAACAGTGACAGAAATAAAAAAAAATGAGGAAATGAGCTCAACGACTCTTGATTGAATTCAAGAGAATCTTTCTTACAATACAACTTCAACAGAGGCAAGTGTAGCTAAGAAAGCAATAATGGCAGAGAAAAAAAAAACAACGAAGGATGATTGCAGAAAATAATAGAGAGAAGAAGAAGGCTACACACAGCTCCCTTTCCCTTTCTTACATTTTGCTATTTATACTAGCTAATGCACCAATCAAAATCAGCTAGCCTAGAATTAGTTATCTTGGTTCTCGCACCTCTACCAAGCCTTTTTCCCTCATTTTCTATTGTTTCCTCATTTGGGCCTGTTGTACTTGGGCCTGCAATTCCAATTCCTCTGAAATCATCCTTTGAGCCTAATACGCTTGTTACATTACCTCCCCGTTTGAAACTAACCTTGTCCTCAAGGTTAAATGATGGAAAAGCTTGCTGCATTAAAGCTTCATCTTCCCAAGTGGCATGATCTTCATCATTCCCTTCCCATTGAATAAGAAATTGCTTGACTTGTTGGTGTCCTCTCAGTATAGTTCTTGTGGAAAGGGTTGCTGCTGGCTGAGCAGTAGATGACAGTGGTAAAGGAATGTAAGGCTTGCTATGATCACCTTTGCAAACTTTGAGTTGAGATATATGGAACACTGGATGAATCTTTGCTTCTTGTGGAAGAAGTAACTTGTAAGCCACTGCACCAACTTTGTGAATCACAGGAAATGGTCCAAAGTATTTTAGACCCAGTTTTTGGTTTTTTCTCAATGCCACAGAGTTCTGTCTGTATGGTTGCAGCTTGACTAGCACCATGTCACCAACCTGTAATTCCATTTGTCTCCTCTTCTGATCTGCATATTTCTTCATGTACTGTTGAGCTCTGTTTAAGTTTTGTTTCAACTTTTCAATCATCAAGTCTCTCATAATTAGTTGTTCTTGTATTGAAGGGGGGTCCTTGCTGTCAAGAGAGTATTTGATCAATGTGGGAGGATCACGGCCATAAACTACCTTAAAAGGAGTCATGTCACTGTTGTGATGATATGATGTGTTATACCAGTATTCTACCCAAGGAAGGAACTTAACCCAATCTTTAGGATTTCCATGAGTAAAACATCTCAAGTACAGCTCCAAACACTTGTTGAGAATCTCGGATTGACCATCCGATTGGGGGTGATATGCAGTAGATAAATTCAATGTAGTGCCACTGAGCTTGAATAGATGTTGCCAAAACTGGCTTGTGAAAACCTTATCTCTATCAGAGACTATGGTTTTTGGAAAACCATGTAACCTAATGATGTTTTTCACAAAAATTTCTGCCACTTGTTTGCTGTTGTAATCAGACCTTAAAGTCGCAAAGTGTGCATACTTTGAAAGTCTGTCAATCACCACCATGATCACAGTAAATCCTTGGGATGGAGGCAATGCAGTTATGAAATCCATGGCTACATCCTCCCATATTTGCTTGGGAATTGGTAAAGGTTGCAAGAGCCCTGCTGGAAGTGTATTATCAACCTTGGCTTGTTGGCAAATTAGGCAACATTGAACATGATTCTTAACATCTTTTTGCATACCTTCCCAATAAAATTGAGCAGCAAGTCTGGACAATGTTCTAGTCACACCCGCATGACCACCAAGAGGAGTATCATGAAATTCATGCAGCACCATTTTGACAATTGAATGATTTGGAGGTAAAACTATTCTGGATTTCCAAAACAATATTCCTTCCTGAACAGAATAGTTAGGATGAGGTGGTTTATCTTCAATGCATGCCTCCATTATTGCCCTCAACTTAGTATCTTCGTTAACTGCTTTTCTCACCAAGTTAGTAATGTTCAACTGTGGTTGTGACCAAGCTACAAGAAAGGATCTGGAAAGAGCATCAGCCCCAACATTATCTTTTCCAGGTTTATATTCTATGGAGAAATCATAGCCAAGCAACTTATGCAACCATTTCTGTTGCTCCGAAGTTTGAATGGCTTGGTCAGTGAGGGATCTTAGACTCTTTTGATCAGTTCTGATGATAAACTTGTGACCAAGTAAGTAGTGTCTAAACTTCCCAATAGCCTCAGTGATAGCATAGAATTCTCTTGCATATGCTGATTGTTTCTGCATCCTAGGTGTGAGTTTCTTAGAAAAGAAAACTATAGGGTGGTTGTTTTGGCTTAAAATGGCTCCAATTCCGGTCCCTGATGCATCAGTTTCCAGCACAAAGGGCTTTGTGAAATCTGGAAGAGCCAAAACAGGTGCTTGAGTAATAGCCAGTTTGAGAGTTTGGAATGTCTCAGTGGCTTGAGAGGACCATTGGAACTGGTCTTTCTTCAACAAGTCAGTCAAGGGACTTGCAATGCTAGCATAACCTTTGATAAATCTTCTGTAGTAACCTGTTAAGCCAAGAAATCCCCTCAATTGTTTGACGTTAGCAGGGCATGGCCACTGTAAAACAGCCTGAACCTTATCTTCCTTCATAACAACTCCTTGTCCTGAAACTGTGTGTTCCAAGTAATCTACTTGTTATAGTCCAAATGAACATTTGGATAATTTAGCATACAATTGATGCTGTTTCAGGACTTGTAAAACCACTTCCAAGTGTTGTAAGTGCTCTGTCCAAGAGGGACTATACACAAGGATGTCATCAAAGAAAACTAAAACAAATTTTCTTAGAATTCCTTGGAAAATGTCATTCATTAGAGACTGGAAGGTGGCTGGTGCATTTTTCAGTCCAAATGGCATAACAATGGTGAGTTCTGAATGCTGTCTTATATCTATCTTCATCCTTGACCAAGATTTGGTGGTATCCGGATCTAAGGTCCAGTTTAGAGAAAAATTGTGCTCCAAATAGTTCATCAATCAACTCGTCAACCGTTGGTATGGGAAAACTATCCTTCATCGTAATAGCATTAAGGGCTCTATAGTCAGTGCAAAATCTCCATGAGCCATCTTTCTTTTTCACCAAGATCACAGGGGAGGAGAATGGACTAGTACTTGGGGCTATGATTCCTTCATTCAGCATATCACTAATCATCAGCTCAATTTGGTGTTTCTGGCTATGTGGATACCTATAAGGTCTGACCTTGACAGGAGGGGCTCCTTCAATCAATGGAATTGCATGGTTATGAACCCGTTCAGGAGGTAGGCCAGTTGGTACGTCAAAAACCTCCTTGTAAGTGTGCAGTAACAGTATCAATTCAGGTTCCATATTGTCAGGTAAGTCCATCCAATGATCCTGAGGTACGACAGGTTTTTCAACCTGTAATGTAAACAGTTGAGCAATAGATTGTGTGTGACTAAATCTTTTAAGGTGGTGGAATTGAGCTTCTCTGGTTAGAGGATCGTTGGCACCATGCAATGTAATGAATTTACCATCTAAATAAAACTTAAGAGTTAAGTTGCTGTAGTCAGAGATGTGAGGCCCTAGAGTAGCTAACCAAGCTGCTCCCAGTACAAGATCTGCTCCAGAAACAGGCAGTAAATACACCGGTAAGTTCAGCAAGTTTCCTTGAATTTGGACTTGCAATGCTTTCACCATTCCTTCAGCAGTTAATGAATTTCCATTACCAACCAGAACTTGAAAGTTGGGCACGGGTTCTATAGGAAGCTTAAGACAATGTGCTAGCCTTGGTTGAAGGAAATTATCGGAGCTACCACTGTCTAGTAGCACTTGTACTTCCAATTCATTGATAGTACCCGTAAACTTCATTGTTCCAAGCCCAAAGGAACCATTTAAAGCATTATAAGGGAGATGATGGTCAAGTATTTGAGGATTGTCTGCCAATGAGGTATCATCTGGTGGGTCAGGTAACTTGTCAAAATTTGCATCCTCCTCATATTGTAAGATAAAATATTGTCTATTGGGACATCTACGAGTTGGTGAGAACTTTTCATCACATGTGAAGCACAAGTTCTTTTCTCTCCTTAATTGCATTTCAGCTGTGGTCATCTTCTTGACATAGGTTGGTTTTGTTGAGGAATTAAAATTGTTTTTAGGTTTGGATAAAAGTGGTGGTAGGCTAGTGGATTTCGAGGTTTGAGAAGTGATGTGGCTTGTGTTTGGTTGGCTTGTGTTTGAGGTTTGTGTTTTCGGGAAGAAGCTGGTAGTGTAGGTTTTAGGTTTGGTAGTGTATTTTTCTTCATACAGTTTGGCCAGGGATACACTTCTTAACAATGTGGAAGGGTTTTGGGCTATAACATCTCTCTTGATATCATGTTGCAAACCTCCAACAAAGCAGTCTAGTAATGCTTCAGAGGTTACCCCTTGTACACGGTTTGCAAGTGCAATAAATTGAGTATAGTATTCATGTACAGAATGAACTTGCTGAAGCTTAAATAAATCTGATCGAGGGCACTCATAAGGGGAAGGGCCAAATTCAGTTTCCAGAGCTCAAGTAAAATCAATCCAAGAGTGAAATGGATTGGTTCTTACCTGCATTTGATACCAGGGTATTACATCTTTGTCCAAGTGAATGGAAGCTATTGTCAATCTCTGCTCATCTGGGGTGTTGTAGTAGTTGAAAAATTGTTCTGCTCTGAAAATCCAGTGAAGAACATTACTACCATCAAATCGAGGGAAGTCGAGTTTAATGTTTCAGACCTGGAAGGGCTGGTTACTCCCTGAGGTTTCTAGTGGCCTGATCATTTTCTGCAGCTCAGTTTCTATGGTCTGAAAACGTGTTTCCTGGTCCTGTGTTTTCACAACAATACTCTCCATAAGTTTTTTTATCTGTTGGTCTCTCAGATCTAAGGCATCAGACAACTTCTTAACCTGTTCAGGAAGATCCTTTAAACGACCAATTTCTCTAGAGATTTCAGTGAGGCGTGTGTTGTCTGCCATTGATGAAAGCATCAATATAACAGTGACAGAAATAAAAAAAAATGAGGAAATGAGCTCAACGACTCTTGATTGAATTCAAGAGAATCTTTCTTACAATGCAGCTTCAACAGAGGCAAGTGTAGCTAAGAAAACAATAATGGCAGAGAAAAAAAAAACAACAACGAAGGATGATTGTAGAAAATAACAGAGAGAAGAAGAAGGCTACACACAGCTCCCTTTCTCTTTCTTACATTTTTCTATTTATACTAGCTAATGCACCAATCAAAATCAGCTAGCCTAGAATTAGTTATCTTGGTTCTCGCACCTCTACCAAGCCTTTTTTCCTCATTTTCTATTGTTTCCTCATTTGGGCCTGTTGTACTTGGGCCTGCAATTCCAATTCCTCTGAAATCATCCTTTGAGCCTAATATGCTTGTTACAAAACATTTCAAGAATCTTAATTATCAATGGTGTAAGATGCAATGCAGAAAATAAATCGATGGAGTTTCCAATAAACCAATTTATTTTTTGGCAGAACAAGCAACAAACAAATCTATATACAAAGATAACCAATAGGCACAACAGAATTAAAATCCAGTGATCAAAATATGCAGAATACAATGGAAACAACCACAATTTAATATAATATTCAACCTAAGAGATAAATCACATCAAACTAGTAGCTATGCACTAATAAAAATGAAATGAACAAAAATAGCAAGACAAATATCCAAGTGTATACAACAGATTAGGCAAAAGTGAATTGAAAAATAGCTGCAATAGCTAATTTTAGAACAACAACAAAAGTACAGAACCAATACAACAATCGGCTAATCACAATATCAATTAAAATATAGTAGCACCTAATCAACAATTACAAGAATTGAAATCAAGAACACATGTAAACTAAATTTCAAAACAAGAAGACATAACACATCAATTCAATCATACCGAAACATATAGAGACATATGTAACTATAATACCTTGGTTTCCTTTCAATCCCTAGTATATTGGTTTCATTTCAACCATAATGATTACATACATAACACATCAATTTCACCATACTAAATCATATAGAGACATATGTAGCCATAGTACCTTGGTTTCCTTTCAACCCCTAGTACACTGGTTTCATTTCAATCAAAATGATTACATATAACTCTATAACTCAGACATTACACATATCATTTCAGTTCCATCACAATAATCAAAATATTCTCACATGTTACTATCTAACATCATTACTTAAAATAGTTCAATTAATCACTCCAAATCAATATAAAAGTCAAACTCATTCAGTGCTCACAGACCAGTCAGACCTGTAAGAAAGGCTTGAGCACTGAGAATAACATATTCAAGTCTTCTATCCTAAACTTCTATTTGAAAGTAACTCACTAGATAAAAACAAGTTACTAGCTTCCCTTACTTGAGATGACGATCTCTAAAACAATTCCTCCAAACTAGTTAGTGACACTAATCAAATCTCTAGGGATATAGAACAAGTTATCCAAACAAAATCAGATTTTAGTATGATCTTATTTAATTTGAGAGAAATATTTTTTTCAAATGTGGCTATCATGATTGATGATAAAAATTTAAGAAAAAACATAGAATAATGGATCTTTAGAGTAAATAGGAACTTACTCAGTTTGAAGTTCTCATCAGATAGAAATGTTCTTGAGCTCCTTAGCTATTAGAGGGTGCAATCAGATTCTAAAACACATAAGATAAAGAAACACATAAGATAAAGAGGAAAAAAAACTAAAAAAAAGGGAGGGAGATTTTGAGAGTGAGAGAGAGGCATATAGGAGACACAGAAGAAAATGTTGTGCATAAATTAAAAGTTATTAATACTTTAAAATAATTATATTAATACTTATTTATATAAAAAAATAATCCAATTCAAATTAAAAATAATAGACCGTTAAAATTAAATACTAAGAATTCAAATTAAAATAGTATGTAGCCGTTAAATCCTTAAAAATATTCACAAGAATGGTAGAAATAAATTTTTTTATCTCTCAGGAATCTAAAATTGAAAAAATATGTTTTCCATCAAACATTCATTCAAGAAACAAGTTTTCCGAAAAAAAAAAAAGTATTGTCATGACTGAAAATCTGATATTTCTAAATGAAAATAAAATTTTACTAAAAAAAGTACCATCTTACTCATTACACAATAACGAATTAATTTTTTTAATAAAAGTAACACATTAACTTAAGGTTATTATAATGAGTGCAAATCTGCCTTGTTTAAATGAAAATAAAATTTTACTGAAAAATACCATCTTGATTTTATTAAATCACTTTAAAAAATGAATTAAATTGAGAATTCTGTTTCCATAACTCAACAATTTTATTTAATTTTTCTACTACTTATTTTTATATTTTTTAACAAACTAAAAAGTTCAAAATTTAATTCAAATATCAATATTATAATTTATCATAATTTTTCCTTCAATTTCAGTTTTATTATAAACATATATTTACAAAATTATTATGATTTATTTTCTTCAATTTAAATTTCTTAAGAAAATATAAAATATAAATAATTTATCATTTATATTTCCATTATAATAAATTAATTCAGATGTAATTCTCTTTATATTTTTATTATCCTTTCAAAATTTTAATTTCATGGTTTCTATAATATTCTATTTTCATCTTAATTTGAAACCTACTAATAATTACAACTTTAATTTTATATAAATTTAAGAAAAATATATAATTTTTTTTACATTTTTTTATTTACCACTCTCTCATTCACATTAAAAATAAATCATTCCAAATTTTAATTCAATTTTTAATAAAAAATTGTATTGTAAACTATTTTTTATTTAGAGAGTATTTTTTAATAGTTTAAGTTTAAACAAAGAAAATAATTTTAGAAAACGCAGCTGGAAATATTTAATAAAAATTTAGATAGTTTTTCTAGAAAATATTTATTTTAACTTAGAAAATTTAGATTTTCACTCATTAGAATAATTTTCAGTAAAAAAAGAGAATACTGTATTACATCTATTAAAAGAATTATTTGTTATTATATAAAATGATTTAATATGGTAACCTTTTGGTATAATTGTTTAGTTTAGAAAAAATAAATTTTCACCCATGACAACAATTTTTTGAACAACTTGTTTCAGAAATGATTGTTTTCCGTAAAAGATAAACCAAATAAACACAAATTTCACCACTGTTGTGAATTTTCGGAAAGATTAATGGTTCCATGTTATTTTAATTTGAATTCTTTAGTGTTTTAATTATATAGTCTATTATTTCTAATTTGAATTTAGTCTATTATAAGTTTAAATATAATTATTTCAAAGTGCAATAACTTATAACTACAGAGCAATTATAATGGAAAAGTTTAACATTAAATTTATTAAGAATATCTCCATTTCTGAATAATCCATTTTATATGCTGATTTAAGAGTTTAACGTCCGAGTCTTATAAAATATTTTATTCAACATAACATAAAAAATAAGATAATAAAACTTAAGATTATGAAAATAAAAGATTTCTTTTTCATAAAAATATATATTTCTATCAATAATCAAATAAAACATTAAAGAAAATGTAGTTTTATAGGACCAGTACATTAGAATAAAAGCTAAAAAGATATTAAAAGTATTTAATATAGTAAAACATGCAAATTAAATCAAATTAAAATATAATAAAAATACTCTTAGGTTTTGTTTGGTTGAGGAAGTGGATTTGAGGGGGTGGATTTGAGGGGATGAATTTGAGTGGATTGTGTGTGGATATTAAGGTTGTTTGGATGAATGGATAGATAGTAAGATTTGAAGGAATTTGAGGAGATTGATTATGAAAGTTTGGGAATGATTTGATATTGTTTTAATTTTTTTAATTGATATATTTTAGAAATTACTAATTGACCCTTGTGCACATGGCAAATCCTTAACCCACTTAAAGGGGTATTCTGTAATTTCCAAAATCATGATCCACTTACAAATTCCACTTCATTTATGAAGGCTATTTAGTAATTTCAAGTTTCATCTCTTCAAATCTCTTCACCTATACCATCCTCCAAATCCTTGTCATCCGTTATCTCAAATTAGGTCAACTAAACAATCTCCGTCCCCTAAATTTATCATTTTAAACAATAAATCCCTCCAAATTAATTCAACCAAACATAATAGAATGTAAATCCTTTTTACATGAGTTGACTACATACACATTCTTTTTTGTAATTGCACACACCATGTGTTAAGTATCCATTTTTTTTGGGACAAACAGTGAAACACTTGTCATTGTCTTCGCAGTTGTTATATAGTATTTCTACGTAAATCTCGTATGTTTTTGCAAGCCTTCCCTCTACCATTTTCGATGCTCTTCCTTCATTTTCTACATAACACAAACCATATTCAATATTCAACTATATTCAAATCAAATAAATCAAAAATATAGATTGAAACCAAAACATACCTATGGTGGTTGAAAGAACTAGTATCACCATGAAAATTGAAATCAAGATCTTCATCTTAGTTTGATTTCACAACGATGTACCCTTTCTTCAATTTGATTCTCTTTTGGTCCACCTCATACCATATTGATGGAAAGGTAAGGTTAGGCAGCGAAAAAATTACACAAATTTAAATAAATTACACAAATTATATGCGCAAAAAGTAAAACATTTCCCAAAAGAAACATAATATATGGAAATGCAACAAATTCTAGTGAGTATAAAAATAAAGATGTAAGAGAGAAAACCCCCAAAGAGAGGACATCACACCAATTTTTAATGTGGAAACCCCCAATGAGGGGGACAAAAACCACGAGACCCAGTCAAGAAAAAGTCTCAACTATAAAATTATCAAATAGTACATAGAAGCACTTTTGAAAAAATAATCTTAGTTTTACTCATAGACAAATAGTGAAAAATGCTTAACAAGTAAATAGAGCGAATGAGTAGCCATCCAGAGTACACAAGAACTATAAAATGGCAAAAACGACACAATTTGTTCTACTCACTCTTCTTGTATGAGAATAAAAGCATTAAGTTATTCACTTAAACCTATTGGGCTTCCACAATATTTTTATTTTAAAATAAAATATTATTGGGCCTGAGAAAGATTTTTGGACATATTATTCATAGATAACATTTAGTATTTAGTATGAAGAGAAATTTTGTATGAATATTGAGAATTATGATATATTACAAAATACTAATTTTATTTGCATGATTAAAATTATTACAAAAATGTTTGAGTTTTATTGAAAAATTCAATTCGTTATTATATAAAATGATTTAATAAAATCAAGATGTTGTTTTTTTTAGTAAAATATTTATTTTAATTTAGAAAATCTCATTATAATAATTTTTTCAGTAAAAAGAGAATAAGGTATTGCTTTTATTAAAACAATATTTAGTTATTATATAAAATGATTTAATAATAGTAAGATGGTAATTTTTTAGTAAAATTTTTCTTCTAGTTTAGAAAAAATAGATTTGCACACATGACAATAATTTTTTGGACAACTTGTCTCATAAATGAATGTTTTATTTAAAAAGATAAACTAAATACACAAATTTTCAACTTTACATTCTTCTTGGAAAACAAAATTTTTCCTTATACACCATTGTTGTGAATTTTCGTAAATATTTAATGGCTTCATATTATTTTAATTTGTATCCTTTTAATTTGTATTATTTTAATTTGAATTCTTGAGTATTTTAATCATACCGTGTACTATTTTTAATTTGAATTGAATTATTATTATCAGTTGTTCTTATATAAAATAAGTATCAATATAATTATTTCAAAGTGCAATAGCTTATAATTATGTAACAATTATGATTAAAAAAATTAAAATTAAACATTTGTTAAGAGTACCTCCATTTCATGATGATTCACTGGTTTATAATATTAGGATTTGAGTCTTATAAAGTTTTCTATTTTCTATTGAATATGATAAGAAAATAAGATCCGATAAAACTTAGGATCATGAGAATAATTTTTTTATTAAAAAAATATATTTCTGCTAATAATAAAATAAAATACTAAGAGTGTAAATTTTTATAAGATCATTATCTTAGAGTAAAAATTATAAAAAAAAATTAAAAAGTATTATGACATTATGAAATATAAATTAAATTAAATTAAAATATAATAGAATGACTCGTGGAAGGAAAGGCTCTGCTTGCATCTTCATCTTATTTTGTACCATGGTATACTTGGTGAGAAGTTAATAATTATTCATGACAAGTTCAAAATAAGACAAAAAAGAAAAGGAGATTAGAACCATAAGCATAATATGAAACAATAATTTTATTTGTAGAATCCAACACTTTTACATGTGAAGTAACATTAAAATTGTAATTGGAAGAAGATGAAATATTTAATATGGGTGATGGCACACAATTTTTTTTTTAATTGCATACGATACTTGCTAAGTATCCATATTTCTTGTTGCAAATAGCTTTACATTTATTGTATAATATTTCTATGCAAATCTTGTACAATGTTTTTCTCAACCTTTGTTCCTCTACCATTTTTAATGGTTCTCCTTCATTTTCTACACAAAACTAACCATATTCAATAGTCAACCATTATTCAAATAAAAAAAATAAAAAGAATAGATTAAAACCAAAACATACCAATGCTAGTGGAAAGAACTAGCACCGCCATGAAAATTGAAGTCATTGTCTTCATCTTAGTTTTATTTGAGAGCAATAAATCAAATTAAAATATGATAGAATGAGTCTTAAAATGGAAATCCTAAAATTTCAGTTATACATGTAAATATATTATTGAACATTTTAAGAAGTGGAAAGAATACGAAGTGTAGATGGTTTAATATGAAAAAAAAATGTTAAAGAATTCTCGAAAGATGAATTATCGATACTTAAGTTTTTAGGAATTATGCAAGGAAAAAAATCCTAAAAAATGACATGAAAACATTTTTTTTAACAAAAGATGCAAGTAAGTTGAAAGATCATCAAAATTTGAAGATGGTAAAATTTGGTTGCAGGATCATCAAAATCATCAAAACTTAAAAGATGGTGTTGTTAAAACATATTAAGAAGATCACTTATTCGTTGAAATTTCATTATCAAAGGTATGTTTTTCGTCACAAGAACATCTCATTGACAACGATAGTTATAATCTTTTCTATTTGCTATGAGAAAGTTTAGAGAGTATATGATAGAGCATGGTGAACCTCTTCAGAAGCAACTTACAATTTGTGGAGTCAATTTTAATCAAAATAGACTTCTTAACAAGAAATATGTTGAAAAATTATTTTTACTATTTTTTAGAAATGATGAAAATATTGAGATAGGAATTCAAATTTGCACATATGATATTGGTAAGAATAGTTACACTCTAACATTCAAGAAGTGGACAAATAAATACTATGTCTAGAATTGTGGGTGGAAAGATTTCTTCCAATTTCATAAACTACACAAGAATGATATAATTATATTGTGGATATTTTGTCATTCAAGTCATAGTAAATTATGTTTGGCTCTTTGAAAATATATTTGGCTGAGTTCAAGAGGGGGTGAATTGAACTTTAAAAGATTTTTCCAATTTAAAACACTGAAAATAGTTTAGTGAATCGAAAACCTTTTCTGAATCTCAATGATAAAAGATTTAAGGTGCAGTGGTGAAATAAATCGATTTCAGGCACAAATAAATCGATTTATTTTGCTGGCAGAGAGCAAATTTCAAACAGCACACACACTAGTTGAATTTTATGCAGCAAAAATGATTCTAAACAATATTATCCAACAAAGGCAGTATGAAGCAAATTAAATCACACAATTTCAAAGTAATATATCACACAGATTCAATCACACCTAATTGCACACAAGATAGAACACAAAGAGAAATACTAATACTCAATTTGCAAGTTTATGTAACTGAGATATATCAAAAACAATATCAACCAAGAATGTCAAGTCCAATGCAACTATATCAAACACAAAAGTTCAACAGACTCATTATAAAGATGATCAATATCAAAGATTCACAATCACTTCAATAGTATCATACCAGCACATGAAAGATAGTTTTACAAATCAGTACTGAAATACTTATTTTGGATTTCAAAAATTAAGAAGAATTAACACTGCTACTATTAAGATCAGATTGGATAGTCACTAAGATTGAAAACAGATATTGAAATTCAATTACTGCAATAATAGCAGTTCTGCAAGTTATTCAGAATTCAATTGGAACAAATCAGTTGTGATTTGAAATTAAAAAACAAAGACATAATCTTTGTAGAAGAGTCATAAAACAAATTACAATTTGAGGTTTTAGTATAATATCAAAAACAGATTGCTTTTCAGTTTCAGAGATGTTACAGACCGTTGTGAAGGCAAAGTTATACCCTATTCAAATCACAAAAACCAAACCCAATGAGCATAATAGCAATTTAAACCAATTAGTCTTCAGATTATCAAGAATCAATTCTATTACCACTTAATTCCAATGAGCAGCGCAAGAACAATTTAGAATTGAAAGAGTAAGGTCAAGAACAACAGAACAAAGTCAGTTATACTGGTTCACCCTTCCTTAAGGGCTATGTCCAGTCTCCTTTGCCCCTCAAGCAAAGAAAGTTCCACTATATCAATTAATTGTTCAATTTACAACCAATCACACAATTCCTACTCCCTGTAAGAATCAAGAACCCACTGAATTGATCAACTACTCCTTGCAGTCCCCCAATTAATTCAGCAAACAAACAAGGCTAAATCCTATAGCCTAAAACAGTACGAACATTCAAGTGTTTTACAGAATTACAAACAATCAACGCATATCTTGATACAAAAGGGATCAAGAATGGTTAAGAAAGACTCCCTGATTGACGTGCAGAAGAGACCTTTGCACAGTCTTGAAGAATTCCAATGGCACAGTGAATTGGTCAAGAGTGATTCTTCAAGAAAAAGCCCCAATTGATTTTGATCAAGAAATTCTCAATTACCCAAAGTTTTTTTTTTTCACAGTGATCTCAAGAATTAACTCTTAATTTCTGTAATTCAGACTCTAGCGCATGTTAGAAACCTTGCAGTTTTTATAAAGGAAAAACCCCCAATTCTGTTTTTCACAAATCAGTTATTTAAGTTCTGCCAGACACGAATAAATCGATTTCATGAAAACTGGAATCGATTTATTTTTGTCCAGTGTAGTGTATTTCAAACCAGTTTGCACCAAACTTTAGCTAGCTCACTTTGATTAGTTTTTAATCACTCTTAGACCATTGTACTGGTAGACTTCTCCTCAATTATGCATAGGTTCTTTGCCAATCAAGCTCTCTCTCACTCACACAAGACCAAATCCCAAATCTCCCTCAATTGCTTGCTTGCTTTGTCTTGCTTGTTTTGTCTTGTTTGGCTTCATCAAATCTTTATTCTTGGGAGGTGATGAAATGCACATTTATTGAAATCTTTATCAACCTATTATGATTGGCTTAATGGTGAGAGTTTAGATCGTTTGTGTATTCTAGATTGTAACCTCATTATGATTGTGTATAAAAATGTTTGAAAATACATTAGTGTTTACTTGATTTTCTAAAAAAAATACAAGCATAAGCATAGCACAATGTTGGTTGCTATTCAAATTCCTACATTCAATTGTATAAAAATCATAATTTTGTTTTCAAAGTACATAGGATTTTGTTTTTACTTGTGCAACATATGTATTTGCATTTTCTATCTCACTCTCTTATTTTAAATGATTTAAAATTTAATATTTCTATATATTTTAAACAAAATAGATATATTATTATCAAATATAAAATAGAATATTTAGATATAGATGATTATCTTATGTTGATAAATAATTATAATTATCTTAAATAGTCAATCAAGACAAACATATTTTGGTAGTATTCAACGTCATAAACCATTATCTTTTTGTTATTATTATAAGTGATAAGTACTTTTTAATTTTTTTTCAGCTTTCCATTTTCATATTATGAATTCTATAAGAAGAGAATGTGTTTGTTAGTGTAACATCTCATATTTTTCACATAATAGGAACTCCATGGCATAGAAATTCTATGATAAGCCTACATACAAATCTTTATACATTCATAAGAGTATTCCAAAATATACTTTTCTACATGAAATTTAATAAAAACATCTTCATACAATCACAACATAAAATAAAAAAACAAAAAATTATCCATCAGCTCACTGAGGAGTCATACCACCTGTCAAGAATCCTCTGCTCACATGTAACATAAGATCATAGCAGATTTAAATATAAAACAAACAACATACCAAAGTAAGTGGTAAGCTAGAAACTTTAAAATATACAATCATAAAGCTTAAATCTTCTATATTAACCAAAATACCAAAACTGAGGCACTTACAATCATCTCATACATCACACTACCATTTTCATTTTTATTTCTATATAATAACACATGCTATACGTACATTAATTCATATATAAAGATACTTGACTCTACTTCCGGACTCATGCATTGAGTTAGACTCAGAGGTTTGCATCTATCATACAATTCCAAATTATGAATCCACAAAGTCCCCAAATCAATTAATCATCAACTTGTATGACAATGTTAGTGCCCCTGAGACTCTTTTGACCAATTATATTTCAAACTACTGTCACTCAGTCTGAACCTCCATTGACTTTCACCAACTAGTAATCTTTATCTATGTGATTCCAATATACTAGTAGAGTTTGGATACCTCCGTCTCGACAAATTCTCAAATAATGCACATCCTAACCATGTCAAAACGGGTATCTCCTTTCCTGAAGATACCATGTCTCGATTACAAACCATACATCCCAATATAATACCATACATTATTTATAACAAAACTAAAGTGCATCATCAAAACAATTCAAGCACAGTTTAATAACCAATTTCAGAGGATTCATCCAATATCAAACATCAAGTTTCGTCATCCTATCACACACTATGACTTTGACAACATCATATAAACACTTCAAAATCAGAAGCTACTACTCATACATGTTTCAATAAATTAAAAGAATTATCAAAATCAAGCTACCTAGACTAACAATATCAAATAATTTCTCTATTACCAAATTAAGGCTAATTTAAAATAAAATATCAAATTAATTCAACTCATTCCATGTTCAAAATCAGTCCAAACCTCCCAATTGAAATAACACACAATGTCTCCAACACAAACACATTTACTTCTCAAAATCTACCTTCTCGAATTGAACATAAAACACAGCACCTCAATAACTCCTAACTATATATGAAATTATAGATAAATAAGTAATACAAGCACATTTAGGTCTTTAAATTTGGGTTCTATAAAGTTATTTAAGAGTCAGCTTCCCTTATCTATCTAAGAGGAGAATCACCTAAACTCCAAGCTACAGCTTGCAAGGATAACTCAACCTGTAATATAAAGTTTTGATCAATGATTTTAATCTACACTAATGATCCAAAACGAGCTATGATCATCCTTGATGCCTTTTTTATGCTTCTAAGACTATATGCAATAAAGTGCACACAGATTTTCTTTTTTTAAAAATCCTAAACGGCTAAAAAATAGGAGAAAATTAATTCTTACTTGAACTAAAAATGGTGACCTGCTAAAAGTGTTCTATCCTACACTGAGAATTGAATAGAGATTTTAATTTTCAGTATGAAGCAAAAAGAAAACTAGATTTTTGAAAGAGAGAAGATAACATAAATAAAAGTATAGAATTTTATTGTCTAGAGAGGGAAAACTATATAGAGGGAAAACTATAGAATAATTTTCTGATCCTTATGCCAGCATCATGTTAAGTGTTTCATCTTTTTCCAATTACAATTTCAATACTTCATATATAACTCATAATGCTAATTCCTTCAAATAAAATAACTCTTTTATATTATATTTGTTCTTATAATCTTTTTACTTTTAACTTTTCATCCATTATTCTTCGGTTATGATAAAGAATCGGAGTATATAAAAAAAACAAAGATAAATATTTAATTTTAAGTTTTTCCAATCATAATTTGTTACATAATTAAAAATTATTACATTTTAAAATAATTATATAAATACTTAGTTATACAGGAACAACGGATAACAATAATCTAATTTAAATTAAAAATAATAGACGGTTTGGATTAAATAGTTAAGAATTTAAATTAGGATGGTATGTAGCCGTTAAATCCTTAAAATTTTCACAAGAATGAGAAGGAAAAAAATTTTGTATCCCAACAATCTAAAATTGGAAAATTGTGTTTTTCCATAAAGCATTCATTCAAAAAACAAGCTTTTTCACAAAAAAAGTATTATCATGAGTGAAAATCTAATATTTCTAAATTAAAATAAAATTTTATTAAAAAAAGTACCACCTTACTCTTATTAAACCATTTTATATAATAATGAATTAATTAATTTTAATAAAAGTAACACATCAACTTCAAATTATAGTCATGAGTGCAAATCTATCTTTTTCTAAATTAAAATAAAAACTTAATTTAAAATACCATCTTAATTTTATTAAATCGTTTTACACAAAAAGAAATTAAATTTTTAATTAAATTAACACGGTATTTTTTTATTTCTAGAAAAATTCAAACATTTTCGGTAAGAATTTAACTATCCGAATAAAATTTAATAATGTTTCAATATATCATGATTCTCAAATATTCATATGAGATTTCCTTTTATAACAAATGCTTTCACATGATCCTAAATGATTCCTATTAGTAATTAAAATATAAGAGTGCTCCTAATAATGTTTTTGATTAAAATAATAAATACGTGATGGATTCATTTCCAATCGCGCATCTATAATATTCCCTCTCAATATACTTTAACACTGAGTAGAGGAAACTTTTTTTCTTTTTCTCCACTAATATTTTTTTCTAAAAAATCACTCAAGGACTACGCTTCCTATTTTAATTTCTTAATTAATACCATTACATCTTAATTTCCTAAGTAGGATTATTTATAACAGTAATTGAGAATTATCAGTCTGACTCTTTTCTCCTCTAGTACCTTTTTTCCAAAATTTTCCAAAAAAATTACTCAAAAATCTTCTTAATTTAATTCCCTAAATTAGCACTATTTATTATACTAATTAAGAATTCTTTTCCTATAATCCAACAATATTATTTAATTTTTGCTATTACTTATTTTTATATTTTTTAACAAATTAAAAAGTTCAAACTTTAATTCAAATATCAATATTATAATTTATTATAATTTTTTCTTCCAATTTCAGTTTTATTATAAAAATATATTTACAAAATTATTATAACTTATTTTATCCAATTTAAATTTATTGTCAAAATATAAAAATTAAACAATTTATCATTTATTTTTTTATTATAATGAATTAGTTCAGAATAGGTATAAAATATTTCATTTCATGATCTTTCTATTTGTATTATCCTTTCAAAATTTTATTTTAATCATTTTTATAATATTTTTTATCTTAATTTGGAACTAATTAATGAATATTCTACATATTTTTTTTTATTTACCTCTCTTTCTCATATAAATTAAAAATAAATATTTCTAAATTTTAATTCTATTTTTAGTAAAATATTTTACTGTAAAATATCTTTTACTTAGTTGGTAATTTTTAATGGTTTAAGGTTTGAACAAAGAAAATGATTTTAGAAAATGCAGCTGGAAATATTTAATAAAAATGTGGATGGTGTAATTTATAAATTTAAAAATAGTTAAAAGTAAAACGAAAATTTTTGAGTTTCTCGTTTAGTTTTTTCTTTTCTTTAAATAACATTAGTAGGAGACAATTGATTAATAAGATGATGGTACTTATAATATAACTTAAAATGATAAGAAAATAAATTTTCTTAAAATTTATCATATTATTATTTGATACTAAGTAAATTATCATGAAAGTTTTTTTAACAATCAAATAATCGTATTTTTTTTTAAAAAAAATCATGTTACTCATAGAGACCATTTAGTGTGAAGAAAAAAATTCATATGAATCTTGAAAATTAATGATACATCGCAAAATGATTAAATGTTGTTGGAATGATTAAAATAATTACTAAAAATGTTGGAATTTAATTCGTTATATAATATATATATATATATATATATATATATATATATATAATATGATTTAATAAAATCAAGATGGTTCTTTTTAAATATTTATTTTAATTTAAAAAATTTAGATTTTCACTCATTACAATAATTGACACTAAAAAAGAGAGTAATGTATTTATTAAAGGAATAATTTATTATTATTATTATTATTATTATTATTATTATTATTATTATTATTATTATTATATAAAATGATTTAATAAGAGTAAGATGGTATCCTTTAGGTAAAATTTTTATTTTAGTTTAGAAAAAAAAAAGTTCACCCATTACAATAATTTTTTGGACAACTTGTTTCGAAATGAATGTTTTATTTAATATATAAACTAAATAAACACAAATTTTCAATTTAGATTCTTGGGAAACAAAAAAATTTCCTTCTACACTGTTGTGAATTTTGGTAAAGATTTAATAGTTCCATATAATTTTAATTTAGTTCTTTAGTGTTTTAATTATATAGTCTATTATTTTTAATTTGAATTTAGTCTATTATAAGTTTCAATATAATTATTTCAAAGTGCAATAAATTATAATTACATAGCAATTATAATGGAAAAGTTTAAAGTTAAACATTTGTTAAGAATATCGCCGTTTCAGAATAATCCATTTTATACTGATTTATGAGTTTAACATCCCAGTCTCATAAAATATTTTATTCAACATAACATAACATAAAAAATAAGATATAATAAAACTTAAGATTATGAAAATAAAAAAATTATCTTTTTTATAAAAAAATATATATTCTATCAACAATAAAATAAAATAATGTGAGTTTTATAAGGCCATTACATTAGAATAAAAGTTAAAAAGATATTAAAGTAATTGATTTAGTAAAACATGCAAATTAAATCAAATTAAAATATGATAGAATGACTTTTACAATAAAAATCTCTTTTACATGCATCTTAATCTTATTTAGGATATTTTATGAGAAGTTAATAACTATACATGAGAAGTTTTTTTAAAAAAAAAAAAAACATAGAAGCATAAACATAAAATATAAAAGAATAATTTTATTTGAAAATCCAATACTATGATTTACATATGAAGTAAATTAAATTAAAAGATAGCGATTCTTAGAATTAAGATAATCTACGAGTATCTTCATCTTATTTTGGGAATGATTGATGAGAAGCTAAAAATTATCCATGAAAAGTTAGAAATAAAAAAAAATTAGAAACATAAACATAAAATAAAAAAAAAGTAATTTTATTTGAAGGATCCAACACCATGATTTACATATGAAGTAACATTCAAATGGTAATGGGAAGAAGATGAAACACTTAACATGGGTGAGAACACTCACATTCTTGTTTAGAATTGCATCCACCACTTGCTAAGAATCCATATTTATTGCGACAATCTCTGAAACACTTTTGAACGTCTTGACATTTGTTGTATAATATGTCTGTGCAAGGCACGGACATTGTTTTCTCAACTCTTGTTCCCTCTACCATTCTCAATGCTCCTTCATTTTCTACACAACACAAACCATACTCAATATTCAACCAAACAAATCATAAATTAGTATATAGAAACTCCTGTAGATTGAAACCAAAATATACCAATGGAGGTTGAAAGAACTAGTATCACCATAAAAATTGAAGTGATTGTCTTCATCTTAGTTTGATTGCAGCGCAATGTACCCTTTAGGTCAATCTCATGCCATATATATAGTTTAAGATGTTTCGTAATTTTCTTTATTAATTTATGATATATTTAGTACACATTTAATGCTTCCATGTTACTTCATTATCTTCTTTTCAATAACGCTTTTATTTAAGATTTATCATCATTTATTGTTATTTGTTTCCTTTAGGTGACTAGGTTATATAGTTCTAGGAAACATGCATATTTAATGCAAACCCCACACACCTCTACTATCAACTTTATTAAACACAAAGGAATCGTCCACTGTAATTTATTAAAAAAATTATAATTTTTTAAAAATAATCTTTAAAACCAAATTTATATTTGGAATTCCATTACCTTTAAGAAAAGTTATTAATACCTACCTGCATCTTAAAAAAAAATTACCTTTAATTAAAATTGCAACATCAATAAAGCTTTAAAGGTATTTAATTATTATTTCTCCTTAAAATGTAAAATTTTAAATTATTTTTAATGAATTATTTTTCAAAAGCATCTTTTTCATATTTTTGATTCACTATAAAAGAATAGTATTAAATAATTCTTTTTTAAATAGCTATGCTTGACAAAATTAAAAAATTTCAGGTTTATAAGTTGTTAAACAGTGAACTTCACTCTTTATTTCACTCTTTATTTCAAGATTATCATTAGTTTCAATTAATTTAAATGAAACATCTATTATGTGTGGAGTTTGAAATCTTATAGCTTTCATACTTTCAACATGGCTTTACCAACATGTTTGTGACAATGATTTAAGAGATAAGCTATGTGTATGATCTTGTAAAATTTTCCACTTTTTTAGAAGAAGAAAATAAAATAGATATATGTTGTGACACTCCAAAGCAAGATGTAACTTTAAGACAAGAGCTAGTTATATCACAAAGTACTAAGCTTAGATATGACAACACATGAAGTATAAAATGCTTTACAATTAATATCCAGACATCTTTTTTTATTTTTCTTTCATATTAAACTCATTGTCATATGATTGTCTTCTAAGGTCATTAATATCAAGTCTGACAATTTTTAGTTTATCTATAATGACATCAAAAAAGCATTTCCACTTTGTAATCTACTTTTAAAAATTCTAGAAAAATATTGGATAAATTGTATTGGAGTTGAAGAAATATACACACACATTAATACAAAGGATATTTACTCTTGATGACTTACATTTGGAGTAAAGTCAAGTATGATCCAATAATATTTCACATCCATAAGTTTCATAATTTTTGTTTTGATTTCACTTGATAACATTTTATCAACTCATTTTGTATATTATGCCAAGGTAATGATTATAAATATAATCATTTTAATTCAATGAATATGTTCTTGCATAATTCGATCAAATTCTAAAATCATTCTACCAAACTTAAAAAAGTTTTCATTACTTTCTTCATAGATCTCTTTATTTTTCTATGCAAGACTAAGTTATTTTTACTAAAGATTTTAATAACAACAATAATTCTTGACAACACCTTTCTCTAGTGTTCTCTATCTCTATTTATTTCTTCTTGAGCATGTTTATCTTGTTTTGTGTTTTGACATTCTCATTTTCAAATTAATCCATGTATTCATGTTAGTAATGTACTCATCAGTTATTTCATGACTCTTCAATTTAGACAAAGATTTCTCCAACCTCTACTACTTTTGTTAGCTAGTTTAGTTGTGCAACAAACAATATTAAACAATTTACAACAAAAATAAACGACTTTATCTAAATCTCTAGAATTTAGCCATCTTCTTTCACGTATCTCTCCATTAGGCAATTTTTTTAATGTAATTAGATGTAGAGAAGTGCCTATAGTATTTATCCTTTGAAAAATCTATATCACTTACTCTAATAAGGTCATTTTCTACTAATAAGTCTCTCAATTTCTATCAATATTTACCCATTGACTTGGATCATATATATTTTTAATAATATAATCATTTAGTCTTGTAATTTCATCTTCGTTGTCATGAGTTTCAGAATCGGAATTGTTATCTTCATTTACTACTTCTTTGTTTTCACCTATATCTATATTGTTACCTTGTTCATTCAAAGACCACCCACCTCTATTTTTTAACCTATTATTTTGTTTGTTTTTAGAAATTTATCCATAACTCCTTTTTGTGATTTAATTCTAACCTCAACTTTTCTCTATTTTTTTTCAAGTTTTGAATAGCCTGATTTAGATATTCTAATTAACATAAACTAAGTTAAAAAATAAAACATGATTATTGTCTTTCTTGAAGTCTCAATTCTCATTCGTTTTTCTACTCTTTTTTTTTGTCTTTTGGTAATTGTTTAAATTTAATTTATAAATTCTAAATTTTCAATTCTCTTGATTAAATCTAAATAAATTGTTTTAAGATTTATTAAATAATAAGTAAAAAATAAAATGATTTTGGGATCAATTCATCAATCTTGCAATTGAGTATTAAGGTAGAATCCTTAAAAGCTTAACAATATATACCTATATAGTCATATGAAAACCTTATTAATTTGGTTTGTTAATTTGTTACATTAATGAGCTGAAAGACTATTACTTTGTTAGCTTTCAAACTTTTAAATTAATAATTTTTTAATAGAAAAGATAACATGATAAGTTGATAAAGGAAGATGTAACCAGAAATGAAGCATTAACAAGAGAGAAACTGATTGTATAACAATACAACTAATTCTAATTTTTTATTTTTACCTATTAATGCACTCAAAAGAAGAAAAAAATCAACCCAAATCCCAATTCCTCCATCTACCACACAAAGCTTTCAGATAAAGAGGTGCATAAGTGCACAATAACAATATACAATTGGGATAAAAGAAATTTAGAATTGGATAATGGGTTAATGACAATCAACACTCAAATTGAAATAATAACATGGAAGATCTGGTGAAAATTCAAATAAAGGAATGAGATAAAAATAAATATTATTTGATTAAACAAGAGATAGATAATTAAAAAAAATTTAACCTTTAGGATTTAACTATTCAATTTCTTAAAAAAAATAAAATAATTAATTTATTATTTATTAGAAGAAAGTTTTAAAACTATTATTTATTAAATAATATTTATAGTTTAATACCCTAGAAAATAGCTCTAGAATAAAACTTACTAGAATCTAAAATTTAGCTTTATACATAAATAAGATGACACCTAAATATTTATCTTTTTTTTAAAAAAAAGAAGAAAATTTAAAAAAGAGAGAGAGAGAGAGAGAGAGAATTTCATAAAAATAGAAAAATCAATTATTCAGTTTTCACTTTTATAAAAACGGCCAACTCTCTCTTTAAGAAGACATTCAATCTCATTTTTATAAAATCACCGAACAAGCACTTCTTTCCATTTTTTCTGTTTTCTCTCTAAAATTTTTGCCTTCCCTAGGTCACCCTTAGATTCCTAACCTGCAAGAGTGTCCAATCAAATTCTTAAATAGTTGTATTTGATTTTAAGTTTTTGAAACTCCTTTGGGTGTCTCTATACTATATAGATAACATAAGCTAGTTGTATGTTTTTATAAATGTTAGTTTACTTTGAAATAGTTAATGTTATTCATGATGTGTGAGATATATTTGTGAATTTGGGTAAGAAAAGCTAGTTTAAATGTTTTTTTAATAGATATTATAATTATTATTTTTATTAAGTATGAATTAAATTGAATGGTTATGTATGATGTAATATCAATATTTGTTAATGATATGGAATGGTGATTAAGACATAATATCTTTAGGAAATGAGATACTCTTGTTGAGATTGTTTGTATGTGTATTATTTGTGAATTTGATCTAAGGAGGTACTTGACTCTACTGGTACATTGGAATCATCATCGTATAGATGAAGATTATTAGGTGTTAAAAAAAATCGATTGGATCATATTAGATAGATTAACAAATTCATTTGACTGCGCTCCTAGATGGGTAGAAATTTAATTTGTGATTATATATTTTAAAGCTCTCTAGCTTACCTTTATTTCTGTGTGGTATTTGTTTTATTTTCAAAATATGCAATGATCTTCACATGAGCAGATGATTTGATAGATGGCGTGATTAAGAGAGAAGTTTAATTTTATTTTGTGATTAAGAGATTACTAAATTTAATCACTACTTTATTTTGTAGTTATTTAGCGACTAAAACTTAATTTAATAGTTATTTTGGTCACAATTAGTAACCATTTTATTTGGTAGCTAAAATTAGGATTAAAATAAATATTTTCTTTGTAAAAGTTTCCATATTGTATAATCTGAAAGCACTGTTGATCAAAGGTAAAAGCTTTCTTCAATTGGGGAAAAGAAGCGATATGAATATTTTTTAATGACTTTAAATTTATATTGATACTATAAATATTATTTAATGAATAATATTCTTTAAACTTTCTTATAATAAATTAATAATATTGTTTTAAAAAGAAATTTAACAGTCAAGGAATCCTATGTATCAAAACTTTCTAATTCTCTATCTTTTTTTTCCTATATTCTAACCTACTGACATTATTTCTTTATATTTCTTTTTATTATTTGACTTTTTCACTTCTCTTATTTCTTCTTCACTTATCTCCTCTTACTTTTTCGGTCTCTTTGTTCTTCCGCAATATCATTTAATTTGTTTCCAATTTTAAATTTGTTTCATCTATTTATACGTGTGTCTTTAACCATGCTTCAACACTTTCCTCATTTTTCTCAATTTTCCTACGTGAACACATAACCAAACCAATGCATATCATGTTTTTAACGCCCACTTTCATTTTCTGGAAACGAATTGTTGATATAAAATGTTCAATGTTATTGTTTATTCAAAGAAAATTATTAAAGTTTTAGTTAATATTATAATTAATTAAAACATTAATTTAAAAAAACATTTAATGTTAAACTTTAATTTAAAGGATAAAATTAATTAAAAAATATTAATTATTTATTATTAATTTAATGCTAAATAATTTCACAACTTATTGTTGATTCTAAGGATGATGGGAAAAATTATCACAGATGTAGTTTTTATCCAATAATATTAAAATATAGAAGATTTAAAAAATATATATAGTGATAGTTAAGTTGTATTAGCATGAGATGAGATGACTTTATTTTGAAAAATTCCATAATTTTCATATTTATTTTGACAAGAAGTCTCAAGAAGGATAAACTATAATGAAATATAGGAAGAGATCATTTACATCAAGAAACAAATAAATAATCTTTTTCATTTTTAATATAAGACAACAATCAGATAAGATTTTATCATTATTATTATTATTATGAAAATTTAATTATTATTTTTAGTACAATTATAATAATAATAATAATAATAATATAATAATAATAATAATAATAATAATAATAATAATAATAATAATGATAATTTTTTAATAACGAGTAAAAAACAAATGTCAGTAAAATTTCTTAATATCTTAAATTATGTATAAAATTATTTTAATTTTGTTCGGGAGGGATAATTTGAGGTTTTCCCCTTTGTTTTAGGGTTTATTTTGGAATTTTTCCCTTTTTCTTTTTATTTTCTTGATGCTTCTATGCGGCATAATAGCGCACAACAGTGTAACTTTACTTTGATAATAAAATTCTATTCTTTCTATTTTCAATTCTTTCTTCATTTACATTGAAGTTCTGATATGGTATTAGAGAAGAGCTCTGCTGCGCCATATTTGTCGTTTTCTCCTTGTACGGAGTAGGTTTCATTTCTTTTATGTTCGGGACTTTTTAATTCTTTCTTTATCTACACACAGAAATTGTGGTTAAAGTTCTGATATAATAACGTTTAATATTTTAATAACAAAATATGAAATACAAATATTAAGACTAAATTGATGATTGGTAGATATATAATTTTATTTTGGCCCCAAATACTACTCCTTCTGATAACTTCTAATTCGTTATAGTTTTGAATGCTACTAGTAAGACAAATTTCTTTGTTTTATTTGGTTTGTCTTACTAAGAAGAAATTCAGCATTTTAAAAACTTTTTAAATTACGCATCAAAACCATATCATTGTATAGTCTTGGTTTTACGAATACACTGCTAGGGTCCTGATTTTTTATTGGTAGTTGCTCCTTACACTATACAAAATATATTTTACATTAAATTACTTTTTAATATATCAATAATATTTTTATTATTTTTATTTTAAGATTTATATATTAAATAATTTTTGTTCTTTTACAGAAACATCTCTATCATAT
>Ga0209700_101623_pt1 | contig 46810 bp, 21 predicted proteins | sample SiratroredBW_FD_187528 | JGI IMG/M metagenome (GOLD analysis project Ga0209700, IMG submission 187528) | Root nodule microbial communities of legume samples collected from California, USA - Siratro red BW (SPAdes) (version 2) | ecosystem: Host-associated > Plants > Roots > Nodule | place: USA...
ACTGCTTACTGCTTTCCAGAAAACTGCTTAACAGTACACTGTCTGTTCCTGAATTTTAATCTGTTTTTCAGTACACTGGTTTTCCAGATTTCATATTTGTCTGCAGTGCACTGATTCTGTTTGATTGATTTTCATATTTGTAAATTGTTTGAACCTTTGCAGATTGCATTCTAAGTTTCTTTAAAGATTTTGTATTCTCACATTGAAAAGCAAATTTGCAAAAAGATTTTAAAAGGGTTCAATTCACCCCCCTCTTGAACTTAGGCCAAACACTTATTTTAACAAAAATCATTCATAAACTCTCAATCAATATTAGCATGATCTAGTAGCTAATAAAACTTGATTGTGTAAAAAATATTTTCCATATCCACAACATCAACAAGGAAAAATAACATTATAATTAAATTAAAATTGAAATAATAACAACATGTTAATTGAATATTCAAAATTAACAAATAGTAAAACAGGGTTACAGTATTTAAATTTTAAAAATAATGAATAAATGATGCTATTATTGTTGTTGGAAATCATTCTCATTGTATAATTCTCTAGTTATTTTGGCCATTCAATTATTAATAGGTTGAAATTACCAACTCCATCATTCAACATATTTGTTTAAAGTAAAATTATATCATAAATTATTTTTATATAATTTTTACCAAAATTAATAAAAAATGTTGCTTCTCCCCTAATAGCAAATAAAAGGAACAATATAATATAAAAAGTTTAAACAACGGAAAACCAGAATTCCAAATATGAAAGTATTACTACTAAGAGAACAGAATTATAAGATGATAAAAAATAATCTACCATAATGGAAAAGAATAATATAAGAATAAAAATAAATACCTCAGAATGGTAGGTTGTGAACTTGATCCTTTTAACTCAAATTTCGGGTTAAAATATTGTAAATGGAAAAAACAAATTCCACAACAAGGTTGAATAATATTATTATCAGTAAAAAACTAATATTGTATTAAGTAATAGAAAAATAAAAACCATTATTCTGTACTCATAATTTGTAAAGATGCCCGAGTTTTTTCCACTAGCAATTACAAAAATAATTACTTTTACACGATCTTTATTTAAAAAAAAAAAACCCTCCAAGTATAAACGGTACAAATGTAACTATTTTTTATACGTTCCAACAAAAATTCAAAATATAATTATTTTATAAAATAACTAATAAAGATTAAATAAACAGTTTCACATGTTTTTTTTTTTCGTGTAAAATCCTTCTAGAATTTATCTTACTGATATTCTTATATATGATAAACATGGATTATTTTTAAATTTAATATATTAAATAAATTTATTTACGCGTAAAATAATAAAAAATGATAAGAAGGTAAGAAGAAAACCTGAAAATCCATTGAGGGGCAATAGTGGAAAAACGTTGGTAGTCCATTCTTGGAACACCGCCTGCACCTGCAAGCAATACAAAGAGCGTCTTCTTCACCTCTCACTATTTATACTCTATTCTTTGTTTCACAAATAAGGGCTAATTTTTTCTCTTCTACAAAAATACAACAATTTTATTCTAACAACCCCGATTCCCAACCCCAACCCTTTCTTCCCTCACACTCCTATGTGTATGCTCTCACTCTCTCTTCTCTCTTCTCTCGGGTACTTCTCTCTCTCTTCTTCCAATACGATCTGCGTTTTCTTCCCAACACCAATTTCCGATTTCCTTCAAAATTTCTGCGCGGTTGTGAATACTTCGGGAAATGAGTGGATTCTGCGGTGTCGTTTTATTTGCTAATTGTTTTCATTTTGTGGTTTTTTTATTGTAATTGAATCTGCAGTTCAGAATAGCGAAACTGAGGAGGGATGACAAGCGTAAGATCGAGTTGGCCTTCGAGGCTGCGCCAACTTCTATCGAGCGAGGGTTCCATTGGCCCTTCCGTCAAACTCGACTCTGACCCTGTCAGTCTTCTGCTCATACTTTTTTTGTTTGTTTTGTGTATTTAATATTTAATTTCCTTCTCGCTCGACTGTTATCATAATTGGAAAGCGCGATTTTCGAAGGCTTTTTGTTCAGTCCTTAGTTGATTGTGTGTCTAGTTTGCTGTTCTGCAAGGAAGCAGTTGTAACCTTGTAATGTTTGTGGATTTTGTATTGGTGGTTTATGTTTTTTTTGGATGGTATGTTCTCACTAATTCATGATTTGGAGTTCTCAAATGCTCAGTTATATGCGTGGGAGAGGAGTAGGTACTTGTTTGAATTTAACATGGTAGACCTGTGATAGCATGTGCTGTAGTTAGAAATGAAGTGGCATGCTTTGTTTGGATGGTGTGAGGGAAGTAAGGGAGTGAAAAAGGAAAAAAATAGAAAGGAGAGTGAAAAGAGGGGAAAATGAATTTGTCTCGATTAGGTAAAAAGAGTGAAAGTAAGTAGAAAGCAAGATGGTTTTGTGTTTTACTACAAATCTTATTTTTTGTAATTTATTATTATTATTATTATATAATAGATGAGAAAAAATATTGCGATCGATCGTGTCGAAGTCATAACGAGTTGTGTTTAAAATGAATGTAAATATTAATAAAATAATATTTTCTACACAATCTATTATGTCATCTTTCTTCAACTTTCTCACAAGTGCAGAAAGTTTATTGCATATATCCTTTCTTCTCCATTTTCTCACTGTCAACGTCACACCATCCAAACAGCCTCCCATTTTCACATTCCTCACACTCCCATTAAAGTGAGCATTTAGCTATAAAGTCTTCTGGTTTAAAAGGAGTATTTTTAAGAGAAGGTTAACTTGTTAGGTTTTAGGAGTGAAATAATTTTTTTAAGTGAAAATATTGGGTTTAGGTTTAGCCTCATTATAGCCAGTGGTAACCATATTGTCTAATCAACTCAATGGCGTGTTTTGTAGAAATCTATAGACTGTTACGTTACACAGTTTTAGTTTTTATTGTGTTGTGTTTGAATAGCAGAATGTGGTAGTTGACTTTGGCTGAAGACAAACTTAACAGGAACTTGTGCAATTCTATTTGTATCTAAAAAGCATAACTTATGAGTTAAGTTTGAGTCCGCAACTGCATGTGTGGGAGAGACTAATTTTTGGGGAAATAATTGTGTTTTTCCTCTCTCAAAAGATCTCTCCTCTGGATAAAGGAAAGGAACCATCTATTTCCCATCATAAGTGCATGTCGGAAAAAATTTTATGGGTAAATTTTGCCTTTTTATTAAGCTCTCGCAAGAAGTTGCCAAAACTTATATCTCTTCTTATCTTTTCCTTTTCTTGTATACATTATTTATATAATTGGTTTAGCTTTCATTCACAACAAAGAACAATGGTATACAATATACCTACAAAGCAGTCACTTCGGGCAAAGTAGAAAATATAATAAGGATATTTTTAAAATATCCACTAGAGCAAAAATGTCACTGAAAATTAAGAGATCTTATGAATTTCACCTTCTCAATAATAGGAGTACAACAATGTATTTATAGGCATCACACACCGCTATTATGTGCTACTACTTTGCACCGTTTGACTAATATATGCTACCAGCTGTAGAAGACTGACAACTGTAAAACACTGATAGCTGTACTAACTTATCTCTACTAAAGTCCCCCTCAAACTCTAGGAGAAGATTTTTGAGAAGAAAAATTCTTCATATTGAGTTTGCTTCGAAGAACATATATCGAGCTGAAGATAGAGTCTTGGTCAGTAAGTCTGCCCACTCTGCTCACTGATCAAGAGCATGAATATGATAGATGCAAAGTTGCTTGGCCATAACCTTTTCTCGCACAAAGAAAACATATCTCAATTTGTTAGTGCGATTATGAAAGATTGGATTTTGAGCAATAGCCACAACACTTTGATTGTCATAGAAAAACTGGAGTAGTAAAGGAAATTTGCAGTTTTGTAAGCAATGTAGAAATCCGTGGTAGTTCGGTGGAAGTTTTAGCCAAACTTCTGTATTTTGCCTCAACACTAGACCAAGTTGTAGCTTGTTGCTTTCGAGACGACCAAGATATTAGATTAGGACCTAGAAAGATGGCTGCTCCTGAAGTAGAACGTCTACCATCAACATCTGATGCCCAATCAGCATCACAAGAGGCTTTTAAGGATAAAGGATGATCAAAAGATGCAGGCTGAAAGTGTAGCCCATGAAACAAAGTACCTGTAAGATTCCGTAATATGCGTTTAACCACAATCCAATGAGAATCAAGTGGCCTGGCTATGAATTGATAGACTTTGTTCACAACAAAGCTGATTTTTGGTCTAGTGCTGTATAACATCTACCACCGAACGGTATAAGATAGGATTTGGAAAACAAATTAGCTCCAAGATTGGATAATTTACTAATAGAAACCATAGGAGATGAACTCGAATAAACTTCTACCATATGTGTTTTATGAAGCAAATCTTGAATGTATGTGGTTTGAGTCATGAGAATAGACTTATGAGGTGAATATTTAATTTCAAGACCAAGAAAATAATGAAGCTGACCAAGTTGTTTCAAAGAAAATGTCGCATGAAGTTTGGTTGTAATATCTTGAATCAAAGTAGCATAAGTGTCGATTATTATAATATCATGGACATAGTCAATAAAATAGATAACCTGCAATTGCTTTCTGTAAACAAAATGAGAGGCGTATGCTTTCTGTATACAAAAAAGGAGGAGTATGCTTTTTGTAAACAAAAAGAGAGGAGTCACAGTTATTGCTTATAAAACCTAATTGACAAGAGTGGTTTGCAGTCGATCAACCTATTGTGGTGGTGCTTGTTTTAGTCCATAGAGAGCTTTATTTAGCTTACAAACAAGAGAGTTATCATTCACTTCAAAACCAGGTGGTTGGGTCATATAAATTGTTTCTTCAAGGAAGCCATTCAAAAAAGTATTATTAATATTGAGCTGAAACTGTTTCCATCCACAAGAGGCAAGTGAGAATAATTCTGATTATAATAGGTTTTACAACTGGAGAGAAAGTTTCATGAAAATTGAAACCATGGACTTGATGAAATCCTTTCGCCACCAGGCATGCTTTGTACTTATTTATTGAGCCATTTGTATTTTCCTTGACTCGAAAAACCCACTTATAGCCAACAACCCCTCTATTAGAGGGTAGGGAAACTAAGTTCCACGTATTTTGCTGCATAAGAGCATCATACTCCTTCTGCATTGCAGCAAGCCAATTAGTATCTTCAAGTGCTTGCTTGACACTCATTGGTTCAGAATGAGAGATAAATATAGAGGGGTGAATTATGGGTTGAAAAGTAGTAGATTTGGACCTAGACTGCGTAGGGTGAGTATTTACAGCAGGTGCAGTATTATGTATAGACTTAGATGATGATGAGCAAGCCGTAAGAGCGATAGGAACAGATTCAGACGGAGTGGTGCTAGATTCAGGTGTCATAGAAGTAACCGGTAAAGAATGTGGAGAATTTTGAGGTGCTGTAAGAGTGGGACTTAAATTAAAATATTGACTGAGATCTTTGACAGTATTTGGTGTATTAGGAAAAATATTAGCATAAGGAAATCTATATTCATTAAACTGAACATCCTTCGAGATATATATTTTCCACTAGATGATAGACACTTATATATAGCCTTTGTGTATTTGAGAATACCTTAAAAAAAGACACTCCTCGGATTTAAAATCATGTTTATGAGGATGATAAGGTCTTAAAAGAGGAAAACAAGCACATCCAAAAGTTTTGAGAAAATAGAAATTTGGATCTTTATTAAAAAGAATAGAATAGGGAATAACAAAATTTAGAGAAGCTGTAGGAACCCTATTAATAAGATATACCATAGTGGTAAAGGCATAATCCCAAAACTGTAAAGGAAGAGAAGCATGGTGCAATAAAAAATGTGCCTATGTTTCCTCTCAACACAACCGTTTTGATGATGTGTATGAAGACAAATGAGTGTGTGATTTATACTATAACGGGCTAAGAAATTTGTAAAAGGTCTATATTCTCCAAATCAGATTGGACATTTTTAATTTTGGAATTAAGCTGTAACGCAACCATTTGTTTAAAAGTCTAAAAAATGGACAAAGTGTCAGCTTTGGACTTTATTGGAAAAATCTGGATATATTAGGAATATGCATCAATGAAGGAAACATAATATTTGTATCTTGCATGAAAGGTAAGATGAGTAGGTTCCTAAAGATCAGTAAACACAAGTTCTAAGGGAGAATATAGAGACTTTGAGGCATGAGAAGGCAATTTATGTGACTTGCCAACACAACAAGATGAACAAAGACAAGAATCAACTTTATTGATGGAGAATTGTTACAATGTTTCAGTATATTTACGTTACATGATTATTTGGATGACCAAGTTTATTGTGCCACATGTGAACACTATTATTTACCGAGGACAAATTGATAAGATTTGATTTATGGACATTGATTTTAACCGTGCGAAACAAAGAGCTAGGTGTGGGTGAATAGCTGGGAGACTTAGAGGACAACTGCAGCCAAGAAGAATGGTTGTGAAGCCGGAGATTATTGAATGAATAAAGTCCATCAACACCAAAAACTACTTGAAGAAGAACATTATTCGTCCCTTGGTATTTGACAATACATTTGTTGGAATGAAATTCAAAGAAAACCGAGTTATCCTTGGCAAATTGACTAACACTTAACGGATTTTTAGTTATAGAAGGGACATGTAACAGACTTTTTTAGTTGAAGAGTGATATGTGAATCATAAGGTGACACAAAGGTAGAGAAGCAGAACTTCAAATACTCTGCACCATTGCCTATGAAAATTTGGTCTGGACCATCAAAATGTTGAAGCTGTTTAATATTTTTAGGTTCACCAGTAACATGAAAGCTTGCACCAGAGTCTGGTATCCAAGATGTATTGGCATTTCCTTGACAATTAGACTTCATCAGCATAACACTTGGTTGAGTATGTTGCCAGGCTTGTTATTAGGATTTATCCAAGTATTTGATGATTTATATAAGCCAGCTGAATGAGGAATGTACTGTTGTGTAGCTGGATCAATGAAGTTCAAGGACTCATGAGGTTGATAAGAAGTATCGGATCTGAAATGACAAACGTTGGCTGTGTGTCCAAACTTAATACATATATGACATTAAAAATTGGCAAATTTTTTTGCCACCATCATGACTTCTGCCAGAATTTCCATCATGAGAAGAGACTCTTGTACAAAAGCCACCATGACTACCACCACCATCATGACTTCTGCCAGAATTTCCATCATGAGAAGAGACTCTTGTACAAAAGCTCCATAACTACTACCACCATGACCATATGAGACTTGTGCATAGTGCAATGGCGGTGAGACTAAGTTTTGTGTTTCCTGAATATAATGATTAGGTCGTGTTTCATGACAATATTGGAGACCTTTAATTTCAGCAATTGAAGGTGTGTGTTTTTTACTCTATTAACCGAGACAATTGGTGCATAATCCGAGGGAAGTCCTTCAAGAATAACATCAACATGCCCCTCATGGCGCACTGGAACGCCAATACCAACGAGTTAATCAACATAACTTTTAATCTTAATAAGATAATCTTCCATCGTTTTGGAATTAAGTCTAACGGTTGTCATGCACAAGATTTAGTTTGGAGACCAAATTATTTGAGTTTTCTAACAAACCTCATAGGAGTATGCACATGCTCATTTTGTTAAAACTAAGTTTTCAATGTCCATTTTTCATATTCTAAAACTGAATATTACTACTACTACTATTATTATTATTCTGCTAAATTGATTATTACTGTTCTTCCTTTTCCCAAATTGATTAACATGAATGATTTGCAGAAGTGTAACAAGTATGTTTTGGAATTTACTTCAACTGCGCTTCACAATTTCCATTTTTAGATGCATTAGTTTAGTATATATATGTTGGTATTTGTGGTTGCATCTTGTTCACTTCTATCTATTCACATATCCTGATGATTCATGGTTGTGCTTCTCTGAAATTCTATTGGCTTAATTTTTTGTTGTTATCTCGCTTCTTACCCATCTAGCTTATGAGTTATGTGATTGATTGATTTCAGCCTCCTAAGATTAAAACCTTCATTGAGAAGGTCATTCAATGTCCATTACAAGATATAGCTATACCCCTCTTTGGCTTTCGGTGGGAGTATAATAAGGTAATAGAATGATGAGTTGCAGCATAGAGTATTCTGTTTTTTCTCCTCATAGACTTATGTATTTGTTTTACATCAGGGGAATTTTCATCACTGGAGACCATTGCTACTTCATTTTGATACATATTTCAAGACATATTTATCATGTCGAAGTGACTTGACATTATCTGATAATTTAGAAGTTGACGTTCCATTACCAAAACATGCAATTCTACAAATACTGCGGGTGATACAAATAATTTTAGAGAACTGTCCAAACAAGAGTTCTTTTGATGGCTTGGAGGTAATATGAAGAGAAATTGTGTCCTATGTTAAAATTATCATATTTCATTTTCATGTTTCACTCTATCCTTTTTTTTAGTCAAGTGATTTATTTGTGGGTTATTTGATGCTATTGTTTTCTAATATATCTCCTTTTTTTATCAGCACTTCAAGCTTTTACTAGCATCAACAGATCCTGAGATCATTATTGCAACATTAGAAACTCTTGCAGCACTTGTAAAAATAAATCCTTCTAAACTTCATGGAAGTGCAAAAATGGTTGGCTGTGGTTCAGTAAATAGCTATCTCCTGTCCCTAGCACAGGGTTGGGGAAGCAAGGAGGAGGGCATGGGTTTGTATTCTTGTATTGTGGCAAATGAAAAAGCTCAGGATGAAGCACTTTGCTTGTTTCCTTCTGATGTAGAGAATGGTAGTGACGAATCCAATTACTGCATGGGTTCTACTCTTTATTTTGAATTGCATGGATCCATTGCTCAAAGCAAGGAACAAAATGTAGATACAGTTTCCTCAAGTTTGAGAGTTATACACATAGCAGATATGCATTTGCGCAAAGAAGATGATTTGACAATGTTAAAGCAATGCATTGAGAAATACAATGTTCCCCCTGAGCTTCGATTTTCATTGCTCACAAGAATTAGATATGCCCGTGCCTTCCGGTCTGCGAGAATAAGCAGGCTTTATAGCAGGATTTGCCTTCTTGCCTTCATTGTGTTGGTCCAATCCAGTGATGCTCATGATGAGCTCGTGTCCTTTTTTGCTAATGAACCAGAATACACCAATGAACTGATTAGAGTTGTGCGATCCGAAGAAACCATATCTGGATCTATCAGAACACTTGTAATGCTTGCATTAGGAGCCCAGTTAGCAGCATATACATCATCTCATGAACGTGCTCGGATACTAAGTGGATCTAGTATGAACTTCACTGGAGGGAACCGCATGATACTACTGAATGTACTTCAGAGGGCTATTTTGTCATTGAAGAGTTCTAATGATCCAACTTCCTTTGCTTTTGTTGAGGCACTTCTTCAATTCTATCTGCTGCATGTAGTGTCAACATCTTCTGGGAGTAACATCAGAGGTTCTGGCATGGTACCCACATTCTTGCCTCTTCTGGAGGACTCTGATCCTGCTCATATTCATCTTGTTTGTTTAGCAGTGAAAACCCTTCAGAAGCTTATGGATTGTAGTAATTCAGCTGTATCTTTGTTTAAAGAGTTGGGAGGTGTTGAGCTTTTGGCTCAAAGATTGCAGATAGAGGTTCATAGGGTCATTGGGTTGGTTGGAGAGAATGATAGTGTGATGCTCACTGGTGAAAGCTCAAGACTTAATACTCATCAGCTTTACTCTCAGAAGAGGCTGATAAAAGTGTCCCTTAAGGCTCTTGGTTCTGCAACGTATGCCCCTGCAAACTCTACCAGATCTCAACACTCCCATGATAGTTCATTACCTGCAACTTTAGTCATGATTTTTCAGAATGTAGATAAGTTTGGAGGTGATATTTATTACTCAGCTGTTACTGTTATGAGTGAAATAATCCACAAAGATCCTACGTGCTTTTCTTCTTTACATGAAATGGGTCTTCCCAATGCATTTTTATCTTCAGTTGTATCTGGAATACTTCCTTCATCGAAGGCTCTAACATGCATTCCAAATGGCCTTGGGGCTATTTGTCTTAATGCCAAAGGCTTAGAGATTGTTCGAGAGACTTCTTCGCTGCAGTTCCTTGCCAATATCTTTACAAGCAGAAAGTATGTCCTTGCCATGAACGAAGCTATTGTTCCGCTTGCAAATTCTGTGGAGGAACTTCTTAGACATGTGTCTTCTTTGAGAAGTACTGGTGTTGACATTATCATTGAAATCATCCATAAAATTGCATCTTTTGGAGATGGTGTTGATACAGGATCTTCTTCAGGAAAAGCTAACGAGGGTAGTGCAATGGAAACCAATTCTGAAGACAAAGAAAATGAAAGCCATTGTTGCCTTGTAGGTACCACAGAGACTACTGCTGAAGGGATAAATGATGAGCAATTCATTCAGCTTTGCATTTTTCATTTGATGGTATTGATTCACCGTACTATGGAAAATTCTGAAACATGTCGGCTATTTGTAGAAAAGTCAGGAATTGAAGCTTTATTGAAGCTGCTTTTACGACCTACAATTGCACAATCCTCAGATGGCATGTCTATTGCTTTGCATAGCACCATGGTCTTTAAGGGGTTTGCTCAACATCACTCTACTCCTTTGGCACATGCCTTCTGTACCTCTCTTAGAGAGCACCTGAATGAAGCATTAACTGGGTTTGGTGCATCTTCAGGACCTTTGTTGCTGGATCCAAAGATGACAACTGATAACATATTTTCTTCACTTTTCCTGGTTGAGTTTCTTCTCTTTCTCGCTGCTTCGAAAGACAACCGTTGGGTGACTGCTTTGCTTACAGAATTTGGAAATGGCAATAAAGATGTTCTTGAAAACATTGGACGCGTCCACCGCGAAGTTTTGTGGCAAATTGCTCTTCTTGAAAATGCGAAGCCTGATATTGAAGATGATGGTTCTTGTTCTACTACTGATTCACAACAGGCAGACACTGATGCAAATGAAACTGCAGACCAGAGGTATAATTCTATCAGGCAGTTTCTTGATCCTTTACTCAGGAGGAGGACTTCAGGATGGAGTGTAGAATCACAGTTTTTTGACCTTATTAACCTGTATCGAGATCTGGGTCGTGCCCCCGGTTCTCAGCACCGATCAAATTCCGTTGGTACTACAAACAGGCGGTTAGGATCCAGTAATACATTGCATGCTTCTGAGTCTGCAGATGTTCCAGGGACTGTGAATAAGAAAGAATGTGACAAGCAGAGAACGTATTATACCTCTTGTTGTGACATGGTCAGATCACTTTCATTTCACATTACACATTTGTTCCAAGAGTTAGGAAAAGTAATGCTGCAACCTTCTCGCCGTCGTGATGATATTGTTAGTGTAAGCCCTGCTGCAAAATCAGTGGCTTCTACTTTTGCTACCATTGCTTTAGATCACATGAATTTTGGTGGTCATGTGGAGGAAGCATCCATATCGACAAAATGTCGTTATTTTGGTAAAGTCATTGATTTTATTGATGGGATTCTAATGGAAAGGCCTGAGTCCTGCAATCCCATTTTACTGAATTGCTTGTATGGGCATGGAGTTATTCAATCAGTATTGACCACATTTGAAGCCACTAGTCAGTTGCTATTTGCAGTTAATCGGACTCCTGCATCACCAATGGAAACTGATGATGGGAATGTGAAGCAGGATGACAAGGAAGATGCAGATCATTTGTGGATATATGGTTCTTTAGCTAGTTATGGTAAATTTATGGACCATCTAGTGACCTCTTCTTTCATATTATCGTCTTTCACAAAGCCTTTACTTGCACAACCCCTTAGTGGCGATACCCCATTTCCACGAGATGCTGAGATATTTGTTAAAGTCCTCCAATCTATGGTGTTGAAGGCTGTGCTCCCAGTTTGGACTCATTCTCAGTTCGTTGATTGTAGTCATGAATTTATTTCTAATGTTATCTCTATCATTAGGCATGTTTATTCAGGGGTTGAAGTAAAAAATGTAAATGGCAGTGCTCGTGTTACTGGGCCTCCTCCTAATGAAACAGCAATTTCAACCATTGTAGAGATGGGATTTTCCAGGGCTAGAGCAGAAGAAGCTCTGAGGCATGTTGGATCAAATAGTGTGGAGTTGGCGATGGAGTGGTTGTTTTCCCATCCAGAGGACACGCAAGAAGATGATGAACTTGCTCGTGCACTAGCCATGTCCCTTGGAAACTCTGAATCAGAGCCCAAGGATGCTTCTGCAAGTGACAGTGTTCCTCAGCTTGAGGAAGAGGTGGTCCATCTTCCTCCTGTTGATGAGTTGTTATCAACTTGCACTAAACTTCTTCAGAAGGAACCTCTTACTTTTCCTGTCCGTGACTTGCTCATGATGATTTGCTCTCAGAATGATGGTCAATATAGATCTAATGTTGTCACTTTTATTGTTGATCGGATCAAGGAGTGTGGATTGATTTCTGGTAATGAAAATAATACCATACTTTCTGCTTTATTTCATGTTCTTGCTTTGATTCTTAATGAGGATGTTGTTTCGCGGGAAGCTGCTTCAAAGAGTGGTTTGATAAATATTGCTTCAGATCTACTTTACCAGTGGGATTCTAGTCTTGGTAACAGGGAGAAACATCAGGTGCCAAAATGGGTTGCAGCTGCCTTTCTTGCACTGGAGAGGCTTTTGCAAGTGGATCAAAAATTGAATTCTGAAATTGCGGAGTTGTTGAAAAAGGAAGCTGTGAATGTTCAGCAGTCATCAGTTCTCATTGATGAGGATAAGCAACACAAATTACAATCTGCATTGGGACTTTCTACCAAGTATGCAGATGTACATGAACAGAAGAGACTTGTCGAGATAGCTTGTAGTTATATGAAGAACCAAGTTCCCTCAGACACAATGCATGCTGTTTTGCTACTCTGTTCCAATCTTACGAGGAATCATTCTGTTGCTCTTACCTTTTTTGATGCTGGTGGTTTAAGTTCACTTCTTTCTCTGCCAACCAGTAGCCTATTTCCTGGGTTTGACAATGTTGCTGCTGGTATAGTCCGTCATGTTATTGAAGATCCACTAACTCTCCAGCAAGCAATGGAATCTGAGATAAAACACAGTCTTGTAGCTGCATCTAACCGCCATCCAAATGGGAGGGTCAATCCGCGAAATTTCCTGTTAAGTTTAGCTTCAGTAATTTCCCGGGATCCAATAATATTTATGCAAGCTGCTCAATCTGTTTGCCAAGTTGAAATGGTGGGTGAAAGACCTTACATTGTCTTGTTGAAAGATCGGGATAAAGAGAAATCCAAGGAGAAGGATAAATCCTTGGAGAAAGATAAATCACATAATAATGATGGAAAACTTTGTTTGGGAAGTACAACCACAGCAGCTCCAGGGAATGTGCATGGGAAACTTCACGATTCAAACTCAAAGAATGTCAAATACAAAAGGCCCACCCAAAGTTTTGTTAATGTCATAGAACTTCTCCTTGAATCTATATGCACATTTGTTGCCCCCCCTCTGAAGGATGATAACGTTTCAAATATTGTCCGTGGCTCCCCAACATCAAGTGACATGGACATTGATGTTTCTACAGTTAGGGGGAAAGGAAAAGCAGTTGCCACTGTGTCTGGAGGAGATGAAACCAGCAGCGAGGAAGCATCTGCATCACTTGCAAAGATAGTATTTATTTTGAAGCTTCTGATGGAGATATTGTTGATGTATTCATCGTCTGTTCATGTCCTCCTACGACGGGATGCTGAAATGAGCAGCACTAAGGGCATTAATCAAAAGAGTCATTCTAGTTTTGGTGCGGGAGGTATATTCTACCATATTCTTCGTAATTTTATTCCTTATTCTCGAAATTCCAAAAAGGACAAAAAAGTTGACGGTGATTGGAGGCAGAAACTAGCAACCAGGGCTAATCAGTTTATGGTAGCTGCTTGTGTTCGGTCTTCAGAGGCAAGGAGGAGGGTTTTTACTGAGATTAGCCATATAATCAATGAATTTGTTGATTCATGTAATGGCGTTATGCCAAAGCCACCAGGCAATGAAATTCAGGTTTTTGTTGATCTACTTAATGATATTTTGGCTGCTCGGACACCTGCTGGCTCAAGCATATCATCTGAGGCCTCCGTAACTTTTATGGATGCTGGTCTAGTTAAATCTTTTACTCATACATTACAGGTTTTGGACTTGGACCATGCTGACTCGTCTAAAGTTGCTACTGGTATTATCAAAGCTCTTGAATTAGTAACCAAGGAGCATGTTCATTCAGTTGAATCGAGTGCAGGAAGGGGGGATAATCAAACAAAGCCTTCTGATCCTAGTCAATCCGGAAGAATGGAAAATATTGGTCGTACATCTCAGTCTCAGTCCATGGAAACAACATCTCAGGCCAATCACGATTCCCTTCAAGTTGACCATGTTGGGTCGTTCAATGTGATCCAGTCTTATGGTGGGTCTGAAGCTGTTACTGATGATATGGAACATGATCATGATCTTGATGGGGGCTTTGCTCCTGGTAATGAAGATGAGTTCATGCATGAAACTGGTGAGGATGCTAGAGGCCGTGAGACTGGAATTGAAAATGTGGGGCTACAATTTGAAATCCAGTCCCATGGACAAGAAAATCTCGATGACGATGATGAGGGTGATATGTCCGGAGACGAGGGTGAAGATGTAGATGAAGATGATGAAGATGATGAGGAACACAATGATTTGGAAGATGAAGTCCATCACTTGCCACATCCTGACACTGATCATGAGGATCATGAGATTGATGATGATTTTGATGAGGTGATGGAGGAGGAGGAGGAGGAGGAGGAGGATGAGGATGAGGATGATGATGATGGTGTTATACTAAGACTTGAGGAGGGAATTAATGGAATTAATGTTTTTGATCATATTGAGGTTTTTGGAAGAGACAATAGTTTTCCAAATGAATCTCTTCATGTGATGCCAGTTGAAGTTTTTGGATCTAGACGTCCAGGGCGTACCACCTCTATTTACAGCCTTTTGGGCAGAAGTGGTGATAATGCTGCTCCTTCACGCCATCCTCTTTTAGTTGGTCCTTCTTCCTCATTCCACCCATCTAGTGTCCAATCAGGTCAGTTCCTTTATCAAATTATTGTTGATGTTGTATTATAATAATGTCTTTCCCTTCCTTATCCAATTCAATAATGTCACGATTCTGTATTGTTTTTAATTACAGATAGTATAACAGAGAGCTCAACGGGGTTGGATAATATCTTCCGATCACTGCGGAGTGGACGTCATGGACACCGTTTGAACTTGTGGAGTGATAATAACCCACAAAGCAGTGGGTCAAATACTGGTGCTGTACCACAGGGCCTTGAGGAGTTCCTTGTCTCTCAATTGAGGCGACCTGCCACTGACAAGTCATCTGATAATAATGTAGCAGAAGCAGGTCCTCAAATTAAAGTTGAGGTCAGCCAGATGCACAATTCTGCAGGTTCACAGCTAGAAATTCCAGTTGAAAACAATGCAATTCAGGGAGGTGGTGATGTGACTACTGCATCAATTGATAACACTGACAACAATGCTGATATTAGACCTGTAGGAAATGGAACGCTGCAAACAGATGTATCAAACATTCACTCTCAGGCAGTTGAGATGCAGTTTGAGCATAACGATGCATCTGTGCGAGATGTCGAAGCTGTGAGTCAGGAGAGTAGTGGTAGTGGGGCAACTTTTGGTGAAAGCCTTCGTAGCCTAGATGTTGAGATTGGAAGTGCTGATGGCCATGATGATGGTGGAGAAAGGCAGGTTTCTGCAGATAGGATAGCAGGTGATTCACAGGCTGCACGCACAAGAAGAGCAAGTGTGCCTTTTGGTCATTCTTCTCCTGTAGGCGTGAGAGATGCATCCCTCCACAGTGTTACTGAAGTTTCAGAAAATTCAAGCCGAGATGCAGATCAAGAAGGTCCAGCAGCTGAGCAGCAGGTGAACAGGGATACTGGATCAGCAGCAATTGATCCTGCCTTTCTGGATGCTCTTCCTGAGGAGCTGCGTGCTGAAGTTCTCTCAGCCCAGCAGGGTCAAGTGGCTCAACCATCAAATGCTGAGTCTCAAAACAATGGGGATATTGATCCTGAGTTCCTCGCAGCGCTTCCCCCAGATATTCGAGCTGAAGTTCTAGCTCAGCAGCAAGCACAAAGACTACATCAATCTCAGGAGTTAGAAGGGCAACCTGTTGAAATGGATACTGTCTCAATAATTGCAACATTTCCTTCAGAATTACGAGAAGAGGCAAGTTTGGCACTTGAATCCAGTTTTTACAAAAAGTGAGCACCTATCTGAAGATTTTTTTTTTTTTTTTTTAATGTTCAGGTTCTATTAACTTCCTCTGATGCTATCCTTGCCAACCTTACACCTGCCCTTGTTGCTGAGGCAAATATGTTGCGGGAAAGGTTTGCACATCGGTACAGTCGCACCCTCTTTGGTATGTATCCTAGAAGTCGTAGAGGTGAGACTTCTAGGCGTGAAGGTATTGGTTCTGGCCCAGATGGTGCAGGGGGAAGCATCACTTCACGCAGATCTGCTGGAGCTAAGGTTGTTGAAGCTGATGGAGCACCTCTGGTTGACACCGAAGCTCTGCATGCCATGATTCGGTTATTTCGCATAGTTCAGGTACTACTTGAATATAGGCTCTGGAAAGAAGTTCTTCAAAATAAACACAACTTAATTGGTTACACGTTCTTTTTTAATTTTTTTTCAGCCACTATATAAAGGTCAATTGCAGAGGCTTCTTTTAAATCTTTGTGCCCATAGTGAAACCAGGATTTCCCTGGTGAAAATTCTGATGGACTTACTATTGCTTGATGTAAGAAAGCCGGCTAGTTATTTTAGTGCAGTTGAACCTCCGTACAGACTTTATGGTTGTCAGAGTAATGTAATGTACTCACGTCCTCAATCTTTTGATGGTAAGAAAACTTGATTAACATTTTTTTCATACCTTGTTTAGTCAGTGCACGGGTTTTGAATTTATCTTCCTGGTTTTAATTTCTTAAAGGGACTTCTATTTTTATTATTCTTCAAGCTTGTTTTAACTAGTAACAGTTATGTTTTTTGAAAGATGGTCCTCGCATCCTCCTCCCCCTCTCTAATGGCGGATAATTATTGATACTTTGTATACTTGTTTAATTCGGTAGGAGTTCCCCCATTACTCTCTCGGCGAATACTTGAAACACTCACCTATCTTGCTCGCCATCATCCATACGTGGCAAAAATTTTGCTCCAGTTTAGGCTGCATCACCCTGCACTGAGAGAACCAGATAATGCTGATGTTGCACGTGGCAAAGCTGTGATGGTTGTTGAAGATGAAATGAATGCAGGATACATATCTATTGCAATGCTTTTGGGTCTCTTGAAACAACCCTTATATTTGAGGAGCATAGCTCATCTTGAGCAGGTGATGATTTGGTTTTATTGATATCTTTAGCACATCCAATTGTGTACTTGCTTAGAGTGCTAACATGATTTCTGTTTTCAGTTGCTAAATTTGCTGGATGTTATCATTAATAGTGCTAGAAGCAAGTCTAGTTCATCGGATAGGTCTCAAATATCTACTGAGCCAGTATTGGGTCCGCAAATTTCTGCAATGGAGGTAGATGTAAATATTGATTCAGTTATATCTTCTGCTCCTGATGCATCTCCTCAAGTCAGTGAATCCTCCAAACCCACAGCTTCCAGTAATAAGGAATGTCCGGCTCAGCAAGTATTGTGTGATCTACCACAAGCAGAACTTCAGCTCCTTTGCTCATTGCTTGCTCTAGAAGGGTATGGTTATGATTAAAGTTAATTCTTTTATCTGGGCTTTTGTTGTTTGCCTTGATTTGGTGTATTTACTTTTGATATCTGAACTTCTTACATTGGGAGAGTGGTAAGAGTCATAAGTTTTCCTGGCATATGAGGTTCCGTTTTTTAATTATGTCATTCATTACTTGGGTCTTGACACTTGTTCCGTTTATGTTTTGCTTTATTATTACTCCCCAATTCAATGTCAATTGGGTCTGGCTATTGTTCTAAAAACACTGTTTTTGAATTTAGTAATGTGGATTTCATCTAATGTTTCTTGTATTCCTTCCAGTTTGTCTGACAATGCATATGGTCTTGTTGCGGAGGTAATGAAAAAACTGGTGGCCATAGCTCCAATTCACTGTAAGTTTTTTGTCACTCATCTGGCAGAAGCAGTTCGAAATTTGACTTCATCTGCAATGGACGAGTTGCGCACCTTCAGTGAGGCAATGAAAGCTCTTCTCAGTACAACATCTTCCGATGGCGCTGCAATTTTAAGAGTTTTGCAGGCCTTGAGTTCCCTTGTCACCTCATTGGCTGAGAAAGAGAATGATGGAATAACTCCTGCCCTTTCTGAAGTTTGGGGAATCAATTCGGCCTTAGAGCCCTTGTGGCATGAGCTGAGCAGTTGTATAAGCAAGATAGAAGCCTACTCTGAGTCAGTATCCGAGTCTATTACCCCTTCTAGAACATCTGTGTCCAAACCATCCAATGTCATGCCTCCACTTCCAGCTGGTTCTCAAAATATCTTACCGTACATAGAGTCATTTTTTGTTTTTTGTGAGAAGCTACATCCTGCTCAGTCAGGTGCTAGTACTGTCACAACTGTTCCTGTAATATCTGATGTGGAAGATGCCAGCACATCTGGTACTCGGCAGAAAGCATCTGGATCTGCTACAAAACTAGATGAGAAACATGCTGCTTTTGCCAAGTTTTCAGAGAAGCATAGGAAACTATTGAATGCTTTTATCAGGCAAAATCCTGGCTTGCTTGAGAAATCTTTTTCCCTTATGCTGAAGACTCCAAGATTTATTGATTTTGATAACAAGCGATCCCACTTCCGATCAAAAATTAAACATCAGCATGACCATCACCACAGCCCATTAAGAATATCAGTGAGAAGGGCATATGTTCTTGAGGACTCGTATAACCAGCTTCGCATGAGATCAACTCAAGATTTGAAGGGAAGGTTGACTGTTCATTTCCAAGGTGAAGAAGGTATCGATGCAGGTGGGCTTACAAGGGAATGGTATCAATTGTTGTCTAGAGTTATTTTTGACAGAGGAGCACTGCTCTTTACTACAGTAGGCAATGAATCAACATTTCAGCCAAACCCCAACTCTGTTTACCAAACAGAACATCTATCTTATTTCAAATTTGTTGGTAGAGTGGTGAGTTCTTCTTACAGATGTTCTTAATGTATGTTTTTGGCCGCATATACCTTTTACTTATCCCTTTCTACATTATCCAGGTTGGAAAAGCATTATTTGATGGTCAGCTCTTGGATGTCCATTTTACTCGATCATTCTACAAGCACATCCTTGGGGTCAAAGTTACATACCATGATATTGAAGCTATTGACCCTGCCTATTTCAGAAATTTGAAATGGATGCTTGAGGCAAGTATCTTTTTGTAGTTTTTCCGTTAGCCTTGTCAGTCATCGCAATAGTTGCCTTCATTTTCATTGTGAAAATTGTCTCATGTTTACGGTATGATTGCAGAATGATATCAGTGATGTTCTGGATCTTACTTTTAGCATTGATGCAGATGAGGAAAAGTTGATTTTGTATGAGCGGACAGAGGTTCTGACTTTATTTCACAACTATTGAGATAATTTTATTTATGTATTGGATTGCACATTGTTTAGTATCTAATTTTGATGAACTTTCTATAGGTGACTGATTATGAGCTGATTCCTGGTGGACGGAATACGAAAGTTACAGAGGAGAATAAGCACCAATATGTTGATTTGGTTGTTGAGCATCGGTTGACTACTGCTATTCGTCCTCAAATAAATGCTTTCTTGGAAGGGTTCAATGAATTGATTCCCAGAGAGTTAATATCTATATTCAATGATAAAGAGCTGGAATTATTGATCAATGGACTTCCTGATATTGATTGTGCGTCATCTTCAATATTAACATTACCTTTATTGAGGCCGCACATTTATTTTCTCTCAATGCTGGCTATCTTTAGTGTTCAAATTCAGGAAAAGAAAATTTAACAATCTTTTCTGCATTTTTTTCAGTGGATGACTTGAGAGCAAATACTGAATATTCTGGGTATAGCGGTGCATCACCAGTTATCCAATGGTTTTGGGAGGTTGTTCAGAGTTTCAGCAAAGAAGACAAAGCTAGATTGCTTCAGTTTGTGACAGGCACATCCAAGGTATTGCTTTTGAGCTTTAAATATTATGATCTTTGTGTCTTCTATTTACAAAAAATAATTCAGTGATTTTGCATGTTGAATTATGGCCACTTTGCTGCTTGTGGCTTCACATTGGAATAATTTTGTTTTCTGCTCAATACTGGTGTTTGGATGCAATAGATGAATTCAATTAAATATTAGCAACATATTATCAAATCCAGTTCCTGTGAATTTATTCAAAACATCGAGAATCATGTCTCACAATATTTAGAAAGTTGAATACTTGTGTTTCAATAGAAATGCTTTAGTGAAAAAACACTCCTGATATTTCCTATATGTACACAGTTGAAAAAGGTTTCGAAATAGGGAAGAAATTATGATTCAAGTTCTTAGTCGAAACAATACAAGAGATTACATTATATAGAATTCTGCCACCATAGAATATAAATACAATAATTAATGACAACTCTCTGTATCCTTCCAATATCTCAACAGACACAATAATTAATATTATCTCCTCCTAACTCAACATACACATTTCAGAATTAATTAAGTTTTTTATTCACAATTGCCATTAGCTTTTAAGGCAGCAATTGTCATTCCCGATAGTTAAGTTTCCTGTAGATTTGTTTCCAACAGACAGGCGAGAAGTATACGTAGTTGGCTTTGTTTTCGTGAGAACTATTAATTTAGTGATCTGAGTTGTGCTGGAGATAAGACGCGCTAATTGTTTTGTTCCTATCAATTTACTCCCTTGATCTAAGCTATACTGGTTTACGTCAAAAGACAGTATCTAATATCATTCTTATAATAATCAAATTATTTTGATTCCTTGTTTTGTTAATCTGATCATGTATTATATAATTGGGGGTTCTTATTTTCGCTACCTAAATTTTCAGGTGCCTTTGGAGGGTTTTAGCGCTCTTCAAGGAATTTCAGGTTCCCAGAGGTTTCAGATACATAAGGCATATGGCAGTTCTGATCATTTGCCTTCTGCACATACGTGGTACCTTTTTTTCTACTTTTCAGTTTATTATATTTTCAATCAGCATTTTTTTGATATTTTTGAGGTATATTTAATCGCTTGATGGATCAATTATTATCACGTCTTGACATTAGTAACACAGAGTCTTTTTTTATGCAGTTTCAATCAATTAGATTTGCCAGAGTATCCATCTAAACAACATTTGGAAAAGAGGTTACTGCTTGCCATTCATGAAGCAAATGAGGGATTCGGATTTGGTTGACAAGTTTTTTGTTTCTTTCTTTTTTGGGAGGGGTGAGGGACGAAAACAAACTGTATTATTTTAGGTTACAAGCTATTTAAAAGCTTTTACTGGGGGTTGACAAGATTTTCAACATTATATCATGTTAATATGTTGTACAGTTTTATATTTGCAATGGGAAATGCTTCGGCGCTTTTTTAATAACCTGTTCAGTGTGCCTTTGGCACCTACGGGTAACTCATTCTTCACACGAGCAATATTTGATGAGACAAGTAGATCTCCTCAATATTCAAAATTCAATGTTTCCCTCAGACCTCAAATTTATTATTATTAGTTAAAAGATACGCACCACTTCTTTGCTTGTTTTAGTTTTTATTTATCTTATTTTTGCTTCATGTGCATGTTGTTACTCTGTATTTTTTTGGGTATATTGCTTTGTTATTTTCTAATGTCGTAATTAGAATGGCCGAGTGGTGTTTGCATTGAATTAAACTTTTGACTTTTCTGTATTTTGTGATATATACGTTCATTGTGTGATTATTTCTTGTTATTTAGAAATGAAATGTAGTAATGAAAAAAAAGTTAGTACATGAAATAATAATGAAATTCAATTGCGTAACACTTTTTTTCTCATTTCTTTTCTTAAATTTCATTTTCATCAAATCTTAGCATCTGAAAAATTATAAAATAACAGAAGAATATAAATAGTTTGTTTTGGATGAATTATTTTTTTACGATAACTACATCTAATTGCTATTTAATTTTAAAGTTTCCTAATATAGAGGAAAAATGAGTATTGATTTTAAATGGAGAAATGTTGCAACAAATTTTATTTTGATATGTATTCATTATAACTACTGTTTTTTTATATCAGTTAAAATTGTGAAAAGAATATCCAATAAATAATCTTGGAAGATATTTAAAATTATCAGATTACATTGCATATTAATTTTCTTTTAATTCATTAATTCTTTTTACTGTCATCTAAAATTGATTTTTTTTGGCTATTACTGTGATTGTCCCATTCAACGGAATAATTTTTAATCAATAACAAAAGAAACTAAAAAAAATATGCAAGTTTATTTAATCTTTTGGATTGGAGAAATGGATAAGAGTTATTATTTACCTTCTCAAATATCGAAGTTATATTAGAATTTCATCCTAGAAGTGTGCATACTTTCTTCTATATAACTATTCTTTTGATACCAAGTCCTTTATAGTTTTCAAGCAATAAAGTTTTATAATAAATTCAAGTCACAATGTAAGGATACATAATAAAGTACATGATAATTTTGTTGATCAAATGATGAAACTCCAAGCTGAACATTTTGGTTCTAGTTATTAAACATTGGAAATTATCAGAAGTCTTGCACTTAATTTGCTTTCTCTCATTCTTTATTTTGTTTCAATGTTTTGTTGTTTTTTCTTGAAAGACTATAGATAATTGATTTGTTTAGAATAAGTCAAAACTTTGTTTCATTGGAGATTTTTTTTTTTTTTTTTTTTTTTTTTTTTTTTTTTCAGACCATGACAATGTTTTACATGTATGGAAGTTTGACTTCACTAAATTAAATTGAAAATGTAGTCACTATCGTAATTCACACATAATCTATTGGAAAAATGTATGTCCACACACCATTCAAAAGGTTTATATCAATGGATTATAAGATATCATACTAAATTGAAATTTTTTCTAATTAAAATTACCACTTTTTATGTTATTTTCAAATCCACGGTTATATATGGAAACTCTGTTAGTTTTTTAATTATTAGTTAAAAAACATTTAATTTTTTAAACAGATTGATAATATAGTTTTTTTAAAAGTAACATAAAAAAATTAAACTCAAAGAAAGCAATGATAACTAATAGATGGAAAATGCAAGCATTCAAATTTGTTAAGGACATAAGTATGTGTTGACTTTTTTTAAATACAAACAAGAATAGTTATCTAAAATGAAAACATATTTTAGAATTGTTGTTTAACGAAAGTCTTTTTAAGATATTTTCTTAAAATAAAAAGACTTTAAGGATATATTCTACTTATATATTTAATTTTCTTAACAGGTTATTTCCTTGAATATATTTTGTTCACATATATTACTATATTAAATTTCAATATTTTCTAAAAATATTATCAATTTGTTAAAAATAACCCTTTATCATAATATAAATTATTTATTATAAACTTAATACATAATTTATATGTTAAAAATGTTATTTACTTATTATGATTTTTAATAATAATATAGTATATATTTAAATATATTTCTTCGTAAACTTTATTTGATTAAAAACCATATTCTATATATTAAATATACTAAAATACTAGCTTGCAAAAGGCAAATACATGAATAAGTATTATAATACGATCTTTAATTTAAACTTGAACTTAACTGCATAAAATTTAAGATTCTAGATCTTAATTTGGTATCATAACAATCAAAAAGATATTTTTTCCAATAACTTGGAGAACCTTTTTTATATATAAATTAGATTAGAAATCAACAATGAGTTGGGTAGCCTTAAGATAATGTCCTACAAAAAAAATTTAAGACTTCTGCCATCCCTATCAATGTAGACTTCAAACATCCCTCTTTTTATTAAAGCAAAACCAACATAAAAATTTTAAAGTAATATAACATATTTGCACTAAAAGAAGTAAATTAAAATATCATACTATAAAAATAAAGAGAAATAGATAACACCTTCAACACTATAAAAGTTAAGATCCCTTGTTAATATTTCAGAAATGCAAGATATCATTTTATTTTATTGAATAGTAATTTTAACAACACTTTATTTCGCACAAAACCTCACTTTTTATTATGTTTCAGTGAAATTTACATAAATACAAAGGATAGAGTGAAGTTGTTTAATAAATATTTTCTTAAAATTCATCCCATAAAAATTATAAAAAAAAAAAAAATATTAGGAGCAGTTCTTTTACTTAGCAGAAATGATCCAAGTTAGTTGAAAGTAAGAACAAGGTCGTTCGCTATGGCATTCTATTCAACGTCGTCGTTCCGTTGCAGTTTCGCGCTCTGCAATCCGAAGCTGCAACCTCTCGTTTCAATGTCACTCTCTTCGAAGCTTCCGTTGCACTTTTCCGGCAACGCTCGATTCAACCGCAACCATCTCCACCACCACTCAACCGCTCTCAAAATTCGTGCCTCAAACGCAACCTCTTCATCGGGAAGTGGCACCAACCTCGTCTTGTTGAGCTCCGCTGTCACCGTTACGACAGCGGTAGCCAATCGCGTGCTTTACAAATTGGCCCTTGTTCCCATGAAAGATTACCCTTTTTTTCTCGCCCAGTTCATAACTTTTGGGTAAACCTCTCTGTGCTTCTTGCAATTGCATTTGTTTGGTGTTTTAACTCTTGGAGAATTGTTTGTTTCTTTTTAGGGATTTCTTAGTGCGTTGAGTAATTGTGGTTTTGTGTAACGTAGGTACGTTGTTATATATTTCTCCATCTTGTTTATTCGGTACCGGGCAAGAATAGTAACCGATGAGATGCTGGCAATTCCCAAATTGCGCTTTGTCGCCATTGGGTTTCTAGAAGCTTTGGGATTGGTTGCCGGAATGTCTGCTGGAGGTACTGACTTTGTTCTTCTTGTGTCATTTCTTGTGTTTTAGTCTTCGACCGTGTCTAATTTCCATGCTTCGAAGATTTTTATGCTTTCAATCAAGCAGAGATCACCTTGAATAGTTATTATAAAACTCACAAATTTACTATACTTGACTTAGATGACAATGTAAATCTTTTTATACTGTCACTGTGTTATGAAAATTAAATTCTTTCTAGTGGTTTTTTAGTGATTAAAAGCATTTAATAGTGTCTTTTGAGTGTTCAGTGTCCTTAGAGCACTCCTAATTTCTCTTTCTTGTTCAAAGTAATATTTTTATGGATATAGCGATGCTATTTCAGTAAAATTGTTTCAAAAGTGATATAGCTTTGTTGTTCTTAATACATGTAATAACCTTAAAGTGCAGCCATTGTGGAACAGAGGGAGTACCATGGTCGCACATCCCATTGGAGTTTTCTGAATTGTGTATCTAAATAAATAATATGTTAGGTTTTATAGTGTTAAATAACCAGTAATTAGAGGAGTGTGAATGAAAAAAGTTACTGCGACGTTTGAAATCTTTCTAGAGAAAGCACAAAAGCAGAGGTTGCAATTTTTTGTGACGAGTACTTTGAAAGTGAGGTTCCATCTTCTGCCAATCTACAATGAATTAAAATCAAAATCTTTCTATTTTAACTCTGCTCTCAATTTTCTTCCAAACATACCCTTAGTGTTTGCTTTCAATGATTCTGAAATGAATGTTGATTACCCTCTGCAGCCTTACTTCCTGGACCAGTCATACCCATATTGAATCAGGTATCTTAAATATTTTAAGCAGCCCTTTACATCCAAGGATGAGAGGGGGTGACAAACAAAAATATGTTTGTCTTTCTTTAAAACAGTATACATCTGCCATTTATTTGACATAGCTGTGGAGTTTACTTTATTTTCTGATTCGCATTTGGCATACATTTGGCATACATTTGGCAAGGTCTTATTTGAGAAAATCTGCTTTTGTTTTACATGACGCAGATGTCATGCTACACAGCAGCGGTTGAGATTTGAGAATTTGATTGAAATGCTGCGGCATTGATTCAGTGTAGTCAATGGTTTCTGGGATGCATGATGGTTTTTTGTAATATATTCAGAATAGGGGACCTTATAGCACTGATCAATGATTTAAACCGGCAAATTAATCGGTAATAACAATAAATCATGGAATTTTCACTTTCATTAACTTATGGCATCATAGAAAACTACTGTTTTTGATTCTCACTACAGACCAAAGGTGTTCTAAAGCCCATCATTCTCATTTTTTTTTTCTTGGAAAAATATTTTGATACAACCAGCATCATCCAATTTACTTTTTCAGGGACAGTGTAGTCCATTCTTGTTGACAGATTGAGCCTGCTTTGTCTCTCACTCCGATGGCATCGTTACCTAAGGCATTTCATTGTCATATTTATAGTATTATGTAGCAGTCACTTCTAAAGTGTAGGGGGCTCGCTATTTTAAAACTTATTCAGTATGTTCTGATAGCATGGCTGCATTTGTGGTTTGTGCTCTGGGCCTGTCCTTCTAGTCTAACTAAGAAGGAAGAGAATGATAATATTGCTGTAAAATCTGTAGCATCTGCTCTCAGTCATCACTGATGGCCATTCATGACTTATGCATTTGCTGAGATTTTATTGTTACTGATGTTATTTTAAGGCATCATTATGTGTAATATTGATTTCTCAAAATAGTGTTTATGAGTTCTTCTTTTGCAGACTTTTTTGGTTTGGCAGCTAATGTTTTCCACCCTTCTCTTGAAAAGAAAGTACACAGTCAATCAATTGGTTGGGTGCTTACTCGTAGCTTCTGGTGTTGTAGTGGCTATTGCAAGGTAATTTGACTTTATTATATGGAGAAATTCAATGTTCCCTATCCGTACTCCAATATTCAGTTTCTCATGTTGAGGTCACTAATCTGGTCAGTTCCTATGTGAATCAAGTATTCCCAAAAATATGTGGTGATGAACTTTGACAAAAGATATTGACTTGAAAATATCAGACTTAACTTCTTATCTCCCTTTCCAATTGGAAAAAATAATGAGGGAACGGTCATTGTATTCCTCTAGATATATGTGTGACATCAATTTGGTCCTCTGAAGCACTTCAGCATCATTTTAGCTCCGCAATCATAAAAAGTGACATCTGCAGTGCCCTTTGGTAAATGGATAACGTTAACATTGTTAATGATTTTACAATTTGAGGATCATCTTGACGTCACTTTCTACTGTTCAAGGATCATATTGATGTTAACTTTCTTTGAAGGACCAATTGATGTCTCCATTTTTGTTGAGCTAAACTAGTATACTTTTTAAAAAATACACTAATTATTTGTGATCAGTTTATAATTGTTATAACAGAAAGGATTTTACTATGTTCATTATCTCCTTTGGTAAATATTGTAATTTTATTATCCTTTGCTAAATGGATGACATTAACATTGTTAATGGACTTTACAAGTTGAGGGTCATCTTTTCGTCCCTTTCTATTGTTCAAGGACTATATGTGGTGTTAAATTTCTTTGAAGGATCAAAGCTTCATTGCTTCTAACCTTGAGTAATATTGTTGCACATACAGCTTTAAGTATGGTTTCATTAAAATGTTGAGCAGCCTAGGTCAATAGCTGCTTGTAACAGTCTGTAGAAGCTCAAAAGCTGTAATATTTGCAATACATTTTTTGTTGGGGTTGTTGGGGTACAATTCTCATGCTAGTTTGATAGGAAATTCCCTTTTTCACTTGAAATGAAGCGGGTCCCATCTAATCATTGTTTTCAATCATTGCAGTGGCTCAAATGCAGGTCAGATGCTCTCTGAAGTTCATTTTTTTTGGCCAGCATTGATGATAATTTCATGTTCCTTTCAAGCTTGGGCTTCTGTAATCAAGGTTAGTCAATAACCAGATGTTGACTTTTAGTTAAACCTTCTTGGGGAACATTATAATCTATGTTTTCTTGTATGGCAGGAATATATTTTCATTGACTCAGCTACTCGATTAAAGGTATGCCTTCTTTTACTTCTTTTTGGGGAGGGGAGGTGGTATATAAGGTCACTAGACTACAGATTCCATTGACATTTCATTCATGGGCATGATTTGGAGTCCCTTACATGTTCACATGCAGCACAAGTCACTGGACATATTTGTGGTCAATTCTTTTGGATCTGGGTTTCAGGTACAGCGTGCAACATCAATTGTAATCAAATAAGTGTACCTTTCAAATTCTGCAAATAGCGTTATTTCCAGTATTTTGTTAGTTTTTGCTTTATTTATTGCATATGTCTTATTAGTTGCTTTGCTTCATCTTGTAATTCAAGAATGACTGTGAAACAACTTACGTGAGTTCAAATTATATCCTTGCTTTCTATCTTTTTATATTATTTCAAAATGTATTACTTTTGTTTCTCCCCTACTAACCACAAACGGTAACTGTTAGAATACTTGGATAGTTGTAGTCTTAGAAATCTTATTATATCAGAGTATTATAAGGCTGTTTTTTTACTGGTTCTACTACATGTGACCTTGCCCTAAAATGTTGGTATAAATAATTGTATCTGGTTAGTATTTTATATTATAACATCACAGGAATTTTCAGAGCCCTAAAATTTCTTTTTCCTTCTTCATCCAAAACAAAACATATAATAGGTTATCTAAAATTTGTCTTATAGGTAAGAGTTATATTCCTAGTTTTAGAGATTTGAATTCACTATCTTATATGTGGATCTTGCTTCCAAAAACATTGAATATCTTTCATACTAGGATATAGTATACAATAATTCCAAAGTTCCATTTTTCAGTTCCCAATACTAACAATGCACCATAAGTTACGTTAAAGCTTAAGTTGGTACTATTTGCTTCTATATGTGATGAAATAGACATGAATGAATAAGTATGCCTATTCATTTATTTTAAAGTTCTGCAGCTCTGCTTGGCCCGCCTTCTTTTTTTCATCTACATTAGTCATATACATTTTGAATGAGGGTTTATGTGGATTGTATTAAATCAGAAAAAGGAAATTTGATTCTATCCAAAGTTTGCTTGTTTTATTTAAAGGTTTTTGGATCGGATCAAGCTCTTGGTGTTATTATGAGGTAGTAAATAAATCCGCAGAATACCCAATAGATTTTGTAAAAACTAATTCAAAGTGTTAGTCACATTCGTCCTAATATATAAATTTTAGATTCAGATTATAAATCATTAATCAAATCAATATTTCAAGTTCTAAACACGGTAATTTAACGATTAAATAAATAAACGTATATAAGATGCACAAATTAAGTTTTTTGGTTTGGATAAGATGAATTTAAAATGGGAACAGAATACCGGTCCAATCCAAATGAAAAAGTTCATTTTATTTTCTTTTTTAATTCATTTTTTACTGTTTGTATTCAATTCGATTGGTATATGAACATCTCTAACCTTAATCAAGATAGAGACTTAATCTAATCAGGAAAAGTTGGCTTTCTTTATTTTAGTTCATTTTTACTGTATGTGATTGAATCGATTTATATGAACATCTCTAACTTCTATAAAGACATAGACTTTATCCAATCCTGCAAAGTTGGTTTTCATTTTTTAGTTCAATTTTCACTGTTTGAATTCATTTGGATTAGTTTGTGCACATCTCTAAGCTTTCGATACTTGGCAGTGTGTTTTTCTTCTGAAAAAGTTTTCATAAGCAGCCCCCTTCATTTTAGGGTGGAAGAGCTAGTTTGAAATTTATTTGGGTATATCTTATAATATAAGCATCTATATAGCTGTTTTGGAGGATTTACGACAATAGCTAATGATGTATGTTCATAAGCTGTTTTTCAACTTATGACAATAAACTTTCTAGAATAGCTCATGAAAACAGTTTTATATGTTTCTTCTTCAATTATACAACTTATCCCTAAATGTTTACATAATAAATACTTATTTATTAGGTCCTTAATTAAGTTGTTTACTCAATTATTTACCTAAATTGTTTACTCAATTACGTAATAAATACTTCTAATAAATACATTGGCGCCAGTTCCAGATATTCTCTCGTTGTTTATGTTTATTACTTGATTAATTATTGAAAGGTAGATTTATGGTTTACGTGATATTTGTTGTAGGCGCTTTTCGTATTTCTGTCTCTACCTTTACTTTCAAAATTGAGAGGCATACCATTTGCTGAACTTCCTTCATATTTTAAAAGCGGTGCCGGTTGCTTTCTGAACCTTGGAGCTAGTAAACCAAGTAAGCTCTAATAAATTGGTAGCACTGCAATTATATATATCCTCACGTGGTTTTCTAGTTCTTGTCTGCATTTCTTTTTACACCTTTTGCTGTTAAAGCACTATCAAGATTACATACTGTGTATGATTATTTTCCTGGGTTTATGACCTTGAACTTCCAAACCACATGGGCAAGTTTTAATAGTATGGAATTTGAAGTGGATCTATATGCCCTTGGGCTTTCTTATCTCAATGGTTAGATCTTGTAGTAATCACAAGGTTCATGTCATATTCGATACCTTTACCTTTATGTACTACGATTATAAATGTTTGTAGTCGTTCGGTAAAAAGCCAAATAATATATAAACAATTATTTAACCAAGTCTATAACTAGATAACTTGGACTGTAAGTTATTTTTAACCTTTTTGAATAGAACAATTAAAATTGTAATAATTGTAAGAAAATAATATTACATGATTTTGAACCTTGGTTTAATTTTTTTAGTGTCCAAGTTTTAATATAATGGGTATTCCCGTTCAATTTCTGTCTCAGGTTGTGATGGCGCTCCCCTACTTCCACTACTTTACATAATTACCAATTTGGCGTTCAACATATCCCTCCTTAATGCAGTAAAAACTTCTTCTGCAGTTGTAGCTTCTCTTCTGGTAATGTTGTCAGGTACTCATTAACATTGCATCTCAGTTGAATGTTTTTTGTTGCATTCTAGCGAAACTGTGACTCGTAAGGTCTTCTGTACATCAGGTGTCTTCTGTACATCAGGTTTTCTTCATAGCTTTCTAGCTCACGTGTGCTTATGATTTTTGCAGTGCCCATATCTGTTTATATTCTTTCTCTTCCATTACCATATCTTCCCGAGGGAACAAGCTTGAGCCCATTTTTTTTGCTTGGCTGTGCAATTCTTCTGTGTGGGCTTTTACTGTACAACACATCCCGACCTGTGAGGAACAGCTCTGAAGTGGACTGAAACCGTTCCAGTTCTGAGGAGGAACTATCAGCTAGGCACCCTGCCCAAAACAATGTCAGCCTCGAGGCACTACTGGTCACGGTGAAATATATTTTCTCCGACAATTTCGAATAATTCGTACTATCATTGCGATTATTCTTTTGAGCGGAAAATGTGTTCAGTTTCCATGTTTAAGTGTCACTTAGTTGCTTTATGATGGCTGCTTCCTCATTCTTCCACTGGATCATTGTAACTTAAGATCCTGCACATATCTCTGATCACTTGTTCTACTATATTTTCATGTACATTAATACATAACAGAAAAATGCAATTGGCAGAAATGCAAGGTGCGAACATTTTTAAGTCGTCTTTTGAGTTCACTTTTTAACACTATTTAGAGTTGATGTATATTTAGATAAATTTCTCTATAAGTTCTTTCTAGGAGAGAGATATTAAAAAAATTTGAAATTAGTTTTTTTATACATTAAAATTAGCTTATGCATAAGTTACGTTACAAATTTTTTGACTTTTTCATACAATTTTCTAATTTTTTATTTTTAACTTTTATATAAGATAATTTTAATTATAGAGAAATTGTTTTTTTTTTCGATTAAAATTCTGACGATAAACTTGTCCGAACAGGCATTTCAATGGAAAGCCACCCTATTAATAATCATATATGCATTTTAAGCAAAAGTTTTGGGTAATTGTTTCTTCTACCCCATCAATTGCTTCTTGCACCCCATTGATGAAAAGAAAAGATGAAATTGCTCATCTGGTTTAATAGGTAAAGGCTAGGGTTTTTGTGACGCCATTGTTGGCTGTGAACAGAACTGGTGGTGGTGGGCTGCAGAGAGTGCTGATGGTGGTGGTGGGCTGCAGAGAGTGCTGACAGTGTGCTGACAGTGAAGTCTATCTTAATGGAGTTTTGATATCATTTTAAAGTAGATTTTAAGTCTAATTTAATTTTATAAAATTGATTTGTAAAATGAATTTTATATTCATTTATAAATTATTAAAAGATATTATTTTTAGTTGATTAGTAATTTTTAATCTCCTCTTCTCATGCTGAGATATCTTAATTTATTTTCTTAATTTATGTGTAGGTATAAAAGATAGTTCAACAATCTTAATTGGATGGATTTTAATACCTTCTTAAAATAAAGAAAATAAATATAAAATTAATTTCTCTTATATAAAATACAAACAAAAGATTATATATTTATAAATAGAAATAGTAATAAAATAACAAAAAATATAGATTATATATTTATAAGTAGAAATAATAATAAAATAACAAAAATTATAGACTAAGTCAAGTCAGTTACATTTGATATTTTCAGAAAACACATTCTAGATCATAATTTCGGAAAGTGTTTTCCAAAAGCTACGTTATCGAATTTGTTTTCTGAAAATATGTTATGGAATTTCAAATCCTAACTCTAGTTTTCTATTCTGCATTACCATTTCCAGAACTCAATCTTCACCCTTAAAAACATGTTCCGTGTTTCCAATTTCAGAAGCTATTTTTGGAACTAATTTCCAGAAAATTATCTATTCCAGAAAACCTTGTGAAAAATAACCACCAAACATTATCTACACCACCTTCTCTTACCTCTCAACACCACTACCACCTACACAAGCCTCGTCGGAGAAATGGACGTCGTCAATGAAAGGGAATGCTCCACCATCAATGTGTTTACTTTTCAGTGCACCACTAAAGTCATTGCAATTGCTGGTTTTAAATAAAAATGACAAGGACACGATTGATATTTTAAAAAACTGATTGGGTGCAGAAGCAATTGCTAAAGTTTTGTTAGCAATCATATACAAGCTTTTGCTTCATGCACCCTCACAATTTTCAACCTGCACCCACCATAATTTGCAAAATGACAGTGACTTTTGGATTCCCTATTTTGGAAATTTTTTCAAAACATGCTTTCCAGAACAAAATAAGATTTCTGGAACAAGATTTTCAAAATAAAATTTTCAAAATGCATGAAACACATTCTGTAAACAAGCTTTCTGAATAGGATTTCGGAAACACTCTTTCTAGAATGTATATAATGTGTTTTCTAGAACAAACTTTTCATAACACATTCCACGAGTTATAGAAAGAGCTTTCTGGAAACATTTCATGTATTTGAGGAAGAGCTTTTCCAAACAAGCTTTTTTTTTTTTTTCTCTTCTTCAACGTTCTCCTTCTCTTTTTCTTTTTCTGCGGTGGTGGTGCAGCATCAACGGTAGTGGCGGCGGCAAGGATGGTGCTGCTGATGTTAGAGAAGTATTAAGACAATTTGATCATTTCATCGGGAATGCAGGTTAAAAATAAGGGGATAGGAAGACTATTTGTTCCTACACCTCCAAAAAATTTTTAAATTCCAATACTGTCTTTTCTACCCTTTCAATTCCGAAAGGGTGAGAATGTATTGGGTAACAAACTTATTCAGAAAATGTTGACTGAGTTTTAGAATTAAGCATTCCATAAGTTAATAAAAATATTCTGAAACGAATTATTTTAAAATAGATTTGAGAAGTGAGAATATATTATAAAATAATTTATTCCGAAATTTATTAGTTGAGACATTCTATAAGTTAGTATTCCAAAAACGTGTTCTAGAAGAATCTGCTCCAAAAATTAATATATAATTTAAAAACAGGTTTTTTTAGTAAAAAACATTCTATTTCGAAATAATAATTTCTAAAATTGGAGATGTAGGAACATTTTTGTTTTTATATTATTATTTTAAGAATAATTTGAATAATTTAAAAAGTTTTGGGAGTGCTTGAAGAAAGATTTCGAAGTGCACGAAGAAGCAGTCGGATAGGAAAGCAAAAGTCTATTATACAATTCAACCTTTTAAGGTCCAAATAGAATATGATAGGATAATAATTATCGTATATTACTTTAATCAAATGTTTATTATTTATGTATTGACAGTATATGAAATTTTTATCTTGTATGGGAGTAATTTGTCATCTCATATATCATTAGAATTAACATTATTTCCACATTCTCTTCATCATTACTATGACATTTTTATCGATATTGATACCAATGTAGTATACGTGGGTTTGATTATTCCATTCGGAAATAAAAATTCGTCCATACGTACCTATTGGAAAATGGTTATATCTATACTCATCTTTTTACTGTTACAAATATTAATTAAATATCTTTTATAAAAAATAAAAATTATAAAAAGAAACATAATATTATAGTATTCAATTTTAAGATGAAAAATTATAATTATATAAATATAATGAAAGTATTAAATAATAATTGAATAAAAGTCAAATAATTATAGAAAAGAATGAAAATAATTAAATGTATGACTTATAAATAAGTTATGAAACTAACTACTAAAGAAAAGTTAATAAAAGTTTTTAGGTTATATAATAAATTAAAAGTGTTTTAGTTATTTAAAACAAGGATGAATATGATGATGGAATGAGTATTGGGATGGGTATGAGGATGAGTACCGGATGAATATGTATATACTCATCCTCACCCATACTCAATTTAAAAAATTGATTATTGTCTATATTCGTGCACGTATTTAGTCAATGTGAAGATTTTTCATGAAAATCAGAATAAGTTTAAATAATACTCACGTACAAACAATACTCGCAAAGATGGGTTGATTTTATCGTCCCTAGTTATCTTTTGATTATCATTATAATTATTATTATTACTATTGTACCACTTAACTCCAAGATATTCAAATGTATGATTACTCTCCCAAGAATCGTGGATAAAATCACCTATGAATCTGAACAACTCGAAATAACATTAAAAATGATTTTTGTTATAACTAAATGGTCCATACTTAGTAAGAACTCATCTTTGGATATTGACCTAAACCCAAAAGCCTATAAATAGCTTGACTTTGTTGGGAGTACTCACTCAATCTATCTTTCATTACTCAGTAAATACTTCTAAAAACTTCTCTAACTCTTACTAATTTGAGTGTTGGACAATCTTTTGCAAGTGAACCTCCACTCTATATGGTCTCAACAAGTTCGACAACTACTCTTTGGAGGATTGTGCTCGACCGCTAGCTCAGCTTCCTTGAAGCTTCTCCAAATCCACCTCAAATAGTTCTCACTCAGTCTTAGTAAGAATATTTGGTGTCAACCTTGGGGTTTGGTTAAAATTTGTCCTAGACCACAACTTTTATGATACTTACCAAAAACCAGATTGTAATATTAGCATTATCATATCGTGAGATAGATTCGTCAACCCCTAATGCCTTAAAAGTCCATACGGAGTTTGTCCTCTTGAAAAACTAAAAAAATGTCCAGAATGTCATCACAGGCAAAACAAGTTTGAAAAAGATCTGAATTTTTTGCAAAATCAACACTGTGACAAGTTACAAGTACTCTAAGAGTAGCTTGTCATATTACACCAAGATCGGACCACACATTAATCCAAGCAAAATTTGCCAGCACAAACTCAGCACACTAAGCAAGTTGTTGAGTATGGTTCCATCATGGCCAACAAACCTATTGAAGATGCGATTCAACCAACACATAATACTTTATCTCAAAGGGTACCCGTTGACTCACGCACAAAGCGAATTCATACTAGATGTCAGTCCCAAACTGTTGGTAGATCATCAACTTAGCACAACCTTTGGGTCAGATCCAAGGTTATGTCACACATAGGAATTTACAAGTATGTGATCAACAATTGTCCTTTAAAGTTGTGTTGATCCCTTCGCTAAATGTAGATATGCGAGCCAACCTGGCTAGTTTTCATCCCTTCATGCCAGAACTCATGAAAGCTCACCTCCTTGATAGATGGAAGTGGCCCAATGTTGAAAAGTAAAATGACTCTTCTGACTTGGAGGCACATAGCCTATCTTACTCAAACTAACCTTTTTTTCGAGGATCTAGGAGTACATTATTGATTGTTTCCTACTACTCTCAACTCACTTTGTTAATTGCAAACCAATGGTCACAACTTTAGCCTTTTACAACAAATCATACCGGGAGATGTCGAGCTATTATGACAATATATGACTCGGTTTGTCAAAGCATCTATTAATATTTCCCATTTGCACCCGGTGGTGGTCATGCATGCTCTTTTGGTGGGACTTTGTTTAGGCATTTTCTTAGACTCTTTATATGTCAATCCACACGCCAATATGGACGCACTCTGTACCCAAAGAGCTAGGTATACAATATCAAAGAGAACTCATATGCTAGAAAAAGGATGAAAGCTCTCTCCTTGACCACTGCTCCTAATACACAAAATTTCAAGAAAAGGTGTGTCAGTAAATATGAAAATTATACTCTCTAAACACTAGCTGAGATGTCATCATCCAAGAAACATTTAATCTTAAACAAATCCGCCTACCTCAACCTACACCTTCTTCTATTGCCAAAGGATGTTATCATCGAAATCAGGATCACACCATGGAAGAATGGCACAAAGTCCATGATCTAATTGAAAACGGTCAGGTCAGGTGAGGTCAAGGGCAAGGAGGATGATGCGGAGAAGGTCAAGACCAATTGTTTCACGGTGGTTATCAAGGTTGGGGCAGAGGAAATCACCATGGACAAATGGCAAAGATACGAAATCAAGAGAACCATCAACAACATTACTAGGGGATTTGTTGAGGGAGGCAGTTCAAGCTTTAGGAAGTAAAGGCACCCCTGGAGTATAAACTCAGTGAGCTTACTATCGCCTCGCTCCCTCTCATCTATCACATTTACGGATGGAGACTTTTGTATCAATGACCCCGAATAAGATAACTCAATTGTTGCCACTACTACCATAACTAATTGGCAGGTTAGAAAAGTTCTTATTATTCAGAGAGACTCTATTGATGTATTATATTGATCAACATTTAAAAGCTCGATATTCTCACTTCTATTATCAAGTCTTACTTGGATTCTTTATTAGGATTCGTCGAAAAAGAAATACGCACAGAAAATATAGACCTACTTATGACATTTGACACAAATAAGATACATTAGACATTGACAGTCCCAAATATTTATATGTATGATTATTATCCACTTCCAAAAATTATGGATAAAACCACCGAATCCAAACAACTCAATAACATGAAAACTACTTTTATTATAATAAACTCAATAACAACTCATCTTCGAATATTCACAAAGGTCAAAAACCTATAATACAATTTAATCCTTTAAAGATTTCTTTCATTACACATTCAAAACTTCTAAAAACTTCTTCTAGTTATTGTTATTATTATCACCGTCTCATTATCTTTATTATCATTATATTGGTCTCACGAGTATTATTAGCATTACCTCTCTTGCAACATATTGAGTTTTTATTATGATATACATAAAATATCATATATGTTTATCAAACTCTTATTATATCGTGTTATCCTGTCATGAATATCAAACCAACTCTTGAAGATTTGATTTTCATATAGCACAGTACGAGAAAATATTGGGTCATGTACAAAAGAACCAACCAATGGCCTAGAGGTGTGAAATGACAATAAAAAGTATCGGCTTGACTCGGAAAATATTTAGTTTAATATCTATGCATTCCACCCGAATATAAAGGTGAACAAAGAAAAAAACACGTGCATCACATAATTGGGTGTACATAGGATATAATAACCCAAAAAAACACTTTCATCTCTTCCAAAATTCCCAATCCACGGTCCCCATAGGGTACCAGGGCCGTGATTAGGACGACAATAAAATACTAAAATAAATCTACAAACACGAAGGAATCCACCAATACCAACACTAGCTTTTACATTTCCTTTGCATTGAACCTGATATTACTTCCTCCAACTCCATGCGGTGGTTAGTCTCCCACAACCCTTTAGGTCAAAACCCTAAATTGCCTCCTTCAGTGTTTCCTCTGCAAAGAAGCCAAAATTGTTAGTTCCCTAATTCAACCACGTCAGTTGCATAACGCATACACTAAAAAAGGAAAAATGACACACGACTCGAGGCATAATGCAAACACTAAAGGGAAGGGAAAGTGTGTATCTGTTAAAGGATAGAACTCAAATTTTCAAATATATAAAAATTTGTGTTGGTGAGCAAATTACTTCAAGGGGCATTATAACTTTATTTCTTGTGCGGTTATCATAGTATCATTTGTATTACTGTTAACACAGCTCAGAACAATCAGTAAACTGTACATATAGTATAAACTCCCCATGACCAGTAATTGGTTTCGAAAATTACATAACTATTCGACAAATAACCAACTCTACAGGCTGCTTTACTCCAAAAAGGCAAAAAATTAATACACAGTGGACAAAAGAGCAATCATCAAATAATTAGGTTAGTCATAAGCAATGCAGACGCAACAGTACTAAACCACATCCACATAATTCGACTTAAAGAAAATTTTGTATATGAAGTTCAAAAAGTAGTCTACCATTTCCACATAATAATTTCAAAGTATAAAATGACATGCCTTTCGTTTATGTACTCTGCTGTTTCTGCTGCTACCATTACCAGATCCCATTATTTGCTCTCCGGTTTCATCTTCAAAGGGTAATGTTTTGATTTCATCATAGAAACTTTCTGTTAGACCTTGCAACCTGAAATAGAAAAAACACAAAATTCAAGAGAGGAAAAAAAAAAGTATTTAAGCAAAAATGTTATCACACGTTTAATTCTTTTTAACTTGTAAGAATGGACAAAATAAAAGGAAAACATTCCAAACACTTCCCATACCCATTTCTTGATTTCTTCAAGTATTTTTCTCGCTTCCTCTCCTGTTTCGAAAGAGGAACACGAGTGAACAGCTCCTCCTCTTGCTCAGCACGTTTCTCCATCTTGGAGACAAATCTATCAACTTCTCTGCTAGTTCCTTCAAAATCCCTCACCTGAGTAGTGAGCAGCCAAAACAAAACATTACGTAAAATCATTAAATGCAAGTTTGGATAACAGTTCAAAAAGATCTTTTAGGTGTTAAGAGTATTTTGGAGAAGGATACTCTCCTTGTACATTTGGGTCTGAAAATACTTTTAAAAGAGGTTTACTGAAATCCAAGCATGTTATAAGTCATAATGATGCAGCACTAAAAACAACGTTACCTCTTCAGGTCTTTCCTCCATATCATTCATCAACGTCCTGATATAATCACTCTGCTTAGCTTGTTTCAGAATTTCTTTTTCTCTCCGCAAGGCATTTCTTTCATGCTTAGAAGGTTTTTCTAGATCCATAGAAGTAGGGGCAAACTTTACAGGTTGATATGTATCATGTGCATCCTACATCATACAAAAAAAGTTAAGAGACAAGGAAAATATCTTTTGCAAGATGTTACCACCCTGCAGTACACCAAATTTTACAATATTTATATCATCACATATACACTCACTGACCTGCGAGGTTAAGTCTACTTTGCTAACAAGCATGTCAGGATTGGGACGATACTTAGACGCATCCTCACTCTTATTGGACGCAACTGGCTCCTTACTTTGAATATCACTTTTGGTTGCATTTTCACTAGCCTGCACTAGCTTCTGGATTTGGTATTGTTGTTTTTTGTCAATTGGCCGAATCTGCGGTGGAAACCAGGAAGTCAAATGTCTAACTCACATAATACAATGTAAATATACACATGAAGCCTAAGGTGAACACGCAGAAGGATAAAACTAGACCTTTTCCAAAAACAATCTTATCTCTACAACACTTCGAACAACAGGGTGATCTTCTATTGACAACCCTTTAGCCTTCCGCAATAAATAATAAACAAGGGATTGACAATAATTCAAAAGCAGCAAATTCTTAGCTTCAAGGTAGCTAAATCCATCTGCTGTAGGATATTGACCTTCTTTCACCTGGTATAAGAAACATCGAGAGACGCAATAATAATCAAATTATTCATTATTATAAGGATAACTAAATATCATCTATCATATTTACCTATAACAGAACACTTACTAGGATTCTAAAAAGGCCAACATAGCCAAATTTCATGTCCAGACAACAGAAAAACTTAACACTATGAATTTGAAATTATATTCAACATCCGAAAAGTGCTTCAAAAAAATTACTTGAATTGAAAAAAGGGCCACTCACTTTGGCAGTTAAAGATTGAACTTTACGCCTTACGGTATCGATTCCTTCCTTCATTTCTTTCAACAACGCCGCAAGCTGAGGTCCTTCTCTGCAAAAAAAAAAAAAAAAAAAAAAAAAAAAAAAAAAAAAAAAAAAAAAAAACGAAAACATTTTGAACGAAGTGATCTAACAAAAAACGCTCCAATGTATTATTTGTGCATTGGAAATTTTGAAGCAAACTGAAATTGATGCATGTTCAAGGAAGAAGAATAATTAAAAAACTTACTCTTGCTTGCTACCGTCGTTATGTAAATGCTTCGCACTGTTTTCCATGACAACTTTCAATAGTCTCAAATCGTGAAGCTTTGGCTTTTGTGAGAATATGAGTGATTAAAATTTGATAGCAACAGAAGTTAAATGATTGATGAAGAAAGGTTAACGGAAAAAAAGGCGGAGAGCAGCTTGGCGGTGGATGGCTTTGAGAGTGAGATACTGCGGCGGAGGAAGGGATTTGCAAAATTGAGAACGGGAAAACATGCGAGCCCAATGAAACCTTCTTTTCTTAAAAGAAATTAAAAAAAAAAATCAGGGTTTTACTATTTGCACTCGCTCTATTTACTAACACCTTCCATTTTATTTTATTCTTCCAAATAAATTATAAAATTTAGCGGACGAAAATGGGTTTGGTTTCATAAACCAGTGCAAATGGCCCCTTTCTCCACCCTCGTACCCTCTTCCTGCACCCATATAGAATTTTAATTTCACAATTGCCCTTACAGAAATTATATCTAAATACTTTTTTTTATTAAGCAACCCCTCCTTTTTCTTAGTTTTTCTCTAAACACCCCTATCGTGAACTTGCAATTTTCTCTTAAATATATCTTCCATAGTGTTATTTTTGAAGGTTTTGAGGATGATTAAACGGTAGGGAAGACATTTCAACCGTTGTGCAGTGTTTATCGGCGATAAGAAGCGACGGGGAGGTAAAATTTTGATTTTGGTGGATTTTTGAAGTTTATGGTAGGGCACCCGGATGAGGCCATCCGGTTCTTATTTTTTAAAATTTGAGAACCGGACAGACAGTCTGACGTCCGATTCATAAATTGTTAACCTGATGGACTGGGATGTGTCATCTGGTTGTGAATCGGACGCCACCCCGTCCGGTTGTCATAAGGTAAAAAAATTGCAAACCGGATGGGTGGTGGGCAGACCTCATTCGATTTGCAAATATGTGAACCGGATAAGGGTGTCATCCAGCAGTTGAGGATCAGAGGAGTTGGTTAGATATTACCTATCACCACCCAATTAAAATTAATGTAAATAAAGAGTCTCTTCTTTTCTTGTGTTTACTTCTCATTCCAATTTCCAACCTCATTTTAAATAAAGAGTCTCTCCTCTCTCTTGCTGCATTTCACCAATTGTTCATTGGGTTAAAGAGTCTCCTCTACTGCATTTTAGGAAGAGTCTCTTATGTTTTGGACGTTTACACTCTTCATGATTGAGTTTCGTTAGCAGAGAAGACTTCTTTTAGCTCTTCATTTGCCTTAATTAAATTAATTTAGTTTTATGAAATCCAATTAACCAAATGAACCAAGGAATGAATTGGTGAAATGCAGAAAAGAGATAGGGGAGACAGGGGAGACGGGGTTGGAAATTGGAATGAGAAGTAAACACAGCAAAAGAAGAGACTCTTCATTTCTTTTTTACTCGGTTCACACCCTTATCCGGTTCATTTGCAAACCGGATGAGGTCCACCCACTATCCATCCGGTTTGTAATTTTTTTACCTTATGACAACCGAACAGGGTGACATCCCGTTCACAACTTACAAATCGGATGACACCCTCCCTTCAGTCCATCCGGTTAACAATTTATGAACCGGACGTCAGCTGCCCGGTTCTCAAATTTCAAAAAATGAGAACCGGATGACCTCATCCGGGTGCCCTACCAGAAACCTAAAAAATCCACCAAAATAAAAAATTTTACCTCTCCGTCACTCCTTATCGTCAATAAACACTGCACAACGGTTGGAATGTCTCCTCTACCGTTCAATCACCATCAAAACCTTCAAAAATAATACTATAGAAGATATATTTGAGAAAAAATCGCAGGTTCACGAATAGGTGCTCGGAGAATAACTAAGGAAGATGAGAAATTGCTTAATAAAACAAGGATATTTGGATAATTTCCATAAAGGTAGTTGTGAAATTAAAATTTTGTATGGAGATGCAGGAATAAGATACCGAGATGGAGGAAGAATTTGTCATAAATCAGTTTAAACAAAATAGTAACTTAAATCGAAGTGACTAAATTTTTATCAGATCTCTCTAAAAATAATAGTTATAATTTTTTAAATTACAAAAATAATATTATGTTTTTCGAAAGCGGATACATATTCAACTTGCTACATCTATAAATTGAAAATAAATCTATTTATGTGACTTTGAATTTTAAAATTGAACATTTTTTTTATTTTTTAAATGTACAATTATTTTTTCATTTCCTTTTAAATCACATTAATATGACTAATCAAACTATTGACTCGCATAAAATTGAATCAAACTGAATATTTTCTGCCCATTCACAGTATTGGTAAATTTGGGACTTTTTTTTTTACCCTATATATACATTTTATAAATATGAAAATTTCCACTTTATTTTTTAATTTATGTAAAAATAAATTTTGAATTATATAATTTAAAAATATTGCCACAAAATATGCACTTTCTTTCCTTGTTTGCATAAGTGTCTTTTTTTTATCTCCAAAATATATCATTCATTTCACTATTTATCTTTATCCGTAGATCTCTAATATAAGCATTGAGCAAATTCAAGTCCAAAAAGTTCAATTCATCTTAATTTTTTTGTTTGTAAAAAAATATTCACACTCCTCCCAATTGCAATTTTAGGTTGATATATATATATATGTTTGTGTGGGCCAGATACACAGTTCGGCCTAAATTGAGTCAAATTATTATGTAATAAAAATCAATTTTTTAAGTTCTTTTAGAAAAATATTCGTTTTTTTATCCTTTTCTTCTAGTTTTTTTTTTTAAATTAATGAGGAATTTTAATGTCATTATATAATTTATAAAACATAACGTACAAAAAAATTGATTGAACTTAATAATTTCGATTATAAAATAATTTAGGGAGAAAGTAGAGGAGAGGGAGGGGTAGTGAGCGGAGGAGTAAGAGATAATTAACGTAATAAAATGTCACATTTGAAAATAATTTACATCGATTTAAAAAATTGTGTATTTTTTATTAGGAAATAATATATTTATAATTTATTTTTCTAATAATTTTTTTTATGCAACAAATATGATCATTATTGAGTCTAAAACATCAATGATGAATAAATATGATTAGGAGCACTACTATCAATAATCCAAGAACTAAAGGAAGAAAAAAAATTATTATCAGTGTGTTGTGGAGGAAGGAGTGACAGATACTTGATTAGAAACATTGTTGTTAGATTTGGACTGTTGTAAGAGAGTTGACAAGATATTGCTCAGGAGTAAAACCAATTTGTTGAGACTGTACTTCTGACTTTGAACCTTCATGATTCTGCTTATCAGTGTTAGAATCTACATTCTGATAAACTGCATTAACATGATTTTGAGCATGGTTATGATTTTTAAATTTGAAATGAGGTGAAAAATCATGCTTTCTTTCTATAACATGTATAAATGATATGCCTCGTCTTTCTATAATGACTACTTTAGAAATACTTCGTCTTCCATGGCTTCTATATAACATGGCTTTTATATAACAATTTATTTTGAATAAATATTTTTTTAAAATAAAATTCATGTAACGGTCTACAATATTGATAAATAGTTTACAATAATTTCACTTGTTGTATTTAAAAGTATCAAGTATAGTAGTTTGTATTATCTTATACTTTAATCGGTGTGAACTATAAATAAATGCAAAATCATAAAAAATATGACGAATTCAAAACCAAAAGTATCGATATATCAAAAGCTATTTTTTACAAAAAATTACACAATTCTTTATTTTTCATTGTAAATAAAAATACGTACGAATAAGATAAATTCTTATTAGATTCAAATAAATAATTTCGTAAACCTTTTTTCTTGGTTTTGAGAAATAAATAACTTTATAAAAATAGTTTTTCACACGTATCTTTGATTAGTTTTTTGGAAAAATAAATATTTTAAAAATTACTTTTTATTTTTGCACATTTAATTAAAGATAACGTCTTAGGACAGACTTTGTAGGATGTTAATATTTTTCTACACATAATAGACTCTTGGATTTAAATCTGGTTTCAAAGACCATGACCATTTTTTTAAATGTTTTTCTATAATTTTATTAATAAAATATGATGGTGACTTTTTTATTATTTAGTAAATATTTTTCGTTGTCACGTCATCAAGTTGTGATAGAGTGCATTTAATGCGCCATTCACAATCAAAACTCATGAGACCCAAGAACAACATTGAAAAAAATAAAGATATTGTTGCATAATGCTAAAATGCTACTCAATTTTTTGCCCCGTAAGAGGCTTCATATAAAATGTTGTTCCTATCCACCTAACAAACCTATAAGAGAGAGAGCACAAATTTTGTATACATCAAAAGACACTATTCATATCTAATGAATAAATTTGTGATCGGTTGATCACTGGTTAGATCATTTATTTATCTTGGTCAAGAGTGATTGTTTTACAAATAATAATTGGTTATTAGTAAAAAATGATATGATTATTATTCAAAGAATACTCATTTTAGCAACTAAGTGATTTTCCATAAAATACTTGTTTAAACAAAAAGTGATTGTGTTCCAAAACATACTCGTTTTAGTTATAAGTTATAAGTGATTGTGATTCAAACAACACTCGTTTGGGCCAAGAGTGACTATGGTCCAAACAATACTCATTCTAACAAAGAATAATTGTAGTCTAAACAATACTCGTTTTAACCAGGAGTGGTTGCGATCCAAACAATACTCAAGTGGTTAGCCATAAGTGAATACGAGCTTAAACAATACTCAAGGGGTTAGACTACAAACCAAATAATACTCAAGTGGTTATTTAGGAGTGACTAAATTTCCAAAAAATACTCAAAGAGACTAGTTAGGAATAACCATGAGTCCAAAAAATACTTCTTCTTACTTTATAACATGAGTATGTTTAGTGCTTTAGTGCAACTAAATCTGTTGAATGGAAATAGAATACTGTGCTGTGTTAAATGAACTAATATAAAAATATCTTATTAATAAGTAAGATTTTGATTTATCTTTAATAAATGAGTTGTGTAATAATAAATAAGATTTTGATTTACTATGAATAAGTCTTATCTCAAAATTAAAAAGTTATATAGTAATAAGTAGTTGGCTGAACAAATCTTATATTCAATACGGATTAAAAACAATAACATACATACAGACATGAACAAATATCTTAGAGTATATTTGTTGTTTATAAATATTAAAAAATTTTACTATAATCAAGCTCAAATAAATACATGATGACAATCAATCTAACAAATATCAATGCAAATAATCAGGACGAAATGATCATTACATTGAAAAAAAAAATGAGACAAAATTTAAGAATGCAAACCTTAACTATAACAATCTCAAAAAATAAAAAATTTAATCATAAATAGAACTTATAAAACCATGATAAAACAGAATATAGTGAGTGTTTTACCCTAAAGAGATCCTCGTATCTCTTGTACAAAACTCTTATATTCATTAGCAACAAAATATCCCTGTCAAAACTAGTTGTCAAACTAAATATCTATTAGGGTTTGTTTAGATTGGAGAGTGGATTTGAGAGAAAAGTTTGATTATTTGGATTAAGAAAAAGATGATAAGATTTAAGTGGAAAGTTTATAAAAGTTTGTGAATTATGTGATAGATATAATAATATTTTAATATATAAAATTATAAATTTAATATAATTAATAATCTTTTTAAAATATATAAAAATGTTAAATTAATAATTATATTTAAAATAAATTTAATTTATTATAAAAGTATATTAATTTATTAATTAAAAAGATTATTTTTCTAAAATATAAAATTAATTTTTTTAAAATAATTATAATATTTAATTTAAAAATTATTATTATTATTTTATAATAATAAAACAATTATTATTCTATAATTGATTTAAATATTTATATTTATTTTTATTAAATTATAAATATATTTACATTAATGTTATATAATATTTATAATTATATTATATATAACGTATAATATAATTATATATAATATGTTAAAACGTAATCGATTATATATATAACGTTATATATGTATAATCGATTACGTTAAAACGTAATCGATTATACGTTATATATATATATATATATATATATATATATATATATATATATATATATATATATATATATTTATATATATATAATAATTAATTATAATAAATTAATTTTATAGATTTTATTATTATAATTCTTATTTATAGTTTTTTTAGTTTAAAAGTAATATTAATATTTTTAATTTATTATATTATTATTATTTTATAATTTAATTAAATTTATTGTTATTTTATTAAATACTGTAGACTTTCTTAGTAAATAAAATTTTATTCCTTTTTTTCTCGATTTTTATAATAAATTATTATTTTGTTTGTTAAA
>Ga0209700_101624_pt1 | contig 46770 bp, 20 predicted proteins | sample SiratroredBW_FD_187528 | JGI IMG/M metagenome (GOLD analysis project Ga0209700, IMG submission 187528) | Root nodule microbial communities of legume samples collected from California, USA - Siratro red BW (SPAdes) (version 2) | ecosystem: Host-associated > Plants > Roots > Nodule | place: USA...
TATATATATATATATATATATATATAATTGATTGAAATATGGAATTGTTATGGAATTGTAAGAGTGAGATAGAAAGTGGTAGGAAATGCATGTAGGTTTAACCCTAGCCTATCAATGAAATTTTGAATAATTAGTACCTAATTACAGGGAAAGTTTGATGGGATTATTTCCTGGTGTTTCAATGAAAATTAATTTATTATTTTTTGGGGATTAATTGTATGTCAGATTTGTAATAATCAAAGTGATCAAATCTTTATGTTTTGGTTAATTCAAAATTAATTATTATTTTATTTTAATTAGAATTAATCGTATGATAGATTTGTAATCACCAAAGTAATCAAATCTTTATGTTTTAGTTAATTCTAATTAATGATAATTTCTTATTTTAATCGGAATTGATCGTAGAATAGATTTGTAATCACCAAAGTGATCAAATATTTATGTTTTGGTTAATTCCATATTAATGATTATTTTATTTTTATTGGGATTAATTGTATGATAGATTCGTTATCACCAAAGTGAACAAATCTTTATGTTTTATTTTAATTCCAAATTAGTGATAATCTTTATTTCAATCACCAATAGAATGGATGCTGAATTATAAATAATTGATTTATGAGTTAATTGAAGTTCATTATTATAAGGCATTCACGGATCGCCCAAAGGTTGATTAGTTGTTCTTATAATCGATGGACGTGACTGTTGGTAATGAGTATGTATTATTAGTTCTATTTATATAGCTAAAGATAATAAGTTTTTCTAATTAGTGCATATCTCTTACCAAAGAATGTTAACATTATTAACATCATTATGTTTTGTGTATTAATGTATCACCCAAAGGAGAACATTAGTATGCATATAATGTCCGTTTGTTATCTGAATTTGTATAGTATGTTTATTGTATAAGTCAAAGTATTAATGTTAGACATGTGTTAATTGCAATATATGTTTACATTCGCAAGTTAGTTTGTTCCAATATTTAATGGGTTGAATTTTTGATTGGAGCAAATAAGTCCAATTTCACCTAGTGGGAGTTAAGCTTCACAAAATGGGACCTTGTGAAATTGTCAGAAGGATGTAAGAGAGTTGATTGTAAATGGGTCTTTAAGACTAAGCGTGACTCTCATGACAATATCGAATGTTACAAGGCTCAATTGGTTGCCAAAGATTTTACTTAAAAGGATGGCATTGATTATAAGGGAACATTTTCGCCTATTTCTAAGAAATATTCTTTCAGAATCATCATGGCATTGGTAACTCATTATGATCTTGAGTTGTATCAAATGGATCTTAAAATCGTTTTTCTGTATGAGAATTTAAATGATGTTTATATGGACCAACCAATGGGGTTCATTAAAGAAGGAAAGGAACACATGGTGTGTAAACTTAATAGTATCTTAAGTTTAATGATACTATTAGGTCCTTTGAATTTAAGGAAAACATTGTTGATCGATGTATATATCCAAAGGTCAGTGGGAGCAAGTTTATATTTTTGATTTTGTATGTTAATGATATCTTGCTTGCAACTAATGATCTTGGTCTATTAAGTGAGACTAAGAAGTTTCTTTCTAATAACTTTGAAATGAAAGATATAGGTGAGACATACTATGTGATATGAATAGAAATATTCTGTGATAGATCACAAAGATTGTTGGGTTTGTCTTAGAAAGCATATATTAATAAAATTTTAGAGAGGTTCAGAATGGATAAATGTTCAACATCTCTCGTTTCAATAAAGAATGGAGACAAATTTAATCTTATGCAAGTCCAAAGAATGATTTGGAACGAAAATAGATGGAAAATATCCCTTATGTATCTGTTGTAGGGAGTTTGATGTGTGCTCAAACACGTATGAGGCCAGATATTAGTTTTGCAGTCAACATCCTTGGAGCAAAGAAAGTCTTAAGATACTTACAAGAAATAAAAAATCATATGCTTACTTATAAAAGGTCTGATCACCTTAAGGTGATTAGATATAAAGATTCAGATTTTGCTGGTTGTATGGATACTAGAAAGTTTACAATTGTTATGTGTATCTTTAGCTAGATGAGTGATTCCATGGGAAAGTGCAAAGTTGTAGTCATTGCTGTATCCATCATGGAAGCTGAATTTGTGACATAACTTAGGCCACAATTCAGACTAATTGGCTGCAGGATTTTATTTCAGGACTTGGAATAGTCGACAGTATTGGTAGGTCGCTGAAAATTTATTGTGATAATTCTGTAGCAATCTTCTTTTCTAAAATTTGACAAGTATTCCAAAGGTGCTACACTTATGGAATTGAAATACTTTGTTGTTAAAGAAGAAGTTTAGAAACATAGAGTGTCAATTGAACATGTTAGCACCGATCTTATGAGTGCTGACCCTTAAACAAAAGGGTTACTGCCCAAAGTATTTACTAGCCATGTAGAGAATATGGACATTATGTGTACTAGTGAATGTTGAATGGTGTATGTTGTTATTAATGCCTATTTGACATTCTGAGCTCATTATTGTGCAAGTTTCTGAAATATATATTTTCTGCCTTATGAATATGCATGCAAATTATAATTATGATGTAGAAAACAAATTATGTTATTGTTGATGAAAAATGATATTATGTTTGAACTTGTTACGGACTTCTCATTATGAAGTCATATTAAGGAGAAAGATGATACAGTAGTGCATGGAAAGGGAATGTGTCCATTAAATGACATGTATTGTTCCTATATCTTTTAAGTATGATGAATGATAAAACCAATTTATTGAAGGTCCTTTAATACACATTATGATTTATAAAATTTATAGTATTGTAGCACCACATGAGTCAAGTGGGAGAATATAAGAAAATAAATAAATATATTCCATTAATGTGACTCATGTGAAATATAATTATGGGTCTAAATTTGATTTAATAAAATAGAAGGGCCTATTGGTAATTATGATAGGTTATTTACTTTATAAATAGATTATAATAATCAACCTGATAGATGTTGGTTACAGAAATAAATGAGGGTTTTATCTCTGGAGTGTGAGGGTTCTCCACAATTGACCATCAAGAAATTGTGTTGGGGAAGAAGAGTGACTGAAAGAGATAGATTGGGAAAAGGAGATTGAAGTTCCTTGATTAGGTCTCATATGAATAAAGGTAAGTCTCTCTTACTATCATATATTATGTCAGAATCATAGATTCTAAGATCCTATAACCGTATGTTTATGATTGTTTTATGAAATTATGATTGATCTTACAATTTTTCCAAGCGAATCACCCTCTTTCGGACGAGGACGAGTAAGTCTGGCTCCCTTTCTTTCTAAAATCTTATTTTTCTTTCAAGAACATTCATTACATTTCTTTCAAGAACATTATCCCATTAAATTATGAATTTTGTGAAAGTGCCAACAATTCCAATAATCTTGATTAAATACTGGTGAAGGAAAAAAGTGTAATTCTTTTCTTATATTGGGAAGAAACAATTTATTTTTGTTTTAATACATAATAAATAATAATAATAAAAGGCTATGAAAGAAGATGTACAACGTGTGCCAATTATGTAAATGGTCATTTGGATTTTCTTTTGTCCGAAACTTCTTGATGGTGATTGTATGACTTTCTTACAGAATGACCTCTTCTTTGTGCATGTCACATTCCAATCCTGTGGTTTACAATTTAGATGTATACACTATCATCCCATCATCATCTAATAATAATAATAATAATAATAATAATAATAATAATTATTATTATTTTATTATGTAGTTGGTTGTGGATTTTGAAATGCTTTCCAAGATTATTCTATCAATTTCTTGGCATTGACCATCAGCCTTTTCTACTATTATGTCTTTGACAAGAACATGTCTTTTTGTCCCAAGAAAATAAAGAATAGCTATAGGAAGAAATATATACAATAAGAAATCGCATTCAACCAAGAATGGCTTCCTTTCAATTGAGACAATCCCACCTCTTCATCTCTCTCGATACCATGCTCATTTTCCCCTTTCAATTCAACGACTATTACGCAACCTCTTTCAAATTTATTTCAAACGTTGATGTTCGTAATTAGTTGGAAGAAGAGAGTGGGGGCGAACAATAGATAAGCACATGTGTGGAGATGGCAAAAAGAGGAAGGCAAAGATGGAGAGGGAACAACTTAGCGCTTTCATGATTTTATATTATGATCAAAGGAAAGTGGTGCTAAAGGGTTTGTTAGGGTCTTACAAAATAAAACATAAGATGGAAATTATATAGAACACAATTGTACAAAAGATTATACCTATTATCACACACATGATTACATTAGGAATTAGTGTTCTACCATGCTTCTTCTCGGTACCATGCTTCTTCTCCCCCTTCCATTCAACGTTTGTTACTCAAATTATTCACTTAACTTCAATCATTTTTACAACCTCTTTTAGTTCCAACTCCTCTTGTTCGTCTTTCTCGGTACCATGCATTAAAAAGTAAGTCTCACTTCTTCTCTTTTTGTTTCAAACGTCTCCATTTGTAATAAAATGGAAAACCTTAATCTCTTTTAGTTGGAAGAAGAGAGTGGGGGCGCAGAATAGATAAGCACATGTATGGAGATGGCAAAAAGAGGAAAGCAAAGATGGAGAGGAAATAGCTTAACGCTTCGATGATGTTATATTATGATCATAGGAAAGTGGTGCTAAAGGGTTGCTGAAGGAGAATTATGTGGAGTGTTTGTACTTTGAAGCATGATTTTTGAGACATAAACACCCAATTAACAAATATCTCTATTATTGTCATGCCATATCACTTGATTACTTCTCTATTTCTTTCTCCTACCTGGGCTAAACAGCCCAAGGGCTTTTCACGAAACATTTTGTGCTTCCATGATACCTGATGAGCAGAAGCTCTTTGGTTGAGTCTAAGGTCCATGTCCATTAAGCACCTTCACTTTTATTAGGCATAGCTTATCTATCCTCAAGGATATTAAATTTTACGTTTTCATTTAAACTCAGCTATGTTAATCTGTGCTTATGCCATTGCTTGTGGGGTACCTTGTTTAAATATAACAAGGTACCCATAACAAGTATAATAAATAGCACAATGAATCCAAACAAGGTACCTTTTGTTGCTACTATGGACATGGACCTTCGACTCAACCAAAGAACTTCTGCTCATCAGGTATCAAGGAAGCACAAATTGTTTCGTAAACACCCCTTGGGCTGTCTAGCCCAGATGGGAGAAAGAAATAGAAAAGTAATTAAGTGATATGACATGACAATAATAGAGATATTTGTTAATTGGGTGTTTATGTCTCAAAAATCATGCTTCAAAGTACAAACACTCCACATAATCCTCCTTCAGCAACCCTTTAGCACCACTTTCCTATGATCATAATATAAAATCATCGAAGCGTTAAGCTATTTCCTCTCCATCTTTGCTTTTCTCTTTTTGTCATCTCTATACATGTGCTTATCTATTCTGCGCCCCCACTCTCTTCTTCCAACTAAAAGAGATTAAGGTTTTCCATTTTATTACAAATGGAGACGTTTGAAACAAAAAGAGAAGAAGTGAGACTTACTTTTTAATGCATGGTACCGAGAAAGACGAACAAGAGGAGTTGGAACTAAAAGAGGTTGTAAAAATGATAGAAGTTAAGTGAATAATTTGAGTAACAATCATTGAATGAAAGGGGGAGAAGAAGCATGGTATCGAGAAGAAGCATGGTAGAACACTAATTCCTAATGTAATCATGTGTGTGATAATAGGTATAATCTTTTGTACAAGTGTGTTCTATATAATTTCCATCTTATGTTTTATTTTGTAAGACCCTAACAAATTCTTTCATTTTAGAATTTGTACACGGTATTTATTTTATGCATGGTGATCAATAGTTTTCTTGTCTTAATTTTTTTGAATGATTTGTGTAAACCATATTGATTATATCTTTAAATCCTCTATGTTTTGATGTAGTAAATACATATAAAATCATGTAATATGGTTATGAATCTTTTAGTTGCTCGCATATATATTAAATTTGGAGTCAATAATATTTGTTCTTTTTCAATTCTTTAAAGAAATTTACAAAAACATTTTTCAAATTATAAAGCAAACATAATTTCATCACTTACATGTATACAACTTCATTACTTGTGTCTTTTCTGCAACATCTTGCCTTGTTTTGGTTGGGCTACAATCATACTGACTGAATTTCCTATACTCAAGGTTTGTTATTTTGGGCAACAGTTTAATAGAGTGTCAATATTAGCATCTTAATATTAATTCATCATCTTTTTCTTTTTTTTGCAGTATATACTGATTTGGACATGGCTTAAATGGACATAAATTTAGCCTTTTTAAGGACTAAGAGTGTAACAAAGCGTTACATAAATTATACAAGAACATTAATTTTTTTTTTCTTTTTCAACTCTATACATACTCAAAAACATACTCTTCCTTGTTTTGGTGTACGCTACAAAGCTATACACATCATCACAGTCTGTAATAAACTCTACAAAATTCTTCAATAACTACAATTCATTGTTATGTGATTTAAAAGTATATAAGATTCAAGCTTTTTCCAAAAGCTCTCACATTTATCTCATAAATAATAATATTCTATACATTTTATCCACAAAATTTTGAATCAAATTACATATTCGGTAATGTTCAAAATTTCATTTTTAAACACACGAAATTTAAATTTTCTAAAACAAAAATAGGAAATGAATATTATTAATAAGTAATAAGTACTTATTTTTTTCTTTTTAGAAGTAATAATTTGCTCCATCAAAAGAAGTTATTTTTTGTATGAGTTTATATCCTTCGAGCAAGACAAAAATAGTTCGGAGATACCACTCTAATTAATAAGAGGTATATCAAAATAACAATTCAATATCACAGTAGTAAGCAGCAAAATAAAATTTTTCTAAGGAATTTGTGAGTAGCACCAACAATAGTACAACACGTTAAGAGAACAAGACTGCATGAGAAACAAAAAATTTTAAAATGGAAAATCTTTCAATGCAATGGTAAAATTCATTATTCATCAAAAGTATAGAAACAAACTTGTTATGATCAGTAGAGGATACACATTATCTCACTAGAGGATAACTGAATTGTGTATTAATTTTTTTTGAAATTTTTACAAAGTTGTGTCTAATATAGTGACACACACAAATTTTTAATGGGATAGATGATTTATCAAAAATATGTGTATAAAATTTATCATTTAAAAACTCTCAGTCTTTTGTTAGTACAAGTTTTACATGCAATTTAAAAGAAGCTTAGGGAAAGAAAATTTATAATGTAAAATTTTACACTAGTTTGTCTATGAATATAGATGATGTTTTGTTCTAAATCAATTTGATCAAGTTTCACAAAACAAACTAACATTGTAAAGATACGAGCAAGTACTATTTAAACCTCAGCCACTATATTATTTGGAAAGCAACCACTCATGGAAGGAAATGTGTCCATTGAATGACATGTGATCGTCATGATCCTTATTGTTCTTATATCTTTAAGTATAACAAATGATGAAACCAATTTATTGAAGATTCTTTAATGCGCATTATGATGTAATTTATTAAATCATGAAGTATTGTAGCAGCACACGAGGGAGAATGTAAGAAAATAAATAAATATATTTCATTAATGTGACTCATGTGAAATATAATTATGGGCCTGAATGTGATTTAATAAAATAGAAGGACCTATTGGCAATTATTGAAGGTTATTTACTTTATAAATAGCTTATAGTAATCAATCTGATGAATGTTGGTTACAGAAAGAAATGAGGGTTCTGTCTTTGTAGTGTGAGGGTTCTCCACAATTGACCATCAAGAAAGTGTGTGGGGAAGAAGAGTGACTGAAAGAGATAAATTGAAAAAAGGAGATTGAAGTTCCTTGATTTGGTCTCTCATGGATAAAGGTAAGTCTCTTTTACTATCATATATATATATATATATATATATATATATATATATATATATATATATATTATTTAAAAATCATAGATTTTAAGATCCTGTAACCGTATATTTATGGTTGTTTTATAAAATTATGATTGATCTTACAATTTTCCCAAGCCAATCTCCCTCTTTGGGACGAGTATGTCTGGCTCCCTCTCTTTCTAAAATCTTTTTTTTTTCAAGAACATTCATTACACTTCTTTCAAGAACATTATCCCATTAAATTATGGATTGTGTGAAAGTGTCAACAATTCCAATAATATTGATTAAATACTGGTAAGGAAAAAAGAAAGAAAAAAGTGTAATTCTTTTCTTATATTGGAAGAAACAATTTTTTTTTTAATACATAACAATTTATATTGGAAGTTTTTTTTTTTATGAGTTTATATCCTTCGAGCAAGAAAAAAATAGTTCGAAGATACCACTCTAATTAATAAGTGGTATATCAAAATAACAATTCAATACCATAATAGTAAGCAGGAAAGTAAAATTTTTCCAAGGAATTTGTGAGTGGCACCAACAATAGTACAACACGTTAAGAGAACAAGACTGCATGAGAAACAAAAAATTTTAAAATGGGAAATCTTTCAATGCAATGGTAAAATCCATTATTCATCAAAATTATAGAAACAAATTTGTTATGATGAGTAGAGGATATTCCATATGCTCACTAGAGGATAGTTGAATTGTGTATTAATTTTTTTGAAATTTTTACAAAGTTGTGTCTAATATAGTGATGACACACATATGTTTTTAATGGGATAGATGATTTATCAAAAACATGTGTATAGAATTTATCATTTAAAAACTTTCATTCTTTTGTTAGTACAATTTTTACATGCAATTTAAAAGAAGCTTAGGGAAAGAAAATTTACAATGTAAAATTTTACATTGGTTTGTTTATAAATACATATTATGTTTTGTTCTAAATCAATTTGATCAAGTTTCACAAAACAAATTAACATTGTAAAGATACGAGCGAGTACTATTTAGACCTCAGCCACTGTATTATTTGGAAAGCAACCACTCATGGAAGGGAATGTGTCGATTGCATGATATGTGACTTCCATGACTTCAAATGATGAAACCAATTTATTGAAGATTCTTTAATGCGCATTATGATGTAATTTATTAAATAATGAAATGTAAGAAAATAAATAAATATATTGTATTAATGTGACTCATGTGAAATATAATTATGGGCCTGAATGTGATTTAATAAAATAGAAGGACCTATTGGTAATTATGGGAGGTTATTTACTTTATAAATAGCTTATAGTAATCAACCTGATGAATGTTGGTTACAGAAAGAAATATGAGGGTTTTGTCTCTGCAGTGTGAGGGTTCCCCACAATTGACCATCAAGAAAGTGTGTGGAGAAGAAGAGTGACTGAAAGAGATAGATTGAAAAAAGGAGATTGAAGTTCCTCGATTAGGTCTCTCATAGATAAAGGTATGTCTCTCTTACTGTCATATATATTATGTATTATGATGAGAATCATAGATTCTAAGATCCTGTAATCTAATGTTTATGATTGTTTTATAAAATTATGACTGATCTTACAATTTCCCAAAGCCAAACACCCTTTTTCTTTCCAACAAGTAAGTCTGGCTCCCTCTCTTTCTAAAATCTTCTTTTTCAAGAACATTCATTACACTTCTTTCAAGAACATTATCCCATTAAATTATAGATTGTGTGAAAGTGCCAACAATTCCAATAATCTTGATTAAATACTGGTGAAGGAAAAAAGAAAGAAAATAGTGTAATTCTATTTTTATATTGGAAGAAACAATTTATTTTTGTTTTAATACATAATAAATAATAATAATAAAAGGCTATGAAAGAAGATATACAAGGTGTGCCAATTTTGTAAGTGGTCATTTGGATTTTCTCTTATCTGAAGCTTCTTGATGGTGATTATATGGCTTTCTTACATGATGAACTTCTCTTTTTCACGTGAGATTCCAATAGTGTGATTTACAATTTAGATGTATGCACTATCATCCTATCATCATCTAATAATAATAATTAAATTATTATTATTTTGTTTGTGGATTTTGAAATGCTTTCCAAGATTATTTTATCAATTTCTTGGTATTGATCATCAGCCTTTTCTTATTATTATGTCTTTGACAAGGACATGTTTTTTTCCCATAAAAATAAAGAATAACTATTAGAAGAAATATATACAATATAGATAAGTATAAATGACGAATCGCATTTCCTTGGTTCAATATATCAGTAACAATAACGAATCGCATTTAACCAAAAATGGCTTCCCTTCAGTTGAGACAATTCCACCTCTTCATCTCTCTAGGTACATGCTCCTTTTCTTTCTTCAATTCAACAACTGGTTACGCAAATTAATTGCTTAATCCTCACTGATTTCTATCATTCTTGCAACATCTTTTATATTTATTTCAAACGTCGACGTTAATCTCCATTATTTGGAAGAAGAGAGTGGGGGCGAACAATAGATAATAAGAGTTCTTACAATTATTGCCAAGATTATATTGTATACTGACAATTTGTGTAAAAAAAATAATATATAGAACATAAAATGTTGATTAAAGTCATACAAACCTTAATTACACGGTGAACAATTGGAATGTCTTTTCGCTGTACAATGTGTAGCCATATGTCATCAAAATGTATAGTTACAAAACATAAATAGATCTTTCAAAACTAGTATTATATTGCAAGAACATATATGATGGCCAAAACTTGTCTTTCCTGGCCAAAACTTGCCAACTTATTCTGGAAATAAGGCATTTATGTTTGTTTTGAAGTGTGACAATTAATTTCAAGCTGCATGTCTCTCTTTTCCTTTATATTTAGCAGTGGACGTGTAGTCTAGTTATATACTCCGATAGAGAGAAACATAAGAAATAGGTAAAATGGGAATAAGTTAGTGGAGCATAAATATTTGAGAAATAAAATAAAAATTAAAAGTATTTGGTTGAAGATAAATAAAGAATAGATATAGGAAGAAATATATACAATACAGATAAGTATAAATGAGTTAGAAATAGCACAACGAATCCCGTCAATTTTAAAATTATGCTCCTATTTTTTTCATACTTAAATTCATTTCATCTTCACTCATCCTCTCAATTCTTTCAACACCAAACAAAGCCCTTAACCTTTTAACAAGTCTCTCATCCATCTTCAGCGATATTGGATAGAATCCTTATTAAAGGGTATAAAAAATTCTTAACTTTTTGTTTTTGACCCTTGAATATGTATTTATTATATATAAACCAGGAAAGACAAGTTTTGGCCATCATATATGTTCTTGTAATATAATGCTAGTGTTGAAATATCTATTTATGTTTTGTAACTATACATTTTGGTGACATATGGCTAGACATTGTACAGCGAAAAGACATTGCAATTGTTCACCGTGTAATTAAGTTTTGTATGACCTTAATTTTCTGCTGCTCAACATTTATGTTCTATATATTATATTTTTACACAAAGAATAGCTACCTATTGTCAGTATACAATATAATCTCTGAATTGTGGTAATAATCGTAAGGACTCTTATTATCTATTGTTCGGCCCACTCTCTTCTTCCAACTAATAGAGATTAACGTCGACGTTTGAAATAAATTTAAAAGATGTTGCAAGAATGATAGAAATCAATAAGGATTAAGCAATTAATTTGTGTAACTAGTTGTTGAATTGAAAGGAGCATGTACCTGGTGAGATGAAGAGGTAGAATTGTCTCAGTTGAATGCAATTCGTTATTGTTACTGAGACTGAACTAAGAAAATGTGATTCGTCATTTATATTTATATGTATTGTATATATTTCTTCCTATAGCGATTCTTTATTTTCATGAGACAAAAAACATGTTTTTGTCAAAGACATAGTAATAAGAAAAGGCTGATGGGTCAATGCCAAGAAATTGATAAAATAATCTTGGAAAGCATTTCAAAATCCACAACCAGCTCATAACAAAATAATAATAATAATAATAATAATAATAATAATAATATAATAATAATAATTATTATTAGATGATGACGATAGGATGATAGTGCATACATATAAAAAGAGAAGGTCCTCATGTAAGAAAGTCATACAATCATCATCAAGAAGCTATAGACAAAGGAAAATCCAAATGACAATTTACATAATTGGCACGTGTTGTACATCTTCTTTCATAGCCTTTTGTTATTATTATTATTATTTATTATGTATTAAAACAAAAATAAATTGCTTTTTCCAATATAAGAAAAGAATTACACTTTTTTCTTTCTTTTTTCCTTCACCAGTATTTAATCAATATTATTGAAATTGTTTAATCTCTTAACCATCCCATCAAATAGGTAGAAGATTCATTAAACTGTGAAATATTATCCTGTCATAGTGGAATGTGTTTCCAATGCCAATAAAAAGTAACACATCCAATGGTATTTAACATCCAGAAAACTGCCAAATAAAATGCGTCCCAAGCAGAAATATCACAAGTTCAGCCTCTGCATCACAAGGAAAACTATAACCAAAATCTTTTTTTTATCAGGCATTAACTTAGAACTGCACTTTCACACCATCCATAATTTAATGGGATAATGTTCTTGAAAGAAGTGTAATGAATGTTCTTGAAAGAAAAATAAGATTTTAGAAAGAGAGGGAGCCAGTCGTCTAAAAGAGGATGATTCAATGTGGTTCCATATTACGAATGCCAATGCTAGAATTAAAGCTGAAAGATCATTAAGTACAACAAGTGTAAGGAAAGTATTTTCAAAATGATATTATTACTGCAAAGAAAGTATTTTTAAAAGGAAAAATATCATAAAACACAACAAGTTGAGTGTAGTAGAGATTCTCCTAATACAACTCTGACACATAAACAGTAGATCAACACATTATAAATAAAAAGGTTTTTCATGTAAAAGAAACTAAAATTTTATGTAAAAAAATTCAAGTATTGTAAATACACTCTTGCTAAAGTTGTTAGAGCTAGATCCTAAAACCATTCTCATTAGATGATGAAAAACATGTCCTTTCTTTATTAAACCCGACTTTGTGAAATCTTTTCTCAACAAGGAAAAATAAGTCCTCTTATCAAAGAATTATCCTTATAATCTTTCAAAGAACTCTTTTGTTCCTAAAGGAATACTTGAAGAATCTACAAATGACTTACTGTGTGTCATGAGAAAATAAAGAACACAATTATGAATGACTTTATGTGTTTGTTATAAGCTAAAGAAATGACAATAAAAATACTTGTATTGGTTTATTAATTAATTAGACCCTTTATAATGTGTGAAACCCTTTATAATGTGTGAAAGAGAATTGGATGTGGTCGAGATTTGAACAAGTATAAAAATAAAAGAGATATTTTTGCTATTTCACAAATTCATATTACAACCATACTTTATATGCAAAATAAAAAATATAGAAACTAAAATCTCTTGAACAACTTTTAAGAGATACCATATATAAAAATATCAACTATACAATTACACCTAGTATGATGTAGGAAAAAATGTGGAGAACCTTACAATTGTAATGAATAGCCAAAGATTAAATTTTGAGATAAAAGAATGTGTCTTCATCACCCTTTGCTTTAATAGAAAAATTTCTCAAAATATATATAATCATATAGTTTTTTCACTTCTTGAAGTATTTCTTCAAAAAAATATATTTAATAATATTAAGTTGAAAGATTATGTTTGGAAACACTCAAATCAATTTATTAAAATTTATCCACTTATTGATTAAATGCATGATCATTGATTATATTGAAAATAATTAATTCAATGTACAAGAAGAATGTACAAGAAGAGTTTAAAATAAATTTGTAAAAGGATCCATTAATACTAAAAATAATTGATTTGTAATTAAAGATGACCGATCATGTGAAGTTATAAGTAATTAATATATGTTCTTAAAAACATTTAATGCATTTTTGAAAAGGTTTATGCATACAGGTTCCAGATAAAAAAACTTTTCTTATTCTAGAATGCATTTTTCCTGTATAAATGTTTTACATCATTCAACAAATCATGAATACAAATAACTTTCACACACATATCATGTTGTCAAACATATGCAAAATTTATCTTTCAAATAGGAAAAAGACATGATATAACTGCAAAGTATGATAAATGATAAAACAATACAATAAATATTTGTACTATCATCATTTCACATATTATATTCAGATTGATTAGTTATAATTGTGTCTAAGATTTGTAGTTGATTACTTCTAATAATCTTATCTGTTAACTCGCTAACCGCTCAGATTATCTCTTACTCACTGTTTCACTTTTATTCAGGTGGATCTCTTACTAAATCCTAAAACGACTTCAATTCGAATATTAAATTTCAACCCATCTCATACAGATCATCATAAGAATAATATTTATTTATTAAACTAGGATGTCTTACTAGATCCAACTGATTTTTTTAAAGGAATAACTTTTTTATGATGTACATTTTATTATTTAATCATGTATTAAAGTGTTTATAGTTATAATTAATGTTTTATTTTTCAACTAAGTTATTTTCTACCAATAAATATCTAGTTTTCGTAATATTTTGACCTTTCGTATAAAATTTATAATAACCCTAATCCTGTATTTGAAAGGCGCGTGTACAAAGTGCAATTTTGCAACGAAGAGGGAAAAGGAACAGGAAGCGTTATTCTCACACGTGACACCACACACTGAACCCTATAATTTCCTTTATCTTTTAACAACTAATTACAAATTCATTTCTCATGCTAAACGAAAAAAAAATGTTCTATTTATATTTTATGACATATGAAATTAATAATAACTAAAATTATAAGAATGTTTAAATCTAATTTTTGAATTAAGAAAAACATTACGAGAGAAATGACGTTCAAATAAGTTTTATTCATTTGAACGATCATTAGCTGAAAATATTTCAAGTATCTGATCTTACATATCAGAATATTAATTGTTTTTCAATAATTTCTATCCATGGATATTTTCATTACCATACGTAATATAATTGAATTAATCATCTTGAATTTATTTTTTGTAATGAGTTTTAGAAAGAGGAAAAGCTTTTGATAATGGGCCACTCCCATCATGATCAGAATGACAGGTTTGTTGGCACTAAGAATGAAGGAGCATGGTTCGCCACTCACACACTGTGCGCGTTTCACGCCAACATAGATCCTGCGCCTTCACAACTTTCACCACTCGCCATGGAACCCACCAAGAAGAACTGCTTCCTCCCACTCCTTCTCTCTCTCCTCTTATCCACCTTCCTCCTTCTCCTTTCCCTTCGACCTTCCTTCAACTCCTCATCGCAGCAGCGCCGCCACCGCGCCCAACTTCCCGCCGAGCACCCGCATTTTGTGGAGTCCAAGCTCCGGGTGAGTGGCGCGTCGACCACCGCGGTGCCGCGAATCGCCTACTTGATCTCGGGCTCGGCGGGCGACGGCGAGAGTTTGAAGCGGACGCTGAAGGCTCTGTACCATCCGTGGAACCACTACGCGGTGCACTTGGACCTCGAGGCCTCGGCGTGGGAGAGGTTGGAGCTCGCGGATTTCGTGACCAAGGAGCCGCTCTTTGTGAAATTCGGAAATGTGAGAACGGTGGTTAAGGCGAACTTGGTTACCTACAGAGGGCCCACTATGGTCGCTAATACCCTTCACGCCGCCGCCGTTTTGTTGAACCAAGCTGGAGATTGGGATTGGTTCATTAATTTGAGCGCTTCCGATTACCCTTTGGTAACCCAGGATGGTAGGAACCTCCTTTCTCTCTCTCACTCTCTCACATACACCCTACTTTCTAACTTCCCAAGGATGCGTGTCTTCTTGGTTAGACCAACTTTTTCCTAACGAGAAAAATAGATAAAATAGAAGCTTGCTTATCTAGATGGGAAAATCATTTTATAAAAATTGACCTAGATTTTTTTTTAATTTGTAAAAGCTAATTTTAACTTTATTCAGATTTGTTTTCGTATTCTTATGAAGAAATTTGTTAAAAAGATTACCGTCATCACTCATTATATTTGGTTAATCTGAATTGTTTTTGGGTCTTTAATGACATTCTTATCTTTATCCGTCTTCTTCTTTGCTAATTTTGCTCCCTGTTAAATATAGATTTTTTTTGTTTGTAAAAGGAGTTAAAAGTTACTCTAACTAGGATCCAATTCGTGTTTTAGAAGTTGGTCACTCCTCGGTTTCCATATCTTGTTTGATTGGTTGACCAATAGTTATTTTTGTCGGCAGAGTCTCTGTCCTTCTCTTGATAATATATATATATATATATATTGTTATATATAATAATCTATATTTATCCAACATAATAGAGTAAGTGAGTATATGTTGGTAATAGTGTGAAGTAGTCATTCAATTATGAATTATTATACGCACAGTAATTATATTAATCTTTACAATAAATATCTGTAAACTATATCAATTGTGTCTTTTTATTTTTTCCGAAGAATAGCGTAAAATTACTTTTTCGTGTATAACTTTAAACTCCTTATATTATATTTTATTTGTTGTTTAAATGAAAATACTTGTATGTAATTGTTTTATTGTTTCAAATAATTATAAATAATTCTTGAGATATCTATAAAATAGTTATTATAAAAATTAATAGAGTATATTCAAGATTGAACGTAATGTAAAGCTAGGTCCTAATTCTTCAAGAAATTTACATTGTGGAAGAATTAATGATTTAATGATTAATTTTGCTGATTGATGGAAGTTCAAAAATAATAGACAGGGAGATGCATGAACTATGTTGCCCAGTTTTCGTTGTCATTGACCAACTTTTGCAATTTGCTATCTTTCTTTTGCACTACAGATTTGCTGCATACGCTCTCGTCTATTCCCAGACACCTGAACTTCATTGAGCACACCAGTGATATTGGTTGGAAGGAGTAAGTTACTATTTCTTTTCGCCATTCTGTTCATTGCATGATTTATGAATGTTAACAACATGCAATTTGTAAAGATCAATGTATACCTTCTTTACAAGGGCTACTTTACTCATTTGAATAGGTATCACAGAGCCAAGCCAGTTATACTTGATCCAGGTCTTTATAGTTTGCAGAAATCAGATGTATTTTGGGTATCGGAGAAAAGAAATGTGCCCTCAGCTTATAAACTGTTTACAGGTGAGAAACTTTTACCTATTATTTTTCATGAATCACTGTTTTACTTTCCACCCACCCGGTCAAATTTTTAGCTCTTTCAAACTTGGGTTAGTTTAAGTGCTAAAAAATAATTATAATCCCTCCATAGATTAAAGACAATTACAAATGCTCAGAGCAGTTAAGAAAACTCTTGAACGTTGTCCGACACTAATAATGTAAAGTGTGAAAGATAAAAGACACTGATATTTGATAGTACTGTGTAATTTTGAATTTCAATACCTTTTCCACATACGTTCCCATTCATTTGTTTATTTTGTCCACAACTTCTGGCATTCATCTTGAAATTTGGCAAGCATCCCTTATGAGCTTCCAATCCTCATAAATCCCTCTTATTCATAATAATTAGGTATAATAGCAAATTCTCTAACTCGTGCCACTTCACAGTTTCTCTTTACTTGTTTTCCTAAATATGAAGGCATCAACCAGTTTCTCTTTACTTGTTGCATGAAATTGGCTGAAATTCAAGAAAGTAACTTGAAACTGGTTGTCTCAATTTCATGTCATGAGAGTTGTTAAATTAGGATTCTTGATTTTGCTCAGGTTCTGCCTGGATGATGCTCTCTCGCCCATTTATTGAATACTGTATATGGGGTTGGGATAACTTACCCAGAATAGTCTTGATGTATTATGCCAACTTTCTGTCTTCCCCAGAAGGGTATTTTCACACAGTCATCTGCAATGCAGAGGAGTTTCGTAACACTACTGTTAATCATGACCTCCACTTCATATCATGGGACAACCCTCCAAAACAACATCCCCATTTTCTTACAGATAATGATTACCAGAGAATGGTGGATAGCAATGCTCCTTTTGCTAGGAAATTTGGCAGGAACGAACCAGTCTTGGATAAGATTGATACGGAACTCTTGGGAAGAAATGCAGATGGTTACGTTCCCGGCAGGTGGTTCAGTCAAGCGAAATCAAGCACCATTGACCAATATTCTGGCATAGGAAATATCACCGATCTTAGGCCAGGGCCTGGAGCGGAAAGGCTTCGGTGCCTTATCAGTGGTTTATTGTCAGCAGAAAATTTTCAGGCTAATCAGTGTTCTTGACACCTGACTTTGGAATGCCTATTACTTTCATGGCTGCATTTCCATCACCCAACAGCTGACAGGCGAGAACAATTCATTTATCAGTTGATGCCTGGAGGATGCTGTGAGGAATATGAGTAAACAGAAGGGAAAACAGATATGGCTACCTTTGACTTGATTCTACAGGAAATTTGTATAAGGACCACGAGTATGACTGTCACCACTATCTATCAGTTCACACGATTTATTAAACTTTACGGAATGACAAGTCATCGGTGCAACCGTTGTACTCTGTATGAGATTTACAGAAAATAAGATTCAATTATGTAATACGTGGGCAAAGATGCTCGTTGGGCGGAAACTGAAATAAGCCGGTGAAAAATAATTCTTTATGCGATGATATGCTAGCTGCAGTATATCCTGTGTGTTCTTTCCTTTCTTTTGCTCTTTTTTTCCTTGAGGAGCTACTGCCCTCAAAATTCACCAATAAAGGAACCACAATTTATATTTGATTTTCTTTTCATGTCCATAGGTTATTGCAATTAACTATAATTAAGCTAAAGCATGTAAGAAAACTACGCAGCAGTAAACAATAGCTCACACCCATCAGAAGTTCTGTAAAATCCCCATCTTGTGAATGGAATCCAGTAATCTGCACATTTCCTGAGCTAGTGGATGAGAATGGTCACCTGCAAGAAACTCTTCAACTTCATTATCCACCTCTATTACGCTGCATCCGGGCTTCTTTCTCATTCCTATTTCTTCGATCCTAGTCCTCACATTTTTTGCCTCTTCTTCCCACCCAGCTTCTCTATATATATTGTAAGTAAGAACGTGAGTACCACAGTCATCGATCCCCATATCAAGCAGTTTTTTCCATACTCTATTCCCAACACGAATATTTTTATGAATTCTACACGCATTTAGAAGAGCACCCCACACGTTAGCATCACTGGCTGCAAGTCCACCCATATTCTCCTCCGCAAATTTCTCAGCTTCCTCTACCATGCCAGCTCTTGACAGAAGGTCAACAACACAAGCATAGTGCTCCATTTTTGGGGCAACTCCATAAGAGCTACTCATTTCTTCAAACAACCAAAGGCCTTGCTGAACCATCTTTGCATGAGTGCAAGCAGTGAGGACAGCCACAAATGTAGTCTCATTCGGCTTAGTCCCAGAAGCAGCCATTTGGTAAAACAACTCCAGCGATTTCTCTGCATCACCATTCAAGGCAACACCACAAATCATAGCATTCCATGCACCAGCATCCTTAACAACAATGCTCTGAAAAACAGATAAAGCAGATTCTACACATCCACATTTCGAATACATGTCCACCAAAGCGGTCGCCAAAATTGGATTGGAGTCAAGTTGGAATCTCTTGGCATAGGAATGCACCCACAGTCCCTGTGCGAATGCACCAAGATGAGCACACGCAGTGAGGACCGAGACAAGGACGGACTCATTCGGCTTTGTACCCTCGTTTTGCATCTCCGCAAACAAAGCCAGCACTTCCTTGAAGTCACTAACTCGAGAATACGCTGCTATCATGGCACTCCACGACACAGCGTTTCTGTTAGGCATTTGCTCAAACACTTCCTTAGCCTTTTCCACATTCCCCATTTTACCATAACCGTCAACCATCGCAGTCCCCAACACCACATCTTTCTTTGTCGTTTTATCAAACAACACCCGTGCATGTTCCACCTCACGAGAAACAGAGTAGAACTCAATGAACGCACTCACCACGTAAGGGTCGTCGCGGAACCCGAACTTAACGACGTGGCCGTGCACCAAACGGCCAACGTCTTTGAAAGAAGAAAGAAGCGCAATGCAAGCCTTGACCAAAGGCGGGAATGTGTAGTTGTTAACGGCAATACCGTTTTGGAGCATGGACAAGTAACAGGACACAGCGAGGAGGGGCAAATGGGCTTGGAGGTAGCCTCTGATCATGGTGTTGTACATGAAGGTGTTGCGGTGGAGGAGGTGGCGGAAGATGGAGCGAGCGTAGGAGAAAAACGATGCGTCGTCGGAGATGGCTGCGACGGAGAGAAGCGGAGCGAGGGAATACGGCGAGTCGTTGTAGTGGCATCGGAGGATGTGAGCGTGTAGTTGCTTGAGTTCGATTAGAGTGTTGCATTTTTGCGCCACGCTTGTGAGGAACCCCTTCTTAACGGTCATGTGAACAACTGTTTTTCATATGAATAACAACTTGGTACAAGTTGTTCGTTTACAAGGGGGTGGCCGAAAATCTTAGAGTAATTGGGCTTGGCCCAATGTTCTTTGTTTCACTAATTGTACCTCTCTTATCATGTTGGCGTAACAAATTAAGATTAAACCTTTGCTAATTTCACACTAATTAACCCGCTTACAAATTAATTAACAATTAATTTTTCCAAGTTAAAATTTTATTTTCGCTCTTAATATAATTATATGTCATTCACTCTTAGATCATCTTCTGTATATTTGAAATATTACTTTTACATGGATAAATTTAGATTTCTATGGAGTTTCTTATTTATACTCTTTACAGAAGTAAATTAAAAGCAGGTGAAAATTCAAAACCTTTTTCCGTGATTTTCTGAAGTGTCAACAACCCCATCATCTTATTCTTAAAGATCAAATTCATCGTACTGGTGATTCATGAGTAGCATTTTCTCTAATCTCTAATTCAACCTCCTTTTTCATTCCTATCTATCACTCTTCTGCTAAACTGATAACTTTCTTTCCAATGTTATCCCCTTTGAAGAGTCCAACAAAAGCAGAAGGGATGCTCTCCACGCCTGATGAAATGTCTTCAATTATCTTTAACTTTCCTTCACGAAGGTAATCCGAAGTTTTTGCGAAAAAATCTTCAAAATCTTTCAGAAAGTCAGCAGCTAGAAATCCTCTGATGTTGATTCTCTTGTACACAGTGTCCAACATGTTTGGTGAAGCTTTTCTTCCAGCACTAGTGTACTCAGCTATTACCCCACAAACAGCCACTCTTCCAAATACCCTCATATTAGCAATTGCTGCTTCCAGCATCTCACCCCCAACATTGTCAAAATATACATCAATTCCATCAGGAAAATACCTATAATATAAAATAAAAACCTCCATCAAACACAATCCAATTGAAGGTTCTAACTTTTATTATGGGCTTGAGATTTTTTCTTCCATCAGTAACAAACCTTTTAAGAGCTGAGTTTAGATCTTTATCTTCATTGTAGTTGAATGCTTCGTCAAAGCCTAGCTTTTCTTTAAGCAATGCCACCTATGACAATAATCCATGGATTAGGCTTTTAAGCTTGAAATCCAAGTAAGCATAAAATCCGAAAGTTTAGTTTACTTTACCTTTTTGTGGCTACCTGCACAGCCAACAACATAGCAACCTAAAATCTTTGCATATTGCCCTACTAAATTTCCAACTGCTCCACAAGCGGCTGAGACAAAAACCTTTTCACCCTTTAGGGGTTTACACACTTCAAAAAACCCCGCATAAGCTGAGAGTCCATTGAATCCTGCATCACAGAATGAAAATAGATACATGAAAATGAAATTTTCGAACATGTAATGCAAAATAGTTGGTCATTATGGAGTTTTCTTAAGGAACTAAACCAGTAATTTCTTTTTCTTATTTTCTTCTCCTCCCCTGAAGAAGGTTGGAATCAAACCTCAGTGATACTGTAACGAACTAAAATGCAATAAGTGATAAATGATATGCAGCAATCCGTAATTACCCAGAACTCCAAGATGATAGGAGAGTGGAAATTCAGAGGACTCTAATCTTTTTAGGATACTCCCTTCTTTCACCACACTGTACTCTGCCCATGTGAACACTCCCAGCACCAAATCATCTTTCTGAAACTTAGCATTCCCAGAAACCACAACTTTTCCAATAACAGCACCATCAATAAGCTGGAATGTGTCAACACAGAACAACACAATAATTAATTCTCATCAAGCAACAGGATCAGCCATAAATAAGCATTAAAATCATCTACTTCTACCGTGTGTGCTATAAGGTTTCGTGTTGAATTTTCAAGAATTACAACCTCAATTAACATAATTTTAGATAAATGTTTATGGCATATACAACTTTAAAATCAATTTTGTAAACCCAATTTCATTGAAATACAAATTTGGAAATTCATCCAAACACTCACCCTATCAAAATTGTGGAGTTACCAAAATAAGTAATGATTACCTGGCCTGGATCTATGGGTGATGCAAAGCTTATAGTACCCTGGGAGGAACTGTAAGATTTCAAGCGGTTAATTTGGTAGGGGTCGATAGAAATGTAGAGATTCTTCACTATGATATCATCAGAACCTGGCGCAACTGACAGAGAAATTGTCTCAGTTTCAAGCCCAAAATGGGACTCTCTAGGTGCATCTTCAATGTGATACTTTGTCACTATGTATTTATTCTTCACTTCCATTTTTCCGCCTTTTCCCTCCTGTTGGTGCTCTCTTTGTCTATGAACACTTTTCTAGACCAAATTTATAGGACGAAGAGGCGTGACAGGGAATGAGAGAGAAATGTATCTTTATAAAATCCGGGCATCTAATATTCATATCCATTTCAATCATCGAATTGGAATTTTCTAATTCAATTTGAATTAGATTAAATTACATTTGAGTAAATTTTCAAATTATATTTAAATTTAATTTTAATTGGTTTGATGAGACTTGACCTATCTAGATATAGTCTAATTTCCGCCCTAAACCTAATTTAACTTAAATTAAATTGATCACGATGATTTGTGTTCGAGTTCGACCATACTAAATCAACTCTGACTTGAGTTTGGTCTACTCATAATGTTTGACTTAAGTCTAATTCGTTTTAACTCTTCTCCTAACTAGTTGTTGACTAGGTTTTAACCTAATTCAAACTAACATGAGTATGTCTAAACTTTTCTTAATGTGAACTCTCACATTCATTTTGACACAAAGGTTAACTTAGTTCGATGCGGATACAAGTTTTATATGTGGATACAAGTTGAATCAACCAAACATTGACTTGACTCAATCTGATATGAATTGAGACTCACTTAATCCAACCCAACCAAACTTGGATTAGTTTCTTTTAGTTGACTTCGACCTTGTCGACTTGATATGCTTATTCTTAGCTTATTTGTCCTTAGATGGATCTAAGTTGACTCTATCCGAAATTAGTATAGGCCGATTTAATTTGATGTGGGCTCTTGTTAATTTTATCTTAAGAATCCAAGATGACTTAATCCGACCTAGGTTCAAGCTTACTCAACTTAACATGGACCAGAATTGACATACTTGGATATAAACCTAGATGGACTTGAACACCATTAAATTGGCTTACATTGGATTCAAATCACTTGACAAATTGAACTTAAAATTTAAAATATAAATTTAGATTTAAGATAAATCCATTAACATAGACTTAAAATAATATAAATTTAAATAACTACAAATTAGTTTTGAAAATTTAAATATCTTTTTATACCCTACTTCCAACCTAAAAAAGCTATACATAAAATAATAAATTTTTCACTGATTTTAAAAATATTCGTTAATAGTATTTTAATAAAATAATTTAAATAACATGAATACCATTGATTATACAACTGGAGAGAATATCAACGGGTTAATTATCCCTTCAACTTTCTTAACGATCCCTTCGAATTAATTGAAAAACCAACAATGAACAATCACGTTACCATTGCTCAGTTAGGAATCTAGCCTGTAATAAACAAACAAATGAGCATTGACGTCTTTGTAGCATATGCCAAATTTATTGACGTCTTTGCTATTATTGCTTATAGACAAAAATGGAATCATATACCAACATGAAATTTTCAAGCATTCCAGATTCTTTCAATGTCTAAAATTGGGTAATAATTCAAGATAATCTCGGTCTCATACACATTGACGTCTCCGGATAATAATACATAGATAAGTATTGAATTCATTAAAAATATTAATAAGGTTGTCTTGCATACATACTCAATATCCATCTACATAAAACACTATCAAACATGGGAAGATCTCAAGGCCTATACATAGTTGAATAATTACGTATTATTTATTGTCTCATCTATAAGTAACTTCAATGTCATGTTATCTTCATATACGTCTCCTTTCATCAAGTTATTGAAAGATTGTCTTATCACAATTGAAGGACACGAGTCAACAAAAGAGACATATTGTCACATGAAGAACATTCTCTTTACAAGAATAATTAGTATTCACCGTGGAACCGAGTGAGATTATTAACAAATCACATAGTTTCTATAAAAAAATATGACAAATGGGTAATGATAATCACCATAAACTAGGAAGGACCACTTGAGTAGGACAAGCATGCCGTTTGAGCTTTAAAAAAGAGTTAGAAAACCTAAAAAGAAAAATCATTGTCAAACAAGAGAACGCTTGTAATGTCCTAAATTATTGTTGTTTATCACTTTAATTTTTAATAATTTCGAAATAATTAATTAAACAAAAAATACTTTATGAATATTCTTTTATAAACCCATAATTGAATTTAAATTGAAGTTGTACGAAACTTTATTCAATTTCAAAACTTATACTACTGCGTATATGAATTTGAAGCAAATATTTTTAGTTAGTAGTTAATAAAAACTTTAAACCTTATTTACGTAATATTTTAATAAATAAATATTTCTCCTAGGACCAGATATTTTAAGAGTAGAAAATATATAACATTATAAAATTTAAATCATATGTCCGAGAGATAAATTAGAAATTTCATAAGTTAAAGATTAAATCATATATATATATATATATATATATATATATATATATATATATATATATATATTATATTATATGTAATATTTTTATAAAAGAAAGTCCTATAGAGCGAATTCCCCTAAATTTGAAAAAAAAAATTGTTTTCATTTTAAAAGAATTTTATAGTTAAGTTTTTCCTTAGGTGACGTGTTGCTTGGAAGGTGGATGAATCTTTCAACTTAATAAAATATTGTATAAAAAAACAATTATCATGGATGTTGAAAAGAAGTTGTGACACATTAGAGAAATAAAGCAAAAGCAAACACAAAGTTGTAAAAATAAGTAGAATATGGATTGAAGATGAGAAGAGGAAAAAACATATAACTTTAAGAAGGACTTCCAAAATGTTAGAAAATAAAGTAAGAGATGTAACTTTATCCTAAATAATTTTGACTAGTACTTTTATGACAAAGTATTTAAACCATGAAAAATATTAGTATTACCAAATCACGTGCGCCGACCATGGAGGAGAAAATATCAGCACGTGTGTTCCTGCCATTTAAAATTTTTTAAGCTATCCATAAAAAAGCAATTTAATTCATTAAAATAAAATATAAAATAATAAGCTTATAAAAAATTAATAATGGAATGAAATTAAATTATTGTGTAAAGTTTAAGAATTAAATAAAAAAAAATTAGTGAACCAAAGTGCGGACTTTTTAAATTGGATAAAAAAGTATAATTGTAGTTTAATCTTTATTTCTTACACATAACAAGCAAAAAGGAAATTTATTCTTAATGTAATGAATAAATTCATAGTTTCTATGGGTTTATCTGATTTGAAAGGAAAAAAAAAAACATATAATCTCAGCTAAAATATAAACAAGAAATACGATAGGTAAATAATTCATAATGCAACATAGAATAAAGAAAAGATGAAAAAAAAGTGATAATTTGAACTTATGTCGACCATTGCGTGTTATTTCAGGTGAAAATTTAGTTATAAAATTTTGCTGTTCAATATAATTTTGATTCCTGTAAATATTTTTTAGATTTTCAATCAAGCGCTATAGTACACATAAACTAGCATAAAATACATAATAATCTTTCTTTATTTTTTATTTTTTATTTTTTATCATTATTTCACATATTTTTTATAAAGTTCAAAAACTAATTTAAAAATTATATGACAGGTAAAAAAGCAGACGATAAATCACATATAACAAAATTTAATTTTAACTTTTAACTGTTGATAAAATTGAGTAACTTTTTAATATGAATGACTGGCATCTTCATTCACTTTTATTCTCTATTGGATTTTGAACAGAGAGGAAGCATGACCAAGTAAATGTATTTGCATGGCTCAACAATTTAATTCCATGCGTTTGTCTAATTACTACTGCGAGTTGCTTAAACATTGGTGCGACACAAAGAAGGTTCATTGCAACATAATCAAAGCTTTTCGAAATCCTGAAACCTTTCTGCTGAACAACTTAGTCAATGCCTATGCTAAGCTTGGAAGCATCAGTTATGCGCGCAGGGTGTTCGATCAAATGCCTCAACCGAATCTATACTCTTGGAACACTCTTCTCTCCTCGTATTCAAAGTTGGGTCGTCTTCATGAGATGAAACGCGTGTTTGATGCAATGCCAACCCGAGATATGGTCTCGTGGAATTCCCTTATTTCGGGCTATGCTGGTCGTGGTTTCCTTGTTGAATCGGTGAAGGCTTATAATATGATGTTATATGATGGGTCATTTAATTTGACACGGATTTCGTTATCCACCATGCTTATACTTGCCTCCAATCGGGATTATGTTTCTTTGGGTAGGCAGATTCATGGGCATGTGGTGAAATTTGGTTTCCAGTCGTATGTTTTTGTTGGGAGTCCTCTGGTGGATATGTACTCTAAAACGGGGCTTATATTTTGTGCAAGACAGGTTTTTGATGAGATGCCCCAGAAGAATGTGGTTATGTATAATACACTGATTGCGGGGCTTATGCGATGCGGTAGAATTGAGGATTCGCGGCAGTTGTTTTATGAAATGCGGGAAAAGGATTCCATTTCCTGGACAGCAATGATTGCGGGATTTACTCAGAATGGTTTTGACTTAGAAGCTATTGATTTATTGAGAGAGATGAGATTAGAAAATCTTGAGATGGATCAGTACACTTTTGGAAGCGTGTTAACTGCTTGTGGTGGTGTTGCGGCTTTGCAAGAAGGCAAGCAAGTTCATGCTTATATAATTAGGACGGATTACCAGGATAACATATTTGTTGGTAGCGCTCTTGTTGACATGTATTGTAAGTGTAAGAGTATAAAATCAGCTGAATCAGTTTTTAGGAAGATGACTAGCAAGAATGTTGTGTCTTGGACTGCGATGTTGGTGGGTTATGGACAGAATGGTTATTGTGAAGAAGCTGTTAAAATATTTTGTGATATGCAAAAATATGGGATTGAACCAGATGATTTCACCCTTGGGAGTGTAATTAGCTCATGTGCAAACCTTGCTAGCTTAGAAGAGGGCGCTCAGTTTCATGGCAGAGCTCTGGTTTCTGGCTTAATTTCTTTTATCACTGTTTCCAATGCCCTAGTTACTTTATATGGTAAATGTGGAAGCATTGAAGACTCTAAGAGACTTTTTAGTGAAATGCCCTTCGTGGATGAAGTCTCATGGACTGCACTTGTTTCTGGATATGCACAATTTGGTAAAGCCAATGAAACAATAACGCTGTTTGAAAGCATGTTAGCCCATGGTTTCAAACCCGACAAGGTTACTTTTATAGGGGTTCTTTCAGCTTGCAGCAGAGCAGGACTAGTTGAGAAAGGAAATCAGATATTTGAGTCAATGATTAAGGAACATAGGATTATACCTATTCAAGATCATTACACATGCATGATTGACCTCTTCAGCCGATCTGGGAGGTTAGACGAGGCAAGGAATTTTATAAATATGATGCCTTTCAGCCCTGATGCAATTGGTTGGGCATCCTTATTAAGTGCATGTAGATTCTATAGAAACATGGAAATTGGCAAGTGGGCAGCTGAATCTCTTATAAAATTAGAACCACATAACACTGCTAGTTACATCTTACTTTCAAGCATCTATGCTGCTAAAGGAAAATGGGAAGAAGTTTCCATATTAAGAAAAGGGATGAGAGATAAGGGTCTGAGAAAAGAACCAGGATGTAGCTGGATCAAATATAAGAACCAAGTGCACATTTTTTCTGCTGATGATCGGTCAAACCCATTTTCTGATCAGATATATTCTGAGCTTGAAAAATTGAACTATAAAATGGTACAAGAGGGATATGTGCCTGATATGAATTCTGTTTTACATGATGTTGAGGATTCAGAGAAAATAAAGATGCTTAGTCACCATAGTGAAAAGCTTGCAATTGCTTTTGGATTAATATTTATTCCTCCTGGTTTGCCCATACGAGTAGTTAAAAATTTAAGGGTTTGTGGGGATTGCCACAATGCAACTAAGTATATATCTAAGATCACCCAGAGGGAAATTCTTGTTAGAGATGCTACCCGATTCCACTTGTTTAAAGATGGAACATGTTCATGCGGAGACTTTTGGTGACAGGTCCAGATATTCTCTGAAATATAAAGCAATGTCACACAAGTGACTACTAATTACAGGGTTCTTCAGTATGAAGACAGCTATGATACTCCTTTCTTGAAAAGGTGAGTATCGTTACCATGTTTGCAATGCAGTTGTGTGTTGACTATCCTGTAATTTTATATGGACCTGAACAAATTCACGGAATATGGTGACCATTCCTGCTGACTTACCATCATCATTTGTCTTAATTTGAGAGGGGAAACATTCCTACTGGCTGAATAATGTTTGACCACATATTGAAGTATTTTGACATAGGCACATCTTCCATCATAGCTGTTGAAAGTTTTCACTATCCCCTCTAAATCAGTGTTATGTGGGCAGTATTTGTGGGACAATTTTGTCAATTTAAACAGGATTTTTATCTGTACACCCTAGGCAGCTCTTTTTATTTGGTTATAGTGATGGCAACAAGGTTAGAAGCTATGTGTAACAAATACATTTAGTGGAGGGCGGGTAATACCGAATAAAGAGATTTCCCAATACGCTGAATCTGATTTTTTTCATCCACTCATTCATTCTTTTTGATTCCACAAATTATACACATTACAGTATGACCTCATGCATACTGCCCAAGTCCTTCAACTAGCCCAATCCTAGAAACTTACAATTTTTACAGCTCTCACATCATTTTCTATGCTTTTCATATCTAGTTTCTGCTGAATTTTGTGCTTCTTAAAGGAGTGGATACTTTTTGTCTTACTTCAGCTTTCAGAGTATTTAAAATTTTAGATTCTAGACAAGTTTGTAAAATTGTTGTGAAATCTGACATCTGTATTACTGACAATTTTTCTTCAAGAATGAGCTGAGAGATTTTTATAGAGTCAAGTGTTTGTTTTAAGCTATTGTCATTATTTACATTTACGAATCATGTATTTATCTTTTTCTTCTGATAGTAATTCAACACACTGTTAATCCTAATGAATTATTCTTTTATTTTTACCTAGTGGATGAAGGCATTTTGGTCTCTGCAAACTGAAAGTTAACTTTTATGTTATATTCTCTTGTTTTAGCTGATGTGGCTGGTTATAACAATAATCATATTCTTTTCATCCTCCATAGTTTAAATCATTTAGAGATATGACTAAAATAAAGTATATAATGGGCACGAGCATCGCCTTTCATCCAATTTTATTCATTTTTCAATTGTTTTGTATGAATAACCCAATTTAAATTTATTAAAATTTTATTTTTTATTTTTTATTTTTTTTTGGAAAAAAAATTCAATTTCCATCAAATGCAAAAAGAATTTAAGTATTAAAAAATATTAAGAATTTAAAAATTAATATTGATGATTTTTTAAGTCAATCTTAATTGTTATTATTTTTTGGTCAATATTAGTTAATAACAAAACATTTTATTGATTAATGTGAATTGAGATTATTTTCACTTTATGTAAACCATGCTTATTTAGTTTGATAGCCTATCAATAAAATATCCTAGTTGACGAAAACCAAAAATTAATCCTCGTTACATCGACAAGGAAAATCACAACTAATATTGATAGGAAAATAAACTCTACCTACATTGTCAAGAAAATAACTCTAATTGATATTGTTTGAAAAGTATTTTTGACTCACATCAAATAAAAATAATTTTAGTTGACATATTGAAAAAAAAAAAAAAAAAATAATTTTAATTAAAAAAATAAAAAAAAAAAAAAAAAGAGTTTGACATTAGTAAAAAAACATTGTTAATCTTTTCTAAGAAAACTCTAAATATTATTGGTCGAAAAATAATGTTAGCGTAATATCAACAATAAAATAATCTCGATAATGTGAGTCAAATATGATTAAGTTTAGTCTGAAGGAAATCTTCATTGACATTTATCATAAAAATCATATTGAGATTATGACACTCAAATCTAAGTTAAGTCAACAATGTCTCCATCTTAGTCAAATTGATATATTCCAACCAAAATTAAGTAGAAGAGAGAGTTGGAAGAGAAGAATAAGGAATTGGAGAATATGAAAAGTTGTAAATTTTTATATTTTAGGTAGAATTTGAGATTCTTTAATTTTAAGTAATCTCTTATAAAATTATTAAATTTTAATATCTTTTGAATTTCTTATCCAAACAACACATTTTTGTCTTGAAACATTTCAAATCCTCTATAAAAGTGAATTTGAGTGGTCTACCTAATTTCACTCCATGTGGATGAAATATATTTAGTATTTTAGGATAAAAGTTGTTTTATTTTCTAACTTGTTTGTTCTTGTTTTGTTAGTATTTTTTTTTTTTACCCAATCTCTTTTGTAACACAATGTTAAAACACTTGTTCTTCCATTTCTCCAAGAACTACAATGCTTATTGCACAACTTAAAGGATTGTAAAGAGGAAAAAGAAAAACTGTAAGACATCAAGTTTAAGAAGAAAAGAACAAAACTTGATGAAGAGAGAAAACTAATGTAGGAAGAAATGAGGAAATGCTAGAAAAGGCAAAAGACAAAAAAGAAGAAGAAAAAAGAGACGTTTAAAATTAGTTAAAATGAGGACTTCAAGAATACCTTTCTTTTGTGAAAGCCAAGATGGAGATTTTTTTTTAAAGAATTCAAAGACATAAAAGAAATGGTGCTAGATATTTCTATCCATTGAAGATTTCCAAGCCACGTGTCAAGATTCTCAAGTCCATACAAGTAGTGACCCAAAGAAGTAATTGAATTAGGAAGCTAAAGTGGAACAAATTTATAATATATATGCTTTAGATGAGACCATGGTTAATTTAGCTAGTTTAGAGTTTGATGTTTATACTATGTTATGGTGGAACATGACGCTCATAAAAATTCTATATGTTAGAGATTTTTTCCTATTTATTAAAAGAAAGTGTTACACCTAAAGCTCTAACAACTTCTATCAGGGATCATGATAAATACTATAAAGACATGGAAAATACCATGTTCGAAGTCATTTGAATGACAATGGTCTTGATGCAAAAATAGCTAGGTTTTTAAGTGGTCTTTATAGAACAAGATGTAGTAGAATTACATTATCATCATTGCTTAGAAAGCTTGGTTCACCAAGCAACTAACTTGAACTACAACTCATCTTTGAAGGACCAAAGCAAAATCAAACATCATCCAAGTCCTTACAATTCCTCTAAATGAATCTCTTGCAGTTCCTCATTAAAGCCTTCTACTCCTAATACTTATTCTTCTTTTCAAAAGACAAGTTTCATTAGATGTTTTAAATGCTTAGGGTAAGAACATACAACTTCCAATTATCCTAGGAAGAGAACTATGATCTTGAGAAAAGGAGGATTAGTTGATAGTGAGAATTCTTCTTCTCCTTCATCTTCTTCACTTTTTTTTAGTGACGATGAATGTATTATTTTATGTGAAGGAATTTTGTTAATGAAATTAAATTTAAATTTCTCTCCTCTATTTTTGTAAATTTTTGACTACAACTTGATCTTGGGTGGCTATACACATTCATCCCCACCATTGTACAAACACTTCGAGTTTTATGAGAATTAGAAAAAATCTTTAGAGTTTGCTTTTGTAAGAGTAATCAATTTTTTATAAGTCTTGTCATGGTTCTTAGGTAACCGATTTATATTTCTTGTGAACTTGCAATTGGAATCATTGACTCAAGTTTGTTATGAGTTTTTCACATGCAAATGTGGATAACTTGTTATATCTAGGAACTGTAATTTTATTTTTGTGTGGGAGTGTTTCCTTATACATGGATCCAAAAAAATATCATTATAGGTTGCATGTTTTAAAGAATATTAAGCAAAGATTTTCATAGGTTCATGACGTTATGGTATTTCATGCATTGATGATTGGTATTTTGTGTTAGAGTTTTCATATAAAATCGTTTTGAGTCAACTTGTAAAAAATAGATGATATTATATTTCAAGGACGTGTTTAATGCTAAATACTTTCATAAAGCATCTATTATATATTACTTGAATGAATTATTGAAAATGATATATATTAGAGAATAACATGATTCTCTAAACTTGTCTGAATTGTCAAACACTTCTTGAAGAGTCCTCTAACTTTTTACAGTATTCATTTGACGTGAACTCTTCTTTTCTTATTTTTTGTCTTCAATCATAACTTGAACTTTTATCAAAGGACTTGGTCCTTGATCATAATCAAATATTACATTTAATTGTTGTCTAATACTTGTTACATACTGGGTAGATTTTGTTAGATAAACCAAAATTATTTTGTTTGTTACAATCACAAACTAAGTGTTAAATAATAAAATTATAGACATTGAGACTTTAATCTTAGAACTTATCATCATTTTTGTTTGTTGAGATTTACTCTTGTATGAATGCTAAATGTTTACTTTCGTTGTTGGATATGTAATTGGATTGATTTGTGTAAAGGGCTGCAATTCAATCTTTAATTAAATTTATATTTATGCAATTGTTTCTTTTATATTTAATAGATAACTATAGTCTGGGTCATTATAATTAAAACTTTTGGAAACTCAAATGAATTTTATTTTGTAATTGCAAATAAGTAATTACCATGAATTAAGGAAAAAAAACAAAAGAATTAATCATTACTTTTTATATAAATTTAATTGTAGAAATTAGAACTTCAAAATCTTAATAAACCCCAAACTTAATTACAAAATTCTGATATTAAAATCAAAATGATTATAATATTACTAGTGAATACAAACTAGATTAAACCTTAAAAATCACTTATTTTTTTCCTGCTATAATTTCGTTTGATGTCCTTATCACACCTTATGTACATTTAAGGCATATGAAGTATTTACACTTACTTATATAGCAAATATTAATCACCTACCAATTCCATAGCTAGACAAAATAATCACTTCTTATTTATTAATTGAATTATTTTTGTTTTTTTTTTTTTCCATTTACTTTCATACCAAAAGAAGGAGGTAAGATAATACTGAGTAGTAGAATGGCAGTAACGTGGTCCTGGCTGGCAGTTTCATACATATCACATTTTACATACTTACGGATTGCGATATATTATATATATAGTGACTGTGATGTGAGTGGGACGCGAGAGACAGAGAGAGAAAGAAAAAGATAGAGAAGATTGAACAGCAATAACAGAATGAGTCACACCAACCGCGTGGGTATAGGAAGAAAGGAAGTTGTTGAAGAGGAGGAATCATTGCCGCTGCTTGGAAGCAGAGAAAGAGATGAGGGGTCGGAGTCAGAGTCAAAGTCAAAGGCATCGGTTAGTGGTTGTGTGTTCAGTTTATCTACCACGATCATCGGCGCCGGGATCATGGCCTTACCGGCGGCCATGAAAGTTGTGGGTGTGAGTGTGGGCGTTGCTGCCATCGTCTTCCTTGCCTTCCTCACGCACACCTCTCTCGAGATTCTGCTCAGATTCAGCAGAGTCGCCAAGGCCTCCACCTACGCCCACCTCATGGGGGATGCTTTTGGCAGTTACGGAGCCCTGCTCTATCACCTATCGGTGCTTCTCAACAACTTCGGGATACTTGTTGTCTACGTCATTATAATCGGTGATGTCTTGTCTGGAACGTCTTCCAGTGGAGTCCATCATTTCGGAGTGCTTGAAGGCTGGTTCGGTCAGGGCTTCTGGACTGCCCGTACTTTTGTTCTGCTTCTCACTACTCTCTTCGTATTTGCTCCACTTGCCTTCGTTAGGAGGATAGGTAACTAACTACAATACAATTTACAGTAGAACAATTCTGGTTTGTTTTGTTTTAGAAGTAATTATGAGCAAATTGAATGTGATTCAGTACAATTCAATTTGTAGTTGTGGCATTAATGATTAAATATGCTTCACAACACAAGTGATTTATGGTGTTATGAGGGGAGCACATTAGGTGGATATTTTCCGTGCAGAGTGATGAATTTTCTTTTGGTATGTGGACGATTTTTGTGGCTGCAGATTCGTTGAGACATAGTTCTGCCGTAGCAGTGGCTCTGGCCATTGTGTTTCTACTGATAACTGCGGGAATCACGTTCTTCAAATTGTTTAATGGCAGTATAGCCAGGCCCAGGATGCTTCCTAATATTACTGATGTCTCATCCGTATGGAATCTCTTTACAGCAGTTCCGGTTCTTGTGACAGCATTTGTTTGTCACTACAATGGTAAGCTACCACATTGTATTGTGCAATTTTAAAATTTCCGTTACTGATGTTTCTCATGATAATTTTATTGTGTCCCCACTTCCATAAAAAGATTAACTAATAACTTTGTTATGTTTGTATTACTATTGTTAAAATAGAAGTATATATTTTTATGTCAGTAAAATAAAATCCTTCCATCAATCCGTTAGTCCTGGAATTTATCTGAAACAGTATATTCTGCTTATTGTCTTGACTCTTGACTGCTGCAATACGTCTCTCTTTGCTTTGGAGGAGCTTGGTTCCAAAACAAAACAGAACAGCATTTTACCCCTATGTAAGGGAACGAAAGATACAATTGACAATGACAGTTCCTTTCAATCACTACTTTGTATTGTAACAAACACAAATCTTCCTTCTCAAAGGGGTTTCTATTTATTCTGCATGATCTCTCATGTTTGTTGGAATAATCACATTTCTTTAAAATTGGAATAGGTGACAGTTTGTCAATCTTTATCATTCAAATATAAAGGCTCTGTGCTATAGGTCCGAAACCGACTTTTGGCACTATGTCTGATTTTAGGGCTGAACAGAGCCTGAATCAATTTTGGGATGCAAGCTTAAAGAAACTCATGATCTGTAGTGTTTATAGAATAAGGCAGAATTGGCCAGTGGGAGAGAGGGAATCAGTTACAATTCTGCCTTGCCAGTTTACCTAATTAAGAGTTTATAGCTAGGAACGGAGCGATGTGAGGGTCAAGGAGGTGTGTAATAAATTTTTTAGACAGGGAAATCATTCAGAAGGAGCTGGTGGCTCTAGTGTGAGTCTTCCATTTCTGGTGTTCTATCAGCTATTACGATTTTCTATTTATGCCTTCTGTTATGCTCAGATATTTGATACAACAAAGAAGCCGTATCAAGTACTGGTAGAGTATTTTTCAGCAAAGTTCTGTCCTGTACATGCAGTGCATACAATCGAAAACGAATTGGGAGACCCTTCCTTGATACAACCGGTTATACGTGCATCACTGGCTATGTGTTCTAGTATTTATATTCTTACAGCATTATTTGGATTTCTCCTATTTGGTGAGTCAACACTTGATGATGTGCTGGCCAACTTTGATACTGATCTGGGTATCCCTTATAGCAGTCTACTCAATGACATTGTTCGTATCAGCTACGCCCTCCACCTCATGCTTGTTTTCCCAGTTATCTTCTTCTCACTGCGCTTCAATTTGGACGATCTTATCTTTCCTTCTTCTAGGTCCTTGGATTTAGACAATCGTAGGTTTGTCTTGATCACCATTGGACTCATCACTTTGATCTATCTGGCTGCAAATTTTTTGCCTAGCATCTGGGATGTATTTCAATTCACTGGAGCTACTGCCACCGTTTGCCTTGGGTTTATTTTCCCTGCTGCAGTTTCTATTAGGTGGGTTTTCTTACTTTATCTAAATGTAGTGATCACATCAAATTTTATTGTTGTTAATTTAATCGTGTTCATTTTATTGAAGTGTTTGTTGTGTGAATCTATGTGACTTATCAATTGTTGTTTAGGGACTTTAAGCTCATGCAACTTTTGGTATGAATCCGACTGGCATTCAATGGACATATAATAGGCTCATGTTGGATCTATTATATTCTATCAAAATAAATCACACTCTTTCTTCAGCTGAGAGCTTAAGCATTTAGGCCTCTGGACTTCTATAATTTTTAACTTTAACTCGGATATCGGATGACATTAAATTGTAGAGATTGTCTTGTTTTAGTACAAGGCTGAATAATAGAGTGGTTATTTCCTGTAATTTGTTCATCATTGGATTGCTAGAGTTTGCTTCACGAATGTAATTTTTCATTGACAAAAAACTATTATCAGTTAAATTGGTTTGAACTTCAAAGCTACAGAAATACATTTTCCCTACTAATCTATATTTCTTTTATTTTAGGGATCCCCATGGCATTGCAACAAAGAAGGACAAGATTTTATCCTTTGTCATGATTTTTCTTGCTGTGTTCTCAAACGCTGTGGCTATATACAGTAACGCTGATGCTTTGTTCAGAAAACAAGTGGATCCTCACCAATGAGTTACGTGTTGCCTATTTTATGGGTAACCCAACTCTTCAAGTTGAACTACGCATTCTTAGCCACGGAAAATGCATCAATCCTTGAAAGTTCAGTAAGTCAAATTGAATGTGTGGATTATTTTGGAGTTGGTTTGAAAAACCACTAAACATTTCCAAGGTTCACATCTCAAAAGATTTTGGAAATACTAGTGGATTTGTAAGATTTGATCAAATCGCAACTAGAAGTGGAAGACTATATTAAATAAGGAGATTTATTACTACTTTTAATATGTACTTTCCCTAAACCAATCGGCTTTGGTTTCTTGAAGTAAACAAGCCTGAATAAAACTGACAGAAAGAAGTGCAAAACTTCTTAAGGTACTAATTTAGCAACTCAATTCTTGCTTAGCACACTTCCCTCAGTGCATGACTATTGTAGTTGAGGCTTTAGCAAATCCTATATTGTAGTTGAGGCTTTAGCAAATCCTATATATGTAGTGATATATATGGTTTTCACTCCACGCCTATCTTTGAGTAAGGGCGTTGCATAGGATTAGATTTTTTTTTTAAGAAAGTGATACAATTATGTCCATCTATTATCAAAATAGACAATTTTTTTATTACTTAAATAAGTAAGTCGTGACTGTAAGAATTATGTCCATTTATTATCAAAATAGACAATTTTTTATTACTTAAATAAGTAAGTTGTGATTGTGAAAAAGTTTCGTGCATGCACGATAATTTTGGTTTGATAGTCATGTTAATTTAGTTTAACATGACTTTATTACAAATATGAAATTGTTTTAAGCACACACAACTTTGATTAAGGTTAATCAAGATTTGTATAAAGTTAATCAAGATTTGTATATATTTTTTTATTTTAAATGAAGTTGTATCAAGATAGTATGACAATGGAATCTTTTTAAAAATCTTTTTAAATTAAACCAAAGTTGTGCGTACTTTATACATACAACTTCTACTTGAAATAAATTTTTTATATATTTTTAGGTTTTAGTGTATTAATTTTTAAAAATTGAATTTGGTTGGCTGGATAGCATGACAAGAATAAATCATGTGTTATAGCCATTTTGTTGAAAAAAAAAATATTTAACTTTTTATACAACCAAACAATCTAATAAAAATAAACTCACTTATTTTTCTTTTATTTATACAAACCAATATAAATGGATGGTGCTATCCTTTATCAAACCAATTTTACAAATGTTTTGAGAAGTAATGTATTATCTAAAGTTGTGAAACCCAACTTCACTTAAAACAAAAACTAAAACATATTATTTAAGTATAGTTGTGATTGATCTACCTAACTTTTTCATTAACATCGAATTTGTGCATGAATTAGGTTAAACAAAATCGTATTACACATAAATTGTGTCTACTTTACACGACTTGTCTATTTACATAATATAAAAATTAAAATTGAAACACTCTCGTAAAAAAGGATCATATGAGACTGTAGAACTAAATTATTATAAATTTATTCAAATGAAGTATGTAGTACGTTTAGTACATAAAAAGGTGAATTACAGATGCGAAAACTCATAGCTGAATAGAATAACTTTTGTAGGGATGTGAAAGTTGAACCCAAAATTTGCTTGATTGGATATTAGAACAAACATGGTAGGTAGAGCATTAAGTATTAGAAATAATGAGAACATCCAATCTACTAGGAAGTAAGAGAATGTGTTGATAGTTCTTGTACATATATATCCAATAAAAATATCTAAAGCTTTGTTTAGTTGGGAGAATGGATTTGAAGGGATTTGAGTGGATTGTGTGTGGATGATAGGGTTGTTTGGATTAATTGATATATGGTAAGATTTGAAGGGATTGGTTATAGAAGTTTGGGAATGATTTGATAGATGTTATAGATTTGTTTTAATTTTTTTAATTGATATATTTCTGAAATTACTAATTGACTCTTGTGGACATTGAAGACCTTAAACCCACTTAAAAGGGATATTTTGTAATTTCCAAAGCTATGACCACTTATAAGAGTATTTTGTAATTTCTACCTTATTTATGAGGGTTATTTCCTAATTTCAAGTTACATCCCTTCAAATCTCTTCATACCATCAAAGATACTATCCTGCAAATCTCTTTACATAATTACAGGTGTACTATTGTACAAGCTTTGTAACTAATAAATCTATAATAATGATAACTAATATTTTTTAATATTCTACAAGATAATACAAAATTATTTATTTATGTCTTTAAATGATGATCATACCAAAATTTTAGTTAAAGATGACACATTGGTGATAGAGACAATACAATATTTTGTTCAAATGCTTATTAAATTAATTAGTCATAAAAATTAAACTATAACACTAGTATAATTTAGAAAATAAAGTTATTATGCAAATTATATAAATAATTAAAAATGCAATATTTAATCTTGAATAAAATCTTTAAACATAAAAGTAAACATATTTAGATTTAAACATTGAGTTTAATGTAAATCACCATAAGAAGACTGAAATGAGAAAATAATAATTAAATGGACAACTAAAAAAATAAATGTAAGAGTGATATTTGATACAATTTGGTAAATACATGGTCATGAACTTTTTATTAGTCTTTTTCAATTTGACCTTTCAAAATTGTTGGTCTTTTATGTCTAATTTTAAATGTTAAAAAATGTTGCATTCAACCTATGCTTCGATAAATGCCACATCTCTTTTGATCCGATCAATAATTACTTCTTCTTAAGATTTCTTGAAGTAATAATTCCTTCTTCCACTCTTTACTATTCGATCTCAAAGTCGTACTCATCCATGTTCCATCATAATGCTTCTTAACTTAGTTTTGTCTCTTGAAACTACAGTTCCAAAGTTTAATAAAGCAATCTACTTACAAATAAACTATTTCATGGACATTATATATCAAAATATCGAAGTACCTCTATTTATTTACTCCTTTCCTCAAACAAGCTTCACTCCGTATAAAAGTAGTCTTAGGATACACAACATTACTTGTAAAAAAACCAATTTTGAAATTTCTATGATTTTAGCTTTTCTAGAATTGAACATGAGAAATAAATGGGACAAAAATACCCTCTATAATTTTTCAGAATATAAAAGAAGACCCATTCCTACATTTATATGTTATTATTAATAGGAATATGAGTGATTAGATTGTTCTGAAAATAATATAAAATTACAATTTTCGTGTTGATTATTACAATTACAGGAAACTGAATAATTATATTTTTTATAGCAAAATAATTATATTTTTTATAGCAAAATAATTATATTTTTTAGTTAAATATTTAATTTGATAAAAAATGTATATATATATATATATATATATATATATATGTGTGTGTGTGTATTTTTTTTAAAAATATATTTTATATTTTAAAATCTCAAAAAATATTTTAAATTTAAATATTTAGATAATTTAATCTTATATAAACTTTTGGTAATGTTAATAGTATAAAAGAACTTGTGCGATATAAATATAAAAACTACAATATTTTTAAAAGTTCTTTCTAACATATATTTATATTTCTTTCATATAGATACTAATCATAATTTAGACAAAACCTTTTAAGCTGTTCTTTGATTTTAGTCAAGGGGAAACAAGGAAGAGATATCAAGATTGCTTATTAATATTGTTTTTATTGATCTTCCCAAGACACAAGTTCTTCCTCATTCGATTCAAAGTGTTGGTTAGATCGTTACCAGCAAGTTAAAGAGAGAGTGTATTCAGAGAACTTGAGGTTGTGAATGAATGGCGAAGTCTCTTAGTTTTGCTCCTATTTCTTCCTTCAAAGCCTCGTGCACACCAGGTACCTCTCTCTGTGTGCCTTCTCACACGTTTTGGATTTTGCTAGACTTCAGTAACTGAATGTGGTTTTACCGATTTCTGCTATCACTGTAAAAGCAGTTACTGGTAATTCGGTTGCCCGAAAGGCTTTTTGGATAAACGAAGCCTGCAACGATTCTAAAGTTCGGAACTTTCAATGTTTGAAGGTCAAGGTGAGGTTGCTTTTTGTGTCCCATTTGAAATAACATGTTTCTTGTTATCCAGTTACTATGTCAAGACGCTAATGTGTTGAAAAATTCATGTATCGTGAGTTGAAACCTTCTCTACTGCTGATTTAATGCAGGCTACGGATGATAATAAGCAAACCAAAACAAAGAGTATCGTTTGTCCTGATTGTGAAGGAAATGGTGAGTGAAATGTAGGTTGCAATTTGTAGGCACTTCCGTTTCGTGGTCTTTTTCTTATTCTTTCTTTCTTTAGGTGGGTTTAACTTTTTTTGTGAAAACTAATCCTTCTTTAAATCTATCACAGTATAGAAATAATATCTTTAAATCTAAATAGTGTCATTGAAATTTGAAATTGAAAGTTTTAATTTTCTGTCAAATGGCAAGTATTAGTTTGGCACAAGAAGATGAAAAATGGAGTTTGTAAAAATATGGAATGCTTAGTGCATTTATGTGTTGATAGTCAGATGCCAATTAGTGTGTGTTTGGAATACCAATAATTCTTGAGGATGGACTTGGCCTGTTGCTTTTGCCAATTATTTCAAAGGCTATCATACAATTCAAGTTTTTCTCCTTCCATAAGAAATCTCAGCATTTAATTCACTGACCTATCTTTCTACTCAACTGCAAGGTGCAATATTATGCACTCAATGCAAAGGAACTGGAGTTAATTCTATTGATCACTTCAACGGACAATTTAAAGCTGGTGGATTATGTTGGCTATGCAGGTTAGGGCACCAAATACTACATTTCTGGTTCTGTTCCTTGATATTAGTGTGAACATGTGACTATGCCCGTGTTATGTGTTGTATGGCATATCAACTTCACAATATAGTACTGTTTCCACACCATGCTTTCCATTAAAGAACATATACTGAATGATAGTATTAGATTTTAGAAAGATTTGTATAAATGATGTCTAGTTGTTTCAATTACCCAAGCACATGATTATATTCATTACATAGCAAGCAGAACTCGCCTCAAATTCACAGGAAATAAGTGGATGCACATTAGTGCTAACAGGTACATTCTTGCAGCCATCTAACTCATTATTATCACTGTTGTCTTCATCAAGTTTAAATTGGCCCTTAGTATTAGTGAACCAGCATAAAGGAACTCTTCTCAAGTTCAGGTATTATGTGATTGCCAGATTGATCAAACTACTTTACAGTCAATACCACATCATCTTTTCCCTTAGACCTTGGTTTGGATGAAACATCATAAGGAAGAATTGAGACTCAATTTTTCCCTCTAAATCAAAACTCCATCTTCGATAGAGGACCAAGTCAATACCATTATGTCCTATGGTTGCAAGTATGGATCCTTCTCAACAAAGGTTGTGTAGTAAATAGGGGATTATTGGGACAAAATATCCTAATATCTTAATAGTAATTAGGAAAAATATTCCTAGAATCTACACATTCATTCCAATAGATTTTATTTCATGGTTGAAGAGAATGTGATTGATATATATAGAGGAGTTGAGAATGTAATTAGCATGATTGTAATCAATAAAACATTTCTTTATTCCCTCTCATTATTCAAGTACGTTTCGGAGCTCCTGATCTTAGGGTCTTGGTTTCCTGTCGCATTAGTGTGTGTGGCCCACATGCCTTGTTTAGGCAACATGACAAACTCCCAATGACCCCTTAAATCCATCCCAAGGGGGGTTAGTATCATCCTGTTCAACTTTGATAGATATATGTTTTGTGCTTTCTCTCCACAAACATTTTACATTTGAAATTTGCCTTTTTTATTTTTTTTTACTTTTCTATAGCTGTCTTAGACTATTTCAAGCTATTTGGTAGGTTGAATCTTATCAACTTCTCCTTTTTTAGTTTGTTTTTTTGGTTTCTAGGTTTCCAACAATTAGTTCAGAAAAAATTATTGGTAAAAGTTATTTATGTTGATTTGTTTTAGTTGAACTTTGGTTTCTTGGCCAAGATTTTCATGATCACTTGGAAGAAGATAGTAGTGAAATATCATCATGGTTGGACCTCCAACTTTGTGTTTTGCTGTGACAATATATGGAACCAAATATATTGAGGACCCTTAGAACATTCAAAACATGTAAATCCTTTTGGAAGAAGGCTTAGAGTATCTTTGCAATGACATTCATAAAACCTTATGATTCTGCCCATGAATTTACATCTCTCAAACAAACAGATCATGATATGACATCTTTCACTATTGAAGGTTAATATGTTGTTGAGGAGTTAAAGAAATCATGCAGAAGTTGGCCAAGTATAAGTTGTTTGTTGTTTACAAGGGAGCTCTCACTGAGAGGATATTACATATAACAATCCTTGTCATGGGTTTCCTTTTACATATATGAGAAAGCGAATCACAACTTTCCAGTGATCAATGTGAGGTTTCTGCATAAATGGACTCAACTCCCGCAGGATAAGAAAGATTGGGTCTTGTTATAGTGAGATAAATGAGTTTTTCAACCAACCTTCTATATCTCTCAAGATTTGAGAAAAGTTCACCTTGGTCTCTCATTAACTTCTTATTTGAGTCCATAGGACTACCAATGCGCTTGCAATTTGTTAGGCATGTCTCCTTCAAAATATAAAGAGCATATTTCCTTTGTGAAATAATGACACCTTCTTTTGATTGGGCTACTTCGATGCCAAGAAAGTATTTTAGATAGCCCAGATCATTGGTTTGAAAGTGGCTGAATAAATGCTTTTTTAATTGAGCAATTCTAGTGATATCATTTCCTGAAATGACAATATCATCAATATAAACCATAAGATAAACACACTTGCTCGGGGAAGTATGACAATAAAACACTGAATGAATTGCCTCACCCCGTTTCAATCCAAAAATCTGCACAACATGACTAAATTTAACAAACCAGGCTCGGGTTGATTGCTTCAAGCCATAGAGTGAACAATGTATTTACAAACATAAATTATCTCCATTGGAAACAACAAGTTGAACTTGTTTTAAAGTCACACAAACTTCACAGATTTATTGGAAATCCTATGATTCCTCCTTGTTTCCTTTCTGGTGATGATCGCGCCTCTAGAACAATCAATCCAACATATGAAGAATGGGAGGTCCAAGATCAAATCTTGCTTTCTTGGCTTCAATTGACATTGTCAAAGACTATCTTATGATCACTTTTTTACCCAAACCAAGATGCGTGTCAAATAGTTGTCCACTGATTCGTGCCCAATCTCTTGAAAACAAGAATGCAGGGATTTTCACGTGGTTCTCTGTAGTTCAATGGTTGAACTGTAATTGTTCATAAGCAAAGCATGACTTGTTACCATTATTTATATTATTTGTGTGATTTTTGACTTAATTCCTTGAACTTCAAATATCAGTTGGCTTTGGGAGTGTATTATACTCATTTGATTGAAGTCTCTCTTTGGTTTTGCTGTAATCTAATTCCTATTCCATGAATGTTTCTTGCAGAGGAAAAAGAGACATATTGTGTGGAAGCTGTAATGGAGCTGGTTTTCTTGGTGGATTCATGAGCACATTTGATGATTAGAAAATTGCCCAGAGTGGATATTTCAACAATTTTTGTAGTTGAGTAATGTTATGCTTTAAATGAGGTTTAAGTCATAGCAATGGTTTTAGTTTCTACCAAGTTTAATTAGTTTTAGCCTTAAAAATTATAATACTATTTAAGATAATTAAGCTTATCAAAATGTTTTAATCTTAATACAGGGGATACATGTGGTAATTTTAAAATGTAGGAGATGCTCATGATTAGTTTCAGCAGTTTAAGGGGACAGGAGTTCACGTGTCATGCTATCTTTAGAATAACTTTTTCGAATTTAGTACCCTTGTATAATTTTATATTCTATCAACTTTTTATTTATGTTTGTAGACTTTCTGTATAATGTCACACTCAAAAATGAGCATCTTCCCGTACTGGGAGGACCTTAGTGAGAGTGAAATATTAAAGAAAATATTGTAGATTTCGTGGAAGATCAGCAAAAATTTATTTAGTCGGATCGGATGAAACAAATCATAATTAACTAAAAATAGAAAAAAAAACAAAGTTATTTAGAAAATTTTAAAATGCGATTTTAAAGTTTAGGTTTCCGTAGTTGTAGCTGATTGCTAAGAAAGAGTAACTTGATTTCTCATTAGTTATGTCAGAGTTTCTAAGTGATTGGGAACAGTCACACATCTTTGTTTTTCTAACATTGTGAAAAAATAGAAAAAAAAAATTGTTAGTTTGTAACAAAAGAATTACAATTTGGGACGCAATTTTCCTTCTTAATAGTGGCCCTTTGATAGCTTTTAGTTTCATGCCGAAACTGATTGCAAGTTTAGCATTTGACGGTGTTAGACCTTTTGCTTTATGAGTTCACCATGGACCCTCCATACCAATTTTTACTATCCTTTCTAGCGGCAGTTACTTTTATCTACTTCATGGTTTCTTCTTCCATCATAAAGGTGAGTGAATTGACAAAATATCCCTATTGAAAAATATAAAATTTAACCTAAAACTGAAAAATCAAGAAAAGGGTTTCTATTTATAAGTTTAGGTCAAATTTATATCTATTTTGAAATATCAATTAAACATGGATCTAAATGTAATATGATGAACAAAAATGACCAAAGATATGAGAATGAAAATATTTCTTTGTTTTTATATTTCATCAAAAAATAGAGAACTGAATATATACAAGTATTGTATTCATTCTAGGTATAGCTAAATAAAGAAAACAAAATAAAATTATTACAATTCCCCCCCTTGGTACACTCATGAAACACTGGATTTCCTGCAATATAGCAATATATCTTGCTGAGTTATTGTCACAATATAAAAGAGATGGTTGCTCAAAAGGAACTTTCAAATCTTGAAGAAGATAGACTAGCCATTAAATTTCACAAGTAACAGTGGCCATTGTCCTATATTTAGCTTCACAGGAACTTTTTCATATTGTTCCTTGCTTCTTTGATTTCCAAAGATATAAGGGAATTTCCAAGATACACCCTAAAACCAGTCACTGATTGTCTTGAATCACTACAGGTGCCCAAATCACTATCACAAAAAGCTTTAAGATGGACAGAACTACTGGATGAGAAAAATAAGTCAAGACTTGGAGCTCCTTTAATATATTTTAGAATTCTAATTACTGCATTATAGTAAGCAATTGTAGGCTTATCAAGAGACTGAGAAAGTTGTTGAACAGAAAATGTGATGTCAGGTCGGGTATTAGTGAGATACATAAGTCTTCCAATCAACCTTCTATAGGCATGAACATCAGTAAAAGACACACTTCCAGTTGAAGACAATTTAACAAGATTATCCATAGGAGTAACTGCAGGTTTGTAGGCTAAAAGACCTGCATCTGTTAACAATTCTAATGCATATTTCCTTTGATTCGTCATTATCCCTTTCTTACTTCTTGCTACTTCAAAACCAAGAAAATATCTTAAATCACCAAGATCCTTGATCTTGAATGTCTTATTCAAAGCTTCTTTGACTCGATCAATCTCTTCTTTATCATTTCCTGCCAAAATTATATCATCTACATACATCAATAATGCTGTAAAAGATCCTTCAGAAGAATTAATAAATAGGGAATAATCATTCATAGACTGAGTATATCCCACAGAAATCAAAAAGTATGACAATTTAGCAAACCACTCCCTGTCAGCTTGCTTAAGGCCATATAAAGCCTTTTTTAATTTACAAACTTATCCTGGTTGAATAGAAGCCAATCCAGAAGGAGCAACCATATATACATCTTCTTTCAACTCTCCATGTAAGAAGGCATTATTTATGTATAACTGTTTTAACTCCCAGTTATATATAGAGGCTAGAGAAAGAAGCAACCTTATAATGGTCATCTTTGCTACTGGAGAAAAGGTTTCAAGGTAGTCAATGTCCTCTGTTTGTGTGTATCCCTTTGCCACTAATCTTGCTTTATATCTTTCAACAGTCCCATCAGCATTATGCTTTATTTTGAATACCCATTTGCAACCTATGGCAGTTTTGTTCTTGGGAAGAAGAACAGTCTCCCATGTTTGATTTGACTCCAAAGCAGATATCTCACACTGTATAGCCTTCTTCCAACAATCATATTTCACAGCTTCAAAATAAGTGTTTGGCTCAACATGTGAAGAAATAGACATAACAAAAGGTTTATAAGATGGTGATAATTTATCATAAGACAAAACAGAATTCAAAGGATATTTAACTCTAGAAGATGTATTGGAAACA
>Ga0209700_101625_pt1 | contig 46747 bp, 32 predicted proteins | sample SiratroredBW_FD_187528 | JGI IMG/M metagenome (GOLD analysis project Ga0209700, IMG submission 187528) | Root nodule microbial communities of legume samples collected from California, USA - Siratro red BW (SPAdes) (version 2) | ecosystem: Host-associated > Plants > Roots > Nodule | place: USA...
GATGTTATTTATATTATTGTTAATATTATTATTATCGTTTTTAATAAAAATCATAATAATAAGAATAATAATAATATTATTAATGATAATAATAATAATATTATATATTAACAATCATAATCATAAATATAATCATAATAAGAATAATAATAATCATATTATTTTCATATTGCTTATTTAGCACAGTGGTAAAAGGCTCCCTTCACCATTCAAAGGTCCTAGGTTTAACTCCTCCTGGTTGCCATCTAAGTGAATCCAAACAGTTTGAGAATGGTCATATTTTATTTTTTATATTATTTTTTTATTATTGTGAAATGGAGAACATGGATGATTCAGAGCAATTTTAAGATTGACTGATTCTCTTTTTTTATTATTATTATTATCTTTATTTTTTTGTGGGAAGTTAAGATTGAGTGGGAAATTACGGAGAGTTGAGGGAATTTTTTATTTTTAATTTGTATTTTTTTCGAATTCTTTTATTTATTTCTAATTCTTTTCTTTTTTTATTTTTTTTAAAGAGAGGTATTTTGGAATATCTCATTATCTATTTTTTTCACTCATCTTTTACCTCTTGATCAATCTTGAATAATTTTGAACAGTCTTGAACATAACATAACTCACATAACCAAATCATCAAATTTTTCTTATATTTTTTATTATTTATTTAACCAAACGAAATCGGGTGTTGACAAGCTTCAAGATCTACAATCTTGATCTTTCTTGAAGTGGATTATTGGAATTTGAAAGTCTCGCTCACTTCTTTTGAAAAGCAATGTATGTCACACTTAATGCTCTCTCAGAAAAATTGTAATATCTTTGTATATTCGTTTTGTCAAAAAATGTAAAAACACTATTGTATTCATTCTATTTTAGTAAAAGCCAGTCTCACTATTTTATAAGGAAAACAATTGTAAAACAGACTTAACTAACTAAATTCAATCGATTGAAAAACCAGAATCAATCGATTGATTTTCCAAAAACATATTTTTCATCAAATTGATTTTCGAAAAATAATCGATTGTAAAAATTTTTAAAGAGATTTTCAAAAATGATTAAGCATTTTGTTAAAAACAAATTTTGTAGAATTTGAAGCTTGTCCCAGTGATTAAGAAAATGCATGCTCATGGTTAAAGGATCAAACTCACACACAACGCTTCAGACCGAATGAAGAAAGCCACGTTAGCAAAGCCGCATCTCTGCATGGCCATATCTTCGAATGGCCACAAGTCGTATCTCTGAGTGGCCGCATTTGCATGACCGCATGACCGAAAGTCTTATCTCTGAGTGGCCGCATCTTCTCATGAACGCATTAGAATGTCGTATCTCTGAGTAACTGCATCTCTATATAGTCGAATCGTCGTATGGTCGTGTCTTAGTACGACAGCATCTCCATATGACCGCATCTGCATTGGCCGTATTTGCATGACCAAAAGTCTAGACGTATAGCCGCATCTGCATTGACCGTAATGGTTGTATTGGATGCTTGGGCTGCTTTGGATGCATGGGCCGCTATGGATACATGTACCGCATCTGTATGCCTTGAATGACCGAGAGCCGAAACTGCATACCTTAGCATGCCGCATCCGTATTGCTTGTATGACTGAGAGTCAAAACCGTATGTCCAAAAACTCATAATTGTCGCATCCATATTGGTCAAAACTCAGCAAACCATATCCATATATCCAAAAACGTAGAAACCCTTAGTCAAAAACAACTTAAACTTATCTTCATTTATATTTTCTATCTTTGACGCTATTAAACTACATCATTTAAAACGTTCAGGTTAAAAGTGAGTCAAAATTAGAACCTCTTATTTTAGATGAAAAAAGACGTGTCTATGGTGAGTACACTTGAGGAAAGAGAAGTTCCCATTTGATGAATGTTTTGAAGTCATTAGACGATGCCTAAGTCAAAAGGTAGAACGAAGAAACTATGACGTAAAATGAAGAAAGTTATTTATTAGACGGTTTGTGCTTAAGCCAAATAGTCTTTTCACTAAAGGACCAATCTCCATGAACTACAAACAATACAAATGGAACAAGGTATTAGAGGCATACAGTAACCATTTCTTATGTGTTGCAATTTGGATCACGACGAGGACGATGATCTGAAGAGAAAAATATTTAAAAAAAATTAATTATATAAAGGGATTTATCTTTAGAAAAAAAAAACAAAAGAGTTGTTACCATAGTTTATTATGAAAAACTATGAAAAAAACAATCAAAGATAAAGAAATGGTCTGCGAAACAGATTTGGGGTTTGGGAGTCGGTTATGAGTGGAAAGGTATTAGCACCCCACAACGGCTATCGTAAGATGGTATGTTTAATCAAATGAGTAAAACGAGTGTGGTTTATTAAAATGTTTACCTTTTGCCAAAAAAAAAAGAAATGTACATGCAAGTACAAACAAAGAAAATATTTATTTTTGGCCCGACAAGTATATCAACCTTGCTCCTATGTATTTCCGTTCATGACGAAAAATCAGGATTTACGTAGTTTTGGATAGAAAATTGTTTATTGGTGTTTTAATATTTTTAAAATTTTTAAATATTATATTTTTATTTTTTTACTTTTTATTTTTAATTTAGATTCAATATTAAAAAAATGGTATTTGAAATTTGATATTTTTAGAATTTTTAGAAAATTTATATTTTTATGTTTTTTATAATTTTTAGAGTACAAGATAGTGCGAGCTACTATTCATGATACCCTTGACAAGTCATACCATTAGTTGATATAGGTGTAAATTATTTATTTTTAAGAAAAAAACATATTTTTATTTTTTTAAATGATATTGAAAAAAATATATTTTTATTCTTTTAAAATGATAATAAAATTACATATTTTTATTTTTTTAAAAATATTTTTTTAATGTTTTAAAAATGATATTAAAAAACATATTTTTTATTTTTTTAAAAAATGATATTAAAAAAACATATTTTTTATTTTTTTAAACAATGATATTGAAATTGAAATTGAGTAAGTGATGAAATGCAAATGGAATTATACTTATCTAATTTACTGATCTCCAGTCTAATTCTGAGTGGCTTTTATTGTGAATAACTTTTCGTGAATGGATTTTGATTGCGTATCGCTTCTGCCTAAGAGGAGAGGCTTCTATAAAAGATTACAAGCTACAACTTGCATGGATAACTCAACCTAAAATAATATTGTGATCTGTTATACTTGCTATACTCTACATTAGGGATTTGGATGGGGTTTTTGAATATCTAATCTTGTTAGGTTGATGGGTTACTAAAATAACAAATGAGACACGGAGGTAGAGATAATATGTGAATGAATTTTTTACGTGTGTGATAATAAAAAGAGAAAAATGAATTTTCTATGTAGAAAAATCTCCCTAGACTGATCGCTGATGCCCTCCCCTCTCTCCGTAGACACATTGGTCTATATAAAATAAATTCTTGTCACCTCTTTTCTCCATCTGACTACTTGTTTCTATATTAACTTTTAATCAATTTTTAAATTGAACGTTACATGGCTGAAGTGAATTATGCTCTTTATTTCCAATTATTCTAAAAAATATAACGGTGAATTCAAATTAACTTATTTTCAATTATTTCAAAAAACAAAACAATGAATTATTCCAATTATTTTCAAAAATAGAATAGATAATTCTTTCCAATTATTTTCAAAAGCATAATGATGAATTCAGATCAATTTATTTCAATCATTTCCATAAATAGAACGATGAATTCAAATCAATTTATTTATAATTATTTTCAAAAATAGAAGAGTGAATTATTTCCAATTATTTTCAGTAACAGAACAATGAATTCAAATTAATTTATTTTCAATTATTTTCAAAAACAAAACTGTGAATTATTTTCAAAAATAGAACGTTAATATTTAAATACAATGTTTGTAATGAATTTTCTTTAATTTTAATTAATCTTAATTAAAAGACAAAATAGTGCAAGAGGGGATGTGAGAAGAAAGCTTGGTTTGTTGGTCCAAGTGGGGAAAGGGGGCGTCTGTGAGTGATGAGGATAAGAATTATTGAAGAGCATGTTTTGAGAATGAGAATTAGTTCCCAAGAAATCTAGATAGACCTAGGTAAATATCTCTCCAGAAACATTATTACATATAACAACGAATATGTGGACTCCATTTTTAACTATTGACTAAAGATATTTCACATAGTATTTATTATCTCATAACTAAAATCAAACTAGATTTGAAAAAATCCATTGGATTACAAATAAATGGTCATAGAGGAATAATAATAACTTATGACTTATCTATAAAAGAAATTATGAAAACTTAATACCCTCAAGAGAGTATTATTAAAGAAAACATGAGAAAAACTTATAAAAGAATATTGATGGAGTACGCTCTGCTTCAAAACTTTCAAGGTAGGGAACATGTATTGCATTTTGTGTTTTGAATTTCTATGAGGTACCCCTAAACCTCACAAATCTACAAGTTCTTTTCTCAATATTTTTATGAAAAGTTTATTTTTATGATCTTTCTCAGATTTTATAACTAAGGATTCAAATTTTATATTGAGTTTATTTCAGGATTCTGAAGCTTTACTATAGAAAATGAATGGTAATCTTTATTGATGATTATAATATTCTCTTATAGGGAAAAAGGCCTCATGATCACGATATTTGCTATTGATGACATAATGTTAATGAAGAATTTAATTCCTTAGGGATTGAGATGAGTTAAAGTGTTGATGTTAAGTTGTTATGTGCACATGCTCATCTATCCTTACTAGTCTGAATTGGATGTAATCTTTATTTATTATCAATATCATTTTCAACATTTCTTTGTGGTAATAATAAAATATTGTGTTGTGATAATGATAATATTTTATCATTTAAATTGTTTTAATGATTATCTTTTCGCAAGTAATATTCCCGATTAATATTTCAGATGATTTATGGGATGAAAATCATTAAAATGGCTTCAAATGTTATGTTTTAAACTAGGAAGCTTGATTTCTCATTTAAACTACTTTTATTAAAATTAATGCAATATTGTAATTTATATGCATATATCTCACTTTTTCCTTGTTTCTTTGGTTATATTCTTGAACCGCGTACGAACATACAGACAAAGTTCAAGTAATCCTTTAATGGATGGTGCTCAACCTAGTCCTTTGGAGACTTGGGTAGGACACATGCCAATGGATGGTGTTCCAACCTAGCCTCTAAAAGGATCCTACAGACCCAGAGCAGGCGAAGACTCTAGTGGTAGGGTCTACTTTGATTGAACTCCATCAAAGGAGCTGAAGAGAAGAAGAAGTACTTAGGAAACTATCCATCAAACCATGTTCTTCTTTCTTTTGGCCAGGAAGAACTACAAACAAAAGTCTCGACCAAGGAGACAAAAACAAACACGAGAGAGAACGATTGAGAGTTAAAAATATTATGTAAAAGTTTCTTTGTATCAAGAGTTTACTCAATTCTATTTTGTAACTTTGATGTAATTAGAATATACAAAGAAGTTGTAAGCATGATTTAAAATAATCAAGATTGATATAATAAACTAGTGTATTATTTCATTTGTCTAGTTTATCCTTTCATATAATATTATATACTCTTTTAGTCATCTATCCAACTCTTAGGCATTTATATTTCTAGTTCCTTATTGCTTAACTTGTTTAGTTTGTTCTAATTTCTTTCGTCCAATTTTGATTGATTAATTATTTACATTTTACTTCTTTGATGATATGTCATCTAACCTCATAAATGACCTATCCTATTGATTCATTCATCTACTTAATATAATATTTGAAGGAGTTTTTCTTCACATTCTTAATGATATTTGGTTCAATATGATATATATTGGTCTAGCTATTAATTAATTCTTTTGTCTATTGTTATGGACTATCTTGGTCCGCTTTACTTTATAGTCTATTCTTTGACTTCTCTTTTATTGTCCCTCTTCATAATCTATCAAACATCTGATAGATATTTGGACCTATCTACTTGTTATTGAGTTCTCTAAAGAGTAGTTTTCTTCATGACCTTTCTCTTACTTCTTCCTAATGCGTTGACTCAACCTCACACCAACTTTCATCTCAATTACTTCAAACCACTGCAATCTCATAAACATTCCACTAGAAATTGAAATCCACTTTAAAAAGTTTCAAGGAAGAAGAACACCAATGATGTGCAAGCTTTGAAGGAGTTTTCTACCATCACCCAACCCAAATACAATTGGAGAATAAAAATATTACTTTTATAAATATTCTTTTTCCACTCCCCTCTCTCTTTTATTCTCAATATTGATTACATATGTTATTTATGCATGCAACCTTTTTCATTCTCACATTTTTCTTTTCTTTAAATTGTATTTTACTTTTGTTGAGTTTATCTCATTTTACAAAATAAAGGAATCCTTTTATTTCTCCTTTTAATTTGACAAATTCCAAAATTATACAATTATCCAAATGTTGCTTTGAGCTGCTAATTATGGATTTTTACATAATCAAACGTTTAACACCCTACTGCTATAAGTACAGGCGTTTTATTATCGAGTTAAGTAATGTGGCATTATGAAGCTAAAGTTCAAGTATGATGAGAAAAGCATTCATTACACTTGCCACCAAGGGAAGGAAACAAGAGGAAAAGGAGTACTGAAACAACAATACATAGAAATTTATAGGCAATGAGATACTCCAATTCTCCCAAATATATTTCTACTTCAATGAGTTAATGAATCATTTCCTGTAACCTTTGGTAAATCACAAGTTGGTGATCTCTCGTAGTACGCAAGACATGTTTATCTGTGGCAGACTACTCTTTATGGCATTGTTTGATGGCACTTAATGTTCTTGCAAACATGGACACCATTGGCCTCGAACCTCTCAATCCTGGGAAAGGTGTAACGGAATTGAACTTATGCTTCGCAAAGTGATATTGACTTCCCCTCCTTAAGGACAGCGGAATCCTCTTTATTGATACAAAAATTATGCAAATTTTGAGCCTCGCTGGATAGTTGGTCATCATCAGATTGTTCTCTGGCCTTTTCAATCTTGCAGTTGGTCAGAGAAGTGTGTTTATGGGATTGTGGAAGCATTGAGAAAGACATGGAATGGTCTTCAGAATCACCCCTCTCGTTAAGGTGATCAAAAACTATCGTTTGACTTTGGAAAAAAACGATTTATCCAGAGTCCTTCCACAGTTTCACTTTTATGACAGATTTCCCTTCTCTCAACATTCTCATTATGATTTCTGTTTTGACCAGCCGAGGGTGAATGTAATGGCAGTAATGTCATTCCCTCCTTCTCTTTAGTTATCCCCAGCTTGTAATAATTTTCATTCTCCAATGATTTATTTACCCAGAGTTCATGACTATTGAGAGAATTTATAGGACTAGTCTGAGCCTGTATGAATGGAAAAGCATCAATTCTCCCTTCAGACACTTCAAGTTTATTTGATGGAATATACTGTTTGTAAAGGCTGTTGTTCTCTGCGTAGTAGGTAATTGGAGCAACATCTATTCCATGTACCTTATTTCCTAGCCCAAAATATTTAGAAGCCTCTCCTACTTGAAATTTTCTAGCTCCAATATTCTGAACTTTTGCACCAACCATTTACTGAAAATTGGATCTGAACCCTGCATTTTTTAGCTTCTGATCTTGATTCCTGTTGCATGTGAAAAGTTTCTGACCAGGCTTTTGAAGATGGTGATTAGGATTTTCAAGGTTAAGAGCCAAAGACTTGTTCTCATCTTGAGTTGATTGTGAGCATCTTTTCAGCATGTTTGAAATCAAGTTCATGAATGAGCTACCCGGTTGAAGACAGGATTTAGAACATGAAGTTTCTTGAACATGTTTCTTTAATTTTTTTACTCCCAATTATCACTTGCTGAAAGTTGCTTCTCTTCTTACCTGTCAAAAGTAACCCAGAACTACGACAACTTTCAACACTTAAATGGAAGTCATCCTCTGCAGTTGATATTAAATTTGTTTCTAGAGCGGCGGAACCTTTATCTTCGATTACACGCTCAACCCTGGTATATAATCCATCTTCTATTTCAACCACCTTGTTGAGAACCCCAGTTTCTATGCCTCCATTGCAATGTTTCCCAGAAGCATTTTCTTCCAAGCTATATTGAGGTTCATCTGCTTGAAGTAATAAATTAATTATTGGCCTTTCGCTAATGTGACCCGTGGGAAAATCACGATGCTGGTGATTTTTCAGGGAAGCACAAAAGAGAACTTGCAATTTTCTTTTGACAAAAGTTTCAGCTTGTACCCTCTAAACATAAAGGAAAGGTATTAAATTTAGAACCTATGTTAAGAAAAAAAAAAAAAAAAAAAAAAAAAAAATTTAAAAAAAATGTAAAAAAAAAAAAAAAAAAAAAAAAAACTAAAAACCGCGAGAATGATAAGAACTATTTTCTATGATCCAGAAAAATTGATATAATCTGTTTACAATTAACAAGATTGCAGAATATGTAATGAGAAAGAGTAACAAAAGTTTCCGAAAAAGCCTAAATTCCTGTCGAGTCAGTACCATAGAAGTAATGATTACATACCTGAAATAATAGATTTATTTCCCTTTCTCTCTGTTGTTCCAATGTTGGCCGGAGCACAAACATTATTCTCCGAATCATTCATGGCATTCTCCTTCTGACCGTTTGGCAAATGAAGTGTTTCTATTGCAATGTTCATTTTCTCCGTGTTATCACCGGATCCTGTCAGATCATTGTTTTGGGGGATTGAGCAAAAGTAGTTTACAGGAAAAAAAGAAGTGACCATAAGGAAACCATTCAATTTGAGAAGTCCCAATTAATTAACTATTTAAATAATTACGATAGCAAGAATTTCCCCCCTTCACTTAAATCCACCTTTCCCTACATCTACAGTAAGCACAGTAGATGTTACTTTTACCTGTACCATTATCATCTTCACATGTTTTATGGTCGGGAATGACGACAACTGAATCACTTGCAGGGTGGGCAGAGGGAGTATTTGTGGAGTAAACATCATTCTTTGAGCATATGACAGCAATAGGTTCTACAAAAACGTCATTTATTGGTTCATCTGTTGCAGAACTTCCTTCAGCAACACTTCGGAGCAGAGCAAGAACCATACTGCTAGGATCAAAATCCCCAAACAGGGAGGCCTTTTTATTAGTAAAACTCGAATCCACACATTTGAGACTGAAACCTTTATCTGGAGACCAAACTATTTCAGACAGGGGGTCAGCGGCAGAAAAGGCCTTGTCTATTTTACAGGCTGCATTTGCACCTGCACCGGAGCCATTTTTCAAATTCTTCCAAATGCACCGATTAGAATAATTTAGAACGAGTTCAAAATCAGTCTTTCGTTTTATTTTCTTGCTTTCCGAACTCATCTTCACCATTCAGTAGATAGCAGAAGCTCCTGCAATATTATAGCAATCCCATCTGAATAAAAATTCTACGTAGGGTATGAATAGCAAGACAGCTAGCTCCTTAACACTAAGTGTGCCATCAAATTAGTTGATTTATAGGTTACTCACGTCATTTTTGAGATGCATCTTACAAGGCATGATGAACACTTGCACATGATTTGTTGCATTGTTCATCTCATAAAAAATAATAATTTACTGTTCTAATTTAACATGATTCAATACCTTTTGCCTTACAACTTCGAAAATATTTCAATAAATACTACTTATTATCTCAAATAATGATTAAAAGTTTCCCCGAGAAATTAGAAAAAATAATCTCTGAATTATCACTCTACAAACTTGTGTCTTCCACTCGAAAATTACACGGAATGATAGACATTCTCTCTTTTACAAGAGAGCAAGAGACCCTTTCACATTTCTTGAACTTATCTCTTCTAGTTGGATACATGATTCGCGTCTTAGGTTAGAGTTCATCTCATTTGAAAGACTATTTTGTGTGGTAAATGAAGCACTGATTAATAGCTTCTTACAATTCCAATTATTACTTTCTTAAAAATTATCAACCTTCCGCTTATTAGCGGATTAATATTAAAAAGAAAAAAAAATATAAAATCATTCATCAAATTAAATCATTTACACAAAAATAAAGTTATATATAATAACATAGTAAAGAAATAATTGATTATATATAATATTTAATTATATTTAATTATATTTTATTCTCATATATCTTATTCAGATGGATAATAAATATTGATATTCAATTCAGTTTGACCATAATAAAAATATGTTCTTTGTGAATATATATATAAAAGTTATTTGATATTCAATTTAGTTTTGAAATGAATTATAGTCGATTTATTTTTAAACAAGTTCACGAATGAAGTAATGATTAATATTTATATGGCTAAATCTCTCATACTAAGAGAGATTAGATAGTGTTAATTAAAACTTTAAAACTAATCATTGTATTTAATCTCTTGTGACAGGAGATAAAACACAATATTTTGATTCTTCATTTGAAGATAGTACCTTGTTTAATGGACTTACAAAAAATTAGAGAAATACAAAAGTCAGTGGTTGATTTTCTGATATTGTTAGTTAAAAAAAAAAGACATTGACCTGACTTTGACTTGGACTTTTATTATAGAAATGACCAAATATAGAAGAATTAATATTTCGAAAAAAAATGGATCACAATTATTCTATAAACATCAGACAACAAATTTAAATTGAATTGAGGAACATAACAAAATTAGGAAAAAGTTAAATAGTGTTAATAACTACAACATGAAGAACATATTGATTGGTTAATACAAGGATTTTATCATGAATAACATATTGATAGGATTTTATCATGGATATACATGAAAGATTAAAAGTATGACAAGAAATAAGCACTCACATTTGAATCTATAATCCAACTACCTTTAAGCAAAGAATTAATAGAAATAGCATAAAACACCAGTCATTAGAAAAAGGATTAGCCTCTAAAGTAGACATAATTATACTATTAGGACTAGTTGAATGATATTGAACCTTGGAAAAGATTCAACAATTGTTATTATTAGTGTGATATTAGTTAAAAAGAAGAATAATTCTTTTTTTTCTCTTCACAAGTAGCTTGACCAGAAACTTGATTAACGGAAAATGAATCACTACTTATATGATATTAAGAAGTGAGTTTAAACCTAACACATTCTTACAAAATAGACTTAATACGATAAGATTTATGTTTATTTTATATATTATAAATTGATCTTATTTATCTAGAATTTTCAATACACCCTGTCAAAAATATCAAAGATAAAAATTTAACTTGATAAAATGCATAATAGACTCAAATCTCAATTAAGATGAATTCTTAATAAATCTGATATCATAATAAAAAGAATTATATTTTATTAAATCAAATGTTTACATACAAGTAAAAACTATATATAAAAACAAACATATTAACAAGATGAATAGTAAATAAAAAAGAATAATCTATTATATATAATATTTACAAATTAAATAACTTATTATTGTTGAAGTTAGTGAAGAATCTCCTAAAGTAATGAATTGATGAAGAAAATGCTTGAAGACATTAAATCCTAGGTTTGGATTAGTTTTAACATGGATTAGGTTTCACATGCATTTATTAGTGTTTATTAATCATTTGCTTACATGCTTTTATTCAAAAATAAGTGAAAATATCATTTTTAAAATCATTTTAAGAATACAAGTGTTGTAGAGAAAATTTAACATGTTAAATTTCGTAACAGATTGATTAGTGCATTTTTTAAAAGGGGTATACAACATGTGTTTTGAATTAACTTTTCGAATCAAAAGGTTTTCAATCATCTTTTAAAAAGATTTTCGAAAGTGCTTTTTAGAGAGAAAACCCTCAAGTGAGAAAGAATCATAAAAGCTTGTGAAACCCATCATGATTTCTCACTCTTGAAGAAGAGCAAGGCATCCATGTGATTGTTTGGTGTGGCAGCTGTAATCTTAAAGAGATAAGTGTTTTTCTTTTGAGTTTTTCATTGTTTTCAACTGTTGCGTTACAGATTGTATTTCGTTCTTGATGTGTTTGTTAATTATATAGTGCTTGAATAGGTGTTTTAAGCATTGTAATTGGTGAAAATGTGTAATTGGTTTGGTATATTGTATTGTTTGCATTCAGAACAACAATAAGGTACTGCATTTGCACTAGGATTGTCCATCTTGTGCTATGGGGAGCTGTACGAGAGGTAGAAGACCATCTTGTAGGGTTCAAGATTGGGTCTTGAGTGTGTTTTGTTGGTAAACTTTATTGGTATAGTGAAAATTTTTGCATTGTTGTGCAAAGAACTAGACAAAAAATGTTATTTATGGATATATGTATTAACGTCAAAACCAAAATGTTAAATTTAAATTTAAAACCTGAATCTTATACAAACTTTACATTAAACTATATTGATGTGACATTAAGACAAAAAAAATACTTAATTTTAATATAAAGTAACAAATTAACTTTTTAGTTGTAAAAATTGAAGTATAAATAAAAAGTTATAAATGTATAGAATTTTTAAGATGCTTGCATTGAAACAAAACATGTACAGACATCTTAAAAATGACAGTATTATGGTAAAACTCATTAAAAATAAAAATAAATCCTCATGATAAAATATTTGCACTAGAGATAGTTTGGCTTAATGCCTTGAAATATGAATTTCATATATGACTATTGTATTGTCATTTATTTTATCCACCATGTTAATCCACAATAAATTTCAAAACATTAGGTGCAATTTCTTTCATATAATTATTATAACAAAATATAATTAGATAATATAGATATTAAATTTGAAAAATATGATGGTCAAAGTTCAAAAAGGAGTGAATTGAACTATTTACACTTTTTTTCAAAACTTAACAGTATGAATCAGTATTTTTATTAAATTATGATTACAATATAAAAAATACTCAAAACAACATATTAAATGTGTAAACAACAAGTTAAAATGATATAGAAAATACACAAACCAGTAACAACTTGTTAAAACAAAAAACTTGTTAAAAGAATTCTGACAGTTTTTGGATACACGCAAATAACAAATTGAAATTAAAAACCACTTGTTGAATAATCTTTTCAACACTTAAACAATTTTCAAACCAGCAACAAAATTTAACCAGTTAAATCAGGTTTTAACCAGTTAAAATACCAGTACTGTAGTAATATATCTGAACTAGTAAAGTTAATTTGATTAAAACAAATATTGCAAAAATTTAATAGGCAAAAACTGTAGAACTGTGATAATAGGAAAATTGATAGATCACAAAGCTGGTTTACTAAGTAATGAATTAATTCACCAATATGTCAAACAAACTCAACTGTTGCAGCCGAAAAGAAATACACAACTATAGTTTCAAATTTTCAAAGATGCAATTACAGAATCAATCACAATGAAGTAGCACGAAATATATCACTAAAAATCACAATGAAGTAGCACGAAATATATCACTAAAAATTTAATTCACTTGTAGTAGTTAGTCTAGATTTGTAATTACAAGCACTGTGAGCAAATTATAAAACTAGCAAAGCAAAGCAGTGGGAAATACTACAGATTACAGGATTCAACAGAAAGTTTAATCAATAAGTGCAAAATTTTGGTGAGCAAATGTAAATAACAATATTTTTAATAGTCAAAGTTTCTAATTAAAAAATGAGAAAACAACAAGATTGATAAAAAAAAACAGATTCAGAATATCCAAAAACTCAAGACAAAACCAATTAAGAAACCAAGAAACCAATCCTGTAGTAAAATACTAAATTTCAACACGTTAAAATATTTTAACCAATTAAAAAAAACTATCAGAAAGAGTATTTTGAATTTGTCCAAAAATTTAACAAGTTATTCTTAACAGCAGAATTGAAAATAGCACTTATAAAATTTCAAAATTCAAGAAGTAAGTGAGCAAGAAGAACACAGATATTTTTATTCTTGATTCATTCAAGAAATAAAATTTCAGCTTCATACGAGTAACCAACAATACCAAATATAGTAGGAATTGTTGTTTAAAATATTGTTAATTACTTATTTTCTATATTTTGAATATTTCAGTTCGTTAAATTTAGGAGTTAATTTTTATCTTTGTTTAGATTTAGTTATGCTTTTTCAGTCATAATTTTAGGAGTTAGTTTTTCCCTTTGTTTAGATTCAATTATGCTTTTTAGTTATAATAGGAATAGTCTGATGACAATTACTATTATATAAGTTTTGTGAACAATTTCATAGTTTAATTATAATTCTTTGTAAAATACTAATAATTGGTATCATATTTTTTTTCTCATGGGGTCTATCTTGAGCTCCACAAAATTTATTTAACGTAGAAAAGCAATTTAATTTTACAATAATGATACCTTCAATTTTCAGTAGTGAAACGACATGTGGACTGAGGATAGAAATTTATCTAGAACGCTAAGTTTGTGATAGGCATTCGAAGAAGATTATGTTCTTCTTCGTTTACCTGAAATCCATTCATGGTGCAACTCAAAAAATCACAAGAAGAAAAAAACCAGAAAATTTAAGACAAAGGCTAACTTATTTATAGCAGTTCTATCTACAACCTTTGTGCCTATTATGTCTATCAATCTAGGCCATATGGGACTTAAAACAGACTATAAAAATGATGATTGAGTTAAGAGTATACAAGTGTGAATTTCATTAAAGATATTAAGTTACAGAAAGATTTAAAGATCCAAATCCATCAAGGAATACTTTGAAAGGCTTTTAAACATTGTAAACAAAATAAGATTGTTTAGGTCCGAGTTTAAAGACTAATGTGTTGTCAAGAAAATGTTGGTCATTATTTCTGAAAGATTATTACCTTATAAAACATTAAGAACCTTTCCAGAATAACCTTGGCAAAGTTACTTTGAAGACACAAGCAAAAACGAATTATAAGGGATTCAGGTGCTATTAAGAAAGTTTACAAGTCAAACATAAAAATGGTTGAAGAAACAAAGATAACAAGAACAAGTAGAATAGACAAGAAAATGGAGAAAGTGTTACACGTTGCATTAACTAATATGTTTTAACTCTTTTTGTTAGTTCTAATAACAGTAACAGAAAGCATCTACCGATATATATATGCTCTCTGCATGCTTGTAACTTACTCTTTCAAATCACATTCAGTTTTTTAGTTTTTTCTCTCTCATGCAATGTCTGTCATTCTGGTTTTACATTTTTCTATTATCATCCACATTTTCTCTCTCAAGAACCCATGCAGTAGAAACCTATAAATCTAATATGGTATCAGAGCGGGTGAATAACCCGCTCTGCATCCGCCGCGCACACAGACGCCTGATGATCACATGTACTACTCTTTCTTCCATTGATACTCATAGACTTGGCTCTTTAACGGCTCTCTTGTTTTTCTTTACCTTTTATATTCTTACCATTTTTTCTATTATGGCTTCTAGACAAAACAAGAACGAAGAAGATGATGAATCCCAGAACCCAGGGAGCCCTTACTACTTGCATCTAAGGGAGAATCCGGGTCTGATCTTGGTGAGCCCTCCATTAGATGGAAACAATTATCATACGTGGAGCCGTGCAATGAAACGTGCTTTGCTTTCAAAGAACAAAGTGAAATTTATTTATGGCAGACTCCAGGAGAAAATGAAACGTTACGTGATGCATGGGAGCGATGCAATGTAATGGTGATATCATGGCTTACACGTTCCATGGCTAATCAAATTGCACAGAGTGTTCTTTACATTGATAATGCCCGTGATTTGTAGGAAGATCTTAGAGAGCGTTTTGCAAGGGTGATCATTTTAGGATCTCCGATATATTACAAGATATACACTCAATGAAGTAAGGTGAGAGATGCATTTCAGAATTTTTTACAGAATTGAAAACGATATGGGAAGAGATGGAAGTGCTGCGACCCATGCCTGTATGCACTTGTGATAAACGCTGCAATTGTATGGAAAGCATAGCTAGATACAAAGAGAAAGACAGAGTCATGTGCTTCCTCGAGGGTCTCAATCATGTGTATAATACTATCAAAACCCAGGTTCTGATCATGGACCTCTTCCTTCCGTGAACCGTGTTTTTTCCCTTATTTTACAACAAGAAAGGCAGTTAGCGGGTGGCATTAACAACATAGTTAACAATCTTGAACATAAAAGCATAGTAAATTCTGTTAACAACCAAAGCAACTGGAAGCAATCGGGAAGAGGATCAAACAACTAGAAGGGCAATGGTAGAGGAAGAGGAAGGAACAACAGCTATGGCAAGCAATGCACCTTTTGCAACAAGATGAATCACATAACTGAAGAGTGTTATTCAAAGCATGAGTTTCCACCGTGATTTGAAAAGAAGAACGAACATAGTGCCAACAATTGTTTCTCAAACAATGATCAAGAACTCAAAGATTGCAAAGATAATGAAGGTACACATTCATCAAATGAGACTCAAAGTATTTCTTTCACCAAATAACAGATTGAGCAGATTCGAAAGGTGATGTAAGAATCAATAATCAATAATGTTGTGAGTACCAACGCCATTGTTCACGAAACCGGTAAGCATAATGCATGGATCCTTGATACAAGAGCCACTGACCATGTTACTTGTTCTCTTAATTGCTTTACTTCATATCATAAAATAAAGCCTATAATTGTTCATCTACCAAATGGGTCACAGGTTATAGTTTTTCTATCTGGTACAGTTCATATTTCTGAAAATTTTGTTTTAACAAATGTATTGTACATTCCTGAGTTTTGTTTTAATCTGATATCGATGCAAAAACTAATCCTTATTATGAATTGCAAACTAACTTTTTTGTTTAAGAATTGTCACATACATGATTCAAAATCTCAGAGGATGATTGGCAAAGCTGATTTGCAGTCTGGGTTATACATTTTACACTCTGCTTTTGAGAACTCTATTAATGTTGTTGATGTTGTAAGTGATACGAACTCTAAGAGTACTGACATGCATAACAATGTTGATAACATCTGGCATCTTAGGCTAGGACATCCGTCCCATGGAACTTTACAACGTATATCGAATATGTTTCCTTTCATACAATCTAACAAACATCAAGCCTGTGATTCTTGTCATTTCGCTAAGCAACGTAAGCTCCCTTTTCCATTGAGTAATACCAGAAGCTCACATATATTTGAAATGATTCATGTAGATATTTGGGGTCCTACTAGTGTTACTTCCTTGCATGGGCAAAAATTCATTTTAACAATTGTTGATGATTTTAGCAGGTATACTTGGGTGTATTTAATGAAAAACAAAAGTGAAACCAGACCTGTTTTGTCAAAGTTTGTTACTCTCATTAAAAACCAGTTTGATAGAAAAATTAAAATCATCCGATCTGACAATGGTCAAGAATTTGCTTGGCAAGAATTTTATGATATTGAGGACATTGTGCATCAAACAAGTTGTGTTGAAATGCCTGAGCAAAATGCTATTGTCGAAAGAAAGCATCAACATATTCTTAATGTAACCTGTAGCATCCTTTTTCAATCTAACATGCCTTTGATTTTTTGGTCATATGCTGTGAACCATGCAGTGCATCTCATAAATACAACTCCTTCTGTTGCCATAGATAATCGCATTCCCTATGATCTTTTACATGGAAAAATGCCTGATATAACCAGCTTGAAAGTCTTTGGATGTTTTTGCTATGTTTCTAGTCTTGACAGAAATAGAAACAAATTTAATCCAAAATCCAGAAAATGCATGTTCCTAGGATACAAACAGGGTATAAAAGGTTATATAGTTTTTGATATTAAACATGGGAAATCTTCATATCAAGAAATGTGATATTTTACGAAACTGTCTTTCCTTATTATAAATGCGAAAATTAAGCCAGTGAAAGCCATGACAATGAAAATTCTTTTAATCTTATCATTGAAACACCAAGAAGAAATTATAGTACAATCAATGATGAAGCCGATCAAAATAATGATGAAACTGATCAAACTAACATAGAGGAGAATGTTAGACATTCTACCAGAGAAAGAAAAATAACTGCATATCTTCATGACTACCACTACAACAACATGAATATTGTCAATAACAAAGTTAAGTATCCTCTATCCTCTGTTATTAGCTACAGTAAACTCTCTAATAGACAAATCAATTATACTCTTGCTTTAATTGTTGTTCTCGAGCCAAAGACATATGAAGAAGCTATTAGGAGCTTAGAGTGGCACAAAGCAATGGATAAAGAGATTGATGCTCTGGAGAAAAACCGAACCTGGATCATCACAGACCTTCCACAAGACAAGAAACCTATTGGGTGTAAGTGGATTTATAAAACAAAGTACAAGGCAGATGGATCTCTAGAAAGATACAAGGCACGTTTGGTGGCAAAGGGGTACAACCAACTTGAAGGAATTGACTACACAGAGACATTCTCTCCAGTTGCAAAGCTCACTACTGTAAGGACCCTACTCACGGTTGCTGCTACAAAGAATTGGTATCTTAGGCAACTCGACATGGATAACGCATTTCTTCATGGTGAGCTCGACGAAGACGTATAAATGAATGCAGCTCTTGGAATGGATATCAAGAATCAAGTTTTAAAGTTGGAAAAATCTCTCTATGGATGGATTGAAGCAATCTAGCCGACAATGGTTTACAAAATTATCTAAGTCTCTATTAAACATTGGCTTCAAGCAATCGAGTGCACATCACTCAATGTTCACTAGAGGTATGTCTTTTGAATATTTAGTTTTGTTAGTTTACGTGAACGACATAATTCTTGCAGGAAGTTCGAAAAATGAGATACAACAAGTTACAGAATATTTGGATACAACTTTCAAAGTGAAGGACCTTGGAGAGTTAAAATCTTTTCTCGGAGTCGAGGTGGGTAGATCACATAATGGTATTCACATCTGTCAAAGGAAGTATGCAATAGACATACTCTCTGAGACTGGTTTAGTTGGAGCCAAACCTGCTGCTTCTACCATAGCCAAAGACACAACAAGTTTATTTGATACAGAGGCAGAAGCTTACGATGCAACTTCTGTTCAGAAAATAATAGGAAAGCTGCTATATCTTACAAACACTAGACCAGACATTGCCTATGCGGTTCAATTTTTGAGTCAATTTTTGAAAGCTCCAACCATTCATCATTTCAAAGCTTCACAAAGGATCATATGTTATATCAAAAAGGCACCAGCACAGGGACTTTATTTTCCAAGCAATTCAGAGATACAGCTGAAAGGATTTGCATATTCTGATTGGGCTTCTTGCAAACACACGAGAAGATCTACCACTGGCTTATGCGTCTCCCTGGGATCATCCTTAATCAGTTGGAAATCAAAGAAACAAACCACCAAATCCAGATCCTCATCAGAAGCGGAGTACCGTGCCTTAGCTGTTGCAACATGCGAGATGCAATGGCTATCTTATATTCTCAATGATTTAAACGTTAATGTCACCAAAATGGCAGTGCTTTACTGTGATAATCAAGCAACAAGACATATTGCACTGAACCCCATATTTCACGAAAGAACTAAGCATATAGAATTGGATTGTCATGTTGTTAGAGAGAAGATTCAATCTGTCCATATCTACTCAACAACAGATTGCTGATGTCTTCACCAAACCTCTTGAGCCCAAGAAGTACAACACTATGATTTGTAAGTTAGGAATCATGAATATATATGATCCAGCTTAAAGGGACTAATAAGTTTTAACTATTTTTGTTAGTTCCAATAACAGTAATAGAAAACATATATCTATATATATAGATGTTCTCCGCATGCTTGTAACTTATTTTTTCAAATCACATTCAGTTTTTTAGTTTTTTCTTTCTCATGCAATGTCTCTCATTCTGGTTTTACATTTTTTTACACGTTTTCTCTCTCAAGAACCCATGCAGCAGAAATCTATAAATCTGATATCAATAACAAAAGAAAAGTTTTAAAAAAATGTATCCTTTTTATAAGCATTGACGATTAAGTGCTTTACAAACATTGACGTTTAAGTATTGGAGAAGATCTGATACTAAGTGCACTAAGTGTAATCAATTTGTGCAATCAATTTGAACATAAATAGTCATTCATAAGAACCAAAATCAACAAAAAGTAGATGCAAAAAAATGAACTTCTGTTACAACTTATTTTTAAATAATGTTTCAAATAAATATTGGCTAATTAGTGATGGTTGTACAAATTACATAATACATGATGAGAAATTATCAAAGAATTTTTATGTGATGAGAAATTATCAAATAATTAAAATAATTATCGAGATGAAAAGGATAAAATTGAAAATGACGAACACCTAAAAATGAAAAAAAAAAAGGAAAAGTAGCTATCACATGCTATAGGGTATAAAATTGTTATAAATATTTTTTTTCCATATATTAATCAAAATTATTTAAAGTGTTGACCTAAAAATGACAAAAAAAGAAAAAGTAGCTATCACATGCTATAAGGTATAAAATCGTTATAAATATTTTTTTTTCATATATTAATCAAAATATTTTAAGTGTTGATCATTTTTTGGAAAAAGATTATAAAATATTGTTTGAAAACAAACAATACTTAATCAAAGACGCAAATGAGAAGGATTTATTTAAAGTAAAAATAAAGAAAATAATTTTTTTCTCAGTCGAACTGGATAAGGAGCTTATGTCCTTTGAATCCAAAGGAAATGTGACACTCAAGAAGAAAAAGAAGAAACATGACGATTCTATAGAGAATGTTAAAAAAATCAATTGCAATAGAAACAACGATATTGAAAAAGCTGTTGTAAATTTAAAAGACTAAAGAAACAGAAAGTATTTTACAAGTAATTTCTAATGGATAATTCTCATAAAATTATATTAACAAGTACTGTTCATTGTTCATTGTTCATTGTCAACTCGTGATGTTTGCACTCTTTAATATAATAAATTCCCAGATATTCCTTTTTTGTTCTGTTAAATTATCATATGTGAAGTGCAGAGTTCAAAACTATGCATTATCAACACGATTTTATGCACTCTAAGGCATTGTTTGGAGTCAACTTACTATTTATAATGCTTAAATCCAGGCACAGCAAGACAAGTACAAAAACTTGAATCCAAAAGTGTAGGCTGTTGCTGTCTTCTCTTCGTTACAGTGGGCATAAGGAAACTCAGGGAAGAAGTTAATAATAAGATGTGATCAAGTTCAAGACCTCAAACCCATCCAAAGTCAATTTTAGATACATGTCTCAATTGCATATAAGACCAAATATTACAAACTTACAGTTATAAAAAGTGAACGTGATGCACATGAACACCCTAAAATCATGTGAAAATAAGTAATAAAAAAAATATACACTTCCAAAAAAGAAATTTATATGTTTATATCATCATATAAAGTTGAACACTACTGTTACGACCCTGTACATATGAATCTAATAGAATACAACAAGATAAAAAATAAACAAATGAATCTAATAGAATACAACAAGATAAAAAATAAACAAGGCATTAAGAAACTTAAGAAAGAATTGAAAAGAAACATACCTCTGGCTGGTAGATTATGAAACGGAAAAAGGAAGATTGGTTTGGTGGCGTGTCTGCCGTTAAAGAAAGAGGAGAATACACTTGAAGTTGTCAAACATTCTGGAATGGCATTAGCTGTCACCAGAAGCTGTTCATGTGAGGTCTACGATCTGCCACGTAGAAACGTGCCATTCCATTAACACCCCTACATTATTCTACACTATAGACTAGGTGTAGTGTACGTTCCCCGACTTTCCATTATTTGCTTTTAGTCCTTTTTGTTTTTTTTTTAAATGTGATCCATCACAATAGCTTGTTTTATCTACTTATCATACATGCTGATTAAAAAAGAAATATCCTACTTATACAAAGTTGGGATGATCAAAATAGGATTTTATTCTATTTATCAATATTCACAGTTGTGATTTTATATAACTTAGGTTTTTTAATTCTCATTTTCAATATTTTCTCCTTACTCTTTTAAAAATATAATTTTCATATTATCTTCAAAACTAACCAAAATTATTCGCTATCAACTATTTCAAAATTAACACTCTTTTCGAAATTTGTATATGATAAACGTCCTGTATTATATATATTTGAGAAATAATACGTTGACATGCTTATGTGGTATAACCTTCATTTCACACATAGATGTAAAAGAAAATGTTACGAGCGTTCTGAATTAGAAAAAAAAAGAAAGTTTTTTTCACATCTTATTTTTCCGTGCTTAGTTTTTCTTTCACTGTTTTCGTCGGCTTCTTATTCATTTTTTCCTTTGTCTTAGTGTGTCCTTCTTCAAAATACCAATGGTGTGAAGGTTTCAGTTTAATGAAGGTTTAATTACAAAGTTTAGTGTGTTTCTTTTGATGGTTCTAGTTTATTGCATTTTCAACTAAAAATTCGTGTTTTATGAGTTGATGACGAAAAATAATTTTTTTTTATTGTTTTATTGTTTAGTTTTTTTTTTCTGATGAATAATAATAATAATAATAGTGGTCGATTTTTTGGTTATTATTAGTGATTTTTTTAATAGTGATTATTTTGTTGTGTTTTTGTTACTTGAGTACATGTGGGCAACAAGGGTGGGTTGTGTTTTGATTTTGAATGTGTTTTCGTTTTGAATGCTAGCGATGGTGATATCGTTTATGTGGTTTAGGGTTTACGCTTTGGTCTGTTTGGTGTTGATTTTTTGCACAAATGTGTGTAGATGGATAGTATTTGTTTCACGTATTTGATTTGGTTTTGGTTTTAAATGTGTGATGGAGAACAACGAGAGCCTTTTGGTCACAGGAAGGGGTTTAGGGTTTGGTTTAGCCTTTTTGTTGTCAACGTGTGATGAATGTGTTTTGGTTTTGGTGGTGGATTGGTTTGTAGGTTGGTTTTTTTGTGGATTCTTTCTTGACATTAATTGGTTTTTGTGTTTAGGAGTTTTAAAGTTTCAACATACATGGCTAGAAAAGGAGTTTGTGTGGATGTTGCACAATCTAAGGTAAGTTATTTAGCACACTGCTTTGTTATTGAAATGTATGAGATGTGCAGATAGTAACATGTATGTGGTATTTAAAGCTTAGGCTTAGACATAGGATTGACACTGACCCTATTGTGCAAATAAATAGTGCAATGGGTCCACTCCAACGACAACAATTGGAGATGACTCCTTTCATATGGATGCTTCATTTGTAAGAGCCACTAAAAATTTCAAATTCCTTGCTCTGTGAGTTGGTGAGCAAATGGAACAGCCAAAGTAAAAGCTTCAGGATTAGAGAGCACTTGGTGCCATTCAATGTTTTTTATGTTTGTAATTGTATTGAGGTTGGGTGTTAGTGGAGAACATGTTAGTTTTGATAATTGTACACTTAGGTTAGTTAATCATTTATTTGGTGAGGAGGACATTAGAATTAAGAAGATTGTTTCGAAATTAGGTGAGGAAGACAATGTACATAATTATTGTAGATTGTATATATTGCTTGTATTTTATTTTTTATTTTCCACGCACTTCTAGGACTGTTGGCTCTTTTCCTTTTAGTTTATTAGATAGTTTAGAGACATTGAATTTGTGGAATTGGGAGAAGTTGTACATTCTTTATTGGTCAAGAGTATAGACCAAGCTTCCTATCTCTTCTAGCATCGAAAAAACACTGTTGGCCTACACTTGGTTGGTTGTGTAGCTATGTTGCAGGTTTATGTTTTGTTCCATTTAAATTATGTAGGGTTCTATCAACTTTGAAATTAAAGATTTGATATTTCAATTGTTTTTTCTTTTTTTTTTTGTTTGAGGTGTGGGCTCCGTAACACGTGGGAATGAGATGCAGTTTCTTGTTCCCATGTTTTCTTGATCGGTCTTGCATAAATGTGAGCTCGTCAAAGATTGAGTCATCATTCTTAAAAAAATGAGGTAATTGTGAGTCTTTTATGAATTTTTTACATTATGATTATATAATGTTTTTCATTTGGTGATAAGATTTGTGTGCCACTTATGAAGATTGTTTGGGACTGGAGCTTAACAGAGGAGGAGGAGGAGACTGTGGACATTGTGCGCAATGTACTACAGTTTCTACGCCCTTCAACTATAAAGTTCATGGAGGGTGATGATGTTGAGAACTCAGAGGAATGGAAAATACTTGTAGCAGAATGATGTATTAGAAGAGAAAAAATTCAATCCAATGTCAAGCTCGTGGGTTCACTTGTAGAAGAAATAAGAATGCTACGATAGCAATTGTCAAATGCCTCTACTAAAGGCAGTAAAGGGCCATCTCGATGACTCCAACAAGGAGTCCACCATGGAGTTCAGATGGTGGTAATGAGAAGCCGAAGACGATCCTTGGTGTTGATGATGTTCATAAGCTTTATAAGGGTGTGACTTGTTCTAGTGAAGATGATCACATGTATATTATATTTTGGCAAAAAATTTTCACTCCATGTTTTGTTTTAACTTGATCATATGTTGTTTTTTTGTAGTATTTTTGTTGAGATTGAACAACATATCATTACTAAGGGTGACCTCTATGGCCTTGGGCCTAGGGCTACATTGGATAACATGGTAAGCAGGAATTGATTGACTTTAATCTACCATGTTGTTTGAAAATAACTATAAAAATTGTATGTAGGTCATGCTATTTGCCACCAACTTGTTGATGTATGATGAAAAGAAAAGGACAACCATGATCAAGCGTATTTGCTCGAATCCCATTTTTGTAGTATGTTGAACTATTATGAATGGATTGTCCATTTAGGAGTATTTGTAATTGTTTTGGATTCATAACAGATTTTGATGAATGTTGTTTGTTGTAGACTAATGTCATTGAGCAGCAGAAAAAATAGAAGAATAAATCAAAATGGTGCACTTGGGGAGAGAGTGAATACAAAGCATTTTACCTAGAGAGCTTGATGAAGTTCTACAAATTTATGGGTGTTGAAATTGTAAGTGTTTTTATTTGAAACTTAAAATAATAACCTTAATATTAAGGAAGTGTTTGTTAATTTGTAATAATTTTTATGTAGATTTTTGTCCCTACAATTCATGATGACCATTGGTGGTGTTATGCTCTAAAGTGTTCAAGCAAGGAATTATTTGTCTTGGATTCCCTTGGGAAAAAATGTCGTGGTTGTAAGCCCATTGATAAGGTTGTGGTAATTGCATATCTATTTGATATTGGATGAATGAATATCATGAAATCTCCTGTTTTGAAGTATGTGTTATGTGTTCCTGAAATTGTGTTGTTGTTTTAAAGGCATTACTTCTACAATTTCTCTTAGATTTCTTCGTAGATGTTGGGGAAGACAAACCTCGTCCTGTTAAAGTTATTGACAATGACCTCCCACTCCAACCAAACTTGTTAGTGTGCTAAGATATTGGTGAATGTTGTTAAACCTACCTATATTGAAGTTTTTGTCTGCCTTGGTAAATATGTGTAATGTTTTGCAGGTATTGTGGTTTGATGGTGATTAAATACATGGAAGTGTGGGATAATGTATGTCGATTTCATGGGAAGAGGATGCATGAATATTCCATGGTTTGTAATAGTTTACTTATATTTTTATGGTTATGTGTATTTTTGGTTGAATTGGTAAGATTATAAATTGATGGATCATGGTTTATTTGTATAATGAACTTTAGAGTTTCTGCCACCAGCTAGTTTGCAAATGGGTGCTTCATGATGATAACTTATATTGCCAAATTGTGCTTTCCAACTTGAATTTGAGTAGCTTAAGTTTACCATAATATTATTTAACAATTTGTTGTTGATAGTTGTAATAACAAGTAGTTAATATTTTGCACTTTGTGATGTAAATATTGATACACAAATAATTATTATTCAGTTATAAAACTAAATAAATTAAGTAATGAAGTTTTTAAAACATTTTTTTGTGGAAAATAATGAGCAGTGGCAATTTTCTTTTTAACTACAAATGATTCTGATATGGGGAAGGTGGAGATGTACATGATGGTTGTTAACCCCACATCAGAGGCTGCCAAGTAAATGATGAGTGGTAGCCACATATTTGAAGTAGTTGTTACAAGGAAATATAAAAGGCTAGTGAGTTAAGTGAGTTTGTAAGCAGAAAATATGTTAGAAGTGGAGTGGAGGAAGATTTGGAACTGCACTAAATGCTGATGTTGGTAAAGTGGTGTTGTATAAGGGAGTTACCAAACCTATATGGGAGGTGCCCAAGTAACTGATCAATGGTAATTAGAGATCTTAAACTTATGTTATTGAGTAATAGAAGCAAATAAATGAGGTCAGAAAGTATCTAAAAACTATTTCTGGGGTAAAGAGTCAGCACCGGAAGAATATTTTGAGTTGGAAATCATTATCATGTTTGGCAAGTAAAGGCACAGAGTAAATGTACAAGGTCAATGATTGTAGCAAGTTTGTAAACACACTTTAAAGGGGAAAATATGCCATAGGTGTGGTGTTCAATTGATTGTATCAGTTCTTGATTCTATTTGAGTGTTTCCTGTTAATTGTGATTACTGTATAATTGATTATGTTTCTGGAAACTTATTTTCTTGAATAAATTATTTCTTCTTGTTCAGTCTATTATTTATGGATTGCTTTGATGTGTGACTGACTTTCAGTTAACTATTACTGCTATTTATCTGATTGTTTCTAGGTAGTTCTGAACTGTGTTTTTATTCAATTGATTGTTTCCACATTTGACTATGGCGTTTTTACTGATTGACTGATATGTGTGTTCTAGTCAATATATTGATTGTGTTTGTTAATTAACTGTTTCTTGACTGAATTGGTTCACACTCTAATTTTAGTTAATTGCTTTTACTGGTTATTGTGTCTGGCTATACTTGATTGTTCCTGAACTGCTTTGAACTGTATACACTATTTAATTGATTACCACTGTGTCTCAATAAACTGTTTCTTACTGATTATCAGTTCTGTGTATTGTTTCAATTTATTGTTTTTGATTTGGGGTGAATTGAACTTTAAAAAATTTTCACTATGAGCAAAGATTTAAAAATATTTATATTTATAATTGATGTAACATTCATAAAAACAAAAAAGAGCAAAGTTTACAACTTTAAAGTAAACTAATGTAAACTTCAAACTTTAAGGTTTATCATTTGTTCTCAGTCTTAAAGTTAGACATAATAAAAAACCTAAATAACATTTCAACTATGATTCTTGATGTTCATCATTTGCTTCTTCATTGGGAACACTTCCTTGATTAGAGACCTAATATATAAAAATAAAAAAATAATTATAATTAGTAACATTCAACTTACAATAAAATATATAATTGAACCAAGATTTAAATATTACCGACGATGGTTGAAACATAGCAAATTCACTAGGCAATTCTCCAGAATAATTTTTCACAAAAAAAATCATCAATGCCTTCATTTCATTAACTTGCGATGTTAGTATAGAAACCTATTAGAACACAAGATCAATGTAATTAGTCAAATTTAAATAATATTGAAACTTAAACATTCATATAGGAATAAAAACATTATTCCCTTTGTGACGTTTTAGTTGAATAACATTTGACCTACCCTAAACAACTCGAACTACCTTTTTTTTATACTTGATACCTTTTATATGAATTAGTTCATTATTCTTTGATACCTTTTAAGTCTTCTCAATTTACTATACTATTAAGTCTTAACCATTTAGCCATTATTGTACCTAAAGGCGGGTCCTGGTCTGCCTTCTATTTGTCACCATCACTGTCTGTGTATGAAGTAACTAATTTAATTTACTTTCTCAAGTATAAGAAAACATGGTTAAAAAAGTTATAATAATTAACTAATCTAAAAGTGCACCTACCCAAGGTAATATTATCTTTAATGTATAGGATCTCAAACTTGAGCACATTTTCATTCTCAGGATTCATTAGGTGGGCCCCAGGGTATTAAAAAATGAATTTAAATATAATTGGTCACTTCAAAATAGTTACTTGGGTTTCAACGAATGACTGCCACATCAAATACAAATATTTCAATTCTATTTTTACTTTCTAAATTAGAGAGAATAACCTAGCAGAGATCAGAGACCAATATCACAGTAATTATAACATGTTCTATATATACTTATATTTCATGTAAGAGGATGATAAATTTTAACAATAAGATATTTGTTTTCTTTAAGAGATTCAAATTTCAATATAATTAAAAACTGCTATCAAATAAATTAATTATTAACCTGATTTTGTAATTTTATGTTGGAAGGAGATCTTGAAGATGTCCCACTATATGAATAAGTATTGGAACCAAACACTTTAGATGGACAAGGATCCAAACCTAAACCCCTAACACGTCCACAATGTTCTTGACTTCCAAGGGCATAAGCTAGGGAGTCATTACTTGATATATTTTTTGATATGAATGATGATGAGGTTGATTCATATGCTTGAATTTTCTCCTTCAAAAAATAGAAAAAGAAACTAATTAAAATTGCATTAAGTGTAGTGGACAATTATAGACTTTATTAGAATTAAACTTACACTAATTTCCCTTGCTTCATCACTCACAAATGTTCCATTAACATGCTTATGTGTAGCTATCCATACCTCTCCTCTACTAACCTGGTGGCCACATTCTTTTTCCTATAAAATAGAAGAAAAATTAAATGACACAATGTACATTAAACTAAAACATAAATTTCACATGAATATGTCTATTGTTGTTACCATTTCATCTCTTTTCCTTGCAATGCTCTTAGATCCACCAGTATGAGCAATGGTTTGCTTTGTCTTGTTCTCTTTATTTTTTAGGGCATTTTCCTATTCATCAACATATAAAAATCAATAAATATGAATGTAGATGATGGAAAAAAGTTTGAGTTATACCTTTGTTTTTGAATTTAAACGATAATAAACAAAAGAAGCCCACTGATCTCTATTTATTCCTTCTGGAGCCATTGCGATCAATTCATCTCTAGTACGTGTTCCATCATTCCTTTGTTGCCACAATTCTTGTCGGTAGTCTCTCCATTTTATGTTCAGTGACTTAAGGATGTGATTTATATGAACATCATAATGGACATCAAATTTAGTCTTCAAAAGATAAAAAATCTAAATTTGACAACAATTATAGTATAAGTACATTATAAATTTAAATTATACATTGCTGACCTGAATAATGTTCTTAAGCATATTTTCTTTATAATCTTTAGAAATCTTCCTCCAAATAGAATAGCTAATAGGAAAGGCATTATAGTTTCTTGCAATACTACCTAAGAACCTATTCAATAATGCTCCACCATCTCCAATTGGTTGGCCCTCATTATTCCATTGCACAACAATCCTTTCATTAGAAGGTAAATGCCAAACATCATTGGTTCTTAATTATTTTGTATTTCCCTTTCCTTGATCATCTGTGAGAGGTAGCAATACAAAACACAATCTTTTATGGATTCCAAATTTGGCTAAGAAAAGAATTTAAACAGATTTGGCTTACCAATGACGTTAACAAGCCATGCTCTTTTATGGACAACGGGCCTTTGTTCCTCTTCTTTTTCTCCCTCTTCATTTTCTTCCTCTTCATTTTCTGCATATACATCTGATGTAGTAGTTTTTGTTGGTGCAGGTACATGTCCAAATTGATGTGGTAGCTCAGAATCAGATTGAGGTGCAGATGGAGGTTGAACATTGAATGTAGATCTAGAGTTGGTTTGACTAGTTGAACATATCCTCCCTTTCAAGGTTCCTGAAATGATGTGAGAGGAATAAAATTAGTCAGTTTCATGATTAAGCATATATTGATTTTTCAAGTAATAAACTAGCCCACATTATTGTAATACTCCAATATTTTCAACAGTGGAGAATCCTAATACAAATACTTCTTTAGCTTAATCATTCCTTTTCATCTTTATTCCTTTCTAATCTTTAAGTTATAACACAACAATAAAAAACATGAAAAAAAACTAGTTTACCAAACAGAAACAAATGCATATGAGACAGGACATGACATTAGAGTTATGTTTTCCTAATTGAATTATTGAACACAATCTTTAGAATATGGTACAAAGAGATGTCTTTGACATGTTGTCCACATGAAGGGTTTATTAAATAATTTGAGGAGCTTTTGCCCTTTCTGCTGTCCACTACTGCTCTTCTATAATTAATTTATGGCCTTGATCAATTAGGGTGTGGCACATGTTATCATACACCATTAGCAAGCGTGCAAAGAGGCCATTTTCGTACTTGTATTATTCAGTATAATTTCATGTCCACAATGTTTCTCATTTCATAAATAACTATATAAGAATTCAATGTTAGTTAGTAGTTAGCATACCGGTCGCACTAAAAGGTGTATATATTATTATAGTGATAGTTTTTCAGGAGGTATAATTGTATTTCTTAGGCATGTTATAAAGCCATAATTTCTTATTTAGGCATGATACAAGCAATTATGGTTCTTAATCAATCAAATAACGGGGCAACCCATAATCCATATATTCTTTAGACCTAATCTAGTTAATAAATTTGAAAAAAAAAAAAACATCATACACCATCACCCAACACCTTTAATTAAGTTGTGCATATTTTAATTTTTGAATTATATAATGATATATATTTTCACAAGAATTGGCTCCACATTGGGTCCACATTATCTGTAATTTTTGGTGCCTATGTTGTTGAAGCATGAATAAGAAATTCATTGCAAAGACAGGAACACGTGAGAGTCAAGTGATTTATTATTTGTTTAGGCATCAATGTCTTAGGAGTGATATTTACTCCACCTGTTAGTTATTTTGCCTTTTGACAAGGAGAAAAAAAAATATATATACATTACAACCACCAAAATCATCTTAAAATGTATAATGATGTTATTCTACTCTTTGAAAACAGTACCATTATTACAAAGTTTTTGGATCTGACAAAAAAATTATATTAAGTTTTGACGTCAAATTTAAGAAATATACATTAGAGTTAATGTGTATACTTGTATACTTATATGATATAGAGTTAACGTGTCTTTGCATACTCAGTCCGAGGTATTGGGTTCAAATTATGGTTGCTAGCCAATGGGTACCCCAGAAAGTTGGAAAAGTTGCTCACGTTGTCATTTAACTACAACCATACCCTACCCTTTTAAACTTCTCCTCTTCTATCATAATAAAAACTAATTCAGAATCTGCTGACACCAAGTTGGGATATATGGAGAAGGGTCTTTTCCTAAGACAAAGCAACACCTTTATTTGATAAGCTTGTGTTTGATAAGGTATTTCATTTTATTCTGTGACTCTTGGCCAGAAAGTCATTTAAGAATTGAAATATTGGTTTTACGGTAGATAAAATATGTAGATTAGTAGTTTCTTATTTCTCCCTAAATGTAGTTTACCAAACAGAAACAAATGCATATCATCTATAGTTCTATCTTAGATTATTGGTATGGAGTAGTAGCATCACATAAGAAAATAAGTGTTAAAGGCATAATAGAAAAATAATACTTACTTGGCTGAGATACAGTTGGAGGTGGACAGAGAGCATGTCCAACACTTGGCTCAGTAGTCGGAGGTGCATGGTGAGTTTTGGCTAAATGAAAAGAAAATAATTTAATTTCTATATATTTTTATTGAAAATGTAATATTATATATTAAGGAAGAATAAAACTTAAAACTTAACGTTTTTTTAACATAATACCTAGATGAAATGGATGATGAGTATGAGTAGTATGTAGGTCTAAACTACTCTTGTTGTAGATATTTTCTTCATCTTTAGGTGGTCTACAACCAATAAGATAAACACATCAAATTCAATAACGAAGAATACTAATTTAAAACGATATAGTAAAAAAATAAAAGTAAAAAATCTTGTTAGTTGTATAGTTCCTTCCTCATCAGAAAATAATGTTTCTAAGTTTTGTTGTTCAAATGGCACATTCTTCTAGGATTGTTGTCTGATTGAATCAGGTGCTTGGAGGATTAGATCCCAAGTGAAAAGTGTAAGTTTAATGGAGTGAACAATAAAGTGGTTGTGGATGGATCTAACGGAGTTGGTGGAGTAAAACTTAAAGGTTTAGGGAGATTGTTGAATGCTTTGGTTATTGAGGTTTGGAACAGCAGGGAAGATGGAGGTGTACTGAATGATGGAGTGGGTGCTGATTATGTGCAGAAAGAGAAGGTTGTTCCTCACGGCTTGGTTCTAAAGATGCTGGGATAAGATTAGTCTGTTGATCATCTTGTCCTAGAAGTGAAGTTCATGCAAGCATAATAGTGCTTGAAATTTCTAGTCTGCTGATCATCTTGTCCTAGAAGTTATTTACTTGAAATGTTAATCATAATTTCAGTTAATTTAATTTAAATGTTCAGACTTAATTAGCTTGAAAGTCTTTGTTTTAACATGGATCGGGTTCAATTCATATGGTTTTATACTTAACATTTTTCAAAAGTTAGTTTCCAAGCTATAGATTCATTCTTAAATAAGTCCGTCTCATGTCTATAGATATAATCCTTTCCAACTCAACAATATTTAATCTATCCTTTTCTTTCTATCCATATTTTTTTTTTCAGAATGACAAACAACTCCATATTAAACTTTTTCTCCAATAACTTTTTTTCTATCAACTCCAGATTCTAAATCATCTAGGCGACCATTGCACAATTATCGCCGCCCATAAGATTTACCATTGTTAGGGATGTTACATGATCAAGTCCCTTCTTGATGTTGCTCAACAAAACCGGACTAGCCTGACCGTTCAAAGCGCCTCCGGTGCCATTTCCTTCGTGACCCGTAACATCACCCACAATGTTCCTTCTTCTGTTGTTTATGGCTTATTCAAAATACTTTCTCCTACTGACACCTACTTTTATCATAACCAATACGTCCTTCTTCCCCGAAGCCAACTTTCCACTTTCTTTTTCCTTTTGAATTTATCTTTTTACCTCTCATGCTCAGGTCTTCGTTGTTAACGTATGTGGTCGAGTCATTGCACACGAGGACGTCCGTTTGACCATCTTCACCTTCAACAACTGAAACTGACAAATACATTAGTTGAAGAAAGGAATAATGGCAGTTGAAGAATCCATGGGTAATGAATGATGTGAACATTAAACCGAGGATAAACAAATAAATGAACCTGATGAAAAGATCTCTCTTAATGTGTTGCATTTACTTTTTTATTTGTTCTAGTGTTTTGAGTATTTGCTAAAGTTTCTTGTTTTATGAGTATTTGATAAACAAATAAATTAAGATGTTAGCACTTTATTTCTTTATGTGTTTCTACTCTGATATATATTTTGGAAAAGTGTTCACATGTTATTTATTCGAATCTCTACTCTATCATATATCCTTAAAAAAAATGTGTGTGAACTTTATTAAATAGCTTCACTTTTTAAAATTAATCACCTTATAATCTTTTTAATATCATTCTTACAAAACTATATATCCATTGTTTTATTAGATTCATTTTTTATTTGTGAATCTAATGCTTATTTGATATTCATCTAGTCTTAATAAGCTTTCATTTAATACTTTTGGAGCTAGTGAATATCCTCAAGAAAGTGTTGATTTGATGAAAAAATTTCTTGAAGACAATAGATTCTAGGTTTGGGGTAGTTCTTACTTGGTTTAGGTCTCTCATGCATTGGTTTGTGTCAATCTATCAATTGTTTGCATTGCTCTTACTCAAGTTTAAGTGAAAATATCATTTTAAAATCGTTTTGGAAAAATAAGTGCTGCAGACCCAAATTTGACATGTTAAATTTCAAATTCAACTTGTTAAATTTTTGACAGTTTTGGGCTGGCATGTTTTTAAAGCCCAGCAGCGTGTGTTTTGCCACATGACTTCAAATTGAATTAGGTTTTCACTGATTTTGAAAATATTTGGAGAGTTTCTTGGAGTGAAAACCTACTGTGAGAAAGAATTGTAATTGTTTTCAAAACTCATCAAAATTTCTCACACTTGAAGAAGAGCTTTGCTTGGATTTGATTGATTTGAGCAGCAGCTGCATTCTTGTGAAGATAAGTGTTCTTCCTTGGTGCTTTTGATTGTGTTTGGCTGCTGCATTTGTGAATTTTAGAATTGTATTGTGTTCTTGGGTAGTTTCTTGATCGGGTTTTGCTTAGTAGGTGTGATTAGGCATTGCAATTGGGAGAAACTTGTAATTCAATTGTTGTATTGTTGTGTTTGCATTTAAATCTGCAGTGGGGTACTGCATTTGCACTGTGAGTGTGCATCTTGTGTGGTGGGAAGCTGCACAAGGGGTAGAAGACAATCTTGTAGGGTTCAAGATTGGGTTTGTGTGATTTGATTGTAAACTTTGATTGAATTAGTGGAAATCCTTGCAAGTGGTAGCAAGGGACTGGACGTAGCCCAAGTGGTTGGGTGAACCAATATAAAAACATCTGTGCAATCTTCTTTTCCCTCTCTCTTTTAATTTTTGAATTGCAATTGTGTCTTATACAATTCTGCAGTCAAGAACAACTTGTTAAAACTGAAGAACAACTTGTTAAAATCTTAACTGATTTAAATCACTCACTTTTGCAGCTTGTTTTAATTGGTTTAAATAAATTCTTTTGTGATAAATTTTTGTTCATTACTTCAGTATTAATCTGTTTGTTTCTTAAATTGATTTGTCTTGGCAACTTTGATTTCTTGAATAGGTTTTAATTTGATAATTTGTTGTGGTTTTCTTAAAAATGGTTTAGGTGCTACTGCTTGCAAAATTCAGTGTGTTGCTTGCTGATTTCTTAAAGTTGTGACTGTTGCTGCATAATTACAGTGTTAATTTGGTGATATATTAATATTGTTGTTTTGATTAATAGTTCTAATTTATGAATAGTTTTTCAAGATATATTGCACCTTATTAAATCTGTCTTGAATATTCATTTCCTTGATATAGTGAGTGCTTGTGCTTATCAATCTGTTCTGAGGTGTTTTTGATATCTGTTAAATTCATTTTAATCAAATATGTTTTTTGACTTTAAGTGAACTGTTGCAGTAGGCTAATTTCAACCTATTGTTTTCTTATACTGGTTGAAAATTTACTAAGTGTTGGAAAGGATTTTCAATATATTTTTTTTTAATTCAACCTGTTAAAAACTTGTTTACTAAACTGCCAGAATTATTTCAACGTGTTGATTTTATTTTTAACAGGCTATTTTTACGGGTTTTATACACTGAACTGTGTTTTTAACAAGTTGTTTGTGAATTCAACTTGTTGTTTTTGTGTGGCATAAAAGATCTCATTCAAACTTTCAAGTTTTCAAAAAGTATAAATTGTTCAATTCACCCCTCTTGAATATTGGCCATCTTAATTTTCAACAATTGGTATCTAGAGCGGGTTCTTGAAAGTTATTCAAGTTGATCCTAAATGGCCGAAAATAAACTTCCTTTTGTTGAGGGTGCTTCCATTCATAGGGTCACCTATGTTTTGTGGATTGAACTATCAATTGTGGAAAGTTAGAATGAGGATTTTTATTAAATCTATTGATCGCGGTGTGTGGGATGCTATTGTTAATTGACCATATGTTCCTAAATTGCTTGTTGATATTGTGTATGTTGATAAACCTTGGTGTGATTGGACTGGTGATGAAAGTAGGAAAGCTCAGTATGATAGCGTTGTTAAAAATATAATTACCTCATCACTTAATCTTGATTAATTTTTCAGGGTCTCACAGTGTACATCAACAAAAGAGATGTGAGACATTCTTGAGGTTACGCATGAGGGAACAAGCGATGTGAAACGAGCTAGAAAGCACGCTTTGATCGAAGAATATGAGCTATTCAGAATGAAGCCAGGGGAGACAATAGCTGAAGTGTAGAAGCGATTGTCCCATATAGTTAATCACTTGATTGGTCTCGGCAAGGTGTTCGATAAGAAGAAGCTAAATATTAAAATTCTGAAGTGCCTAGACAGGAGCTGGCAACCAAAAGTGACAGCCATTTCACAAACCAGAGACTTATCCACCTTGACAACTGCTGCACTGTTTGGTAAATTGAGGGAGCATGAACTGGAGATGATCAGACTTAATGAGCAGGAGCATGGAGATAGAAAGCAGAAAGGAATAGCTTTCAAGTCTGCAGTTTAGAAAGAAGATAGTGATGATGAGTGCTCCAGCAGGTGAGACTGAGACATTAACACTGCTGACCCGAAAGTTTAGCAAGTTTTTGAAGAAAAAGGGCAAAGAGAAGAGTCAACCATTCAAGAGGTACAATAATAAGAAGGTTGATAATTCTACTAATATAACTTGCTTTGGTTGTGGGAAATAGGGTCATATAAAGATGGATTGTCCCAATCAAGCACCTAAAGAGAAAGCTTTCGAGAAGAGATACGTGAAGAATAAGAAGCAGAGGATAGCTTATATTGCTTGGGAGGACAATGATACTTCCTCTAGCTCTTCATCAAATAAAGAGGAGGAAGCAAATCTCTGTATGATGGTGGGACATGAATCAGATAGCAGTGTGAGTTCTAACATCTCTTTCACTCATGAGAATTATAGTACTTTGTTGAATGCTTTTAAAGAAACTCATGAGGAGGCTAACCGTTTGGCTCTTTCCAATAATAGGCTCATGGGTTTAAACAATTGGTTGGAAAATAGAGTGAAACAATTAGAAGAAGAACTTCAGAATATGAAAATTGATTTTGAAAGTCTTTATATGATTTATAAAAGTTCTTCTTGTAATTGTTCTGAAAATGGTAAAGTGTCAAATTGTGAAAATTGTAAAGTTTTGCAAGGAAAGGTGAACTACCTAATCAAAATTGTTTCTAAACTTTCTATAGGAACTGCAAATTTAAATGCACTGCTTGATTTTCGAAATTGTGTTTTTAATAAAGTAGGCATTGATTTTTAATAAGGTTTTCCAAAGAAAGTAAAGAAATTTAATAGCTTTTTCTATCATGGTAGTATATCATATTCTTCACCTGTCACTTGTTTATATTGTTTGGAAAGAGGCCATATAGTTAGAAGATGTAGAACTAGATTGTATTATTTGCTGAAAGGCCTTGAGAAGTGGGTTCCCAAGGGTATTGTTAACATGAATGGACCCAAGATTAATAGGGGACCAACTCTTGCAATTTAACTTGTTTTGCAAGGACTTTGGATAACCAAGAAGAAGTTGTGGTACCTTGATAGTGGCTTTTCAAAGCATATGACAGGAGATGCTTCAAAGTTTATAAATTTAAAAATGAGGCAAGAAGGCTTTGTGACGTACGGGGATAATAACAAAGGAAGAATCCTTGGTAAAGGTGATGTCGGGAGCCGTGATTCGATAATAGTCAAGGATGTGCTAGTGGTAGATGGACTGAAGCATAACTTGTTGAGCATTAGTCAACTATGTGACAAAGGTTATGAAGTTACTTTCAAGCCAGATTTGTGTCTAATCTCACATGTATCTACTCGCCAAACCTTGCTTATTGGTAAAAGAGTAAACAACATTTACATGCTTGTCTCAACCGGGGTCACGACGGGGACGGCGATCCGAAAAATGATTTAATGGGTTTTCAAAATAAGGGAGTCGCCACCATAATTTTCGTGGAAAACTATGGAAAACCAAAGAAAACAAGGATAAGACTGATCTATGAAAACGGGATTGCGAGTCCGGAGTCGGTTACTCGTGGGGAAGGTATTAGCCCCCCACGGCGCCCGTCCTGAGATGGTACCCTTAACTGAATAAAATGAAATAAGTGTAATGTTTTGAAATGTTTATTTTTCACCAAAAATAGAAATAAAAGCAAACAAAACATTTTTTATTTTGAAAAGGGTCCTGACAAGGTTTAATCTCGCTCCTACGTATCTCCATCAGGGATGGAGAATCAGGGTTACGTAGTTCTATATTTTGAAAAATTGTTTGTTTGAGGATTTGATTTTTTTTAATTTTGGAAATTTTTGATGTTTTTATATTTTTTTAATTTTAGAAAAATTTAGTGTTTTCGAAAATTAAACTTCATTTTGGATATCGCTTGACACATACGGTCCTTTGATATCGCCATACGAAATTAAATTTTTTCGAATTAAATCCCGCATAACGCGAACGGTTATTTAGGAATTTAATTAAAAAAATCAATAAAACCTCGTATAGCGTGTATAGCCATTTAGAGATTTTAATCGAAAATTTATTTATATATATATATATATATTTTACTTATCTATGACAAAAAAAAGCAAACTAAAAAAAAATAACTAAAAAAGTTAGAAATATAGAGATTTTAAAAAAAAAAAAGTAACTTACCGGGCCAAAAGCCCAACTCCACCTAAATGTCTAACGTTCCCTTTTTTTTTATCCAATGGCTAAAAGAAAGAAAAAGAAGCCAAAGTCTAGACTAATTACATCACCTGCCCCTTTTGTCTTTTATTCATTCATTTTGTGCAACTCCACATCAGCCAAAAAAAAATGGAACCTAAAGCCTAAGATACAAGTCACGTTACAAGTTTCAATTTCACTTTTATTCATTTTTTATTTTTTATGAAAATAAAGGTATTTTGGTAATTTTGCTTTAACATTAATGAATCAGAAACAAAAGTTTACAATTGCATATCTTTATCATATATTCTTTTTTATGAGAACATATTGGACATAAGCAAATGCAATCCTAACTTGCTACTGTACCATATTCCCCTTTATTAACCACATGCTATTAAAAAAAAAAAAGAAAGGCTACTTAAATATTCAGTATGTTATCCCTTTTTTAAAACAATTGCCAATAAATGATTCTATCACAGTGCCTTAAACCTATCTACTCTCTGCCAAGCCATCACATCAAACTTCCAATCCCTCTCCAATCCAAGACTAAATGGCCAATTTATTCACACGCCACCTATATTTTCTCATACTGCACCTATACTTTATTAAATATTTCATATCACCAAATCATGAATGAATTGGACCAAGCCCGGTTAGAAAGAAAACGTCTTAGGGTTTTGAAGAAGGGAGAAAACGAGGGCCGCAGCGCACTCTCAGGAGAGAAAATCACGAACGAGCATGGTGGAGGGAAATCGGTAGTGTGATGGTGATCTCTCATGATGGTTTCTTTAGTGGCGTTGTGGAGGTTGATGGTGGTTTGGGATTGCACTTGGTTCTGGCGAAGGTGCTGGATGTGTCACAGTGCCTCAGAAGCAAAGGTTTGTGGCGGAGGCGTCACCGGCAGCGGTAAGGAGAGGTCGAGATACGGTGAGAGGTGGAGTGAGAGACGCTGAGACTTAGGGTGGCTTGGGTGGTTTCTCAAAGGTTCGGGTTTGCTAACTAGGTGCAGGGAAGAAGAAAGGGTTGGCGAGGGGGTGCTGTTTACTGGAGCTTTATGGTGAGGATGAAGGGTAATAGAGGTGCAGCACTCGATTCTTTACCCTCTTTTCCTCCTATACTTATTATGTCTTAATTTTTATTCCTTTGTTCCCTCTAATTTGAATTTCATTCTTGATGCGCGTTTGAGTTACATTTATTCACAGGTACGTATGGAAACACAATACTAGAGCATGTAATCATTCAGAGCATGTAAGAGATCAATATGTAAGAGATCAATGAAACAAGAACCATGTAATCATTATGAGCATATAAGAGATCAAGGGAACATAAAGCATATAATCATTCAAAGCGTTCAAACATAAAAACCACATTAGAGAGAAGATGAAACCAAAATCAGAACATGGAACCAGGCTAAACGAGTTCGTCCATGAAGAAAATCACAATCGGAACCGACAGACTAGAGCAGCAATGAACATGATACCTCTTGAAGCCTCTGTTCTTTCTTTCTTCTCCCTCCAATCCCAAGCAATTTCTCCTCTGAATCTCCGGAAATCACACTGGAACTTTTTTCCTCTTAGTGTATTTCTCCTCCTTTATGAAATTTTTTTCGTGTGTCCTCCTCTATATTTCTGCGTTCCTTTTAACCTTGAGCTTTCCCCCTTTCTTTTTCAGGGGACATTTCCTGCTTTAACAGCCTCGGGATCGTTCTTGCAGGGGACCAAAAAACACTTTTGCATGGTGGTATAGTGCTCGTTGCAGGAGACACTCAGTGAGAGTGGTGGAGCAGGTGGAGCAGGAGCAGTGTACGAGGAATCATGAAATGATTTGGAGGTGCTAATGGGAGTAAAAAAGGGGGTGTGAAGAGAGGAGAGGGCTGACCAGGCCAAGATGCTAGGAGTGTGTAAAGAAAAACGGCCTTGCTAGCCCAGATGTGAAAATAAATAAAAAAAAAACTAAGTATCTTGTATTTGCTATTATTAAAATAAAATGAAAACATAACTTTATTTATTATTACCACTTTTTTGCAAAAATAAAAGAGCAAGACGATAAAATAAAACTATATATATTGTTGTTTTGTTTTTAAAAAAAAAAAATCAAAGCAAATAAAAAAAAAACATTGAACGATTAAGATTTTTTTTGAAATTATTAGAAATACATTATATTTTTCATCCGGACGAAATTAGGTGTTGACAATGCTTAATATTTATGACATTGCATCTAGTATGACTTGTTTGCTCTCCAAGAATGATGATTCATGGCCTTGGCATAAAAGGTTAGCACATATACACATGCATCATCTAGATAGACTTGTTTTCAAAAATCTAGTTGAGGGACTACCTACACTCAAGTATGAGAAAGATAAAATATGTGGAGCTTGTCAAAAAGGGAAACAAACTAAAAATGTTTTCAAATCCAAAAACTTTGTTTCCACTACTATACCACCCTTGAGATGCTTCACATGGATCTATTTGGTCCTTCTCGCACTATGAGCTTAGGTGGTAACTACTATGGACTTGTCATTGTTGATGCTTTTTGTAGATTTACTTAGACATTGTTCATTGTATCCAAAGATCATGCATTCACAACTTTTAAACATCTTGCTAAAGTTTTGGAAAAATGAAAATAATTGCCATATTTCTTCTATAAAGTCTGATCATAGGGATGAGTTTCAAAATGAAAGATTTGAAAATTTTTGTAACAAACATGACATCAAACACAATTTTTCCGCTCCAAGAACCCCACAGCAGAATGGAGTTGTGGAGAGCAAAAATTGTTTTTTGGAAGAACTTGCTCGAACTTTGTTAAATGATTCTAATCTTCCAAAATATTTTTGGGCAGATGTTGTGAATACTGCCTGTTATATTTTGAATCGTGCTTTGATTAGGCCTATTTTGAAAAAGACCCCATACGAGCTTTATAAGGGAAGAAAACTAAATATTAGTCATTTTAAAGTGTTTGGATGTAATTTTTTTTGTTTTAAATAATGACAAAGATAATATTGGCAAGTTTGATGATAAAGTTCATGATTACATTTTCATTAGTTATTCTTCTCATAGTCATGCATATAGAATTTATAATAAACGTACTATGACTGTGGAAGAATATATGCATGTGGTATTTGATGAGACTAACCTTGATTTGCAAGATGGTAATAAGAACAGGGCAGAGGAATAGGAAAATAGTAGTGAGTTGTAGCAGAAAAACAGTCGACTGATTCAGAAATTCAACAGGTTGAATTTTTCCGATAATGAGTCTAATGAAGAGGCAGCCGAACAAGAAGCACCAACTCATGAAGGAGTACCACCTACACCTGTGAGAAATGCTGATCTACCTAGAGAGTGGAGGAGACCTAGGGATTTATCTCTTGACAACATCATTGGCCAAATTGAACAGGAAGTTTCTACTAGACGCACTTTTAACAATTTTTGTGAAAATATGGGATTTGTCTCTCAAATTGAACCTACTTTTATTGATATTGCTTTGAGTGATGATAAGTGGATTGATGCTATGCATGATGAACTTAACCAGTTCACTAGGAATAACGTTTGGGTTCTAGTTCCTAGGTCATTTGATATGAATGTTATTGACACTAAATGGGGTTTAGAAATAAGTTGGATGAACAGGGCATAATAAATAAAAACAAAGTTAGGCTGGTAGCTAAGGGGTATAATCAGGAAGAAGGTATTGATTTTGGTGAAACATATGCTCCTGTGGCTAGACTTGAAGCTGTTAGACTATTGCTTGCATATGCATGTTTGTCTGGTTTTAAAATTTTTCAGATGGATGTGAAAAGCGCTTTCTTAAATGGTTTCATAGATGAGGAAGTGTATGTCTCACAGCCTCTAGGTTTTGAGGATCACAACCATCCTGATCATGTATACAAACTGCAAAAAGCTCTTTATGGTTTGAAGCAGGCCCCGCGACAGTTGTATGAAAGATTGAGCAACTTCCTAACCTCTCAAGGCTACGAAAGAGGGAAAGTTGACAGGCTATTCAGACTCAGACTTTGCCGGGTGTAAGCTAGACCGTAAAAGCACTAGTGGGATGTGTCATCTACTAGGTACTAGCTTGATTTCATGGCATAGCATAAAGCAAGCTTGTGTTGCCCTTTCAACAGCCAAAGCAGAGTATATAGCAGTTGGGAGTTGTTGTGCACAAATACTGTGGCTCAAACAACAACTAAGTGACTTCGGTCTAAGCCTTTCTAAAATTTCTCTTAAGTGTGATAATACAAGTGCTATTAATCTAACAAAAAATCCTGTGCAGCACTCTAGGATGAAGCACATTGAGATTCAACATCACTTTATTCATGATCACGTGAGCAATGAAGATTGTGAAGTGCAGTTCATTGAAACGAATAAGCAACTTGCTGATTTCTTCACAAAACCATTGGCAAGAGATAGGTTTAATCTTCTAAGAACCGAATTAAGTATCTTAGATGTTTCAAATGTGTTAAATTGATATTGCCTCTCTAATTATATGCTTTTGAGTGTTATTGAATAACTGTGAACATTGAAATTGTTTTAGCATGCTCAAACTAGTAGTATTGAAATAGGGAATTTTTAATCTGCTATTTTTCTAATAACCTGCTGAAAATCTGCTGCAGCATGTATTACAACAAATTTTAACATGTTATTGTCAAAATCAACATTCTGTTTTACCTATTTGACAACTTGTTTTAGTGAATTAATTGCAAAGGTAGGCTTGAGAAGCAGCTGCAGTGACCCCAAATAATCCATGGTGATACACAACATCATAGGACCCATGACTACCTTTGGAAAATGCAATTCATCAAGTCACATTCCAGCTGGCCGTGAGTGTTCAAATGGTCAAAAATCACTCTACAGAATTCAGATTCTACTGTACAAGGCATCTTGGACTCGATAGGTTTGAAAATGTGGTTATTCTGTTGCACATTCACATGGGTTGCATCATCTTCACATGCCACACAGTATTATGCACATTTGCTTGAAAATTGGTCTTTAAATCTGAACCAAAACTATGGGACTGCATACAGCTCTTGCATTCTGCATAACCATACATTAGCTTGCCATTTTGCATATTTCTCTTCCAAAAACAGCAGCTATGTCATCCTCCACACACTCTAAACGAACCAGGACCTCATCCTCAAGCCAAGAAGAGGAAGATCAGGGTCACTTAGAGAGTTGGTCCAGTGGAGATCCTGAGCAGATGCAAACCTATATTCACAGCTACAACCGAAAGAGCCTAATAGCACCAAAGTTTGTGACCTCAAAGTGGCTAAAGGAGCAGCAGCTGGAGGAGATCATTGGCATCCTTAATCACCAGAAATTGAGAAAATTTCTTGGAATGAATGAGTGCTTCTATCTGGATCTTGTGAAGGTGTTTTACACAAATCTTCAATTTGATGGCCAAAACATGTGCACTTACCGGATTAAGGCATGAGGGCCAACAACTTGAGAGAAAAGCTTTGGAAGACTTCAACAAAACTCAATTCTTCAAGACATGCATGAGTATCCGAATGAAGAGGTGAAATCCTTTGGAGTTGGGAAGTTAGCAATAACTCCAAGGATCTTAAAATTGCTAATTGTGTGGATTCTCACACTTAGGGGCAACAACCATGCTACCCTCACAGAAGAAGACTTGACGTTGCTCTATTGCTTGATAAATAAGGTGAAGGTTGATTGGGTATTGACAATGAAGGATCATATGTTCAAGGCACAAAATTGAAATGATTACAAGCTGCCATATGTTATCCTTATCTCCAGAATGTTCAAATTTTTTGAAGTGAATTTGGTAGATGAATTGGCTGAAAATTTGAAAGCTACAAGTGAGATCAACCAATCCATGCTCAATCGAATTGGTCTCCAAAAAGTGAATGGAGCTTGGACATACAAAGGAGGAGATAGTGAAGGAGTCAGATCCAGTGGAGTGGCTGGCCAAGAAGATGCAGAACTTCTTGATACTACAACAACACCTATGCTTCCATTCGTGCCTCCAGCACCACATCAGGAGCCAATGACCAGCTTTGAGAGGTTGATGATTTTCAGGATGGACAGAATCATAGAGGAACAAAGAACTCATCATGAATATTGTGCTACACATTTCACATAGCTGCACCAACAAATTGATGATATTCATGACACCCTGAACAACTTCAACCTCTAATCTGTTGCATCATATTACCTGTTGCATTTCCATAATGAACTCTTTGTGTGCTTGTTTTTTGTGTTCTTTTGTTGATGTTTTTATTCTCTTCCCAACTTGAACTCAATTCAGGGAGAAATATGTGTGGTTTGTAACCTTAATTAACACATTTACATGCTTTCCCTAAACTGCAAAACTGCTGAACTGAACTGTTGAACCACTGGTTATGTTTTTAACATGTTGTTTTCTATTTTTAGCCTACTGAATTTTACTGTAGTTCTGGTTTGTTGTGGAAATTGTGTTAAAAAGTTTTACAGGGCTAATAGTATGGGAGAGAAGAAAGCATGAGCTTGACTAATGCATCACCCACCAAACCACAAGAATTGTCTTCATCAAATTGGGGGAGATTGTTGGAGCTAGTGAAGATCCTCCAAAAAGTGTTGATTTGATGAAGAAATTCCTTGAAGACAATAGATTCGAGGTTTGGGGTAGTTCTTACTTGGTTTAGGTCTCTCGTGCATTAGTTTGTGTCAATCTATCAATTGCTTGCATTGCTCTTACTCAAGTTTAAGTGAAAATATCGTTTTAAAATCGTTTTGGAAAAATAAGTGTTGCAGACCCAAATTTAACATGTTAAATTTCAAATTCAACCTGTTAAATTTTTGACAGTTTTGGGCTGGCGTGTTTTTAAAGCCCAGCAACGCGTGTTTTGGGACATGACTTCAAATTGAATTAGGTTTTCACTGATTTTGAAAAGGTTTAGAGAGAGTTTCTTGGAGAGAAAACCTACTATGAGAAAGAATTACAATTGTTTTCAAAACTCATGAAAATTTCTCACACTTGAAGAAGAGCTTTGCTTGGATTTGATTGATTTGCGCAGCAGCTGCATTCTTGTGAAGATAAGTGTTCTTCCTTGGTGCTTTTGATTGTGTTTGGTTGCTGCTTTTATGAATTTTCGAATTGTATTATGTTCTTGGGTAGTTTCTTGATTGGGTTTTGCATAATAGGTGTGATTAGGCATTGCAATTGGGAGAAACTTGTAATTCAATTGTTGTATTGTTGTGTTTGCATTCACAACAAATATCAGACTTATCAGAAACATCCAAGCTTTTAGCATGTACAGAATCAAATAACTCATCAACCAAATCATCAATGACATTAATGCGTAAAATGGAATGCTCCTCTCTAGGATGTCGCATGACATCAAATATATTAAATTTAACAACATTATCACTAAACTCCATGGACATAGTTCTAGAATGAACATCTATCTTGATCCTAGCAGTCACCCTCCATCTCTAAAATGTAAAAGTCAGCAAGGAAGATAAGTTCATTAACCCTAACTAACACATCTTCAACTAAGCCTATTGGGTTACTTCTGTTAGCCAATTGAATGACCACACTGGTAGCCTTTAAGGGGCCAAGACATAGAGAATTAAAAATGGATGTGGGCATGACATTTATGGATGCTTCTAAGTCTAACATGCAATCATCAAATCTACAATTCCCTATGATGCAAGGAATAGAAAACGTCCCTGGATCCTTGCATTTTTTAGGCATTGGTTGGATGAGTGTTGAAACATTCTTACTTAGGCTGACTCTCTCATTACCCTTGAGCTTCCTCTTGTTGGTGCATAACTCCTTCAAGAACTTGGCATATTTCGGAATTTGCTTGATTGCATCTAGGAGAGGAATGTTGACTTCAACTTTTTTGAAAGTTTCTAAGATTTCCTTCTCCAATGCTGCATCTGCCATTTTCTTGGAAGGGATCAATCTCTATGGAAAGGGTACAAGAATAGAAGGCTCAATTGCCATCTTGCTTGTCGTGTCCAAGGCTTTCTCTTTATGTTCAGCTCCAACGCCTTCAGAATTTGGCTCTTCCAGTGCAGGTCCCACTATTTGCTTTCCAGACCTCAAGGTAATGACACTCACGTTCTTCCCGTTAGCATTTGGATTAGGAATTGCTTGGGAAGGTAAACTGTTAGGCACTTGAGGCTGATTCTGATTAATTACACTAGCCGACTGCCCTATCTGGGTCTGTAGAATCTGAGTTGTGGCCTCAGTCCTTTGCTGAAATTGCAAATTGTTGGTTGCCATCTATTTCATCAATTTTTCCAAGGAGGGGCCACCTTGTGGCTGGGAGGGTGTTGAGGTAGATGGTGTGGTTTGCTGCACAACACTCTCCTTCTGATGTTGGAATGGAGGTCTATGTTGGCTGGAGTTGTTGGAGGAATTATGGAAATTTTGATTTTGATTCTGACTTTTATTGCCCCTATCTCAAATTTGGATGATCTCTCAATCTAGGGTTGTATGTGTTGGAGTAAGGATTATACTGCTGTTGAGGTCTCCCTAGAAAAGCTCCAATTGCTGTAAATGGGAATGCTCTAAGTTTCATGGTACTGCAGACTACATGAAATTCCTCCAGGTGCTTGTGTGGATCCTCACCTGCAAGACCGTGAAACTTGGGTGTTAGCACCAGTGGACTGCCGCAGTGATTTGATGAATTCAACCAAGTGAAGATGCTTTAGATCATGTGAAGGATGGATGAAGATTTCTTGAAGTTTGAAGACTTGAGTCTAGGATCTAGAAATGTGTGTTGTGGGAGTAAGTTTGAAGT